>Ga0209254_10001340_pt1 | contig 21940 bp, 26 predicted proteins | sample FrelakmetDIP11DI_FD_187148 | JGI IMG/M metagenome (GOLD analysis project Ga0209254, IMG submission 187148) | Freshwater lake sediment microbial communities from the University of Notre Dame, USA, for methane emissions studies - DIP11 DI (SPAdes)... | ecosystem: Environmental > Aquatic >...
ATCTCGCCCAGCACCCGATCGCGCAGCTCGCCGAGCCCGAGCACGCCCAGCGTGTCGCCGATCTTGCGCAGCATCTCGAGCTGCGGGACGAGGTCGTCGACTTGCGTAGCGCCCTTGCGCACGAAGATGTCCAGCACGTCCTTGACGCGCGTCAGGTCCTCGCGGATCGCCGCGGCGACCGTGTTCATCAGGCGCACGCTCGGCGCCGACAGCGTCTCGCCGGCGTCGTCGTGCTGCCCGCCGGCGGCCAGCACCTCCTCGAGCCGGAACGAGCGGCGGACGCTCGCGACGCGCGGGCCGGCCGTGCGGGAGCGCCCGACGTAATAGAGCAGGTTATTGAGCAGCTCGACCGGCGGCGCCGCGGCGTAGGCCGCCTCGCCGAGGTCCTGCAGGCGCCGCAGCTCGCGGTCGGCCTGCCCGAGCAGGCGCTTCACCGACACGTTGCTGTCGAGCCCGCCCTGCCGCAGCGACTCGAGCACCGCGCCCACCACCCACCAGAGCTGGAACAGCGGCTGCGTCGTCGCGTGCGCCTCGATCTGGCCCGCGATCTCGTCGAGTTCCGCGAGGTGGTGGTCGACGGCCTCGCCGCGGATCCAGCCGAGCAGTGCGAGCTGGAAGCGCGGGCGCAGCTTGCGCGACAGGTCCGGGGACGAAAAGCCCGATCCCCCGGCGTGCGCCGGCCGCGCCGGCTCGTCGGAGCGCAGGTTGAGCAGCAGCAGCGTGCCCTCCGACAGCAGCGCGCCGCCGCGCACGGCGCGCAGGTCGTTCAGCAGCGGCAGCAGCGCGAGCGGCACGTCGCGGCCGCCGGAGGCGATCCGCTCGACGTAGGACGGCAGCTGCTCCATGGCACGCAGCAGCGCGTCGACATCGTCGGCAGGAGCCTGGCCGGCGCCCGCGTGCATGTCGAGGTAATGAGCGACCTGCTCCATCTCCTCGGCGAGCAGCGCGCCGCCGTAGACCTCGGCGAGCCGCAGCGCGCCATGCGCCACGTGGATGCGGGCCGCGAAACGCTGCAGCGCCACGCGGTCCTCGGGCCGCTCGAGGAACGTCTCGAGCGCCGCGCGGGCCTCGTTCAGCTCGGCGGCGATCTCGGCGGCGACGAGTTGCAGCGACACGTGGGCCTCCTCGCAGGCCTCGAGGCTGCCACGCGCACTCAATGGGGCGGCGGCTGGCACGGGGTCAGCCCGGCAGACCGCTGACGCGGCGCGGGCGCTCCCCGGCCGGCGCGGCCGGGACGGGCTCCGTGCGCAGCGCCGCATACTCGCCGGTGACGCTGGCGGTCGTGCCGCCAGGGAGCCGGAAGCCGGTCACCGACTTGCGCAGCTGCGCGGCGAGCTCCGCGAGCTTGCCGATGGATGTGGAGGTGGCCGTCGTGCTGTCGGAGGTCTGCGCGCTGATCTCGCGCAGCACCTGCATGTTGCGGGAGATGCTCTGCGACGAAGTGGCCTGCTGCCGGGCGCTCGCGGAGATGTTCTGCACCAGTGCCGCGATCTGGTTGGAGACCTGCTCGATCTCCTCGAGCGCCGCGCCCGCATTCTCGGCCAGCAGGGCGCCCCCGACGACGTCGGTCGTGGTGCGCTCCATCGAGACCACGGCCTCGTTGGTGTCGGCCTGGATGGTGCGCACCAGCACCTCGATCTGCTTGGTCGAGTTCGCGGCACGCTCGGCGAGGCGCTGCACCTCGTCCGCCACGACGGCAAACCCGCGGCCCGCTTCGCCCGCCATGGACGCCTGGATCGAGGCGTTGAGCGCCAGGATGTTGGTCTGCTCGGCGATGTCGTTGATCAGCTCGACGATGTTGCCGATCTCCTGCGAACTCTCCCCGAGCCGCTTGATGCGCTTGGAGGTCTCCTGGATGTTCTCGCGGATCGCGTTCATGCCGTCGATGGTGCGGCGCACGGCGTCGCCGCCCTTGTGCGCGATGTCCACGGAGTGCCGCGCGACGTCGGCCGACCGCTCGGCGTTGCCCGACACCTCCTCGGTGGAGGCGGCCATCGCCGCGACCGACTCGGAGGCCGCGCCGATCTGCTTCGACTGGGCGGCCGACGCCTTCGCGAGGTGGGTCGACAGCGCCTGTGTCTGGCGCGTCGCGCCGTCGAGCTTGATCGCCGATTCGTTGATCGTGGTGACCAGCTCGCGCAGGGCGTCGATCGCGTAGTTGATCGAGTCGGCGATCGCGCCCGTGATGTCCTCGGTGACCGTCGCCTGCACGGTCAGGTCGCCGTCGGCCAGGCTCGACAGCTCGTCGAGCAGGCGCAGGATCGCCTGCTGGTTGCGCTCGTTCTGCCGGGCCTGCTGCTCGGCCGACCGCCGCAGGCCGGCGAGCGAGCGGTGCAGGAACGCGGCGAGCAGCAGCGCCAGTGCGGCGAGCAGCACGAAGGCGAGCGCCAGCCAGGGACTCGTGAGCCAGCCGGCCAGCCCGGACCCGGCCTGCTCCTCGACCGCGCCCAGGCCGGCGAAAAGCTTCGCTCCGCTCTCCGCGACCGCATTGCGCGCGGCCTGCACCTGCTCGAGCTGGTCGCCGAGCGCGATCGCGCCGCGCACCTGGTCCTGCTCCGCGAGGAAGGCCGCGGCCAGCAGCCGGGCCGACTCGCGGGCGGGCTCGGGCACGGCGGCGAGCCCCAGGGTGTTCTCCTCGCCGTTCATCCCGGCGACGACCTGCCTCATGTAGCCGAGATTGTCGGACAGGCGCCGGGTCGCGTTCTCGACCGGCGTGGTGCCGTCGGCCAGCGCCGAGAGGTCCTGCTCGACCGCCTGTGCGCGCAGCTCGAATCGCTCGAGGTGGCTGCCGAACGCCGCGCCGCGGGCCGGGCCTGCGCCCCGGGATACGTAGGCCGCCGCGGCGAGCAGCTGCGGCGTGAGTTCGCGGACCGCACCGGCGGCGCGCTGCGCGTCCAGCACGGCCTGGCGCCCGTCCAGGACCGCCTGCGTCTGCTCGCGCAGCGTCGCCCAGCCAGCCGCGCGGCCCGTCTCGATCTCGCCCAGCACGCGCTCGAGCGACGCGCCGGACTCCGCCAGCGCGTCGAAGGCCGGGGCCGAGCCACGGACGGCGGCGCCGGCCTGCAGCGGGATGTTCTGGGCCAGCGCGGCCAGCGTCGCCGCGTGCGTGTCGACCCGGGCCTGCTGCCTCGCGGCGTGCCCCGAGGCGAGCAGCGCCAGCGCGGCGATCACCGTCGCGGCGAGCGCGATCAGGACGAGCGCGGGTTGCAGCCGGGAGGCATCGATTCTGTTGGTCATGATTGGCATCCGATCCGGTTCTGCCGGGCTGGCTCGCGGGTCATCAGGACGCCGCCGCCTGCTGGAACGCAGGACTCTCGAGCAGGGCGCGCACGCCGAGGACCGGCCACGCCTCCGGGCCGCGCCGGAAGCTGCCGGCGAGGTAGCGCTCGCAGCGCAGCAGCGTCGGCGGCAGGTCGGGGGAGAACTCGCTGTCGTAGAACCTGCGGAAGCCCATTACTTCGTCCACCATCAGGCCCGCCGGGATCTCCCGGTGGTTGGCGACCAGCACGCGCGTGCCCCGCGTGACGCTGGTCGGTCCCGCGCCCAGGAAGGACCTCAGGTCGATCACCGGCAGCAGCTGGCCGCGGAGGTTCGCGAGGCCGCGGACCCACGCCCGGGCCCCGGGCACCCGCGTGACCGATGCCGGGTAGCCCATCACTTCGCGGGTCTCCTCGCGCGCGACCAGGAACGCCTCGCCCCCGAGGCGAAACGCCACGCCGACCCACTCGGTGCCCGAAGGCGCCGCCTCCGGCTTGCCCTCGGCGGCCGCGTGGGCGCGGCGGTCGATTTCCCGCAGCAGTTCGTAGGGACGGTCCCTGAGCGCCCGGAGATCCCCTGCCCCTGTCATTTCAGACCGCAAGCGCCGCCTGCGCCTTCCGCACGAGCTGCTCGGCGGAGACCGGCTTGACGATGTAATCGACGGCACCCTGGCGCAGTCCCCAGACCCGGTCCGATTCCTGGGCCTTCGAGGTCACCATGATCACCGGTATGGAGCGGGTGCGCGGGTCGCTGGACAGCTCCCGCGTGGCCTGGAAGCCGTTCAGGCCCGGCATCACGATGTCCATGAGGATCAGGTCGGGATGGAGCTCGCGCGCCTTGCGGATGGCCTCGTCGCCGTCCGCGGCCGCAGCCGTGCTGAAGCCACCCTGCTCGAGCGCGCGCTGCATGACGTGCACGTCCGTCGGCGAGTCGTCCACGATCAGTACCAGTGCCACGTTTCAGGTCCTCCGGGGTCGGTCGGGCGTCATCGGTGCACGTGGGTCTCGATCGCGCTCAGGAGCTCCTCCCGCGTGAACGGCTTGGTGAGGTAGTGCTCGGAGCCCACGATGCGGCCGCGCGCGCGGTCGAACAGCCCGTCCTTGCTCGAGAGCATGATCACCGGGGTCGAACGGAACACCTTGTTGTGCTTGATCAGCGAGCAGGTCTGGTAGCCGTCGAGCCGCGGCATCATGATGTCCACGAACACGATGTCGGGCTGGTGGTCCGCGATCTTGGAGAGGGCGTCGAAGCCGTCGACCGCCGTGAACACCTCGCAGCCCTCCCGGGCCAGCAGGGATTCCGCGGTCCTGCGGATCGTCTTGCTGTCGTCGATGACCAGCACCTTGAGGCCGGCCAGCCTCGGCCGGCTGCTGGCTGCGGTGTTTTCCATGCCGTCGAACCCTCGGTGGGAATGTAAGTTGCGGGGCGACGCTAAATCGCGCGCTATCGCAAGCGACGGCGTTTTAACATATCGGATGCGGCCCTGCCATCGGCCCATTTCGATACCATGACGGACGTCACAGGCGCGGCCGTTCCCGCCGCGGAGCCCGGAGGCACACCATGGCCGGAAAGCAACTGCACGTGGCGGTGGTGATGGACCCGATCGGGGACATCAAGCCGCACAAGGACACGACGCTCGCCATGATGCTCGCGGCGCAGCGCCGCGGCTGGCGCGTGTCCTACCTCGAGCTCAAGCACCTCTGGCTGCGCGACGGCGTGGCCATGGGGCTCGCCCACCCGGTCGAGGTCCGGGACGACCCGCACGCCTGGTACACGCTCGGCGCGGGTACCGCGGCGCCCCTCGGCGGCTTCGACGCCATCCTGATGCGCAAGGACCCGCCGTTCGACACCGAATACGTCTACGCGACCTACATCCTGGAGCGCGCGGAGATCGCCGGCGCCCTGGTCGTGAACCGCCCGCAGGGGCTGCGCGACATGAACGAGAAGGTGTACACGGCGTGGTTCCCGGAGTGCTGCGCGCCGACGCTCATCACGCGCGACATGGCCGACATGCAGGCGTTCCTGCGCGAGCACGGCCGCATCGTCTGCAAGCCGCTGCACGGCATGGGCGGACGCTCGATCTTCGTGCTCGAGGCGGGCGACAAGAACACCAACGTCGTGTTCGAGACCCTGACCGACTACGGGAACCGCTACGCGATCACGCAGCGCTACATCCCCGACATCGTCACCACGGGCGACGCCCGCGTGATCCTCGTGGACGGCGAGCCCGTCCCCTTTGCGCTCGCGCGCATCCCCGCCGCGACGGACAACCGCGGCAATCTCGCGGCCGGCGCCGCCGGCGTCGGCCGGGCCCTCGACGAGCGCGACCGCTGGCTCGCCGGGTGCATCGGCCCCACGCTGCGGGAGCGCGGCATGCTGTTCGTCGGACTCGACGTGATCGGCGGGTTCGTCACGGAGATCAACGTCACGAGCCCCACCGGGGTCCGCGAGATCGACCGGCAGTTCGGCACCGACGTGGCCGGCCTGCTCCTGGACGCGATCGCCCGGCGGCGCGGCTGACCGGTGAAGCTGAGCGCCGCCACCGCCCGCCCCGAGGACCGGCTCGCCACGGCGGTGTTCATCGCCGCGCTGCTGCACGGGCTCGTGATCCTCGGCGTGCGCTTCAGTGCGGCGCCGGACGACGGGCCGGAGCTACCGACGCTCGAGGTGCTGCTCGTGCCGGAGGGTCCGGCGGAGGCGGAGAACCCGCAAGCCCCCTACCTCGCGAGCCGCGACCAGCAGGGCGCGGGCACCGGCCGGGAACGGCAGCGCACCTCGTTGCCGGAGGCCACCGCCCGGCTGATCGAGCAGGCGGGCGACGCCCGGGGCACGTCCCTGTCGCCAGCCGCGTCCGCTTCGAGCCGCGGCGGCTCGACGCCAGTCACCGTGGTCTCGCCGCGGGCCCGGCGCACCGAGGCCGGCGAGGAGACGACGCTGCCCGAGCCGGCGGCGCTGCCGCTCGAGTCGCGTGCACTGCCGCAGGTCGGCGTGAATGCGGTCGCCGCGGACGAGACCCTGCGCCTGCGCGGCGATCCGGCGCCCGACGACCGACTGATCGCGGACACCCGCGCCTCGCAGATCGCGGCCTACCTCGACGCCTGGAAGCGGCGCGTCGAGCAGGTGGGAACCCTCCATTTCCCGAACCAGGCCCGCAGCCGGCAGGCGTCGCAAAACCCGGTGCTCGAGGTGACTATCCGCGCGGACGGCAGCCTGCAGCAGGTGATCGTGCGCCGCTCGAGCGGGCGGCGCGACCTCGACAACGCGGCGATCGGCATCGTGCGCCTCGCTGCCCCGTTCGATGCTTTCCCGCCCGCGATGCGCGACCGCTACCCGGTGCTGCGCTTCGCCTACGAGTGGCAGTTCCTGGCCGGCCGGCCCGGCGCCGGCACCGTCGGGTCGACCTCGCCCTGAACCGGCCGGCGCCCGCAGCCGGCGCTTGTGGTGGCGCGCTCGCCGGCACGATACTCAGCGCATGTCCGGCGATTTCCTGACCAACCAGTTCCTGGTGGCCATGCCGGGAATGACCGACCCGAACTTCGCCCAGACGGTCACGCTCGTGTGCGAGCACGGTCCGCAGGGTGCGCTCGGCATCGTCATCAACCGGCCGCTCGCGATGACGTTCGGCGAGGTGTTCGCGCAGCTGGGCTTCGATGCAGCGCGCTCACGGGTGGCAGCCGAGGCCGTACTGCAGGGAGGCCCGGTCCAGACGGATCGCGGTTTCGTACTGCACAGCCCGGGCCCGCGCTGGGACTCGACGCTGCCGGTCTCCGAGCGGTTGCACCTTACGACCTCCCGGGACGTCCTCGATGCGCTGGCGCGCGGCGAGGGTCCCGACGCCGCCGTGATGGCGCTGGGCTATGCGGGGTGGGATGCCGGCCAGCTCGAGGCGGAGATGGCGCAGAACGCCTGGCTGAGCGTGCCGGCCGACGCGCGCCTCGTGTTCGAGACGCCGATCGCCGAGCGCTGGCATGCGGCAGGCCGGCTGCTCGGCGTCGACCTGCTGCACCTGAGCAGCGACGCGGGCCACGCGTGAGCGGCGGCGTCGTGCCCGCCGCCGCCGAGGTGGTGATGGCCTTCGACTACGGCACGCGCCGCATCGGCGTGGCGGTCGGCCAGACCGCGACCGCCTCGGCAAGCCCGGTCGGAGTGCTGGGGGTCCGCGGCACGCCCGACTGGCCGGCCCTCGATCGCTGCGTGCGCGAATGGTCGCCGGCCCGACTGCTGGTCGGACTCCCCTATAATATGGACGGCACCGAGACCGTCCTCACCTCGACCTGCCGCGCGTTCGCCGCGCAGCTGGAGCGCCGCTTCGGCCTGCCGGTGGAGTTCGTGGACGAGCGCCTCACCTCGGCGGCCGCGACGGCGGACCTGCGCGAGGCGCGACGCACGGGCACGCGCGCGCGCCGTGTGCGCCGCGAGGACATAGACGCCCACGCCGCGCGGCTCATCCTCGAGACGTGGCTGCGCGGGCCGGCCGACCGACCCGGGAGCAGTCCTTGACCACCGACACCGGACGCGAACTGCAGCGCGATCACGCGGGACGCCTGCGCCACCTCCTCACGCTCGACGGGCTTTCGCACGACGACCTGACCCACCTGCTCGACCTCGCCCGGTTCTACGTGCGCTTCCCGGGCGAGCTGCCCGCGCGCGACCAGAGCTTGTGGGGCCGCACCGTGGCTAACCTCTTCTTCGAGCCGAGCACCCGGACGCGCGTCTCGTTCGAGCTCGCCGCCAGGCGCCTCGGCGCCGACGTCGTCAACCTCGACATGCAGTCGTCGTCACGCGTGAAGGGCGAGACGGTCCTCGACACCATCTACACGCTGCAGGCCATGCAGGTGGACGTGTTCGTGATGCGCGACGCGGAGCCCGGGTTGCCCGCCTACGTCGCCGCGCACGTCGCCCCGCACGTGAGCGTGCTCAACGCCGGCGAGGCCCACGTCTCGCACCCGACCCAGGGCCTGCTCGACGTGCTCACGATCCGCCAGCGCAAGGGCGACGTCGCAGGCCTGCGCGTGGCGATCGTGGGCGACCTGCGCCATTCGCGGGTCGCCCGCTCCACGGGCCGCGCGCTGCTCACGCTGGGGGTCGGCGAGCTGCGGCTGGTGAGCCCGGCGAACCTGATGCCGTTGCCGGGAGAACTCGCGGGTGCGTCGCGGCACCACACGCTCGCCGAAGGCATCCGGGACGCGGACGTGGTGATGGCGTTGCGCATCCAGCGCGAGCGCATGAGCGAGTCCGATGCCCTCGATGCGGACGCGTTCTACCGGGAATGGGGCATCAGCGCGGCGAACCTGCGTCACGCAAAGCCCGACGCCATCGTGATGCACCCCGGGCCCATGAACCGCGGCGTGGAGATCACGGGCGAGGTCGCCGACGGCCCGCAGTCGGTGATCCGCGAGCAGGTCACGAACGGCGTGGCAGTGCGCATGGCGGTGCTGGCCACCATCGTCCGCAACGTCCAGGAGCGCAACGTCGAGGCCGGGCGGCGGATCGTATGAGCGGGCGCGACCACCGCGGCACGATCTTCGTCGAGGACGCGGAACTCCTCGCGCAGCAGGAATTCCCGGGCCGGCAGTTCGTGATCCGCCTGCGGGCGCCGAAGTGCGCCGCGGCCGCCACGCCCGGCAGCTTCGCGCACCTCACCTGCGACCCGCTGCTGCCGATGCGCCGGCCGCTCTCCATCATGCGCACGGACCCGGCCGCGGGCTGGATCGAGATCCTCTACAAGATCGTCGGGCCAGGCCTCGAGGCGCTGTCGAAGCAGCCCGTGGGCGCGACGCTGAGCGTGATGGGGCCGATCGGCCAGGGCTTCCGGCCCTCGACCGCGCGGCCACGCGCGCTCCTGGTGGGCGGCGGCGTCGGCATCCCGCCGATGGTGTTCCTGGCCGAGGCGCTCAAGGGGCGCAGCGACGCGGCCTGGAAGCCGCTGATGCTGATGGGCTCAGAGATCCCGTTCCCGTTCCGGGCGCGCCCCTCCACGATCCTCGTGCAGGGCATGCCGCCCGAGGCGATCGCCTGCATGCCGCTGCTCGACGACTGGCACGTGCCGAGCCGGCTCGCGACGCTGGCGGGTTTCCCCGGCTGCTTCGATGGCTACGTGACCGACCTGGCCGACGCGTGGCTGTCCTCGCTCGACGCCGCGGCGCTCGCCGAGGTGGAGATGTTCGCCTGCGGCCCGACACCGATGCTGCAGTCAGCCGCGAAAGTCGCGCGCCGCTTCGGCGTGCCGTGCCAGGTGTCGCTCGAGGAGTTCATGGCCTGCGCGGTCGGCGGCTGCGCCGGCTGTGCGGTGCCGGTGGTCACCGAGTCCGGGCTCGCGATGAAGCGCGTCTGCGTGGACGGACCGGTGTTCGACGCGAACTCGGTGTTTCCGCCCGCGGCATAGCTGGCGGCGGCGCACGCAGCGCCGTCAGCCGAAGTTGATCTTGGCCTCGAGGTTCGACCGCGAGTCCGCGTTGGCCAGCGCCTCCTCGAGCGTCACCTTGCCCTGGAGGAACAGCCGGTGCAGCGCCACGTCGAAGCTCTGCATGCCCTTCTCGGCGCTGCGCACGATCGCCTCCTTCACACCGACCACGTCGCCCTTCTTGATGAGTTCCTGCACGTGCGGCGTGTTGAGCAGCACCTCGATGGCGGCGCAGCGCCGGCCGCTCGTCCCCATCACGAGGCGCTGCGACAGGATCGCGCGGAGGTACTGGCACAGGTCGAGGAAGATCTGGGAGTGCTGGTCGCGCGGGAACATGTGGATGATGCGGTCGAGCGTCTCGGCCGCGTTGTTCGCGTGCAGCGTCGCGAGGCAGAGGTGGCCGGTGCCCGCGAAGGTGATCGCGTACTCCATGGACTCGCGGTCGCGGATCTCGCCGATCAGGATCACGTCGGGCGCGGCCCGCATGGCGCTCCTGAGCGCGCGGGGGAACGACTTGGTATCGAGCCCCACCTCACGCTGGTTGATGATCGACTTCTTGTTGGCGTGCAGGAACTCGATCGGGTCCTCGACCGAGAGGATGTGGTCGGAGACGGTCTCGTTGCGGTGGTTGATCATCGCCGCGAGCGAGGTCGACTTGCCGGACCCGGTGGCGCCGACCATCAGCACCAGACCCCGCCTGATCATGGCGAGGTCCTTCATGATCTCGGGCAGGCCGAGGTCCTCGAGCCGCGGCATGTCCGCCGTGATGTAGCGCAGCACCATCGCCGGGTTGCCGCGCTGGTGGAACACCGCGACGCGGAAACGGCCGAGCCCGGGCTCGGAGATCGCGAAGTCGATCTCGAGCTCCTGCTGGAAGTACTCGATCTGCTCCTGATTCATCAGGCCGTAGGCGGCCTGTCGGACCTGCTCCGCCGAGAGCACCTGCCGGTTGACCGGCATGATCTGGCCCTCGATCTTGATCTTGATGGGCGCGTGGGAGGTGAAGAAGAGGTCCGAAGCCTGCTTCTCGACCATCAGCTTGAACAGCGGCCGCGTCTTCAGCACGAAGCCGCGGACCGTCATGTCGCCCAGCGCCCGCTCGGTCATGGGGGTCGCGCCGTCCGTGTCGCCGCCGGACATGGTTCTGCTACTCCTCTTCCTCGACGATCCGCAGGGCACCTGTTTCCTCGAGGTGCGACTTCTCGGCACGCTTGCTCTCGAGCTTGATGCGCAACCGGATCTCGTTCTTGGAGTCGGCGTTCCTGAGCGCTTCCTCGTAGGCGATCATCCCGCTCTCGTACAGCTCGAACAGCGCCTGGTCGAAGGTCTTCATGCCGAGCCGGTTCGACTTGGCCATGATCTCCTTGATCGCGCTCACCTCGCCGCGGAAGACCAGGTCGGCGATCAGCGGCGTATTGAGCATGACCTCCATGGCCGCGATGCGGCCCTTGCTGCCCTCGCGCGGCACGAGGCGCTGCGACACCATCGCCCGGATGTTGAGCGACAGGTCCATGAGCAGCTGCTCGCGCCGGTCCTCGGGGAAGAAGTTGATGATGCGGTCGAGCGCCTGGTTGGCGCTGTTGGCGTGCAGGGTCGCGAGCACGAGGTGGCCGGTCTCCGCGAACTGGATGCCGTACTCCATCGTCTCGCGGTCGCGGATCTCGCCGATCAGGATCACGTCCGGGGCCTGGCGCAGCGTGTTCTTGAGCGCCATGTGCCAGCTATCGGTGTCCACGCCCACCTCGCGCTGGGTCACCACGCAGTTGCGGTGCGTGTGCACGTACTCGATCGGGTCCTCGATCGTGATGATGTGGCCGCGCGTCTTGTCGTTGCGGTAGTCGAGCATCGCGGCGAGCGTGGTCGACTTGCCGGACCCGGTCGCGCCCACGACGATCACCAGGCCGCGCTTCGACAGCACGACCTCCTTGAGGATCGGCGGCAGATCGAGCTCCTCGATGGTCGGCACCTTGACGTTGATCGTGCGCAGCACCGCGCCGGTCAGCCCCATCTGCACGAAGGCGCTGACGCGGAAGCGGCCGATGCCCGGCGGCGCGATCGCGAAGTTGCACTCCTTGGTCGCGTCGAACTCCTTGGTCTGCCGGTCGCTCATGATCGCCCGGACCAGCAGCTGCGCCTGCTCCGGCGCAAGCGGCTGGTTGGTCTGCGGCCGGATTTCGCCGTCGACCTTGATGGCCGGCGGGAAGCCGGCGGTGATGAAGAGATCCGATCCGTTGCGCTCGACCATCCGGCGCATCAGGTCGAGCATCAGCTTGATGCCCTGTTCGCGTTCCATGATGTTCCCCCGCCCGCAGGCCTCAGCCGGCCGGCGGTCAGAATTCCTCCTTGTTCTGGGCCCTGAACCGCGCCTCTTCCTTGGTGATCAGGCCCTTCTGCAGCAGCTCCTTCAGGCACTGGTCGAGGGTCTGCATGCCGGCCGCCTGGCCGGTCTGGATCGACGAGTACATCTGGGCGATCTTGCCCTCGCGGATCAGGTTGCGGATCGCGGGGGTGCCGATCATGATCTCGTGCGCGGCGATGCGGCCGCCGCCGATGCGCTTGAGCAGCGTCTGGGAGATCACCGCGCGCAGCGACTCCGAGAGCATCGCCCGCACCATCTCCTTCTCCGCGGCCGGGAACACGTCCACGATGCGGTCGATGGTCTTGGCGGCCGAGCTCGTGTGCAGCGTCCCGAACACGAGGTGGCCGGTCTCGGCGCCGGTGAGCGCGAGCCGGATCGTCTCGAGGTCGCGCATCTCGCCCACCAGGATCACGTCCGGGTCCTCGCGCAGCGCCGAGCGCAGCGCTTCGCTGAAGCCGAGCGTGTCGCGGTGGACCTCGCGCTGGTTGATGAGGCAGCGCTTCGACTCGTGCACGAACTCGATCGGGTCCTCGATCGTGATGATGTGGTCGGGGCGGTTGTCGTTGACGTAGTTGATCATCGCGGCCAGGGTCGTGGACTTGCCTGACCCCGTCGGCCCGGTGACGAGCACCAGGCCGCGCGGCTGCATCGAGATGTCCTTGAAGATCTTGGGCGCGTTCAGGTCGTCGAGCGACAGCACGACGGACGGAATGTTGCGGAAGACGGCCGCCGCGCCGCGATTCTGGTTGAACGCGTTGACCCGGAAGCGGGCGAGCTTGGGGATCTCGAAGGAGAAATCGGTCTCGTAGAACTCCTCGTAGGCCTTCCGTTGCTTGTCATTCATGATGTCGTACACCATGCTGTGCACATCCTTGTGCGTCAGCGGTGGCATGTTGATCCGCTTCATGTCGCCATCGACGCGGATCATGGGCGGTACGCCCGACGACAGGTGCAGGTCGGAGGCCTTGTTCTTGACGGCGAACGCCAGCAGCTGGGCAATGTCCACGGCCATCGGAGATTCCTTGGTGCCGTTCGCGGAACCCGGGATCGGGCGACTCGCGCGGGCGGCCGCAGTATAGAGCAGCACCCTGGCTATCAATATGTTAACGGGTCCGCAGTTCTTGCCCGCGAGGCTCGCCGCGGTGCACGCGCGCATCGCGGCGGCCGCGCGCATCGCGGGGCGCGACCCGGGCGCCGTGCGACTGCTGGCGGTGAGCAAGCAGCAGCCGGTCGCGGCGGTGGCGGCGGCTGCCGACGCGGGGCATCGCGAGTTCGGCGAGAGCTACGCGGGCGAGGGAGTCGCGAAGGTCGCCGCCATGCGCGGGCGCGACCTCGTCTGGCACTTCATCGGCCGGCTGCAGGGCAACAAGACCCGCGAGGTCGCGGAGCACTTCCAGTGGGTGCACACCGTGGACCGCGCGCGCATCGCGACACGGCTCGACGCCCAGCGGCCCCACTTCGCGGGCCCGCTCGACGTGCTGCTGCAGGTGAAGCTCGCCGAGGAACCCGGCAAGGGCGGCGTGGAACCCGGCGAGCTCCCGGGGCTCGCCGACGCCGTGCGCCGGCTGCCGCGCCTGCGGCTGCGCGGACTCATGTGCATTCCTCCGCCGGCGCCGGACGAGGCCGCGCAGCGCGCGCCGTTCCGGCGGCTGCGGGAACTGCTCGAGGAACTCAACCGGAGCGGCCACTCGCTTGACACGCTTTCCATGGGCATGAGCGACGACCTGGAGGCGGCGGTGCTCGAGGGCGCGACGATCGTGCGGATCGGTACGGCGGTGTTCGGGCCGCGGGACTGAGACAGGAGGCAGGCGGGATGCGGATTGCTTTCATCGGCGGCGGGTACATGACGACCAGTCTCGTCGGCGGCCTGCGTGCGCGCGGCGCCGCGGCGGAGGACCTCGCCGTGGCCGATCCCGTGGAGGCTCAGCTCGAGCGCCTCCGATTCGGCTACGGCGTGAGCGCCACGACCGACAACGCGGCCGCAGTCCGCGGCGCCGACCTCGTGGTGCTGGCCGTGAAGCCGCAGGACATGGCGGCGGCGGCGCGCAGCATCGCCGACGAACTCGGCAGTCGCCGGCGCATCGTCGTGTCGGTGGCGGCCGGCATCCGGCTCGCGGACCTCGGCCGGTGGCTCGGCCCCGGGGTGCCCGCCGTGCGCACCATGCCCAACCGCCCGGCGCTGATCGGGGCCGGCATCACGGCGGCCTGCGCGGGCGCGGGGGTCACGGACACGGAGCGCGCGGCAGTGGAACGGGTCCTGTCGGCCGTCGGCCCGCTGGTGTGGCTCGACGAGGAGTCCCAGATGGACGCGGTTACCGCCGTGTCGGGCAGCGGGCCGGCGTACTTCTTCCTGCTGATCGAGGCGCTCGAGGACGCGGGCGCATCGCTCGGCCTGCCGCGCGCCACGGCGCGGCACCTCGCGGTGCACACGGCGCTCGGCGCCGGTCGCATGGTGGCGGAGGGCCCTGACTCACCCGCGACGCTGCGCGAACAGGTCACCTCGAAGGGCGGCACGACCGCGGCGGCCCTCGCCGTGCTCGAGCGCGCGGACGTCCGTGGCATTGTTGCCGAAGCGGTCGCCGCGGCAGCGCGCCGGTCGGCCGAGCTCGCGGACCAGTTCGGCGGCAGGTGACACGATGGCAGCCCTGCTCTTCATCCTCGACGCCCTGCTGACCCTGGTGGTCGTCGCCTTCCTGCTGCGCCTGCTGATGCCGGTCGTGCGGGCCGACTTCCGCAATCCGGTCGGCCAGGCAGTTCTCAGGTTCACGAATCCGCTCGTCATGCCCCTGCGGAAACTGCTGCCGCCGGCCGGCCGCCTGGACCTCGCGTCGGTGGTCGCGCTGCTGCTCGTGCAGTTGGCCAAGACGGCGGTGCTGCGGCTGGTGGCGGGCGGCGGGCTGGCCCCGGGCCCGGTGCTGCTGCGGGGTCTCCACGACCTCGCCGGCACCGTGCTGCAGTTCTACTTCGTGGCCGTGCTGGTGTATGCGCTGCTCAGCTGGGTCGCGCCGGGCAGTTACAGTGCGGGTGCCCAGCTGCTCGGGCGCCTGTGCGAGCCCCTGCTGCGCCCGCTGCGCCGCGTCGTGCCGCCGATCGGCGGCCTCGACCTCTCGGCGCTGTTCGTCTTGATCGGGCTGCAGGCGCTGCAGATCCTGCTGCGCTGAGGCCAGGCGGAATGCCGGCCGGACGCCGCGACGGATCCGACCTGTTGATCGAGGTTCGCGTGCAGCCGCGTGCCGCACGCAGCGAAATCGCCGGACTGCATGGCGGGCGGCTGCGCATCCGCCTGCAGGCGCCGCCGGTGGACGGCAAGGCGAACGCCGCGCTGGTCGCGTTGCTCGCCGAGACGCTCGGCGTCCCGCGGGCGCAGGTGATCATCGAGCACGGTCATGCGTCCCGCGACAAGCGCGTGCGCATCCGGTCCGCGCCGCCCCCGCCGCCCGGGATCGAGGCCCTGCTCGACGGCGAGTGAGGCGCCACGCCGGCCGGCATTGCGCAGCCGCTTGGAATATAGTGATACCCGCATGCGCTGGAATACTCAGGGGGAAACGACGATGAACCGGACGTCGCGCTTCGTCACGTGGCTGCTCGCCTGCACGCTCCTCGCTCTCACCGGCTGCGACGCGGGACCGGAGCAGTCGCAGCCGCGCACCGCGACGCCCAGCGAGCCGACGCAGCAGGACTTCGGCGACTTCGAGCTGCATTTCAACGCGGTGCGCACCGACGAGCTGAGCGTCACCGTGGCGCGCGCCTACGGCATCGAGCGCAGCGCCAACCGCGTGCTGCTCAACGTCTCGCTGCTGCGCAAGGGCGCCGACGGGCGCGCCACGCCGGTGGACGGCACCGTCACCGCGGCCGCATACAACCTCAACGGCCAGCTGAAGAACCTCGAGATGCGCCGCATCACCGAGGGCTCGTCCGTGTATTTCATCGGCGAGGTCGGCATCAGCGGCACGGAAATCCTGGTCTTCGACATCGATGCCTCGCCGCTCGACCGGCCGGGCAAGTACTCGGTGCAGTTCAAGCGGGAGTTCGTGGCCGGATGATCGCTCCGGGGCTGGAAAAAATAGGCTCCGGAGCGTTAAACACCGTGCGGACTTGTGTTATTTTCCGCGCGCGATCGATATTGACGGGGCCAGCGGCCCGCGACTAATCCACAGGAGACCTAAATGGCGAAGAAGAGTTCTGCACCGACCAAGTCCGACATCCTTGCGGCGATCTCCAAGGAGACAGGCCTCTCCAAGAGGCAGGTCAGCTCGGTGTTCGAGTCGCTCAACACCGTGATCCGCAAGAGCCTCAAGACCTACGGCCTGTTCACGCTGCCGGGCCTCGCGAAGATGAAGGTCGTGAAGAAGCCCGCCACCAAGGCGCGCGAGGGCGTCAACCCGTTCACCGGCGAGAAGATGGTCTTCAAGGCCAAGCCCGCCAGCAAGAAGGTTCGCGTGATGCCACTAAAGAACCTGAAGGGCTTCGTGAACTGAGCCGAAGCGATTTCCGTCCGGGGCGGCGTGATGCCGCCCCGGCAGCCCCCTGCCACCTCGCGACTCCAGTCCCGCCGCCGGCGGGACGGCGTCAGGTCCCGATGGCGCCCGGCGCGGACAGGAAGGCCGCCACGGCCGCACGCAGTTCGGCGAGCCGGCCGTGGAAGAAGTGCTCGGCGCCCGGCAGCACCACCAGCTGCGGCGGCCGCTGAAACTCCCCGACCCAGCGGCGCACCGTTGTCACGTCGACCAGCTCGTCGTGGTCGCCCTGCACCACGAGCCACGGGCACGCCGGGCGCGCGACCGGCGACACGATGATCCGTCCGACCGGCGGCGCCACCGTCACGAGCATCGCGGGCCCGGCGACGGCGGCGGCCGGCAGCGCCACGGCCGAGCCGAACGAAAACCCCGCCAGCCACAACGCCTCGCAGTCCCAGTGCCGGCGCGCCCAGGCACAGACGGCCAGCGCATCCTCGAGTTCGCCGACGCCTGCGTCGTAGCGGCCGGCACTGGCGCCGACGCCGCGGAAGTTGAACCGCACCGTCGGCACCCCGAGTTCCTGCATGGCGCGCGCCAAGGTGTGCACGACCTTGTTCTGCATCGTGCCGCCGTACAGCGGATGCGGGTGGCAGACCACGCCGCACGCGGGCGGCCGCTGCCCGGGCGACGGATCCTCGAGACGGGCCTCGAGCGGCCCGACCGGCCCCTCGATGCTCGCCGCGCGGGGCACGGGCGGACGGAACGACGGCTGCATCTGCACCTTCCGATCTCGGGTCCGCAGTGTGACAGAATCGGGATCGCACCCACCGTCGCCAGGAGACCGCCATGCAGATCATGTCCTCGAGCTTCGGGCACGCGCGGCGAATTCCCGGTGAATTCGCCTTCGGCGTGCCGGATGCGGCGCAGCACCTGCGCCTCGGTCCCAACCGCAATCCCCAGCTGCGCTGGTCGGGTGTCCCGGCGGCGGCCCGGTCGCTGGTGCTGCTTTGCGTGGACACCGACGTCCCGACGCGCGCCGACGACGTCAACCAGGAGGGTCGCGTCGTGCCGGCGAGCCTGCCGCGCGCCGACTTCTACCACTGGGTGATGGTGGACATCCCGCCGACCGTGCAGGAGATCGCCGCAGGCGCCTGCTCGGACGGAATCGTCCCGCACGGCAAGCAGTCCCCGGCCGGACCGGCCGGATCGCGCCAGGGACTGAACGACTACACGCTGTGGTTCGCCGGCGACGCGGACATGGCCGGGCAGTACTTCGGTTACGAGGGCCCGTGCCCGCCGTGGAACGACGAGCTGCTGCACCACTACCACTTCGTGCTGTATGCCACCGACCTCGACCGATGCCCGGTCGAAGGTGCGTTCACCGGCCAGCAGGTGCGCGCGGCGATCGCAGACCACGTGCTGGCCGAGGCGCGGCTCACCGGCACCTACAGCCTGAATCCGGACGTGCGCTGAGGGCGCGGCGCGCGGCGCGGGATCACGGCGCGGCGAGGAGGTCCGGCGGCCCGAGGACGAACACGGCGGCCAGCACGGCGAGGAAGGCCGCGAGGAGCAGCAGCGTCACGACCACGGGGCGCGCCTGCACGCGCAGCATGGCGCGAAGGTCGTCCAGGTCGTCGAGCCACTTGAGGATCCGTTCCATCGCGAGGTGTCGCGTGGCCCCGGCCAGGCAGCCGGCGGGAGCACGGACATATGATAAAGGCCGGACGGCCCGGGAGCCTACTTCGGCTTGTCGAAGGCGCCGCGGGCCTTGCCGGCCCAGGTCCGGTAGCTCGACACGCTGTAGAGCGCCTTGGCGATCACCGCCTGGCGCGAGACCGGCCCCGGTTGCTGCCGGACGCGGTCGAGCCAGGTGCTGTACGCATCCCAGCCCTCGGAGGCGACCCCGAACTTGGACCGGCGCCGGTCATCGTCTGGGTTCCCGCCGGTATCGGGAGGAGCGTTCGGCCTGGCGGGGTCTTTGCTGTCGCTCATGATCGCTGCTGCTGGACTGCAACGGGACCATACGGCAGGTGGCCTGCCGGGTCCCGGTACTGGGTCACAGATGGGAACGATCAGGCGACGAGGCGGTAGCAGGGGCGATAGTCGCCCGAGATCTTCATGCGCCGCTGCCGGACGAACGACGCGAGCAGCGCGTCGAGCGGTCCGAGCAGGTTGGGGTCGCCGTGGATCTCGAACGGGCCACGCTCCTCGATCAGGCGGGTGCCCGAGTCCTTGACGTTGCCGGCCACGATCCCGGAAAAGGCGCGGCGCAGCTGCGCGGCCAGCCGATGCGGCGGCATGCCGCGCCGGAGCTCGAGCGCCGCCATCGATTCGTGGGTCGGCTCGAACGGCTGCTGCAGCTCGTGCGGGATGCCGAGCAGCCAGTTGTAGTTGTAGGCGTCGCTCCGGCGCCGGCGGAATTCCCGCACCGCATCCATGCCGCGCAGCATCTCGCGGGCCACTTCGGCCGCGTCGCCCAGCACGATCCGGTAGCACTGCCGCGCGAGCGGCCCGAGCGTCGCGGCCAGGAACTCGTCGATCTGGCGGAAGTACTCCGCGCTGCCCGCCGGTCCGGTGAACACCACCGGGAACGGCTGCTCGGCGTTGTCCGGGTGCAGCAGGATGCCGAGCAGGTACAGGATCTCCTCGGCGGTGCCGGCGCCGCCCGGGAACACAACGATGCCGTGGCCGGTGCGCACGAAGGCCTCCAGGCGCTTCTCGATGTCCGGCAGGATCACCAGCTGGTTGACGATCGCGTTGGGCGGCTCGGCGGCCACAATCCCGGGCTCGGTGATGCCGACGTAGCGGCCGTCGCGGATGCGCTGCTTCGAGTGGCCGATCGTGGCGCCCTTCATGGGTCCCTTCATGGCCCCCGGGCCGCAACCGGTGCAGACGTTGAGGCCGCGCAGCCCCAACTCGTAGCCGACGCTCTTGGTGTAGTCGTACTCCTCGCGGCCGATCGAGTGACCGCCCCAGCAGACGACGAGGTCGGGCCGCACGCGCGGCCGGAGCAGGCCCGCATTGCGCAGGATGCGGTATACGGCGTCGGTGATGTCCTGCGACTCCACGAGCTCGACGCTGCCGTGCTCGTAGACCTCGCCGTGGATGTAGAGGATGTCGCGCAGCACGGCGAACAGGTGTTCCTGGATGCCGCGGATCATCCGCCCGTCCACGAAGGCGCTCGCCGGTGCGTTGCGCAGGTCGAGCTTGACTCCCCACGCCTTGCGCTCGATGCGGATGTCGAAGTCCGAGTAGCGCTCGAAGATGACCCGGGCGTCGTCCGTCTCGCCGCCGCTGTTCAGCACCGCGAGCGAGCAGCGACGGTAGAGCCCGTAGAGGCCGCCGCGCGAGGAGTCGAGCAGGCGGTCCACCTCCTGCTGCGACAGGTTCTCCAGACTGCCGGTCGGCGTGACCCGCGCATCGACGGAATCCTGCTCCTCTGCGGGCGGGACTGAGACCTCCGCATGGCGCATCACGGCCGGATCTCGATCGGCAGGCCGAGCCGCGTGCGCTGCCAGACATCCGCCATGTCCACGTTGCTCATGGCGATGCAGCCGTCCGTCCAGTCGTTGGCCGCGTAGTAGTCGGGCGTCTTGCGCGGGACGTTCGGCTGGCCGTGGATCATGATCAGGCCGCCGGGCCGCACGCCCGCGCGCCGCGCACGGGCGCGGTCCTCCGCGTTCGGGTAGGACACCTCGAGCGACCGGAAGAACTCGCTGCCGGGATTGCGCCGGGAGAGGTAATAGTTGCCCTCCGGGGTGCGGAAGTCACCCTCGCGCTGCTTGTGGCCGTAGGGATTGAGCCCGAGGCGCACGGGGTAGGCCGCGATCACCTCCTCCCCGCGCAGCAGCAGCAGGCGCCGCGCGGCCTTCTCGATCACGATGCGGTCGACCGTGTCGGGCCCCGCGTCGCCGCCCGCTCCGGGCAGCGAGGGGCCGGCGCCGCTGCCGAACGCAGCGGTCCCGTCCTCCGCGGCCGAGGAAACCGAACTGAACGGCCGGGCCGCGGGCTTCCCGGGCGTCGTGGAGGGCGGGGTCGGCGCGGGCACTGCCCCGGGCGCCGGCACTTGCCCGGGCGGGGGCGCCGGGGCCGCAGGGGTCGCCTGGCTGGAGATCGAGCTGAACGCCTGTGCGTGCGCCGCGGGGAGCGGCCCCAGGGCGATCAGCACCGCGAGGAGCGGCGCCAGCAACGGGCGTGGTCGAATCATGGCGCGCGACTGTATCGCCTCCCGGCGCTGGCGGCCAGAGGCTGAGGCGCCCTTGATCAGCCGTGGTTCGTGGGGCGGCTCAACGCGGCGCACGCTCACGGTGACTGCCGCGCCGATCTTCAGCAGGCGCAGTACGGCTTGGGGCGTCCGTGCGCGTCATGAACGGTCAGTGCGCGTTTGGTCGCAGCCAATAGCCCGAAAGCCGCAACCATTGCTCGAGCCGACGACCCGCCCCGGTTCAGCCGCGCTTCCAGCTCAGCCGCGCTTCCCGCTCAACCGCACTTCGAATCGCCGCAATTGAGGCAGGTCATGCAGCCGTCCATCATGACGACGGCCGCCGTGCTGCACTTGGTGCACAGCTGCGCGCCCTGCGGGTAGTGGCTCTTTGCAAATGCGTCCTGCTGCTTCTGCCGGGCCTCGTACTCGGTGCGCTTCTCCTCGATCAGACGGCGGCGGTGCTCGTCCATCTCCGGGTCGCGCAGCAGCCCGATGGACTGCAGGTGCTTCTCGATGACGTGGCCCAGCTCGGCGATGATCGAGGGCATGAACTTGCCGCCCGACTGCCAGTAGCCGCCGCGCGGGTCGAACACGGCCTTCAGCTCCTCGACCAGGAACGTGACGTCGCCGCCCTTGCGGAACACGGCCGAGATGATGCGCGTGAGCGCGACGATCCACTGGAAGTGGTCGAGGTTCTTCGAGTTGATGAAGATCTCGAACGGCCGGCGCTGCTCGTGCTCGGTGCCCTCGTTGAGCACGATGTCGTTGATGGTGACGTACATCGCATGGTCGGACACCGGCGTCTTGATCTTGTAGGTCGAGCCCACCAGCATCTCCGGACGCTCGAGCTTCTCGTGCATCCAGATGACCTTCGAGTCGCGGGACTCGACCGGCGTCTCCTCCCGCTTCGGCTCGGGCCTGGCCTCGGCCTTCTCGCCGGGCTTCACCACGCGGTACTTCACGATCTTCTTGTCGATCTTCTGCGCGCTCATGCCTTCACTCCGGCGCCGCCGCGGCGACGCCTCAGAACTTGCCGTAGTAGCCTTCCTTCAACGCGTCGAACAGGTTCGCGGCGGTGTGCATCTCGCCGTCGTACTCGACCTGCTCGTCTCCCTGCAGCGACATCTCGGTGCCGTCGTCGAGCGTGAACACGTAGGTCGTGTTCTTGAGGTCCTCCTCCTTGACCAGCACGCCCTGGAACGCCTCGGGGTTGAAGCGGAACGTGGTGCAGCCCTTGAGGCCCTGCTCGTGCGCGTACA
>Ga0209254_10001341_pt1 | contig 21929 bp, 17 predicted proteins | sample FrelakmetDIP11DI_FD_187148 | JGI IMG/M metagenome (GOLD analysis project Ga0209254, IMG submission 187148) | Freshwater lake sediment microbial communities from the University of Notre Dame, USA, for methane emissions studies - DIP11 DI (SPAdes)... | ecosystem: Environmental > Aquatic >...
CGCTCTACTACTACTTCGGCATCCCGAAGAACCCGGCCAATGAATGGCTGGTGGCCAACCACTACAAGCAGTTCAAGTCGCCGCCGGACTTCTTCACCGCTGGTGGCATGAGCGCCGCCATCGCGGTGGTCGAGGCGCTGAAGAAGACCAAGGGTGACACCAACACCGAAAAGCTGATCGCGGCGATGGAAGGCATGAGCTTCGACACGCCCAAGGGCAAGATGACTTTCCGCAAGGAAGACCATCAGGCGATGCAGTCGATGTTCCACTTCAAGGTCAAGGCCGATCCGGCCTTCGAGTGGGGCGTGCCCGAGCTGGTGCGCGAGATCAAGGCCGAAGACATGAACGTGCCGGTCCGAAACAAGCGCTAACGCGCTTGTTTCGGCGAGCCGCGCACACACCGCTCCCCCGAGCCCCCTCCGGGAGGGGGTTCCAGTCAGAACAACGACTTCACGGCCTTGCTCGAGACCCGAGAACTGACCATCCGCTTCGGCGGCCACGTGGCGGTGGATCATGTGTCCTGCCGTTTCGAGACCGGCACGCTGACAGCCATCGTCGGGCCGAACGGCGCGGGCAAGACGACCCTGTTCAACCTGATCTCGGGCCAACTGCCGGCCAGCGAGGGCCAGGTGCTGCTGGCGGGCGAGGACATCACGCGCATGCCGGCGCCGCTGCGCACGCGGCGCGGCCTCGGGCGTGCCTTCCAGCTGACCCAGCTGTTCCCGAAGTTGAGCGTTCAGGAGAACGTACGCCTCGCGGTGCAGGCGCGCGAACAGGGCCGCGGCAATGCCGGCCTGGACCTGCTGCGTGTGTGGCTCGACCGCAAGGACTGGATCACCGAAGCGCAGGGCCTGCTCGAGACCGTGCGCCTGGCCGACAAGCGCGACGCCATCGCCGCCAGCCTGCCGCATGGCGACCAGCGCAAGTTGGAAGTCGCGCTGCTGATGGCGCTGGACCCGAAGGTCTACATGTTCGACGAGCCGACAGCCGGCATGAGCGTCGACGAAGTGCCCGTCGTGCTCGAGCTGATCCGCGCACTGAAGGCCCGGCGCGACTGCCTGATCCTGCTCGTGGAACACAAGATGGACGTGGTGCGCGAACTCGCCGACCGCATCATCGTGCTGCACAACGGCGCGCTGGTGGCCGATGGCGAGCCCGCGGCGGTGATTGCGTCACCCATCGTGCAACAGGCTTACCTGGGCATGGCTGCCGAGGAACCCGCATGACTGCCTTGTTGCAGCTGCAGGGCGTTCACACGCACATCGGGGCGTACCACATCCTGCACGGCGTCGACCTCGACGTGCCCGAAGGCGAAGTGACGATGCTGCTCGGGCGCAACGGCGCCGGCAAGTCGACGACGCTGCGCACGATCATGGGCATGTGGCGCGCGTCGCAGGGCCGCATCGACTTCAAGGGCCGGCCGATCCAGGGCCAACGCACACCCGAGATCGCGCAGGCCGGCATCGGCTACGTGCCGGAAACGATGGGCATCTTCAGCGACCTGACGGTCAAGGAAAACCTGCTGCTCGCCGCGCGGCAGGCGCGCCGCGCCGAAGACCTGGACACGCGGCGCCTCGAATGGATCTTCGGTTTCTTCCCAGCCTTGAAGAAGTTCTGGCTGTTCCCGGCCGGCAAGTTGTCGGGCGGGCAGAAGCAGATGCTGGCCATCGCCCGCGCCATCATCGAGCCGCGCGCGCTGCTGCTGATCGACGAGCCGAGCAAGGGCCTGGCGCCGTCGATCATCAACAACCTGATCGCCGCGTTGCGCGAACTCAAGGCCCAGGCCGCGACGATCCTGCTCGTCGAACAGAACTTCCAGCTGGCACGCGCGCTCGGCGACAGCGTGGCGGTGATGGACGACGGCCGTGTCGTCCACCGCGGCCGCATGGCCGAGCTGGCCGACGATGAAGCTTTGCAGCAGCGCCTGCTCGGGCTGTCGTTGGCGGTGCACCAATGAACGCCGTGTCGGCAGCGGCCGCGAGCGCGATCCCGGAGGCGGGCTTCGACTGGAGGCCGATCGCCCTGCTCGCCGCACTGGCGCTGGGCGCGCTGCCGCTGGTCGGTTCGCCCTCGACCTGGGTCACGCTGACGGTGGCCGGACTGGCGATGGGGCTGATCGTCTTCATCATCGCGTCGGGGCTGACGCTGGTGTTCGGCCTGATGGACGTGCTCAACTTCGGCCACGGCGTGTTCATCGCGGTCGGCGCCTTCGTCGCCACCAGCGTGATGGGCGGCATGGCCGGCTGGACGATGTCACCGCAGTTGTTGCCCAACCTTGGCGCGATCTTCGTCGCCATGCTGGCGGCGATGACGGTGGCCGGCGCCATCGGCTTCGCCTTCGAGCGCGTCATCGTGCGCCCGGTGTACGGCCAGCACCTGAAGCAGATCCTGATCACGATGGGCGGCATGATCGTCGGCGAAGAGATTATCAAGGTGATCTGGGGGCCGCAGCAGATCCCGCTGCCGCTGCCGGAGTCGCTGCGCGGGGCCTTCCTCTTCGGCGACGCGGCGATCGAGAAGTACCGCGTGCTCGCGGTGGTGGTCGGCCTGCTGGTTTTCGCAGCCATGCTCTGGGTGCTGGGTCGCACCAAGGTCGGCCTGCTGGTGCGCGCCGGCGTGCAGGACCGCGAGATGGTCGAGAGCCTCGGCTACCGCATCGAACGTCTGTTCACCGGCGTGTTCGTCGTCGGCTCGGCGCTGGCCGGCCTGGGCGGCGTGCTGTGGGGCCTGTATCAGCAGAGCGTGGTGCCGCAGATCGGCGCCCAGGTCAACGTGCTGATCTTCATCGTCATCATCATCGGCGGCCTCGGCTCGACGCTGGGCTGCTTCGTCGGCGCACTGATGGTCGGACTGCTGGCCAACTACACCGGCTTCCTGGCGCCGAAGGTCGCGCTGTTCTCCAACATCGGCCTGATGGTCGCGGTGTTGTTGTGGCGGCCGCAAGGGCTGTATCCGGTGACCAGCCGATGAACGCCTTGAATCGCCTGCTGTCGCACGACCTGCCGAAGAGCCGCTGGCTCGCCGCGGCCCTGGTGCTGATCGTCATCGCACTGGCCCTCGCACCCTTCCTGTTCCCGGGCGCCAAGGCGCTGTCGGTGGCGGCCAAGATGCTCGTCTTCATCGTGCTCGTCGCCAGCTTCGACCTTTTGCTGGGCTACACCGGCATCGTCAGCTTCGCGCACACGATGTTCTTCGGCATCGGTGCCTATGGCATGGCGATCGCCAGCACGCGCCTGGGCGAAGGCTGGTTCGCCGTGGCCGCGGGCCTGGCGGCGGCACTAGCCGTTTCGCTGCTGCTGTCGCTGGTGATCGGCCTGTTCAGCCTGCGCGTCAAGGCCATCTTCTACGCCATGATCACGCTGGCCGTGGCCGCCGCATTCCAGACCCTGGCCTCGCAATTGAGCGACTTCACCGGCGGCGAAGACGGCCTGAGCTTCAAGAACCCGACACTTCTCAGCCCGTCGTTCGAAGCCCTCGCCGAGCCGCTGTTCGGCCTGGCGATCGACGGCAAGGTGATCACCTACTACCTGCTGTTCGTGGCCGCGGCGCTGCTGTTCCTGCTGATGCTGCGCATCGTCAACTCGCCATTCGGCCGCGTGCTGCAGGCGATCCGCGAGAACGACTTCCGCGCCGAGGCGATCGGCTTTCGCAGCGTGGTCTACCGCACGCTGTCCAACGTGCTCGCCGCGCTGTTCGCCACCGTCGCCGGCGCGCTGTTGGCGCTGTGGCTGCGCTACACCGGGCCCGACACCACGCTGTCGTTCGAGATCATGCTCGACATCCTGCTCATCGTCGTCATCGGCGGCATGGGCACGCTGTACGGCGCCATCGTCGGCAGCGTGCTGTTTGTGCTGGCGCAGAACTACCTGCAAGATCTGCTGAAGCTCGGCGCCACCGCGCTCGAAGGCGTGCCGCTGCTCGGCGCCGTGGTCACGCCCGACCGCTGGCTGCTCTGGCTCGGCGTGCTGTTCGTGCTGTCGGTCTATCACTTCCCCACCGGCATCGTCGGGCGGCTGCGTGCCGCTCGCGGCGCCGACCCCCGCTAGACGAGGACGGCCGAATGCCCACGTCGCACTACCTCGCTTGCGCAGGCCGCGAACTGCACGTCAGTGCCTGGGGCGATGTAGCCAGCCCGGCGGTGGTGGCCTGGCACGGCCTGGCGCGCACCGGGCGCGACATGGACGACATCGCCGAACACCTGGCCGCGCACGGCTGGCGCGTGATCTGCCCCGACACGCTTGGCCGCGGCCTCAGTCAATGGAGCCCCGAGCCCGATCGCGAGTATTGTCTGGATTTCTATGTCCAGCAAGCCAGCGCGCTGCTCGACGCGCTGGGCATCGAGCGCTGCCACTGGCTTGGCACCTCGATGGGCGGCGCAATCGGCACGGTGGCCGCAGCAACCACGCTGCGCGGCCGCATCGAACGGCTGGTGCTCAACGACAACGGCCCCAGCCTGGCAGCATCGGCCATCGATCGCATCCGCAGCTACGCCGGTTCACCGGCGGCGTTTGCCACGGTCAGCGAACTGGAGCAGTACTTCCGCACCGTCTACAAACCCTTCGGCTGGCTCAGCGACGCACAGTGGCGGCGCCTGACCGAGACCTCCGTGCGTCGCCTGCCCGACGGCCGCGTAACGCCGCACTACGACCCGGCCATGGTGCAGCAGTTCGTGACCCGGCCCGACGACTACGAACGCTGGGCCGAGTGGGACTCGCTCGATATTCCCGTGCTGTGCCTGCGCGGCGAGTCGAGCGACCTGCTGCTGCGCGAGACCACCGAGCAGATGCGCCAGCGCGGCCCGCGCGCCGTGGTCGTCGAGATCGCCGGCTGCGGCCATGCGCCGGCGCTCAACACATTGGAGCAGTGCGCCCTGGTCGAGCGCTTCCTGGCCGGTGACGCCGCTCAGTCGGCCGCGTAGAACCAGGCGCTGCAGATCAGCCCGTCGATTGAAGCGCTGCGTCGCATACAACTCGGCCAGCGCCGCCTTGCCGACGACGCGCCATCCCAGAGCAGGTTCTGCACGCATTCCGGCACGACCGCTCGACGCGGTGTCGAGCTTCATCGGCGGCACCTCAGATGCTCACTGGCTGGCGACTCGAATTCGCCTTCGCTGACACAGGCCGATCACGGCTCGCGGCGCGCGACCTTCGGCTCCCAGTATCGCTCCATCGCGATGAAGGCATATGACGCCGACCAACCGATCAGCAGCAAGCCGTTGAGCGCCTCGGCGGCGATCAGCAGGCGGATTTCGCCCACGGGGATGGCCGGGCCGAAACCGATGCTGGTGTAGGCCTCCGCGGAGAGGTAGATCGAGTTGGCGACTGACAATTCGAGCGTGCTGCTCAGGCCGCCGATGCCCATGTGCGCAAGCAGCACGTACATGGCCAGACCGTAGATGACGATTTCGACGCAGTGGGCCAGAAAGGTCGCGAACAACACCGCCAGCACCTTGGTGCGGCTCCGCACCTTGAGCTGCGGCAGCCGCAGGTTCAGCATGCTCAGCACGTGGTAGTGGATGAGGGTCGTCAGCGCGACCAGGCAAATCGTGACGAGAAGGACGACAAGCATGGCGGGCCTGTGCGGTGGGGACGCGGCACGATATGCTGCCGCCCACGCCGCCGTCAACGCGGCTGTCGCCAATTGACATGTCCCTGCAACGCCGCTCACTTCTGCACTTGCTCGCCGCGGCACCGCTGTTCGCGCAGGGCCAGACCGCGCCAACCGCCAGCGAAGTTGCGGCTTATCGAGGCCTGCACGCCGCGGCGCAGCAAGGCAACCTGACCGCACTGCGCCAGGCGCTGGCCGGTGGTACGGCCGTCGACAGCCGAGACGGCCACGGCCGCACGCCGCTGCACGTGGCCACGTTCGCGCGCCAACGCGAAGCCATCAAGGCACTGGCTGCTGCGGGCGCCAAGCTGGGCCTGCTCGAGAACGACCGCTACGACGCGGTGACGATCGCGTCGGTCGCTGACGACGAGGAGACGCTGCGCGTGCTGCTGGCGCTTGGCGCCAGCGCCAAGCTCACGACCAGCCGCTACGACGGCACGGCGCTGATCGCCGCGGCGCACCTGGGCCACGACGGCGTCGTGCGCCAGTTGATCGCCGCCGGCGCACCGCTCGACCATGTCAACAACCTGCACTGGACGGCGGTGATCGAGTCGATCGTGCTCGGTGACGGCGGCCCGCGCCACCAGGCGACGTTGAAGGCGTTGATCGACGCCAAGGCCAACCTGCAGCTCGCCGACCGCAGCGGCCGCACGCCGCTGGTGTTGGCGCGCGAGCGCGGTTATGCGGCGATGGAGCAGATGCTCGTCAGGGCAGGCGCACGCTGAGGCGCCGGGCCGCACGCCCCCCTTTGCCGCGCGCGTCGATACTCTTGATGTTGCGTCAACAGCAGACGCGAGTCGCAGTCACCGGCCCCATCGATGCGCATCGAACAGATCCGCCAGCGCCTGAAGAGCCTCGGCGCCGGGCCCGGCCACGAGGCGCATGTGCTGCGCCGCTGGGCGCAAGCGAGGCCGCAGGACAGTGGCCGCCGCCGGCTCGAAGACTACTTGCCGTTGGCCTTGCGCCGCGCGTTGCCCGCGCTCGTCGATGAGTTAGCCGGCCTGGCGCGGTTGCGCTCGGAGCACCCGGGCCAGGATGGCTCGGCGCGGCTGCTGGTCGAACTGCTCGATGGCCAGACCGTGGAGTGCGTGCTGCTGCCGCGCGACGGTTTGTGCGTCTCGACGCAGGTGGGTTGCGCGGTCGGCTGCGTCTTCTGCATGACCGGCCGTGACGGGCTGCTGCGCCAGCTCGGCAGCGCCGAGATCGTGGCCCAGGTGGCGCTGGCGCGCAGGCTGCGGCCCGTGCACAAGGTGGTGTTCATGGGCATGGGCGAGCCGGCGCACAACCTGGACAACGTGATGGAGGCGATCGAGCTGCTCGGCCTCGAGGGTGCCGTCGGTCACAAGAACATCGTGTTCTCGACGGTGGGCGATGAGCGCGTGTTCGAGCGTTTGCCGCAAGGGCGTGTGAAGCCGGCGCTGGCGCTGTCGCTGCACTCGACGAAGGCTGCGCTGCGCGCGTCGCTGTTGCCGCGTGCGCCGCGGATCGAGCCGGCCGAGCTGGTGGCGCTGGGCGAGGACTATGCCCGCGCGACCGGCTATCCGATCCAGTACCAGTGGACGCTGCTCGAGGGTGTCAACGATGGCGACGACGAACTCGATGGCATCGTCGAGATGCTGAGCGGCAAGTACGCGATCATGAACATGATTCCGTACAACAGCGTCGACGGGCTGGCCTTCAAGCGCCCGTCGTCGGAGCGCGCCGCGGCGATTGCGCGGGCGCTGAACCAGCGCGGCATCCTGACCAAGTTGCGGCAGTCGGCGGGGCAGGACGTCGATGCCGGCTGCGGCCAGTTGCGTACCCGTGCGCTGAGCGCCGGCACGCGGCACATCCCGATCGCGCTGGCGTAGTAACTGAGCTCGGCGGCTGCCGACTCCGTCCTTGGGGGAATCGAGCGGTCCTCGGGGACGTAGGACAATCGGCTCTCGACTATCTGACCCAGGCAACGACCATGTCCAACCCAAGCTACCCCCACACCCAACTCCTCATTGGCGGCCTTTGGTGCGACGCCGCGGACGGCCGCACCCTGCCGGTCGTCAATCCCGCCACCGGCGCCGAGATCGGGCGCGTGGCCCATGCCGGCATCGCCGACCTCGACCGGGCGCTGGCGGCGGCCGACAAGGGCTTCACGCTGTGGCGCAACACGCCGGCCATCGAGCGCGCGAAGCTGATGCGCGCCGCCGGTGGCCTGCTGCGCGAACGCGCCGACGCCGTTGCCCGGATGATGTCGCAGGAGCAAGGCAAGCCGCTGGCCGAAGCCAAGGGCGAGGTGCTATCGGCCGCCGACATCATCGAGTGGTTCGCCGACGAGAGCCGGCGTATCTACGGCCGGATCGTGCCGCCGCGCAACATGGCTGTGCAACAGATGGTGCTGAAAGAGCCCGTCGGCCCGGTGGCCGCCTTCACGCCCTGGAACTTCCCGATCAATCAGGTAGTGCGCAAGGTCTGCGCGGCGCTGTCCACCGGTTGCTCGATCATCGTCAAGGCACCAGAAGAAACGCCCGCCTCGCCCGCCGCGCTGATGAGGGCCTTTGTCGATGCCGGCGTGCCGGCCGGTGTGATCGGCCTGGTGTATGGCAACCCGGCCGAGATTTCGGGCTACCTGATTCCGCACCCCGTCATCCGCAAGATCACGTTCACGGGCTCGACGCCGGTGGGCAAGCAACTCGCCGCAATGGCCGGCCTGCACATGAAGCGGGCGACGATGGAGCTCGGCGGCCACGCCCCGGTGATCGTGGCTGAGGACGCCGACATCGCCCAGGCGGTGAAGGCAGCGGGCGCGGCCAAGTTCCGCAACGCCGGGCAGGTGTGCATCTCGCCGACACGCTTCATGGTTCACAACAGCATCCGCGCCGAATTCGAGCGTTCGCTCGTCGCGCAGGCAGGCAAGCTGAAGGTCGGAGACGGCCTGGCCGAGGGCACGACGATGGGCCCTCTGGCCAATCCGCGGCGGCTGGCCGCCATGCAGCAGATCACCGAAGACGCCGTCCAGCGCGGGGCCAAGGTGGCGCTCGGCGGCGAGCGCATCGGCTCGACCGGCAACTACTTCGCGCCGACCGTGCTGACCGAGGTGCCGCTCGACGCAATGGTCTTCAACCAGGAGCCCTTCGGCCCGATGGCTGCGGTCCGCGGCTTCGACACGCTCGACGAAGCCATCACCGAGAGCAACCGCCTGCCCTTCGGCCTGGCCAGTTACGCCTACACCCGGTCGCTGGCCACCGCGCATGCGCTGTCGCAGCGGCTCGAGGTTGGCATGCTGTGGATCAACCAACCGGCGCTGGCAGTGCCCGAGATGCCGTTCGGCGGCGTCAAGGATTCGGGCTATGGCAGCGAAGGCGGGCCGGAGGCGCTCGACGCCTATCTCGTCACCAAATCGGTGTCGATCTTGATGGGCTGAGCCACGCCCGGTGGGGCGATCGTCCCAGGCGGTGCAGAGCCGCCGCCAAGCGGCCTGGGCTCCCCATCCGGGGCTGCAAGCGCGGCGAGCCTGGGGCGCTCAGATCTTCAGGATCTTCATCGCCTCGGCCAGCAGTTTCACGGACTCGTCGTGCTTGCCGGCCTTGTGCGCGGTTTCGCCGTCGGCACGCAGCTGCTTGACCTTGGCCATGTCGGCGTCAGCCAGCTTGACGCCGGTGGCCAGCTTGGCGTCGATCGCCTTCATGTCCGCAGGGCAGTGAAAGGCGAACGCCGAGCCGGTGGCCAGCGCCAGAAACAGTGTGAACAGGGCTTTCATCGCAGATCTCCAAAGGGTTCAAGACCGGTATACGCCGAGGGGCGATCAATCATTGCACGGCTCAGGGCAAGCCTCAGTCCCTAGAATGTCCGCCCCTGCCCTCCGAGAGCCTGCCATGAGCGGCCTGATCCGCATCCGCGGCGCACGCCAACACAACCTGAAGAACCTCGACCTCGACATCCGCACCGGCGAGATGACGGTGGTCACCGGCCCGAGCGGCTCGGGCAAGTCGAGCCTGGTCTTCGACACGCTCTACGCCGAGGGCCAGCGGCGCTATGTGGAGACGTTTTCGGCCTACGCGCGCCAGTTCCTCGACCGCATGGACCGGCCGGCGGTGGACCGCGTCGATGGCGTGCCGCCGGCGATCGCCATCGACCAGACCAACCCGGTGCGCAGTTCGCGCTCGACCGTCGGCACGATGACGGAGCTCAACGACCACCTGAAGCTGCTCTATGCCCGGGCGGCGCAGCTCTACGACAAGCAGACCTCATTGCTGGTGCGGCACGACACGCCGGAGACGATCTGCACCGAGTTGATGGCGCGCGCGGCGGCCAGTGGCGACCCGCGCCTGGTGATCACGATGCCGGTGGAGTTGCCGGCCGACACCTCGGCAGAGCAGATCGAGCAATGGCTGGCGGCCAGCGGCTTCACCCGCGTGCAGGCCGAGCGTACGGTGGGCAGTCGCAAACTGCTCGATGTCGTCGTCGATCGCTTCCGCGCGTCCACGGCCGAGAAGGTGCGCGTCGTCGAAGCCATCGAGCTGGCCTTGAAGCGCGGCAGCGGGCGCATCAATGTCTATGCCCAGGCGGAGGAAGGTGAAGCGCAGCTGTGGCGCTGGTCCACCGGCCTGCATTGCCCCGAGAGTGACCTGCGCTACTCGGACCCGCAGCCGGCCCTGTTCTCCTTCAACTCGGCCTTCGGCGCCTGCGACACCTGTCGCGGCTTCGGCCGCGTGATCGGCATCGACTTCGGCCTGGTCATCCCCGACGAGCGCAAGACGCTGCGCAGCGGCGCGATCAAGACGATCCAGACCCCCGCCTGGAAGGAGTGCCAGGACGACCTGATGAAGTACGCCGGCGAGGCCGGCATCCCTCGCGACACCGCGTGGTCGCACCTGACGCCGGCGCAGCGCGGCTGGGTCGTCGATGGCTCGCCGAACTGGAACGGCAAGTGGAACCAGCAGTGGTACGGCGTGCGTCGCTTCTTCGAGTACCTGGAGAGCAAGGCCTACAAGATGCACATCCGCGTGCTCTTGTCGAAGTACCGCAGCTACACCCCCTGCCAGGTCTGTGGCGGCGCGCGGCTGAAAACGGAAGCGCTGATGTGGCGGCTGGGCTCGAAGGCGAATGCTGATGCCGCGTTGCCGCCGGCCGAGCGCTTCATGCCGGTCGGCGTGACGTGGACACGGGCGGAGCTGGAGGCCCTCGATGGCCTGGCGTTGCATGACCTGATGCGCCTGCCGATCAACCGCCTGCGCCGCTTCTTCGATACGCTGGCATTGCCGGATGCCATGCGCGACGAAGCGCTGAAGCTGCTGCTCGACGAGATCCGCACTCGGTTGAAGTACCTCTGCGACGTCGGCATCGGCTACCTGACGCTGGACCGTCAGAGCCGCACACTCAGCGGCGGTGAAGTCCAGCGCATCAACCTGACCACCGCGCTCGGCACGTCGCTGGTCAACACGATGTTCGTGCTCGACGAGCCGAGCATTGGCCTGCACCCGCGCGACATGGGTCGCATCGTCGAAGCCATGCACCGGTTGCGCGACGCCGGCAACACCCTGGTCGTCGTCGAACACGACCCGGCTGTGATGCTCGCCGCAGACCGCCTGATCGACATGGGCCCCGGGCCCGGCGAGCGCGGCGGGCAGATCGTGTTCGACGGCTCGCCCGACGATGCCAGGCACGCCGACACGCTGACAGGTGCCTACCTCGGCGCGAGGAAGCACGTCAGCAGCGGCATCAAGCGCCTGGTCACCGATAGCACACCACGGCTGGTACTCGAAGGCGCGCGCGAGCACAACCTGAAGGGCATCACGATCGAGTTCCCGCTGCTGCGCCTGGTGGCCGTGACAGGCGTGTCGGGCTCCGGCAAGAGCACGCTGATGCAGGACGTGCTCTACCCGGCACTGGCGCGCAAGTTCGGCAAGGCCACCGAGACGCCCGGCGCGCACGAGCGCCTGCTCGGTGCCGACTGGTTGAGCAACGCGGTCTTCGTCGACCAGAGCCCAATCGGCAAGACCACGCGTTCGAATCCGGCCAGCTACGTCGGCGCGTTCGATGAGTTGCGCAAGCTGTTCGCCGAAGCCCCGCTGGCGCGCGAGCGCAGCTACGGCGCCGGCATGTTCAGCTTCAATGCCGGCGACGGCCGCTGCGCGACCTGCGGCGGCTCGGGCTTCGAGCATGTCGAGATGCAGTTCCTGTCCGACGTCTATCTGCGCTGCCCGGATTGCGACGGCCGCCGCTACCGAGCCGAGCTGCTTGACGTGAAGATCGTGCGCGGCGACCGCCAGCTCTCGATTGCCGACACGCTCGACCTGACCGTCAGTGAAGCGGTGCGCCTGTTCGCCGAGGACCGCGAAGTCGTGCGTGTGTTGCAGCCGATCGTCGATGTCGGCCTCGAATACGTGCGCCTGGGCCAGCCGGTGCCAACGCTGTCGGGCGGCGAAGCGCAGCGCCTGAAGCTGGCGGGCTTCCTGGCCGAAGCCGTCGGCAGCCCCGCGCAACGCCTCGCGCGCAAGGGCACGCTGTACCTGTTCGACGAGCCGACCACCGGCCTGCACTTCGACGACATCGCCAAGCTGATGCGCGCGTTGCGCAAACTGCTCGACGCCGGGCACTCGGTGATCGTGATCGAACACAACCTGGATGTGATCCGCGCCGCGGACTGGGTCATCGACCTCGGGCCCGAGGGCGGCGAGGCCGGCGGCGAACTGGTGTTCGCCGGCACGGCGGAAGACATCCGCCACCACGCCACATCGCACACCGGGCGCGCATTGGCCGACTACGAAGTCGCGCTCGGTCTGGTCGTTCGCGTCGAAGAGGGACGCCCGCTGCAACAGCTGGTGCGCGCTGCGCGCCGGCGGCAGCCGATCGACGAATCAATCCGCATCGTCAACGCCCGCGAACACAACCTACAGTCGCTCGACGTCTCGATCCCGCGCGGCAAGTTCAGTGTCGTCACAGGGGTGTCAGGTTCGGGCAAGAGCACGCTCGCCTTCGACATCCTCTTCAACGAAGGCCAGCGGCGCTACCTCGAATCGCTGAATGCCTATGCCCGCAGCATCGTGCAGCCCGCTGGGCGCCCCGAGGTCGATGCGGTCTACGGCATTCCGCCGACGGTGGCGATCGAGCAGCGCCTGTCGCGCGGCGGACGCAAGAGCACGGTGGCCACCACCACCGAGGTCTGGCACTTCCTGCGCCTGTTGTGGGTCAAGCTGGGGTTGCAGCACTGCGCCAAGGACGGCACCGCTGTGCGGCCGCAGAGCGTCGAGAGCATCGCTGCGCAATTGCTGCGCGACCACAAGGGCCAGCATGTCGGCCTGCTCGCGCCGCTGGTGGTGGCTCGCAAGGGCGTCTACACCGACCTGGCCAAGTGGGCCAAGGCACGCGGCCACACGCATCTGCGCATCGACGGCGAGTTCGTCAAGGTCGATCCGTTCCCGCGCATCGACCGCTTCAAGGAACACACCATCGAACTGCCGGTCGGTGACCTGGTCATCGACCCGGCCAACGAAGCTGCATTGCGCGAGTTGCTGACCAAGACCCTGGACCTCGGCAAGGGCGTGATGCACCTGCTCACGCCGCTCGATGGTTTGCCGATCGCGATGGCCAGTGGCGCATCGACATTGCACATCGGCGCGCTGAAGGTCTTTTCCACCAAACGCGCCTGCCCGACCTGCGGCACCAGCTACCCCGAGCTGGACCCGCGTCTGTTCTCCTACAACAGCAAGCACGGTTGGTGCGGCCATTGCGTGGGCACCGGGTTGGCCTTGACGCGCGAGCAGCGCAAGGCACTCGACGACTCGAAGACGGACGACGACAACAAGGGTCGCGAGCAGAGCTTCCCCTCGGAGGAGCCTGCGGTCGAGGGCCTGGCCGGCGAAGCCTGCCCGGCCTGCGCAGGTACGCGGCTGAATGCCACTGCGCGCGGCGTGACCTTCGATGGCCAGCCGATCGGCAGTGTTGCGGCCTGGTCGGTGCAGGCGGCGCGGCGCTGGATCGATGGCCTGGCGCTGGTGGGACGCGACGCCGAGATCGCGCGCGACGTCGTCAGCGAAATCCAGAGTCGGCTCGAGTTCCTCGACCAGGTCGGCCTGGGCTACCTGACGCTCGACCGCGCCGCACCGACACTGAGTGGCGGCGAGGCTCAGCGCATCCGCCTGGCAGCGCAGCTCGGCAGCAACCTGCAGGGCGTGTGCTACGTGCTCGACGAGCCGACCATCGGCCTGCACCCGCGCGACAACCGCATCCTGCTCGACGCCCTGGCCTTGCTCAGCGCACGCGGCAACACGCTGGTGGTGGTCGAGCACGACGAAGACACGATCCGCCGCGCCGACCACCGCATCGACATCGGTCCCGGCGCAGGCAAGCGCGGCGGGCGCCTGGTGGCCGAGGGCAGCGTCGCGGACCTGTCGGCGCAGGCCGACTCCGTCACGGGCCGCTTTCTGGCGCATCCGCTGAAGCATCCGCTGCAGCCGCGGCGCAAGATCGACCGCGACGGCAAGGCGATGGTGCTGCACGGCGCCTCGCTGCACAACCTGAACGGCATCGACGTGCAGATCCCCTTGCAGCGTCTGGTCGCCGTCACCGGGGTTTCCGGCTCGGGCAAGAGCACGCTGGCGCGCGATGTACTGCTGGCCAATGTGGCGGCGTTGGTCAGCTCACGCGGCAGGGCGGCCGTCACCGGCTGCACCGCGCTCAATGGCTGGCAGGCCGTCGAGCGCGTGCTCGAAGTCGACCAGACGCCGATCGGCAAGACGCCGCGCTCCTGCCCGGCCACCTACATCGGCTTCTGGGATGCGATCCGCAAGCTTTTTGCCGAAACGCTCGAAGCCAGGGCCCGTGGCTACGCGCCGAATCGCTTCTCCTTCAACACCGGCGAAGGCCGCTGCCCCGATTGCGAGGGCCAGGGCGTGCGCACCATCGAGATGAGCTTCCTGCCCGACGTGAAGGTGCCCTGCGGCTCCTGCCACGGCCAGCGCTTCAACCCCGAGACGCTGGCGGTGAGCTGGCGGGGAAAAAGCATCGGCGATGTGCTGCGCATGGAGGTCGACGAAGCGGTGGGCTTCTTCGCCTCGATGCCAGCCATCGCCCACCCGCTGCAATTGCTGCATGACGTCGGCCTGGGCTACCTGACGCTGGGCCAGCCGTCACCGACCCTGAGTGGCGGCGAGGCCCAACGCATCAAGCTGGTGACAGAGTTGTCGAAGGTACGTGACGACGTGACGCGCCGCGGTCAGAGAGCGTTGCACACCCTGTACGTGCTCGACGAACCCACCGTCGGCCTGCACATGGCCGATGTCGAGCGCCTGATCCGCGTGCTGCACCGCCTGGTCGACGGCGGCCACAGCGTGGTCGTCATCGAACATGACCTCGACGTCATCGCCGAGGCCGACTGGGTCATCGATCTCGGCCCAGAAGGCGGCGCGGCGGGGGGCCGTGTGGTGGTGGCGGGGACGCCCGAGCAGGTGGTGGCTGCCGGCAGCCACACCGGGGCGGCTCTGGCGCCCGTACTCGCGCGCTGAGCCGCGAGCCGGTCGGAATGGTTCAGGCGAGTGCTGGCTGCGGCGGCTCGGTACTCGCCGCTTCCTCGGTGATCAGGCCAATGGCCCGGCATTGCATGACGATCGCATCTTCGTGATCGCCGAGGCGGTCGAACAAGTCCGACACACGCAGCAGCACCGTGACTTCCCACTGCGGGTCGGCCGACCGCAGCGCCAGGCGCGCGGCCTCGAAGCCGTGGTCGCGGGCGGTGTCGCGCAGGCGGTGTGCGCCACGCGGTTCGTCCTGGTCGTCAAGCAAGGCAGCGCGTGAGATGCCCATATCGGCCAGTTCGCACAAGGCATCGACGCTGGCGTCGACCGCCGACAGTCCCCGCGCCAATTGCAGCCCACGCTTGGCGAACCAGACGGCCTCGGCCAGCGCGCCCGCCTTGCGGTGGCAGCGGCTGACATGGGCCAAGGCCTGGCTCAGTTGCGCGGGTTCACCAGCGGCTTCGGCCGCATCGAGCAACGCCGCCGCCTCGCGCAACGCCTGGCGGTTCAATTCGACTTCTGTGTTCATGGCAGCGTGGACGGTTGGCCTGTGATGAGCAGCATGCTAGGCAACGCACCGCCGAATGCCGCCCCCCTGCCCTTGGGGTGGTCCCGCAAGCGGGGGGGCCTTGCGGCCAAGCGCAGTGATAGGCGTGACCAAACGCACGTATGACATTGGCGCGACATCTCTTTCGTGTACCCGTCTGTGGCGTTTGAGCACCTGGGGTCCAGGACTCGCAGCGTCAAGGAAAACCACAAGGCGGCGGCAGGCCCCGCGCTTCGACAATCAACCAACGCCCGAGACCGGCGCGCCAGCCCCTCTTCCAGGAGTTCCGCAATGATTTTTCGCCCCGCCCCTCGCCCCTTGGCTGTCGCCCTCGCGGTGCTTGCCGCCGGCACTGCCGCGCAAGCCCAGACCGTCCTGACCGTGTCGTCGTGGCTGCCGCCGGCCCACATCCTGTCCGAGACCCAGAAAGAGTGGTGCGGCGATCTCGAGAAGAAGACGGCCGGCAAGGCCAAGTGCAACATCCTGCCGCGCGGCGTGGCCGCCCCTCCGGGAACCTTCGACGCGGTGCGCAATGGCCTGGCCGATCTGTCCTACACGGTGCAGGGCTACACCCCGGGGCGCTTCGTGACCACGCAGATGGCCGAGGTGGCGTTCCTCGGCAATTCGTCGGAGGCGGTGTCGGTGGCCTTCCAGCGCGCCTATGCCAAATACCCGGCGATCGCAGCCGAACACCAGGGCGTCAAGGTGCTGACGGTGTTCACCCACGGCCCGGGCATCGTGTTCAACACCAAGCGCACGATCGCCAAGGCCGACGATCTGGCCGGGCTGAAGTTCCGCGTCGGCGGCGGCATAGTCAACGAGATCACCAAATCGCTGGGCATGAACGTGACACTCAAGCCAGCGCCTGAAAGCTATGAACTGCTCTCCTCCGGCGTGATGGACGGCACCCTGTTCCCGGCCGAGTCGGTCGAGTCCTTCAAGATCGACAAGGTCATCAAGTACGGCACCAGCTTTCCCGGCGGCCTGTACAACACCGCCTTCGTCTTCATGATGAACCAGGCCACCTACGACAAGCTGCCGGGCGATGTGAAGAAGGCCGTCGACGAACTTTCGGGCGAGTATGCCGCGCGCATGTTCGGCCGAGGCTGGGACAAGGTCGACCGCCGCGGCATGGCCTTCATGCAGGCCGCGGGCGTGCAGTTCACCAAGGCCGACCCGGCTTTCGTCAAGGCTGTGCAGGACAAGATCGGCCCGGTCGAAGACAAATGGGCCGTTGCGGCAGAAGCCAAGGGCCTGAAGGACGCGAAGAAGGTGCTGGCCGAGTTCCGCGCCGACATCAAGAAGCTCGAAAAGTGATGTCTGCCCCTTGGCGCTCGATGCGGGATGCAGGCATCCCGCATCGAACACCGTCCCCCGAGGGGAGCGCCAGCCTTGGGGCGGCCCGGCGGCCGGCATGATGCCGGCCGCCGCACTCAAGCGCACGCTCGAGGCGCTCTGCGGCACGCTCGCCGCCGCGGCGCTGTTCGGCATCATGTGGCTGACCCTGGCCGATGTGGCCGGGCGCAAGCTCATCAGCACGTCGGTGCCAGGCTCGCTCGAACTGACCGAGATGCTGATGGTGCTGGTGATCTTCGCCGGGCTGCCGCTGGTGTCCTTGCGCGGCGAGCATGTCGTGTTCGACTCGCTCGACCCGCTGCTCGAGCGCTGGGTTCGCCGCGCGCAGGGGCTCGTCGTCGAATTGTTGTGCGCCGCGGCGCTGGCTGGCGTGGCCTGGCTGATGTGGGTCAAGGCCGGCAACATGATGGAGTACGGCGACACCTCCGCGCAGCTGAAGATCCCGCAAGGGCCCTTCGTCTATGTGATGAGCGTGCTGTGCGCCGTGACAGCGCTGGTGCACCTGCTGCTGATCGTCGCGCCGACCACGCACCACTACCCTGGTGTCGAAGAGCCAGGCGGCGCCTTGTGAGCGAATCCCTGATCGGTTTCGGCGCGATCTTCCTGCTCGCGCTGCTGCGCGTTCCATTGGCTTTCGCGATGGGCTTCGTCGGCTTCATCGGGCTGGGCCTGATGCGCGGCTGGCCGGCCACCGCCAGCGGCGCGGCCCAGGTGGTCTACGAGAGCGGCTTCGCCTACACGCTGAGCGTCGTGCCGCTGTTCGTGCTGATGGGCAACTTCGTCGCCCGCGCCGGCCTGGCCCAGGAGCTGTTCCGCGCCGCCTACGCCTTCATCGGCCATGTGCGTGGCGGCCTCGCGCACGCCACCGTGCTGGCTTGCGCCGGCTTCGGCGCGATCTGCGGCTCGTCGATCGCCACCGCGGCGACGATGAGCAAGGTGGCCTACCCGTCGATGAAGAAGCTCGGTTATGCCGACTACCTGAGCACGGGCGTGATCGCCGCTGGCGGCACCCTGGGCATCATGATCCCGCCGTCGACGATCATGGTCATCTACGGCATCGTCACCGAAACCCACATCGGCAAGCTTTTCGCCGCCGGCGTGCTGCCAGGGCTGGTGTGCGCCTTGATGATGATGGGCGCGGTGGCTTTCATCACCTGGCGCGACCCCGCCGCAGGCCCGGCCGGCGAGCGCACCTCGTGGCATGACCGCTTGATCGCCGTGCGCGGCATCTGGGGCGTGGCGCTGCTGGTGGTGCTGGTGCTGGGCGGTATTTACGGCGGCGTGTTCACGGCCACCGAAGGCGCGGGCATCGGAGCCTCGGGGGCCTTCTTCTTCGCCCTGGCGCGTGGCGCGCTGACACCGCGGGTGGTGTTCGAAATCCTGGTCGAAAGCGCACGCACCACGGCGATGCTGTTCACGATCCTGATCGCCGCGATGATGTTTGCCGCCTTTGTCAACTTCACGACCATGCCCGTGGACCTGAAGAACTGGATCCTTCACCTGGGCCTGCCGCCACTGGCGATCGTCGGGGCCATGATGTTGATCTACGTCGTCCTGGGCACCATCATGGAAGAGCTGTCGATGGTGCTGCTGACGATCCCCGTGTTCTTCCCGATCGTCGTCCAGCTCGGATTCGACCCGGTCTGGTTCGGCGTGCTGATCGTGCTGGTGGTGCAGATCGGGCTGATTTCGCCGCCGGTGGGCATGAACCTCTTCGTGCTCAACTCGCTGCTCAAAGGCGTGGCCTTGGCGCAGATCTTCCGCGGCGTCTGGATGTTCGTGGCTGCGCTGGTGCTGGCGCTGGTCGTGGTGCTGGAGTTCCCGCTGCTGGCGCTTTGGCTGCCGGGGTTCATGAAGTAGCGGCGCGGAGCCCGGCGGTTTGATCTGTATCAGGCTGGCGCCCGGTCTACGTAATTTCCACCGGGCACGCGCCAGGCCGTCGGCTCTAACATCGCGACACCCACTTCGACCCTTCCTTGAACCACGGAGACACCGACCATGAAGCGCACCCTGTTGGCAACAGCCGCCTTGCTTGCCGCCACCGCAGCCCTGGCTGATTACCCCGAAAAGCCCATCACGCTGGTGGTGCCGTTCACCGCTGGCGGCCCGACCGACAAGGTCGCGCGCGACCTTGGCGAGGTCCTGCGCAAGGGCCTGAACAACCAGACCGTGCTGATCGAAAACGTCGGTGGCGCCGGCGGCACGCTGGGCGCGAACAAGGTGGCCAAGGCCGCCCCTGACGGCTACACACTGCTGCTGCACCACATCGGCATGGCCACCTCGCCGGCGCTGTACCGCAACCTGCCCTTCAAGACGCTCGACGACTTCGAGTACCTGGGCATGATCAACGAAGTGCCGATGACCCTGATCGGCCGCCCCTCACTGCCGGCCAACAACTACGCCGAACTGGCGAAGTGGCTGGAGGCCAACAAGGGCAAGATCAACTTGGCCAATGCCGGCCTGGGCGCCGCCTCGCACCTGTGCGGCCTGCTGTTCCAGCAGAGCCTGCAGATCGACATGACGACCATCCCCTACAAGGGCACCGCCCCGGCCATGACCGACATCCTCGGCGGGCAGGTCGACATCATGTGCGACCAGACCACCAACACCTCGACCCAGATCGAGGCCGGCAAGGTCAAGGCCTACGCCGTCACGACGCTGAAACCCCTGACCACGCCCGCGCTGGCCAAGCTGCCGACGCTCGACGCCTCGGGCCTGAAGGGCTTCAACGTCAGCATTTGGCACGCCCTGTACGCGCCCAAGGGAACGCCGAAAGCCGTGCAGGACAAGGTCAACGCCGCCTTGCGAGCCGCCCTGAAGGACCCCGAGTTCATCAAGCGCCAGGAAGCGCTCGGTGCTGTCGTCATCACTGATACCCGACTGGCCGGCGCCGAGCACAAGAAGTTCGTCGAGGCCGAGATCGCCAAGTGGGGCCCGGCCATCAAGGCGGCGGGGCAGTACGCTGATTGACCGCTTCGCTGAACTCCAGCGGGCCGCCTTTGGCGGCCCTTTTCTTTGATGGATGAGACTCAACCGCTGCTCGTTGACAGCATCACCGAAGCCGTCGGCCGTGGCGCGGGGCGCATCGTTGTCAGCGGCTCACATGGCGGCGTCAGCTCCGGCCGCTACGCCTTGCAGGCCGCACCGCGGCTGGCGGTCTTCAACGATGCCGGCGTCGGCAAGGACGGCGCCGGCATTGCCGCGCTGGCCATGTTGCAGGCCGTAGGCATCGCCGCCTGCACCGTGGCCCACACCAGTGCGCGCATCGGCGAGGCGCGTTCGACGCTCGAGGATGGCGTGGTATCGCAGGTCAATGCCGCCGCCGCCGCGCTCGGCGTCAGATGCGGAGCGCGCCTGCGCGACGCGTTGGCGTCACTCGGCTAGCGCCGTCGGCAGCCCAGGTCGGCGGCTTTCGCCCTGCCGCACGATCAACCCGGCCGCTGCCGTTGCCATACCGCTTCATCCCACGCGGTGGCTGGCGTCGGCTCGCCCCACAGGTCGATGACCACCGGCGTGCCGTTGTGCACTTGCTGCGCCGCGGTGCCGCGCACGTAGCCGAGAGCGGCGCAGGCGCCTGCAGCTGTGCTCCAGGCGGCGGAGCTGAGTTCCCCGACAGCGACGCCGTCGATCTGGATCGCCTCGCCGCCCCAGACGTAGGCGGTGGGGGCATCGAGCACGAAGCTGAGCAGCTTCTTGTTCAGCGCCTGGCCTTGCGACGTGACCAGCGCTTCGCGGCCGATGAAGTCGCTGGCCTTGTCGAGCTTGACCGCGAATGCCAGACCCGCCTGCCACGGCGTTTCGTCGGGGCCGAGTTCGTGCCCCCAGGCGCGGCGGCCGGCCTCGATGCGCAGCGCGTCGAGGGCGTAGTAGCCGGCATCGACCAGCCCCAAATCCACCCCGGCATCGTGCAGCGCCAGGTACACGTGGCGCGCCATTTCGGTCGGCACATACAGCTCGTAGCCCGGGCCGCCGACGTAGCTCATGCGCGCGGCGCAGACCCGCGCCAGGCCGAGGTCGATCTCGCGCGTATGCGAGAACTTCAACGCCTGCGGCGACAGGTCATCGGGGCTGACGCGCGCCAGCAGTTCGCGCGAGCGCGGGCCCATCAGCGACAGCACGCAGTACAGCGCGCTGACATCGGTGACGACGACGTTCTCCTGCGCGCCGACATGGCGTTCGATCCAGTCGCGGTCGCGCTGCGGCTGGGCCGAACCGGTGACGACGAGAAAACGCTCGGCCGCCTGGCGCATCACGGTCAGATCACTCTCGAAGCCGCCACGCTCGTTGAGCAGCGCGGTATAGACCATGCGGCCTTGCGGCACGTCGATCTGGTTCGCGCAAAGGCGTTGCAGCAATGGCAACGCATCGCGGCCCTGCACCAGCAATTTGCCGAACGAGGTCTGGTCGTACAGCGCCACCGCTTCGCGCGTGGCGCGCATCTCGGCTTGGACCCAGGGCAGCCAGCCCGGCGTTCCGAGCCCGAACGGTGGCCGCGCCGCGCCGTCGCGGCGAAAGTAGTTCGCCCGCTCCCAGCCGTTCTTGCTGCCGAACTCTGCCCCCTTCGCGGCCAGCAGGTCATACAGCGGCGAGGTGCGCAAAGGCCGCGCACTTTCCAATTCTTGCCGCGGCCAACGCATCGCGTAATGCAGGCCCAGCGTCTCGGCGGTGCGCGCGGCCAGCGCGCGGCGGTTGCCGGTAAAACTGCCGAAGCGGCGCACATCCACGTCCCACAAGTCGCTCGGCGCTTCGCCGCCGGCGATCCACTCCGCCATCAGGCGGCCGGCACCGCCCGAGTTGGCAATGCCGGCCGAATTGAAGCCGGCGCAGACAAAGCAGTTGCGCAGCTCGGGCGCCTCGCCGAGGATGAAATTGCCGTCCGGCGTGAAGCTTTCCGGGCCGTTGAGCAGCATCTTGATCTGCGCCGTCTCCAG
>Ga0209254_10001342_pt1 | contig 21898 bp, 18 predicted proteins | sample FrelakmetDIP11DI_FD_187148 | JGI IMG/M metagenome (GOLD analysis project Ga0209254, IMG submission 187148) | Freshwater lake sediment microbial communities from the University of Notre Dame, USA, for methane emissions studies - DIP11 DI (SPAdes)... | ecosystem: Environmental > Aquatic >...
CGGGTACTCAGGTCCAGCGCCATGTTCTTCGACCACGAGATAAGTGCGACCTGCTGGTAGCGCAATGCCAGCGAGCTTGGCGATGTGCTCGGCGGATTTGGCGATGACGTCCAGGCTGGGGATGGGCGATGGTTTTGGCCACATTACATTCTGCAATCGGGCCTTCTCCTCGGCGTTGCAAATATACGCCCCGTTCTTCACCATCTTCTCCACTAGCGCTGCATATATCGATTCATGGGCGACCACGGAATTATCGGCCAGACAGCTTGTCGCTAGGTCGAACGTCTTCCCGCGGCTGATCATGAGCGCGGCATCATCGAGGTCAGCGGTCTCGTCCACCACGTGGACGCTGTTCCCCACGCCCACGCCGTAAGCAGGTGTTCCCGAACTGTATGCGGACCTGACCATATCGACGCCACCCGTGGCGACGACCAGGTCGGACTGGCGCATCAATTCCTGGGTCTTGGCGATGGAGGGCTTCTCGATGATCTGAATGAGGTCCTCAGGGACTCCGATTGCCTTGCAGCCCTTGCGCATCAGGTTGACCGCGAGTTCCGAGGACTTCTGCGTCTTCGGGTGCGCGGCGACGATGATGGCGTTCTTGCCCTTCAGGGCGCAGAGGGCCTTCATGGGCGGAGTCGCATCGGGGCCGGTGGACGGGATGATCGCCGCCACCACACCAACTGGTTTCGCGATCTTGACCAGTCCCTTGGCCGGGTTCTCCTCCACGATGCCGACCGTCTTGATGCTCTGCATGTCCTGGATCGTTCCAGCCATGCGCAATCGGATCTTGATCAGCTTATCCTCAACTGTGCCGAATCCGCCCTCTTCGACGGCGAGTTTGGCGAGGGCCTCCTTCTCCTTAATAACGGCCCAGCCGATCGCCATGACCAGCATGTCCGCCTCGGCCTGGTCATAGTGTTCGATGGCCTTCATGGCGTGGCGTGCACGCTCCATCATAGCTGAGATCTCAGGCTTCGGATCTGGTTTTGGCTCGGGCGGCTTTGCTACCGCTGGAGCGGCAGGGCTAGTATCTGGTTGAGGTGTCATGAGCGCATCAAGCGAAAACTGCCTACTTAACCCTTATCTACTGCTCTTGCAGGGAATGACGGAGTATTTCACAACGAACGCAGGTAAAGTGGAGAATTCGCGTGAAAAACACCAATTTTCTGCTTCCCGTTAAAGCCATCATATAGGTCCCTTCAGCGCAGCACCAATGGGTCTTTCCGTTGGAAATGGCTAGTCCAGGTTCTTCAGGAACTTCGGCAGGCCGGAGGATTCCTTGGGCCCCACGATGACCTTCATGCCGGTCTGCTCCTGCAACTTCCCGCTCATCCTCGATACCATGCCTGGCATCACCAGGATGCCGGCCTTGCTCTTCTCTCTTGCAGCAGATGATTCGAGCGCTTTGACCACGATCTCGGGCGTGAGCTTGCCAGCGGAGAACGCGGTCATGACGCTGAGCCCTTCCGAATCCACCACCAGCAGCCATGCTGGGACCTTCGACTTCTCTATGTCCGCCAGCACGGTGAAGTAGGTAAGGGAGAAGTTGGTGGTGAACAGGATGGGCGAGTCCTCCTTGGCTCCGTTCACCGAGTATAGGCCCGGCTTGACCTGGATCGGGACCTGGGGATCGGTGTAGATGTTCTGCCGGAGCACGAAAAGAGGCAGGGCCTGCGCCTCGGAGATATCTTCGAAGATCACCAGGCCACCATACTTCATCACTGCGACCATGCCCCTCAGCACGGCCCCCTCCCCCGTCCCTGCTTCAACCAGTATAGGGTACCCTAATCCCCGGAAGAGCTTCTTCACGGAGAGCTTGCGGACCATGCTGCTCCGCTCCAGCTGTTCTTTGAGGCCATGAGCCCCAAGGTCCAGGACCAGGTCCTCGGCGCCGGCAGCCTTGGCCTTGGCCACCAGGTCCGCCATCTCGTTCAAGCCCTTCGGCTCGGTAAGTACCAACGGGCAGCCCAGGTCCTTGGCCACCGCGGCCATGGCCGCTAAGTTCTTCTGATTCGCTCCATGCAGCAGAGGTTTCCTCGCCGCCACCCTCGAGGCGGCGGCCCTGATGCGCTCCGGGGAGCTCGAGACCAGCACCAAGGGCAAGTCGCAAGCGGATGCCGCCTCCTCGACCGCTAGGGCGAAACTTGACGCATCTCCAGAGTTGTCCTTCACGGCGACGGCATCGAAAGAGAGGGTCTGGCCGACGCGCTCGAAGCGCACGGAGTTGATGGCCTTGGCCCTTCTTCGGACCTGCTCCGGAGGCATTTGGTCCGATACCATGACCGCGAATGCCGTGGGATGGAAGAACCTCTTCTCGTGACGATAGAGCTCGGTCTCGTCTCCCATCTCGACCGCCCTCTGCCCCGACCCGAACCTGACCAGTCTAATGGGCGGGGCGGACGAGGCGGCCAAGGCGGCCTTTCCCTCCTCGGAGATGAAGGGGCAATCCTCCAGCTTGGCCTTGGAATTGGCAAGCTGCATGGCGAACGCCAGGCAGGTGGGAAAGTTGCACTTCCCGCAGTTCTTCTTGGGCAGGTGCTTGAAGATCTCGATCGCGGTCGGCATCTAGGCGCCCCCGTTCAGATCATCGATGGCCCTGAGCACCACACCTGCGGCGCGCGGCGAGCGCATGATCAACGCGTCCGCGCCGGAGACGAGCGCCGCCAGGGCGGTGGTGGCCTCCCACCATATGGCCCTTTCCTCAAGGCCGTCGTGGCCCTCCAGCTCCTCGCTCGCCTCCTTGGCCTTCCATGCCGAGGTGGTATCGCATATGAGCGGCACCTGCAGCATGGAGTCGCCCATCAGCGCCGCCAAGCGAATCCTCTCCATCACCGAGTAGGAGTATTCCAAGCCCATACCCAAAGCGGCGAAGAGCGGGTCGAGGACGATCCTCTCCTTCCTCGCACCGAAATCCGTGAGGAGGATGTTGATCTGCTTGCTCAAATTCACGTCCAGATTGGCGAAGGAGATCACCGCGTGGTCATTGGCCATGGCCGCCGCGGCGATGCTCTTGTAGGCCGATTCCTCCGCATGACCCAATAGAAGGCGCTCCTTGGGGGCGATGTTGCTCACCGCCTCCATGACCTTGGCGTCCTTCTCCTCGTGCCCCGAGCCGTAGACGATAAGGGGCAAGTCCACCGCCCTCAGGACCTTGAGGACGGTCTGCGACGCCTCCTCCGGGGAGCAGTCCAGCTCCTCCGGATTGGTCGAGTGGAGCTTGAGGCAGATCATGTCCGCGCCCTTGGAGGCCCAGGCCTTGGCCCAGGCGACGGGGTCTTCGGTAGCACCCCCGAATTCCCTTCGAACCTGCTCCTGCAGCTCGCCCGGGCAATCGAGGACCTCCCCAGCGATCAAAGGACGGTTGGGCATGACCCCCTCATACGAGAGGAAGGGCATGCCCGTCTCCCCACCCAGCGTCAGCTTCCTGGAGCGGGAACCGCCCTCCTCCGCGGTGGCGCCTAACGACACCACGCCTACCTTGCCCGACCATTTCTCCTTGGGTACTGGTACCTCTGCCATTTCCTCACCTTGAGCGTCATTGCAGCAGCGGGGGCATCCTCAGTGCGGGATGGTCAACCTTGGCCATCCACTCCACCAGGCCTTCCGCCGTCTCGGTAATCGTTTCGTCCGCGATCTTGTCCACGAAGTCCGGCTCCCCCAGCTCCTCGGCCCGCTTCTTCAGCGCCTCCTGCATCTGGGTCTTGAGCTCCTTGGGCATCCAGGCGACGCGCAGGAAGCCTCCGTCCGCGGAAATGAACTTCTTCGATAGGATGTACTTCCGCCCCACGCCGATGAAGCCCGGGGTCTGCTTCCCGCCCCCGATGCTCCCGGCCAGGGTGGAGAACTTCATCCCCACTGGGGTCATGCCAGGATACTCGCGGTTGACCAGCATCACTGCCTGGGCGTCCGCGGTCATGGCCACGATGACCTCGAAGCAACCGCAGGAGGTCATAGGGTCCTCCATCATGGTGTAGGCGTTGAACCTCTCCAGCTTGCCGCGTGTCAGCTCGCGTACCACTTGGTTCACCCCCTGCCATTGCCCCTTGGTTGCGTCAATGGCTTCTCCTTTTGGAACTGGCTGGTTCGGACCGGTAGGCGCGATCTCCTTGGCGGCCTTGGCGTCGAGCCAGTTGATAGCTCCGCAGAGACCGAGCCTCTCCGGGGTTACGATGCAGATATGGTCTGGAGCGAATGACGAGCAAAGCCCACATGAATAGAAGTATTCCACTGCCTCGTCCGTCAAGCCTGCCAGACGCTGGTCCCTCTGGCCGTACTTCTCCATCGCTTTTGGAAGCAGCCCCCTGGCCTTCGCCTCGTCGGTGACGATCGTGACCTGGACCCTGGACACTATGTTCCCGAACTCCGCCTTGATCTTGGTGACCAGGATGTCCCCGAAGTGCTTGAACCGCAGCCCCGCGCGCACAGAGCTCTTGGAGAGCCTTACCCAGATGGTGTTCCTCTGCCCAGTGTGCCAGGCTCCCTCGGCGTAGTTCACGAACTGATGGATGCGGCGCTCCAGCACCGACTCGAAGTCCTCCTGCATCTTCTTGCCGTAAACGTCGACGATGATGGCCAGGGGGGTCTTGCCGCCCTCTGGCAGGTCGTCCACGTCCTTGCCGATGAACGTTATCTTGCCGTCCTCCACTCTGTCCTCGGGCAGCATGCGCAGCAGCTCGAAGGCCAGGGTCTTGGCGGCTCCACCCGCCTCGACGTAGGTGTCCGGCCGGCGCACGGTCTCGCCCTCGAACGCCGGGCCGTAGGCGACGGGGATGTCCACGTGGGCCAGCCTTACCTGGATGCCGCGCAGCTCGATGGCCGTCTGCACCATCTTTCCATAGTCGGGCTGGGGGATGTACCTCTCGGGGATGGGCTCGACCTCTTGGTCCGTGATCGTCGGCGAGCCGTTGAGCAGGACGGCGAACTCCGCCGCCGCCTTGATGGAGTCGATGGGCCCGAGCTGCAGCACGAAGACCTTCGGCCTCTTCTGCAGGTATTTCTGCAGGCGCTCGCGGTCGCCCCTCTGCACGTTCCCGAAGGTCAGCGCCGCGCGGATGGCGAAGTTGAGCCCATGTATCACCTGGGTGAACTCGCCCACGGGGTACAGCATGACGTCCAGCCCCACCTTCACCCCTTGGTCCTGCAGCTGGCGGATGGTATCGAAGGAGGCGATGATGAGCATCCCCTTGGACTGGCAGTCGCGCACCACCTTGAGCAGGGCTTGGGGATCGCTAGCGCTTCCCACCAGCACCGCGCATCCGGGTATGGTGTCGTCCACGATCGCCACGCCCAGCTCCCTCAGCACCCTGTCCGGGATGAAGCCGCAGTAGCCAGTGCCCTCGTAAGGCCTTTCGGAAGGGATGTACTTCAGGGCCTCGATCACCTCCGCCGCCACCATGACCGCCTCCCCGGCGGCCAAGGCGTTGTCATAGGTGTCCTCCTCCTTGATCAGGGAACGGGCTTGATTTAGCACTCCTGGCATGTCGGCGAGACGGTGGACCTCTTTTCCCTCCCATGCCAGTATGGCCGGCAGCGAGTAACCGGTCTCGGGGAACTCCACCCTCTGCTCATACCCGTAGCGCTCGATGGCCAAGGCGAGAAGCTGGTCGGCGAAGCCGGTGGTGATGATGGCACCGTCGATGGCCTTGGAGTACAGCTGCTGGGCCGTGAGGGGGGCGCCCTTCTCCACCTGGTAGCGGTGATCGAGCCTCAACTTCCAGCGCCGGCGCTCGATCTCGTTCAGGAGCTTCCTCGAGGCGAGCTCGGGAGAGGGCTCGAAAATGAATCGGCCGCCGAAGACGTCCTGGGCGGTGTTGGTGAGGACCTCGGTCACCAAATCGGAACCGCAGATGTAGTTGATGGTGCCCACGTGCACCGGCAGGCCGAAGGCCACGCACCACATCCCAATGGACACGGGCATCTCGTGGTTGGCCACAGGAGCGCTGACCGCGAACGGGACCGAGCTCACGTCGGTCCCCAAATGCTTCGCCAGCTCCGTCGCCAGGTTCATGGCCCGGGTGTTGTCGACGCAGGACCCCATGTGCCAGATGGGAGGGAGGGGGACGTTGTTGGCCTGGGACAGCTCCTGCAGGAACGTCCTAAGGCCGGGACCCGCATAAAGCCCCGTCGCCTCCGAGGACAGGAACCCGTTCATGGCGAAGGCTCCAGCGGAGCACCCGGTGGCTAGGACGAGCACGTCGTTCCGGAGCAGCTCCTGCGCGATGGTGAGATGATTGAGGTCCTGCTCAGCGCGCTGGTTGTTGCATCCGGCCATCAGGGCGATCCCTCGGACCTGTCCGGACTTGAGCGCGTGGATGAGGTGCATCCATGGGTCCTCTGGTGCTAGCCGGGAGAGAAGCTCCTCGATCTGCTCCAGGGAGAAGCCGGCGATGACCTCGGATCGGACGTTGGGGATTTTCACCCGGGCCGGGTCCCGGCGCTTGAAGGCCTCGATGGCCATCCTGATGATGGAGCGGGCGCTCTCCTCGGCGTCCTCCTCGCGGAACTGGACGTGGGTGTCATAGGGGATGTGGACGCTGGCCATGGTGGTGATCATCTCGGTGTTCACGCACTGGCATATCTCGGAGAGGGAGGGCATGATGCACTGATGGTCGGCGACCAGCAGGTCCACCGCGCCGGTCGCCAAAGCCAATTCCTGCGAGGCGAAGTTGGCGGCCATGCTCACCCCTTTGCGCATCAGGGTCTCGTTGCCGGTGCAGCAGATGCCCACGATGTTGATCCCCGTGGCGCCGGCCTCCCGGGCCTCCCCCTCCATCTTCCTGGCGACCTCCACCACCACATCAGACAGCACGGGGTTGTGCCCATGGATGGCTATATTGACCGCATCGGCCTTCAAGGTGCCCAGGTTGGCCTGGCTCTGCACCAGACGCGGGGTGCCGAATAGTATGTCCGAGAGGTCGGTGGAGATTTGCATGCCGTCATAGTCGGCGATGGCGCAGGCAATGCCCCCCAACAGCAGTGGGATGGGGTCGGCGTCGCAGCCGAGGGAGGTGCGGTGCATGACGTCGGCGATCGCATGATCGATGCTGTTTGGCAGCAGGCCGAAGGATTCCAGCGCCTCTTTGCGCCTTGGTGCGATGGAAGAGGTGGTGAACCTGAGCGGGACCTTGGAGAATCGGCCGAATTCCTCGAGCGCCTCATTCACGACCGCCCTGGCCAATTCTTCCTTGGTCTTAGTGCCAAGGTCGATGCCCAATCTTCGGGCGACCCTCTTGAGCTTGTCCGCGTCCTTGATCGAATACGCTCTTGCCCTTCCTTCCAGGGCCTTGACGGCCGTCTCTGCAATGTGCCTTCCGTGGCCGGAGTGGGCCGCGGCCCCGCACGCGATGAGGCGGATCAGGTTCCTGGCCACGATGGTGTAGTCCCTGGCACCGCAAATGCCCTTGTCGGGCTGGCCCCGTAACGGGCTGATGCGGTAAGGACCTTGAAGACGATGGTCGCAGCAGACCCCAAGCCCGCCGAAGGTGCACTGTGGTTGCATCTTCTTGTAGCGGTCCCAGGCGGTCTCGATGCGGTTGGATGCGGCGATCTCGATGCCTTGCTCGCCCTCTTCCTCGCAGGTCTTGCCCTTCCGCTCCGATTTCTTGGAAGCCATTCCTAGATCGACCTCTGGGATTGATGGGGCACGGCTTGAAGCCTATGCATCATCGGCTTTCGAAATGGGTGCGGTTATAAAATGGTTAGCCTGAAGCAGCGGGCGCGCTCTGTCCCGGAGCCAACGTAACGGATTTAACCTTTCGAGCCCCATCCTCGCTATGATGGCGCCATTGAGCCGCTCGCGTCCGGTCCACACATACTCCATCATCGCCAGGGACCCCGAGACCGGGGAGATGGGGGTGGCGGTGCAATCGCATTGGTTCTCGGTGGGAACCGTCGTGACCTGGGGAGAGGCGGGGGTGGGGGTGGTGGCCACGCAGGCCTTCTCCAACCCCTCCTTCGGACCGAGGGGCCTCGAGCTCATGAGGAAGGGGGTCAGTGCCGAGAAGGCCTTGCGCTCCTTGTTGAAGGAGGACGGGGGCAGGGATTTGCGCCAGGTGGCGATGCTCGATGCCAAGGGAAGCGTGGCCGCGCACACCGGAACAAGATGCATCCCCTGCGCCGGTCACCTGGTGGCCACTGACTCCTCCGTTCAGGCGAACATGATGCTCAACGACCAGGTATGGCCTGAGATGGCCAAGCGCTTCGAGCGCTGGAAAGGGTCGTTGGCGGAGCGGCTGCTGGTGGCGCTGGAGGCGGGCGAGGAGGCGGGGGGAGACATCAGAGGCAAGCAATCCGCGGCGCTGCTCGTCGTCAGGGGCCAGGCCACCGGTCGGGTCTGGGAGGATCGCACGGTGGATTTGCGCGTGGACGACTCCCGGGAGCCGCTCGAGGACCTGAAGCGCCTGCTCAAGGTGCATCGAGCCTACCAGCACATGAACATGGGGGACGAGGCGATGGAGAGGGAGGACATGCCCTTGGCGATGAAGCACTACTCGACGGCCGAGGCGCTGTTCCCCCGCAACCTGGAGATGAGGTTCTGGCATGCGGTGACCTTGGCAAACAACGGCAGATTGGACGAAGCGCTCCCCATCTTCCGGCACGTCTTCGCCAAGGACAGAGACTGGAGAGAGCTCGCCTTGCGCCTCGTCCCTCTGGGAATGCTAAAATTGGATGAGAAGGGCTTGAAGAGGATGAAGAAAGAATAGCCAGGCATCATTCGATGACCATGAGGACCTTCCCACCGTCCACGGTCTCGCCCGGCCTGGCCTTGATCTCCTTTACTGTGCCGGCCACGCCCGCCAGGATCTCGTTCTCCATCTTCATGGCCTCCAATATGGCCACGAGCGTGTTCGGCTCGACCTTGTCCCCGACCTTGACCTTGAGGCTGATGAGCTTGCCTGGCATGGGCGCGGAAATGTTGCCCGCCTCCTCCTTGCCAGAAGAGCTGGACTCGTCCTCCTCTGAGTAGGACTCGCCCTTCTCCAGCTCGATGATCGGCTCGACCCTGGCCTTGACCTTGCGGTCGCCTAGGCCGAGCTCCGTCCCCTCCTCCAAGGAGCCATCGAAGTTGACGGCAAGGAACTCCCCGTTGATGACCAGCCCTCCCTCCTTGGGAACGCATTTGTAGGTGGAATCGCCGACGGTTACGCGATAGTCGCCCCCGTTCTTCTCCACCGTTACCTCGTGCTCCTGCCCATTCAAGTGGACCTTGATCTTCAAAGGATCCAGCCCCCCCCGTTCACCGATTCGCGGCGGGCCACCATCTTCCACATGTCCAGCTCGCCCCCGGAGGCGGACTTCTTTGCCTTGCTCCTCTTCTCCGCCTGGGCCACGAACAGGGCGGCAATGGCCGCTATGTCCCGGCCGTTGGCGCCCTTCTCCATCATCTCCCGCTCCTTGAAGAAGTCGATGGCCACTTGGGGGAAGAGCGCATAGGACAGCACGTCCTCCTCTCCCCGGGCGTACTGCTTGATCTCGGCCGCCAACCTCTCGAGCTCGGGCGGAAGCAGGTCCGCTGGCCTCACGGTGATGGGCTTTTCGTCCCCGATTATCTTCTTCCTTATCTCCGCCGAGATCGGGGCAGGGGTCTTGCCGTACATGCCCCGCACCAGGTTCTTGGTCTCGTTGGTGCAGGTCTTGTACCTCTGGCCCACTATGACGTTCAGGGTCGCCTGGGTGCCCACTATCTGAGAGGTGGGGGTGACCAGGGGCACATAGCCCAGGTCGGCGCGCACCCTCGGCACCTCCTCCAGGACTTCATGGATCTTGTGCTCCTGCTTCGCCTCTTTGAGCTGGGTGGCGAAGTTGGACATCATGCCCCCGGGTATCTGGAAGATGAGCACGTCCGTGTCGATGGCCGTGTTCTTCGACTCGAAGTCGTTGTACTTCTTCCTCACCCCGTTGAAGTACTCGGATATCTCGGCCAGCTTCCTCAGGTCGAGGCCGGTCTCGTACTCGGTGCCATGGAGCATGGCCACCAACGATTCCGTCGGAGGCTGCGAAGTCCCCATCGACATCGCCGAGATCGCCGTGTCCACGATGTCCACCCCCGCCTCGATGGCCTTCAGATAGGAGGTCAGCGCCATGCCCGAGGTCATGTGCGAGTGGATATGGATGGGCAAGGAGGTCTCCTCCTTCAGCCCTTTTACAAGTTCGTATGCATCGTGCGGGGAGATCAACCCGGCCATGTCCTTGATGCAGATGGTGTTGGCGCCCATCTCCTCCAGCTTGCGCCCCATCTTGACGAAGCCCTCGATGGTGTGGACCGGGCTGATGGTGTAGGATATGGAGGCCTCGACCACCGCCCCGAGCCGCTTCACGGTCCTCATGGCCATCTCCATGTTGCGGACGTCGTTGAGCGCGTCGAAGATGCGGAAGACGTCGATGCCCCGGGCATGCGCCCTCTCGATGAACTTGACCAGGACGTCATCGGAGTAGTGCCGGTAGCCGACGATGTTCTGCCCACGCAGCAGCATCTGGAAATGCGTGTTGGGCATGGCCTTGCGCAGCTTCGAGATGCGTTCCCATGGGTCCTCCTTCAGGAAGCGGAGGCAGGTGTCGAAGGTGGCCCCTCCCCACATCTCCACGCTCCAATAACCGATCTCGTCGATCAGCGGGGCGATGGGCAGCATGTCCTCGGTGCGCATGCGGGTGGCCAGAAGGGACTGGTGAGCGTCCCTGAGCACCGTGTCCGTAACTTTGACCATGTCTAGCACCTCACAATGGCATGTTCCCATGCTTCTTGGCGGGCCGGGCCTCGCGCTTGCGGTCGAGCGTCCTCAGGGCATGGATGAGCTTTATCCTGGTGTCCTTGGGCTCTATCACGTCGTCCACGTAGCCTTTCTCAGCGGCAACGAGGGGATTGGCATGCGACCTGCGATACTCCGCCGCCAGTTCCTCCCGCTTGGCCTGCGGGTCGTCCGCCATGATCAGCTCCTTCTTGTAGACGATGTCGATGGCCGCCTCGGGCGACATGACGGCGATCTCGGCCGTCGGCCACGCCAAGGTGATGTCGGAGCGGATGTGCTTGGAGGCCATGACGCAATAGGATGGCCCGATGGCCTTCCTCACCACCAGGGTGACCTTGGGCACGGTCGCCTCGCAGTAGGAGTACATCAGCTTGGAGGCGTTGCGAACGATCCCTCCCGCCTCCTCCTCGACGGAAGGCAAGTATCCAGGCACGTCCACCAACGTGATGATGGGGATGTTGAAGGCATCGCAGAAGCGCACGAAGCGCGCCGCCTTGATGGAGGACGCATTGTCCAGGGTGCCGGCCAACACCGACGGGTGGTTGGCCACGACGCCTATTGGCTGGCCGTCCAATCGAGCGAAGCCCACGATGATGTTCCTGGCATATTCCTCCTGGACCTCCAGGAAGTCACCATCGTCCATTACCTTACGGATGACCGCCATTATGTCCAAGGGCTTCGTAGGGTCCTCTGGAACGATGCTGTTCAGGGTCTCCTCCACCCGGTCTGGCGAGTCCTTGGGCTGGGTGCGCGGCGCGGACTCAAGGTTGTTGGAAGGCAGGAAGGAGACCAGTCGCTTCAGCTTGCGGATGCACTCGGCATCGTCCTTGGCCGTGAAGTGCGCGGCCCCGCTCTTCATGGAGTGGACGGAGGCTCCACCGAGCTCCTCATAGTCCACCTCCACTTTCTGCACCAACTTCACCACGTCCGGCCCGACCATGAACATCTGGCTCGTGCCCTTCACCATGAAGTTGAAGTCGGCCAGGCCGGGCGAGAACACCGCGGTGGCCGCGCAGGGCCCCATGACCATGGAGATCTGTGGTACGACTCCCGAGGCGATGGCGCTGCGGAAGAACATCTCCGAGTACCCTGCCAAGGCGTCCATGCCCTCCTGGATCCTGGCCCCCCCCGAATCGAATATGCCAATCACCGGGCTGCCATTCTTCACGGCCAGGTCGACCACCTTGCAGACCTTCATGGCATGCATCTTGCCCACCGAGCCAGCGAAGACGGTGAAGTCCTGGGCATAGATGTACACCTGCCGACCATCGATGGTGCCATTTCCGGTGACGACCCCATCGCCAGGGATGCGGTTGCGCTCCATGCCGAAGTTGTGGCACTGGTGGGTGAGGAAGGCGTCCAGTTCCACGAAGCTCCCCGGGTCCAGGATGGCCTCGATGCGCTCGCGAGCGGTCATCTTGCCTTGCTTATGCTGCTTCTCGATCCGCTCGCTTCCTCCTCCCGCGCGTGACTTGCGCTTGAGCTCCTTGAGCTCCTTTATGTCCTTGCGCTCCCTGTTTTCCTCATCAGCCATGGACGCCTCTCACCGCCGTTTTCGTTATGAATCTTCGAATTCGTATTAATCCTTTCTTAGACTTATTCCATCCAATTCTTCGCTATTCGTTGTCCGGATGCTTGTTTCGTTGACCCAAGACAGCCTTAGCACCAAACCCTCGTCGCTTCGCAATACCAAGGCACCGTCCGACCCTAGATAGAGGGCCTTGCCCCTCAATGTTTCCTTTCCCACCCTGGCCTCGATCTGCTTCCCAAGGGTGCAGGATCGCGACACGTACTCATCCTCGTCCAACTCATCCTGCGTGAGGGACTTATAGAATTTATCCAGATTCCGTAGCAAGGAATCGAACAATCTGCCAGCATCGATCTCCCTTCCTAACAACATCTTTAACGAGGTGGCGCCCTCCTCGCCTATGCGTTCCAGCGAGGAGTTCACGTTCAATCCGATGCCGATCACCACGAAATCCAGGTGGGCGCCCTTGCTCACTCCCTCCACCAGTACTCCACCCACCTTTTTTCCACGGACCATCAGGTCATTGGGCCATTTGAGCTGGACGTCGATCCCGCCGACCTCCTCGATGGCCTTGGCCACGGGTACGCAGGAAAAGACCGTCATCTTGAGCAGCTCTCGGCCAGGCAAATTCGGCCTGAGCAGCACGGACAGGTACAGGCCGCCCTCAGGGGATGACCAGCCCCGCCCCATCCGACCTCGGCCCGAGGTCTGGCGCTTGGCCAGGACGACGGCTCCCTCTTCCTCGCCCTCCCTCCCCAATCCTTTGGCAACGTCGTTGGTGGACGTTACCTCCTCCAACCGCAGGACCCGGCGACCGATGACCATCACTGCGTCCCTTCCATTGTCATAGCTCTATGCGCTTGAACCCCACTAGCTGGAACTTGCCCTTAAGCTTTGAGACGTGCGCCTCGGTCTTCGTCTTGAGGGTATCGAGGTCACCGCCCTTGTAGCCGCTGATGTCGGCGACCACGGACAATGACATCGTGTCGTAGTACACGAGCACCTTGGTCTTCACCGATAGCAGGTTGATGTCATGAGCGGCCATGGAGCTGGCGACCTCGAAAATCGCTCCAGGTCGGTCAGGTATGATGAAATCGAACTGCACCAGGTCCACTCCCTCCTTAAGGGGGCTTATGGAAAGCACCCACGAGTCTTGGTCAGCGACCAAGATGACCGGTGAGCCGTCCTTGACGTCTACCAAGGCCTGCAGGTACTCAGCAGGGAGCTCGTACTCGCCGTCGCGGATGATGCTGGGCGTCTTTTGCGCTCTCTTGATAGCACGCACCCTGACGCTAGAGCCAGGGGTGATGACCCCCTTGGTGTAGCGCTCGCTGATCTTGGAACCCTCGATCACCATCGAGTCTACCATGGATACGACCGAGGACCTCTGCTTCTTGAGGGCGTCGAACTCCTCGCGCAGGCTGGCCGAATCGCCAAAGTAGGAAAGGTCGACCATCATCTTCCAGACCATGCAGACGTTCGAGATCATGCTCAAGGACACGGAATTGAGGATGTCTATGTTCCGCTCGCCCAATAACTTCGCCACCTGAGCGCAAGCCCCCGGGGTGTCGACCAGGTAGAAGGTGACATTGCATATCTCCCGGTAGTTCTCAGGTCCGATGGTGGAGAGGACGATCTCATGGCTCACCTTTCCATCATGTTCGTACCTGAACATGGTGCTGAACACCTGGCTGCCATCCACCAACCCCAGAGGTCGGCCAAGCCTCTCACTGATTCTCACCTTGTTGCCGCGGAGCCTGCCGAAATCATAGATCTGCATTTTCCGACCAGAGCGCTCCAAGGAACTGATGCTTGATAAACATTGTCATGCCTATCTGGTGCGATCACCATCATTGCTGGTATTATTCAACCATCAAGAATTTTGATTAAGAAAACGAGCCGAATATCCGCTCGGTCGAGGCGGCAATAACAAACTTACATATATCCGAGGGGCCGTCCCGCCCGAATAATAGGTAGAGCGATACCTAGTATACATCTACTAAAGGGATCGAATGAGCGAGACAGTCAAACACGAACGGTTAAGCCTCAAAGGTAACGGCATCATCTTGGCCATCCTGGCGGCCATGGCCATGATGGTCATGTTCATCGAGATCATGCTGGTCCCTGCCCTGCCCCACATCGCTATGGAGTACCCGGAAGACAAGGAATGGGTCTCGTGGGTGCTTTCCGCATATCTTCTAAGCGGGGCGGTCGCCACCCTTCTCCTGGGCAGGTTCGGGGACATATACGGGAAGAAGAAAGTGATGATGTTCGCCCTCACCGTCTATTGCATCGGACTGATTGGTTGCGCTTTGTCCTGGTCCATGGGATCGTTGATCGTGTTTCGTGCGGTCCAGGGCGTGGGGATGGGCGTGTTCGTGCTTGCCTTCGGGATAATCCGTGACACCTTCCCCCGTCGATTGATTCCTGTGGCCATAGGCCTGGTCAGCGCCATGTTCTCAGCGGGAGTGAGCATAGGGCTCCTTGGGGGTGGCTACATCGTATCGCGATTCTCGTGGAGGGACGCGTTCTACATCGTCATACCGCTCATGATCGCCCTTACCGTGCTGGTTTGGTGGCTGGTGCAGGATCACAATGAGGTGAGGAGGAAGCAAAAGGTCGACCTGCCCGGTGCTGCCCTCGTCAGCGGTGGAGTGCTATGCCTCCTCCTTGCATTGACGCAGGGACAGGAGTGGGGTTGGACCGACCCGATCATACTGGGTCTCTTCGCGACCTGTACCATCCTCATCGCCGTTTTCATTTGGTGGGAGACCAAGGGCACCAAGACCCCGATAGTCTCCATCAAGCTGATGCGGGTCAGGGGGATCGCTGGGGCGAACATCGCTGCCCTTTTCGTGGGCATGGCCATGTTCCTCATGTTCCAGACGCTTCCGTTCTTCCTTATGTCACCAGAGGAGGTCGGAGGATTCAACATTCAGGACTCCTTCATGATCGGGGTCTACATGTTCCCCAGTGCCATCGCCCAACTGATCTTCGCCCCCTTGGCAGGCAGGTGGTCTAGGAGGCTCGGCGCGGACAAGATCCTCATCTCCGGGCTACTCATCCTCTGCATAGGAATGATGCTCATGGCCTTCTGGCATGCGACGCTGGCCCAGATCATGATCAGCGTTTTCCTCGCCGGTGTAGGTCTTGGGTTCGCTATGGTCTCCATGATCAACGTGGTGGCGATGGCATCGCCACGCACCGAGTTCGGGGTCGCCTCAGGGATGAACACCCTCTTCCGAGTGGTCGGCGGCTCGATCGGTCCGGTCCTGGCAAGCGTGATCACCACTTCATTTCTGGTTAGCTATTTCCCGCCAGGCAGCGCATTCCCCATAGAGATCCCTGGCGAGGAAGGATACATGGTCGTGTTCTTGTTGGGCGGGGTATTGGCCTTCATTGGCGCAATCGTCTCCATCATCATGCGACCAGGTCACGGTCTCAGTTACGAGGAAGAGCATATAGTGGCGTCGACGGAAGGTTAAGCATGATCGGAAAAGGTCAACTCTATAAAGGTAACCGCATCAGCACCTCGCAGTTCCTCATGCTCGTGTTCCTCCGCAAAGGCCCCATGTACGGATACGAGGTCCTGAAGGCGATGCGCGAGGAGTTCTCAGGCCTCTGGGAGCCTCAAACCGGAGCCGTCTATCCAGCATTGAAGAAGCTGGAGGAGCATGGGTTGCTGCGCTCCGAGCCTCAAGAGGGCAAGGACTACTATCGCATCACGGAGGAGGGCAGGAAATGGATGGAGGAACGATTGGCGAGCATATCCAACGAGGTGCTTTTCATGTCCCGCTACTTCCAAGTCATGAGCGATGCGGCTACAGAAATGGGGGCTTTCAAAGAAGGCTCCTCTGAGAAGAAAAGCCTGCCACCGCATATATTGTACCTGGTGGGCGAGGAGATAGAGCCGCAGGACAGACTGAAGCATCTCCGCAAGGTGCGGGAGATGTTGGCAAACGGTTTGGCAGACATGGACAAGGAGATTGACAGATTGGAAAGCAAGCTCGAGGAGGGATGAAATGACAGCCATAATCGAGGTCAAGGACCTCGTCAAGGTCTTCGATGGGAAGATACGTGCCGTGGACGGCATCACCTTTGACGTCGAAGAGGGCGAGATCTTCGGATTCCTTGGCCCCAACGGGGCGGGCAAGAGCACGACCATCAATATGCTGGTGACCTTGCACCGACCGACGAGCGGCATCGCCAGGGTGATGGGATTGGACGTGGTCAAGGAGGCCAAGAAGGTAAGGCAGGCCATAGGCCTGGTCCCCCAGGACCTGACGGTGGACGACGACCTTTCCGGCAGAGAGAACATGATGCTGCAGGCCGACCTTTACAACGTCAACAAGAAGGACGCCATAGATAGGATCAACGAGCTGCTCAAGCTAGTGAACCTCGAGGACGCGGCCGACCGCATGGTCAAGACCTATTCCGGAGGGATGCGCAAGCGCTTGGAGCTGGCGGAAGGCCTGATCCATCGCCCCCGGCTGTTATTCCTGGACGAGCCCACCTTGGGCCTGGACATCCAGACTCGTACGACCATGTGGGAGCACATTCGCAAGCTGAAGCAGGAGCACAACATGACCGTGTTCATGACCACCCACTACCTGGAGGAGGCGGACAACCTGTGCGACCGCATCGGCATCATCGATCGCGGTCGGATCATGGCCCTCGACTCACCAGCCACACTGAAGCGCTCCTTGGGCGGGGACGTCATCCAGATGTCGATCGATGATGGCAGGGATTTCACACCAATGCTACAGCAGGTCCCCGGAATCATCGAGGTCAAGAGGGAGGGGTCGGAGTATCGCGTGAAGGTGCTCAAGGGGGATACGGCCATGCCAGCCGTTCTGAAGGTCATCATCGAATCTGGGGGAACGGTGAGCTCCGTCACCCTGCAGAGGCCCAACATGGACCAGGTCTTCCTCGAGTACACGGGGCGGTCATTGAGGGACGCGGAGCAGACCGAGTCCTCTGATATGGGGCAAAGGTTCGCCCGGGCCATGGCGGCCCAGAGGAGGCGTTGATCATGCTCCGCGAGACCTATGCCCTCTATATCAGAGAGATGAAGCACTGGTACCGGGTCAAGATCCAGATCTTCATGACCCTCATCCAGCCCATCGTTTGGCTCGGCCTGTTCGGTCAGTCCTTCAACGTATTGGGCCTGCTCCCGCCCGGCATCCCCGGACTTGACCCTGCTTCGCTTCTATCAGGCGCACCGGACTACTTCTCCTATTTGGCCACCGGCATGTTGGCGGTCATCGCCCTGTTCACCACCATGTTCGCGGGCATGTCCCTGGTCTGGGATAGGAGATTCGGGTTCCTGACCAAGCTGAGGGTTTCGCCCATACCGAGAGGAATCGTTCCAGTCTCGCGCACGGGCTCAGCGGTTACTCGTGCGACCGTCCAGGCGCTAATCGTTCTGGTCATCGCCCTCGGCTTCGCCTACATACCTGGCCTGGTCGGGCTCACGCTCAGCCCGGACTTCAGCCTGCTTGACCTGCTCGGCATGATCTTGGTGCTGACCCTTCTCGCCGTCGGCTTCTCCTGCGTGTTCATTTCCGTGGCCTTGGCGGTGGAGAACCAGGAGACATTGTTCGGGCTGATCAACCTGCTCAACCTACCAGTGATGTTCGCCTCCGCAGCCCTGTTCCCGTTAGCCTTCATGCCGGCCTGGCTTCAGAGCGTTGCCAAGGTGAACCCGCTGACCTGGGCTGCGGACGCCTGCAGGACCTTCGCCTTCCACAACCCGAACCCGATCTTCCCCGTGTGGCAGGAGGTTCTGTTCCTGGGAATCTTCGCGGGGATAATGGTCACCATCAGCATAGTGGTGGCACGCAGGCTGTTGGACTGAGCGAGAAACCTTTTAGGGGCATTGCCCCAAACCCCACCTTTTATTCATCTCTTGATGAGCTTGGACTTCAGAGCGGAAACGGCCGCCTTCACGTCATCGATGCCCTTCGCATCGAAGACCGCGACCCCCTCGAGGTCTGCCTTGATTAGGTTGTCGTTGCGGGGGATCTCACCCAGCTGCTCCAATCCCATTGCCCGCAGCCTTTCCGAGATGGCCTCCGACTCCTCTGGCGTCGAGACTTTGTTGGCAACGGCCACCAACTTCTTGATCTTCAAATCCTCTGCCAGTCTCTTGATGGATGCGGCAGTATCGAGCGAGCGGGCCCCTGGCTCGACGACAATCAACATCGCCTCCACCGACCTAGCCGTCCCCCTTCCCAGGTGCTCCAGGCCTGCCTCCATGTCCATGAACACGACCTCTTCCTCCTCCAACAGGAGGTGGTCCATCACCCGGCGCAGTAGCGTCGATTCGGGGCAGTAGCATCCGTTCTCACCTTTCTGAATCGTCCCGAGGACCAGCACCTCCACCTTGTCCGGGCCTTCCACGGAAAGGGATTCTGTCAGGTCTCCCACATCTGGGTTCATTTTGAACATACCGCCATATCCAGAGCCAGGCTTGACCCCGGTTCGTTCCTCGATCAGGTCGAGCATGGTGGAGAGGGGCTTCAGCTTCTCCCTCTCCTTTGGAGGTATGCCAATCGCCACTGCAAGCGAGGGCGAGGGGTCAGCGTCCACCGCTAGGACCTTGACGCCCTCTTGCGCGAGCATCCTGGCGAGCAGCGCGACCACGGTCGTCTTGCCCACACCGCCTTTCCCGGAGACAGCGATCTTCAACGCCATTCAATCCCTCACGAAGACGATGCCATGGCTCAGGAAGTTGGCCTCTTTGAACCTTACATTCTTGAGCTCGACCCTCTCCCCGATGATGCTCGTGCATGTCACGACACCATCATCGGTGATGATGCGGGCCACATCCTTCATGACCTCTCGCACCTCATCGCCCTCCTCGAGGAAGATCACGGACTCGCACATGGTCCCCTTGACGAAATAGGCGGGTACTTAACCCTTGTGAAATTTTCAAAGCTTGGTCTGGGCGGGGTCTGTTTTGGCCACTTCCACATATACTGGCTCGATGCCCTCGGCATTGAAAATGTATCGGGTCGGAACGCTCTTCTTAAGGCCGGTGCGGTAGCCGCAGCTGCGGCACCTGTAGCCCAAGGTTACCCTCCCATCGAAGATGGTGCGGTTCTGGATCCGTCGCATCCTCTTCTTGCCGCAGACCGGGCAGGGGGAGTTCCGGCTCTTGTCCTCCCGCTCACGGGTCTGGATTTCCACCTTCGCCAGCTTGGCCATCAAAGTCACCCGGCGAACGCGCTCCTCTGACGCCGCGTACTCTGGGTCCATCTTCTTCAATTTCAAATTGACCAGCTCGGTGAGCTTGGCCTGCGAGATGACCGTCTTCTGCTCTCGGAGGGCTTCCTTTATGGCCAAGGCCAAGATGTCGGCCTTGGGTATCTTGTAGGTCATCTCCCCTTGGATGCATCTATATATACAGATAATTTTCCAATTCCCCGCTGGCCGAGCCCTTCGCTAAGTGCCAGCACGCCTCACATAATCCACATATAGACACACATCCAATCTTCGATGGGGCGTCTGCGATGCGGAGATGCAAGGTCATAATCATGGGTGCGGCGGGTCGTGACTTCCATAATTTCAACACCTTCTTCAGGGACAACGAGAGGTACGAAGTGGTGGCGTTCACCGCCACTCAGATACCCAACATCGAGGAGCGCCTCTATCCATCGGACCTCGCGGGCAAGATGTACCCCAAGGGCTTACCGATCCATTCCGAGGAGGAGCTACCGGAACTGATCAAGCAGCATGGAGTGGAGCAGGTGATCTTCGCCTATAGCGACATCTCCCATGTGGAGCTGATGCACAAGGCCTCCATGATCCTAGCCTGCGGAGCGGACTTCCGGTTGATGGGCAACTCACGGATCGTTCTCAAGTCCATCGTTCCTGTGATCGCGGTATGCGCAGTCCGCACCGGCTCTGGGAAGAGCCAGACCACAAGGAGGATTTGCAAGATCCTTCGGTCCAAAGGCCTAAGGGTGGTGGCGGTCCGCCATCCCATGCCCTATGGGGACCTGTCGCTTCAAGCCATCCAGCGATTCGCGACCTATGATGACATGGATAGCTACGATTGCACCATCGAGGAGAGAGAGGAATACGAACCGCTCATCGACAACGGCATCGTGGTCTACGCTGGCGTGGACTACGAGCATATCCTGCGAGAGGCGGAGAGGGAGGCGGACGTAATAGTATGGGACGGAGGCAACAATGACATGTCCTTCTATGCGGCGGACCTCTACATCGTGGTGGCCGACCCGCACCGACCCGGTCATGAGATGCTTTACCATCCAGGGGAGGCGAACGTGCGCCGGGCGGACGTGGTGATAATCAACAAGGTTCAGACGGCCGACCGGCAGGACATCCTCAGGGTCAAGGACAACGTATCCAAGATGAATCCTAGGGCGATCATCATCGAGGCCGCCTCCCCCATCTCAGTGGATGACCCGAGCCTGATCAAGGGAAAGCGTGTTTTGGTGGTCGAGGATGGACCAACGCTTACCCATGGCGAAATGACCTATGGCGCTGGCACCATCGCCGCTGAGGACTTTGGGGCGGCGGAGATAGTCGATCCTAGGCCGTTCGCGGTCGGGTCCATCTCTGCCATCTTTGCCAAGTACAAGCATTTGAAGAACCTCCTGCCCGCGATGGGGTACAGCCGCGAGCAGACCCAAGAGCTCGAGGAGACCATCAGGCGCATCGATTGCGACACTGTGATAGCTGGCACGCCCGTCGATCTAAGGAGGGTAATCAAGGTGGACAAGCCAATTGTCAGGGTCCATTATGAGCTGGATGAGATAGGGCATCCCAGCCTGGATGAGCTAATAACAGAGAGGCTTGGACCTAGGTTAAAAGGTCGGACCGGATGAAAAGCGGACAACATCCTTTGGGAAACCGTGAAATATCAAGCAAGGGATGATGAGCCCAGGCGGGGGTAGCCAAGCCTGGCCAACGGCGCAGGACTTAAGATTCTGTCCCTAGCGGTTCAAGGGTTCAAATCCCTTCCCCCGCACCATTTTGTTTCAGATGGTACTCATTGAGATGATGCGCGTTCTATCTCGGCCTTTAGAAATTCCTTGGTCCTCTCCCCAACTATGCTAACAATTTTCTTGCCATTGTTGACCATCACGAAGGTGGGGGTCCCCTTTACCTCGTACCTATTGACAAGTTCCATGTTCGTCGGGGTGCTGACCTTGCAGAATTTCATCCTTTCCTTCATCTCGGTGCATAGATCAATAAAAATAGGATTCATTTTCATGGAATGGCTGCAGGTGGAACGGTAGAACATGACAACTACTTTGGAATTATTCGCCATAAATTCGTCGAAGCAGCTCTCGTCCAGCTCGATGGTCCCATCCTTGTTCATTTGGGGGCAGACCGTCTTCTTACGGAAAAACGACATTGATATCGGAAGCTGGTTGTCTCAGCAGGGTAATAAGCTCGTCGGTTCTCCCAATTATTACTACGATGAACACTAAAAACTATTGTCCATGAAACTTAAAAAGAAAGGAAAAGAGTTTCAGAGGTTTAGGCTGCGAATCACACCCTTGCCTGAATGCCGAAGAACAGCGTCCATGCCAGTAAAGACTTGGATACCAGGCTAAGGATGATGTAGCCCCTCTCCCCGACGAGATAG
>Ga0209254_10001343_pt1 | contig 21889 bp, 18 predicted proteins | sample FrelakmetDIP11DI_FD_187148 | JGI IMG/M metagenome (GOLD analysis project Ga0209254, IMG submission 187148) | Freshwater lake sediment microbial communities from the University of Notre Dame, USA, for methane emissions studies - DIP11 DI (SPAdes)... | ecosystem: Environmental > Aquatic >...
CGCCATTGAGCCAAGAACTGGGTATGTTCTGGCTTTGGTGAGTAAGCCCAGCTTTGACCCCAACCCATTCATTCAAGGCATCGGGCGGGACGCCTACGACGCGCTCCAGGCTTCGCCCACCCGACCGCTGTATAACCGCGCGCTGCGAGGGCTTTATCCCCCCGGTTCGACAATCAAGCCGTTCATGGCACTGGCAGGCCTGGAACTGGGACAGATCAGCCCCGGTCGCCGAGTTTTTTGCCCCGGTCATTTCCGCCTGCCCGGATCCGAACACAAGTACCGCGACTGGCGTAAATCAGGTCACGGTGCTGTTGACATGAAATCGGCCATCACCCAGTCATGCGATGTCTATTTTTACACCCTCGCCCACAATTTAGGCATCGATCGCATGCATGATTACTTGCAGCAATTCGGTTTTGGCGAAAAGTCTGGCGTCGATCTGGATGGCGAAAAATCCGGACTGTATCCCTCGCAGGAATGGAAGCGCAAGAAGCGCAAACAAGTCTGGTTTCCCGGCGAGACACTGATCGCCGGCATTGGCCAGGGCTACGTGCAGGCGACGCCGATGCAACTCGCCCGGGCCACCGCCATCCTCGCCAACAAAGGGAGACTGATCGAGCCCCGCGTGGTTGAATCCCTGAAGGCTTCAACCGAGATCGAAAATCCGCACCCCACGCGCAAGCCCGGCGTCATCCCAATTGGTCCAGCCAACTGGCGAACGGTGGTAGACGCCATGATCGATGTGATACACAGCCCGCGCGGCACGGCCAAGGGCATCGCCCCGGGGCTAAGCTACCAGATCGCGGGCAAGACCGGCACGGCGCAAGTGTTCAGCGTGGGCCAAAATCAAGAATACAAACACATGCGGGTCAAGGATGAGCTGAAGGACCACGCCTGGTTCGTCGCCTTCGCCCCGGCGGACAATCCGAGCATCGCCATTGCCGTAATCGCCGAGAACGGTGGTCATGGCGGCTCCGTTGCTGCGCCCATCGCCCGCGCCGTCATCGAACAGTACCTGAGGGGCTCGCCCTGATGCGCATCGAACCCTCCCTGGCCAACATCAAGATCAATCACCATGGAGCCAGCCAATGGCTGCGAAAGCTCCACATCGACTTGCCGCTGCTCGCTGGACTGATGTTGCTCTCGGCTGCCGCCTTCGTCATTCTCTTCAGCGCCGGGGGGCAAAAAATCGAGGTGCTCATCCGCCAGGCGACTCGGCTCGGCCTGGCCTTAATCATCATGTTTGCCATCGCCCAGATTCACCCGCGCCATCTCCGGGTCTACAGCCCGGCGCTCTATCTGCTCGGCCTACTCTTACTGGCGGCCGTGCTGGCAATCGGAGAAACTGCCATGGGGGCCCAGCGCTGGCTGGACCTCGGCATACTGCGGTTTCAACCATCCGAAATGACGAAGCTATCGACGCCGATGATGATCGCCTGGTTCCTTGCCGCGCATCGCCTGCCCCCGAGTTTCAGGCATCTGGCCGTGGCCACGACGCTGATCCTCGTTCCCACCGCCATGATCGCCAAACAGCCTGATCTGGGTACTGCTTTCCTGGTCGGCGTCGGTGGAGCCACCATCCTGTTCTTGGCGGGGATGCCCTGGCGTTATATCCTCGTTCTGGTGGCGATAGGCGGCAGCCTCATGCCGGTGGGCTGGCATTTCATGCACGATTATCAGCGCGATCGCGTGCTGATGTTTTTCAACCCCGAAGCTGACCCACTCGGCCGGGGATATCATATCATCCAGTCGAAAATTGCCATCGGCTCCGGCGGTGTCTATGGCAAGGGCTGGCTGCACGGCACCCAGTCGCATCTGGACTTTCTTCCCGAACGCTCCACCGACTTTATTTTCGCTGTGTTTGCGGAGGAGTTCGGCCTGGTGGGATGCCTCGGCCTGCTTGGAATTTACCTGTTCATCCTCGGCCGATGCTTCTACATCGTGGTTCAGGCACAAGACACCTTCAGCCGTCTGTTGAGCGGCGGCTTGACCTTAACATTTTTCGTTTACGTGTTTGTAAACATTGGCATGGTCATCGGTATTCTGCCGGTGGTGGGTGTACCGCTGCCATTGGTCAGCTATGGCGGCACATCGATGGTGACCCTACTGGCGGGCTTCGGTATGCTCATGTCTATTCAGACGCATCGGGGACTCATGAATAGCTGACAGCCGTCGGAAATACCGCTCGAGCGGGGCCTCGCCTTGCCGGTGTACAAGCAGACTGTGGCTTGCACGATACTTACCTTCTTTGCGCGTGGATGGTACAATTTCGATCATCTTTCCAAATTGTGTCCGCTGTCGTGACGCAACCCACCATTTCAGCCAGAACGAGCGAGCAGTTGGCAAATTCCGCTTTGTTGTTTGAGATCAAGGCGGGGTCTATTAACTTGCCCATCTTGAAGCTGTTGAGCGACGACATGGATGCGGTAACGGCATCGCTGCGGCAAAAAGTAAGCCAGGCGCCGGATTTCTTCCACAACGCTCCCATCGTGATTGACTTGCACGATCTCATCATGTTGGATGCGGAGCTCGATTTTGCCAAATTGGTTCGCGCCTTGCGCGGGTGCGGTCTAGTTCCTGTCGGTGTGCGAGGCGGCGTCGAGAGTCAGCATCATGCGGCGCAAGCCGCGGAACTTGCTGTGCTCGCCGATACCAGGCATGGTCCGCCGCAGCATCATGCGCCGGCATCCAGACCAGCCGCTCAGATCGAGTCGGCGATCGCTAAGCTGATCGATCAGCCGGTGCGGTCCGGTCAGCGGATTTACGCCGCGGGCGGCGACCTGGTGGTGGTGTCCCAGGTCAGCGCGGGAGCCGAGATTATGGCCGATGGTAACATTCATGTTTATGGTGTACTTCGCGGCCGCGCCTTGGCCGGGGTTCAAGGCAATCTGAACAGCCGCATTTTCTGCAAGGATTTGCAGGCAGAGCTGATCTCCGTCGGTGGGCATTATAAGGTCAGCGAGAACCTGGACGATTCGGTGCGCGGCAAGTCGGTGCAAGTCTATTTCCGCAACAATGCGCTCATCATCGAAGATTTATAAAGACGCTTATCGCTCAGTGGAGGCTAGCAGTGGCACGAATTATCGTTGTAACTTCGGGTAAAGGTGGCGTCGGCAAAACGACCACCAGCGCCGCGATCGCCATGGGGCTGGCGCTCAACGGCCACCGCACTGCGGTGATCGACTTCGACGTCGGTCTTCGCAACCTGGATTTGATCATGGGGTGCGAGCGTCGAGTGGTATACGATTTCGTCAACGTCATCAATGGAGAGGCGACCCTGAATCAAGCTCTGATACGCGACAAGCGTTGCGATAACCTTTACATTTTGCCGGCCTCGCAGACCCGAGACAAGGAGTCTCTGACCGTCGAGGGTGTGGGCAAGGTGTTGCAAGCGTTATCCGAGACCTTCGAGTACGTGGTGTGTGACTCACCAGCCGGCATTGAGCGAGGCGCGACGCTGGCTATGTATTTTGCCGACGATGCGGTCGTGGTCACCAATCCGGAAGTCTCGTCGGTGCGCGACTCGGACAGGATGCTGGGGATCCTGGCGAGCAAATCCCGTCGCGCCGAAATGGGCGAGGAACCGATCAAGGAGTATCTGCTGTTGACCCGATACTCGCCGCAGCGCGTCAAAGTGGGGGAAATGCTGAGTGTGGAGGACGTGCAGGAGATTCTCTCCCTGCATCTCCTGGGCGTGATTCCCGAGTCGAAAGCGGTGCTGAATGCTTCCAACTCAGGCGCGCCAGTCATCCTAGACGAGAAAAGCGATGCCGGCCAGGCTTACATGGATGTTGTTCGCCGCTACCTGGGCGAGAATTTGCCGCACCGCTTTCTGGAAGAGCAAAGGAAGGGCTTATTCGGTCGGCTGTTTGGGGGTTAAGTCATGGGACTCTTGGATTATTTTCGAAGCTCGCGGCAAGCGACCGCCTCCATCGCGAAAGAGCGCCTGCAAATTCTCGTGGCCCACGAACGAGCGGAGCGCAACAAGCCAGATTACCTCCCCATGCTGCAAAAAGAACTGCTGGAAGTCATCCGCAAATACGTGAACGTTGATCAGAACGCAATTTCGGTCACGATGGAGCAGGATGAAAACCGTGAAATCCTGGAGCTCAACATCGTCCTGCCTGACGAAGGGGAGCGCAAACGGCCGAACCGGCCTGACCTGTAATATAAGCAGGTGGTTAGGGGGCTGCAAGCCTCGGCAGGGCATGATACATGCGGAACTTGAATGCGTGAGACGACCGCGAAACCCGTAGGCGGAAGGCCACAAGAGCGAGTTTGGGAGTTTGGCCTAGGACCCTCCCCGTTGCCGGGGATATGGGGTTGGCGGTTCAATCGTCCTTGCCAACCACTTGCGGACGGGGTGGGCGCTCGAATAGGGCTAGAACGCCGGTTTCCTCGGTCGTTTCCCGCCAGGATGCGACTGGAAATTCGACCGATACAATGCCACAGGTTGGGATATTGGTAATCGATGATCCGGTGAGGCGATTGGCCAGATCGGTTAGTTCGGGGTTGTGGCCTACAAGGAAAACCCGATGTTTATCGTCCTCCAAGGCCCTGATGATTTCGATCAGGGCGGCTATCCCCTCCAGATAGAGCGTTTCACGGATCACTATCCTGGCCTTGGGATAGCCGACCTCTTCCGCGATCTTGACCGCGGTCTTACGCGCCCGTTTGGCTGGGCTAGCCAATATCAGGTCGGGCACAAGCCCCTTCTGTTTCAAGAGGCGGCCCATTATGGGCGCGTCAAGTTTTCCCCGTCTGTTCAAGGGGCGATCTTTGTCATTTAATGTTGGATCGTCCCAGCGCGACTTGGCGTGTCGAATCAGAATTAGGTTTTTCATGCGATTTGTGTATTGGAGGCCATAATCCGGCCTCGGCGCGTTCATGCTCAAGTCCAGCACCGACTCCGTCCCATTTTGACGATACTGCATTTCTGGGCCGCAAGGTATACTATTTTGTAGTCGCGTCCGACCCTCTGGTCAAACATGGGTGAAAATGTCGTTGACGCCGATTGGTGTAGAAGCCCGTAATTATGAGAACAATGAATGTCTGACGGCGCCCACTTAAGCTGTTACGCGAGCTACCGAGGACTTGTGCGAAGGGCAAATGCGCAAAGATTGACGCCGCGATAGGTTATGCTATTCCTGCCCGGAAGGAATAAAGAACCACGTCTGTGGCTTCCAGTTCCCCACTGCTCAATCAAGACCGCTTCAAAGCGAGTGGTGGATTAGTCGCTATCGTCTTTGAGTGCTGACACAAGCCTTGTTGTTTCAAGACGATGGGTCAATCAACCGCCATCAATCAAAGACGGAACAAACCCTTTCGGAGGATAACGTTACTGTGAGTGAACGAATCTGGTTGTCCTGGTTGTTAATTCCTTTGCTGCTAATGGAGATGGCCGGAGCTGAGACCAATAGGGCCGTTCAGCCTGCACCCGTCGCGTCCGCAAAACCATTTGACTTTGCGGAGGTTGAACAAAAGGCCAAGCAACTTGCGACCAAGCCGTATATGCGGGACGACGGCGGTATGCCCGAATTCCTCAGCAATCTCGACTACGATCAGTACCGAGATATCCGCTACAAACCTGACAAGGCGCTCTGGCGAGACGAGGGCTTGCCTTACCAAGTACAGTTGTTTCATCGTGGCTTCATGTTCAGGGATCGTGTGAACATCAACGTGGTCGACCAAGGCAACGCTATTCGGCTTGCTTATTCGCCGGAGCTGTTCGATTTCGGCAAGAACACCTTAGCCACCCGACCGTCGGCCGATTTGGGCTTTGCTGGCATGCGTTTTCATCATCCTCTGCGCAGGGACGATGTCTTCGATGAAATCGCCGTATTTCTCGGTGCGAGTTATTTTCGGGCGGTTGGGCTCGGGCAGGCCTATGGGCTGTCTGCGCGCGGAGTCGCGATCGATACGGGTCTTCCCAAAGCTGAGGAATTTCCGAGCTTTAGAGAGTACTGGATCGAGAAGCCGGGCAAGAACGCTAACTCGCTGACTGTCTATGCACTTCTGGATGGCCCAAGCGTGACGGGTGCCTATCGGATGGTCATTCGCCCCGGCTTCGATCTGACCGTGGACGTCACCAGCCATGTTTTTTTCCGCAAGGCGGTTGAGCGGTTCGGCATCGCGCCTCTTACTAGTATGTTTTTCCACGGCGAAAACACCGACCGCTTCATGGATGATTTTCGTCCAGAAGTGCATGATTCGGACGGTCTTTTGATAGGGCGCAGTAATGGCGAATGGGTTTGGCGCCCCATAAACAATCCCAAACATCTTCGAATCAGCGTTTTTAAGGAGAACAATCCAGCTGGGTTCGGCCTAATGAAGCGCGATCGAGTGTTCGATCACTATCAGGATTTGGAAGCTCGCTACCACGAGCGCCCCGGCGCTTGGGTAGAGGCTTTGGGCAATTGGGGGCCAGGCGCAGTGTATTTGATCGAAATTCCCAGCGACGCCGAGAAGTATGACAATATCGTCGCCTTCTGGGTGCCGGATCAGGCGACGGGTGAAGGAAAGGACTACACCTTCCAATATAGGCTCCATTTCCTACTGGACGAGACCACTGCGCCTGGCTTGGGTAAGGTCGTGGCGACACGGATCGGCGCCAGTGGAGCCGGCGTATTAGACGGCGAAAGCCGGAAGTTTGTTGTTGATTTCACTAGCGATTCGATGAAGCGTTACAGCGAAAGGGCACACGTGGAGGCGGACATCGGCGTGTCTGCGGGTAAGATCAGCAATCCGGTGGTGCAGAAGAATAGTGAAACCGGCGGCTGGCGCTTGAGCTTTGATCTGGCGCCCGAAAAGGACAAGGATCCGGTCGAGTTGCGCGCGCTCCTGAAATCCGAGGGCGAGGTCCTCACCGAGACCTGGGTTTACCAGTGGAGCCGGCGATGATGATACAGGGTTCTTCAACCGAAGACGCGGTTTCGCCCGATGTGGCGAAGCCGCATCACGAGACCTCGCTGGGTGGTGGTGTTAAGGCGCGGCTCATCACTTATCTCGCCCAACTGGGTGTAAGCGAGCCCTTGCTGCAGCAGACACTGGCCAGTGAATGCCTGCAGCGTGCGCGGCGTCGAGCCGCCCCGGGTTCGGAGGAGGAGCTTCTGCGACGTTCCCTGGAAGAGGCGCAGCGACGTTTCGATCATGCAGCGGCCCGTGCGCTGAATCTTACCGGCACGAAGGATTTCCATCAGGTCGTGGGTGCGCGCGCAGCCGTCTTGTTGGGCTGCATCGCCGATATTGGCGGCAATCATTTGTTTCAGGCCGATGACCATCAGCCCGAAATCTCCTTAGCGGTACGCGCGGCCTTGCCGCTCCCCACCCCCCCGGAGTCCCATTTGGCGATGCCGGTTCAGCCTATCTCCTTTTTCTTCTCACGCTCACGCTCACGCACAACGCGGAAGTAGCAACCCAAGCGACCTCGCACTCAAATGCCCCCCAGCGCTCAAGCTTTTTCGATACGGACACGCCTTTTCAGGCGAATTCTGTTCTTTACCCTGGTCGTGCTGACTACCTTCGCGTCTATGGCGATGATTACGAGCGCCTTTTTTCAGAATGGTCTGACGCCGCAGGAAATCGTGCTGTTGGTTCTATACACTTTGTTGATTCTTTGGGTAAGCACATCTTTTTGGACAGCAACGCTAGGGTTTTGGGTTCTGCTGCTGGGGGGGGATCGGAATTCCATTGGCAGGATGCCGTCCCGGTGCGAAGAGCAGACACTCGACAATTCGCCTGAGCTCACGGCACTGGTCATGCCGATTTACAACGAGGATCCACAGCGCGTTTTTGCAGGGTTGCGCGCGATTTACCAATCTCTGCTGGATACGGGGCGAAGCGAGGAGTTCGACCTGTTCATTCTCAGCGATACTCGGGATCCCGATACCTGGGTCGAGGAAGAGGTTAACTGGTACCGGATGTGCTGCGATTTCAATGCACACGGCAAGATTTTTTATCGCAACCGTGAAAAGAATGTCAGTCGCAAGAGCGGCAACCTGGAGGATTTTTGCGTGCGCTGGGGAGGACGCTATCGCTATATGATCGTGCTCGACGCGGATAGTCTCATGGGCGGTTCCGCGCTGACCCAACTGGTTGACCTCATGGAGGCGCATCCCGGCGTTGCGCTAATTCAGTCGCCACCGTTGCCCGTGAATCACAAATCCTTATTCGCGCGTATTCTGCAATTTGGCAGCAGCCTTTATAGTGATGTATTTACCGCCGGCAGCTCCTTCTGGCTGATGTCTGACAGCAATTACTGGGGGCATAACGCGATCATCCGCGTGAAGCCGTTCACTCAGCATTGCGGCCTCCCCAAACTACCAGGAAGTGAACCGTTCGGAGGTGAAATTCTGAGCCACGATTTCGTCGAGGCGGCCTTACTGCGCAAGGCCGGCTGGGAAGTTTGGTTAGGCTACGAAATCAAGGAAAGCTACGAGGAGTTGCCGCCGACGCTCATCGACTATGCCAAGCGCGACCGGCGTTGGTGTCAGGGCAATCTCCAGCACGTGCGGATGATCTTGGCACGCGGCTTTTCTGGCCTCAGTCGCTTGCATATGTTGATGGGCATCATGTCCTATCTGTCCTCTCCTTTATGGCTGCTGTTCCTCCTGTTTACCGGCTTTGAGGCTTATGTACAGAGCCAGACAGTTCCAGTGTATTTCTTCGGCGACAATATTTTTCCGGTGTGGCCGGAATCCTATACGGTAGAAATGACCACGGTGTTGCTTGTGACCCTGGCTATGCTGTTCATGCCCAAGCTATTGGGTCTGCTTCTTCTCTTTACTCGGACAAAGCAGGTGAGGGCGTATGGCGGTTATATCAGGGTGACACTCAGCGTTGTTCTGGAAAGCGTCTTTTCGATGTTGACTGCGCCCGTGCTCATGCTTTACCAGAGTAAGTTCGTTGTGGCGATCTTGTTACGCCGCAGTATCGGCTGGCCGCCGCAGAATCGCGGCGATCACCGGCTTAGCCTGAAGGAGGCGACACTGGCACACGGCAGCCAGACCCTTGTCGGGTTGGCCGCAGGGATCGCCAGCCATCACTACATCCCGAGCTTTTTCTGGTGGTTTACACCGGTGTTGTTGGGGCTGGTACTCGCCATCCCGGTTTCGATCTTGTCGAGCAGTACCAAGCTTGGAATTCTTGCGCGTCGCCTGGGCTTATTCCTGACGCCGGCGGAGTCGTCTCCGCCTCGGGTCATTCAGTTTTTGCATGAAAACCTTTCTCGCGGTGCGGCTCGGAAAGCCGCCGTACACTATCAGGGCGAATTTGGTAGCGTGATGGATCCGGCCGTATGCGCCTTACACCTGGCACTACTGCCCAACCGTCCGGTCAGGAAGCGGCATCGCCATGAGCTGAAAGCCTTGGTCTATCGATTGGTAGAGGAGGGGCCCGAAAACCTGTCTGCCGTCGAGAAGCGTACCCTAATTTCTGATCCAGAAACCCTGGTGCGGCTCCATACGCTGGCCTGGAGTCGCCACCAAGAAGCGGTAGGGACCAATTAGCTCGTTAATAGCGCACGACTCTGCTGCGCTCGCTTACCATAGATGTGTCAGCCCGACGCCTGACAAACCGATACCTCTTCTGCCACAGCCATCGGTCACTTCAGAACCAACAAACGTCTGATGCACATGATCAATACCCAGATTCACCCGGAAGGTAGTCTAGAAGTTCTGTCGAGGCTGGAAGTCAACAAGTTGCTTGATACCAGCAAACGTGGTCTCTATGAGATCTATCGCCGCTGCTCTCTGGCTGTGCTTAATTGTGGCAGTCACGTTGATGACAGTCGGGCCGTTCTGGAGCAATTCAGCAGTTTCGATATCCGTGTGCTCCAGCAAGAACGGGGCATCAAGCTGGAGCTTATGAACGCGCCGCAAGACGCTTTCGTGGATGGCGAGATAATCAAGGGCATTAAGGAACACCTATTCTCGGTGCTGCGGGACATCGTATACACCAGTACTGAGATTGTCGCTAACCCCGCGTTTGATCTCAGCCGGTCGGAGGATATCACCAACGCCATATTTCATATCCTTCGCAACGCGAACTGCCTCATTCCTAGTGAATATCCCAATCTGGTGGTATGTTGGGGAGGCCATTCGATCAGCCGTGAAGAATACGATTATACGAAGGAGGTTGGGCATGAGTTAGGTTTGCGAGGCTTGGACGTCTGCACCGGCTGCGGTCCCGGCGCGATGAAGGGACCGATGAAGGGTGCGACCATCGGCCATTCTAAACAGCGCATTTACAACGCCCGCTATATCGGTGTGTCGGAGCCTGGCATCATAGCGGCCGAACCACCCAACCCAATTGTCAATGAGTTAGTCATCCTGCCAGATATCGAAAAACGTTTGGAGGCTTTTGTCCGCATGGGGCATGGCATCATCGTGTTTCCCGGTGGTGTCGGGACGGCGGAAGAAATGTTTTATCTGCTCGGCATCCTGTTGCATCCCGCTAACAAATATCTTCCATTCCCTCTGATATTCACGGGGCCAGATAGTTGTGCCAGTTATTTTGAGCAGATCGACGCTTTTCTTACAGAAACGATCGGTAGCCGTGTCCGCGAGCATTATCGCATCATCGTCGGCAATCCTTCCGAGGTGGCGCGCACAGTTAAAGAAGGTATCCTGACGGTCAGGGAGTTCCGTAAAGATTACAACGATGCTTTTTATTTCAACTGGCTGCTCAAAATCGAACAGGATTTCCAGATTCCGTTTGTTCCCAGCCATGAGAACATGGCAAATCTTGTATTGCATCGCGACCAAGCACCACATCAACTGGCGGCCAATCTGCGTCGTGCTTTTTCCGGGATAGTGGCAGGGAACGTGAAGGCGGACGGTATCCGTGCAATCGAGAATCATGGACCCTTCGAATTGAGGGGCGAAACAGCCGTTCTCAGGCCGCTCGATAAGCTTCTGGTGGCATTTGCTTCGCAGGGACGGATGAAGTTACCCGGCAGCGAGTATGTACCTTGTTATCGGATCAGCAGCAATACTTGTGTTGGCGCGTAATCTACGCGAAAAACATACGCGGTGACTTCATATGGTGTTGGTGTGGAACTCAATAACCATCGGTGTTTTGTTCGACCCAGCGTTCTCCCTGCGGGAGTGTTTCTTTCTTCCAGAAGGGTGCCCGGCTTTTTAATTCCTCCAGGATGTAACGACAGGCATCGAAGGCGGCTCCCCGATGTGATGACCAGATGGCAACTAGGACGATGGGATCGTTGGGGAATACCTCACCAACCCTATGTATGACTAAGGCATCGATCAAGTTCCAGCGTTTTCGTGCCTCTCCAATGATTTCCTCCAAATGCCTTTCGGTCATCGCCGGATAATACTCTAAATTCATCTTTCGTACAGTCCTACCCGCGTTGAAATCGCGCATGGTTCCGAGGAAACAGACGGTTGCTCCATATTGGCCTGCCTGGTTCATCTTGTGAGCCTGGTAATACTGAAGTTCGTCATAAGGGTTGAAGCGTTCTGTGCGTAAACTGATAGGCATACTTAACCGCCTGTTATTGGTGGAAAAAACGCGACCTCGTCGCCATCACTAACAGAAGAATCGGGAGTAGCGAATTCCATGTTGACTGCGCATAGAATGCGATCAGGCAGGGACAGGCCGTCATTGACGGCTTTCCATACGTCTGATACGGTTGAAATCCCCAAGGCGGCAAGGTTTTCCTCATCACGGCCCATGTTTTCCCTCAGATTCGCGAAATAGCGCACTCGTATCGACATAATGATGAAAAATCAGTGCTATGACACAAGCCTCCCTCTCAAACGACCAGGGAGAACAACAATAGGTAACTGAGTTTACATGAAAACGGCCACATGATTTAGGCGTGGAGCCACGATTGTATCACTGGATTCTTCAGCGATTGCATGAGGGCTGATAGGGCTCGGTCCATTAATGGTGACGTTGAACCCTCGATGATTCGCGCCATCCCGTGACGCAGTTGACTGGCCAAATCGGTAACGCTCATTTCGGCGACTTTCACGCCCTTGCTGTTAACGAAAACATACAGCGAGGTTACTTGGCTTTTCCATGACAGCTTGGCGCGCCATGGTTTCTGTTGCGGTTCGATGAATTCGAGCCACTCCCCTATACCCACATCGCGGGCTTTAACCGCATATTCGTCATCGGATGATTCGCGGTCGTACTGAGAGCCTTCCAAAACGCTTTCTTGCTCGATACCGTCGGCTCCAATCTGTTCCACCTTAACGTCATCGATATCGGGTAGGTTGGCTTTGATTTCAAGTATCGCTTGTGCAAGCTCAGGATCTTTGATCGCAACCTCGCTCGTCGGAGTCGTATTCGACTTAGCTTGTCTTGGACCGACGGATTCCTGTGCTGTCTCGGCCGGGTACAAAGCGCTCGGGGAGTTGATTTGATAGATTTCAAGGCCCCTGAGTAGGTTCTTCACCGCGTGTGGATCGACGGAGATGCTTTCCAGACCCTCCCTGATCGCTTTCATGAGCGTGGGGGTAGTTTTGAACGTTTCCTGCTGGCCAGCTAAATCGTCGGATGGCGTGAAGCTCCAGATCAACTGGTCCATTACCGCGAGCGCTTTCTCCCACTCTTCCGCTTCCTTCTCTCTGCGCAAATAAGCCAGCACCAGAACATCCTTCCAGTTGTTGTAGAGAAAAGATCTGACTATGGCGGGAGTTTCTCTTTCGCTGAGTCTTGAGGCAATTTCGTACGCAACTTGTTTCTTGGCCAGTCGCACTTGCTCCTTGCTCTGCGTGACCTGGCGGGTACGCTCTTCAGTGGCGCGGCTGCGCTGGGATTCCTTCTCCATGAAGGCCGAGAAGTCCTCAAGCAGTTCGCAGAACAGATCAACATTCTGGTCGAATTCATTGAGTACGCGACCGACGATTTCCTCGATTTTCTTAAAAATGGGGGTTTCACTATTGCGATGGCTGATATCGAGGCCAATGCCCGCCTGGGCCAGGCTGTTCAGGAGAACGCGGGTCGGATGATTTTTCTTTGCAAAGAATGACTTTTCCAGAATGGCGACTTTGACTACGGGAATTTGCAGGCGGGCGATCAGCGCCTTGATTGGGTCGGGCAAATTGCGGTCTTCGAGGATGAAATCGAAAATCATTGCCACCATGTCAATGGTATCCCCTTCTAATCGACCGAGGGGGCGGGTCTGGCCGCTGGGCTGAAGTTTGCGGAGCTGGTCGGTAACGTATAGCTTCAAACCCTCACTGGAGCCTGCACGACCTCCCTCGCGTACTATGCTAGCTGGATGTTGCAGAACACTGAGGGCATCGAGAACCTCGTCGCTATCAAACACCACTCCGCTAAGCTGGGTGTCGGGAGAGTGAGCCTGCAGACCCAGTTGGCTGCGCCAGCCGTCGAGAAGAGATTGCATAGCCCGGAAGGTTTCCAGATAGTCAACGTTTTCGCCGGAGTCGCCGCCCTGCGTCGTATGAGCCATTCTCTGTGCGGTTTGTGCGTTTGTTAGCTCGCCGCGTGTGGCCCCGGCTAATGATTTGGGTTGGCGCACGATCGTCTTGGTGATTGAGGGAAGAATTCCCTCTTTGATAAGGGTTGCATTCAGCTCATGATAAACGGGGCCGGCCGCGCTCAGTACCAATCGGTCAAACAGTTTGTAGATCAATAATTTAACTTTCAAGTCCATCGCCTGTGGTTTGAGCACGGCTTCAAATCCACGGCAGAGTGCGGCCGGAGCAACTGGGTTATTGTTACCGATTTGCCCTTCATCCCTACTCAATAGCGCGGAAAAACGCTTGTTTAGGGTGAAAAGTTCATGGTGGAACAGCGCATTGCCTTTTCCGATCATAGAGTTGATCGCTAGATCCTCTTCCAGGGTTTCATTCTCGAGTAGCGCAAAATTGTCTTCGGTGAGTTCCCGTGGCTCTTCATTGCGCTGCGCTGGAGGTTGTGGCGCTTTGTTCTGGCAGAAGTCGTCGTACTGTTGCAATTGGTCTTGCAGGTAATGCCCGTGAATGGCATCCTTTTCTCGGCGAACATAACGCATGGATTCGAAATAAAGTGACTGCAATGTACTATTTTCGGCCTTATCGGAGAGTTTGAATAATTCGTCGTCTATTCTGGTGAAAAAGTTCTGCAGCAATTCGCTCAGGCGGTCTGAGACAATAACCCTGCATTCGGCGATTACGCGCTCTTCATTAGGCCGGTTGCCCTCTTTTTGCCTGGCGTGAAGTGTCTCGAAGGCAACAACGTTGGAGTCATGAATGGCCATGGTTATTTCTCCCAAACTGAAGAGGTGACGCCGGTGGCTAGGTGTCTAAGAACGAAAGTAGCGGGTTCTTGCGCCACGTTGCGTGATGTGCCCCGCAAACCTAGCGGCTGGTCGAGATGGAGTCGATTTGCCACCCGGTGCCATAGGGTGCTCAATTTTCGAATTGAATGTGGTATATGAAAGTCTCACTTGGTTGGTTGGAAGGCGCAACGCGGGTGATTTCGCACAATTTTGATGACAGGCCTGATGAGGACGACATTTCACTCATTGTCATCCATTCGATCAGTCTGCCGCCTGGCGAGTTCGGGGGCGATTCGATAGATCAGCTGTTTACCAATTGTCTGCCAGCAAATGCTCATCCCTATTTCGATACAATCCGTCACCTGAGGGTCTCTGCGCATGTCCTCATCAGACGCGACGGGAGGGTCATTCAATACGTTCCCTTCCACAAGCGGGCCTGGCATGCTGGCGTATCGACCTACCTTGGGAGAAGTTGCTGCAACGATTTCGCCATTGGCATAGAGTTGGAAGGTACGGAAGAGGTTACCTACACGGACACCCAGTACGAACAACTGATCGCTCTGACCGGTAGCCTTCTGAGAAGTTATCCGCGGCTATCGAGGCGGGCGATTGTTGGCCACAGCGAGATTGCGCCTGGCCGCAAGACCGATCCGGGAGCATCATTCGACTGGGCGCGGTTTCATAGTCTGTTGACAGTCAGGGGGGTAAGTGCGGATCCGAGATTCGATCGGAGTTGCGAGTTCTGAACACGTCTATGAGCAACATCCCGACACCAATCGTGATCGCGGAATCAGCCACGTTGAAAGCAGGCCAGTGCCAATTCCGGTAGAATACGTCGAGGAAGTCAATCACATAACCATAGGCGATCCGGTCGATTAGGTTGCCCAGCGCTCCGCCTAGAACCAATGCCCATGCGATGGCCTCCCTGCGCTGATTTGGCCCCAGGCGCTTTACCCATATCGAGATCGCCACACTTGCGACGATGGACAGCAGAATAAAAAACCAGCGCTGCCAACCGCCAGCTTGGCTCAGTAAGCTGAAAGCGGCGCCCTGATTGCGAAGGTAGGTCAGTTGAAAGAACGGAACCAGTTCTATGGTTTCGTACAACTGCATGGAGCTATCCACGATCAGCTTGGTGAGTTGGTCCAGGCCGATTACCAGGCCTGAAAGCCAGAGCCATTTCAACATGAACGCAGACTCAGGCGAACCGGCGGACTTCGCCAGCGCCTGTCACATTCTGCACACAGCGTCCGCACAACTGGGGGTGATCGGCATGCGCGCCAACGTCATGCCGATGATGCCAGCAGCGGATGCATTTGGTCTCGTTGGATGCGCTGACCTTCAATTCTAAGCCATCAATTTCCGTCGGGAGTGTATCGCCGGGTGCTGAGCTTTCGGGCAGCACGGCTGCATGGGAAGTGATCAGCACAAAACGAAGCTCGTCTCCGAGTTGCGCCAGCCGTTGATAGATATTCGGCGAGCAATAAAGCGCGACTTCGGCATTCAGGGATGAGCCAATTTCGTCGCGGACGCGAAGGATTTCTAACTCCTTGCTCACCGCTTCACGCACTGCGAGTATGAGGTCCCAGAATCCGCGATTCATCAGATTGTTTTCATCCAGCGGGAACAGCCCGTCGTACCAGGTTTCGAGAAAAACCGATTCTTTGTGTTCGCCAGGTAGATGCTGCCAAATCTCCTCTGCCGTGAAGCTCAGGATCGGGGCGAGCCACCGCGCCAGGCCTTCCACGATATGGTACATGGCGGTTTGCGCCGAACGTCGAGCTAAGCTATCCGTGCGGGCCGTATACTGCCGGTCCTTGATAACGTCGAGGTAGAAGCTGCCCATGTCCACCGAACAGAATTGATGAACTTTCTGATAGACCAAGTGGAACTGGTAAGTGTCGTAGGCGCTGGTCAGTTCTTGCTGCAACTGCCAGCCTCGATCGACTGCCCAGCGATCCAGGGCCAGCATGTCGTCTGGCGCGACCAGATGCCGGGCAGGATCGAAACCGCTTAGGTTGGCCAGGAGATAACGCGCGGTGTTCCTGAGTCGACGATAAACATCCGAAGTTCGCTTCAGGATTTCATCGGAGACACTCATTTCTGTGCGGTAATCAGTTGCGGCGACCCACAGACGCAGTACGTCTGCACCCAGCGTTTTCATCACTTGTTGCGGCGCGACTACGTTGCCCTTGGATTTAGACATTTTCCTGCCTTGGGCATCGACCGTGAACCCATGCGTGAGCACCGCTCGGTAAGGGGGCGCATCGTTCATCGCCACTGAGGAGAGTAAGGAGGATTGAAACCAGCCACGATGTTGGTCGGAGCCCTCCAGATAAAGATCGGCAGGGAACTCCAACTCTGCGCGCCGGTTGAGGACACAGAAATGGGTAACGCCGGAGTCGAACCAGACATCCAGGGTATCGCATACTTTGCGGTATTGCTCAGACTCGTCGCCCAGCAGTTCATCAGGTGTCATGTCAAACCAGGCGTCGATGCCGCGCTGTTCCACCTGTCTGGCGACCTTTTCGATGAGGGCGAGCGTGTCGGGATGGATTTCTCCGGTGTGCTTGTGCACGAACAGGGCAATTGGTACACCCCAGTTACGTTGCCGAGATACGCACCAATCCGGCCGGTTTGCCACCATACCCTCAATGCGCGCTTGGCCCCAGTCCGGAATCCACTGTACTTGCTTGATCCCATCCAGCGCTTGCGCGCGCAGCCGATCCTTGTCCATCCCAATAAACCATTGCGGGGTCGCCCGGAAAATGACCGGCGTACGGTGTCGCCAACAGTGCGGGTAGCTATGCTCGATACTAACCTCATGCACCAATGCGCCTTGTGCCTTAAGCACTTCAACTACATGTGGGTTGGCGTTCCATACATGTTCGCCCGCGAATAATTCAGTGCCGGGAACGAAGATACCGTTGTCGTCAACCGGGTTTTCCACACGCAGCCCGTAGCGTTGGCCCACAGCATAGTCCTCCTGACCATGGCCGGGCGCGGTGTGCACGGCGCCGGTACCGGCGTCCAGCGTAACGTGATCGCCCAGGACGATAGGCACCTGGCGCTCGTAAAAGGGGTGCTGCAGCATGAGGTTTTCGAGTGCTTCGCCCTTGCAGTAAGCGATGACGCGGTAGTCTTCCACGCCGTAGCGAAGCATGGCATCTTTCAGCAGTGATTCAGCGAGTACCAGACGCTCCCTCCCGCTCTTGCTCTCGCATTGCACCACGGCGTATTCGATTCCCGGGTTCAAGGAAACGGCCTGATTTGCGGGAAGTGTCCACGGCGTGGTCGTCCAAATGACCACAGACAATGGCCCATACCCCATGTGACCGGGGACACTGTGGCTTCGGGCAAAGAATCCTTCTTCGCTCACAACACGGAAACGCACATCGATGGCCAGGGAGCGTTTGTCTTCATACTCCACTTCGGCTTCAGCCAGCGCCGAACCGCAGTCCGTGCACCAATGCACCGGCTTGGCGCCTCTTATCAGGTGGCCCCTCGCGTAGACTTGGCCCAAGGCGCGGATGATATCCGCCTCGAAGCGGAAATCCATGCTTAGATAGGGCTTTTCCCAGTCGCCGAACACACCAAGACGGATAAATTCTTCGCGTTGCAAGTCGACCTGTTGCCCGGCGTAAGTTCGGCAGGCGCGCCTGAATTCGGTCGGGTCGACTTGAAGGCCCGCCTTGCCAATCTTCTTTTCCACCATCAGCTCGATCGGGAGGCCGTGGCAGTCCCAGCCGGGAACGAACGGCGCGTCATATCCTGCGAGGCTTTTACTTTTTACTATGATATCTTTCAGCACCTTGTTGACAGCATGGCCGATATGTATCTCTCCGTTCGCATAAGGCGGTCCATCGTGCAGGACGAACTTGGGTCGTCCCGCAAAGGCTTCGCGAATTTTCCGGTATAGATCCGTCCTTTTCCACTGCTGCAGCTGTTCGGGTTCACGCTGGGACAGATTACCTTTCATTGGAAATTCAGTGGTGGGGAGGTTTAGCGTTGCTTTGTAGTCCATGGTCATGATCAAACCGACTAATTTTCAGGATCAACAGTTGCGAAAAATGTCCTTGCCGCGCAAGCGTCCTTTTCAATCTGTCTGCTCAACGCTTGGACGTTGTCGAAACGCCGTTCTTCGCGCAGCTTATGGTAAAAGTGGACTTCGACCCGTCGGCCGTAAATATCCCCGGCGAAATCGAGTAAGTGGGTTTCCAGGTAGACGTTCGGGCTGCTGGCCACTGTCGGCCGCGCGCCTATGTTGGCCACGCCGGGTAGCGGGCGATCGGCGATGCCCGTCATTGTAACGGCAAACACACCCTGCAAAGGAGACTTTTTCTGCTTAAGGCTGATGTTGGCCGTCGGGAAGCCAAGTTGGCGTCCGCGTCTTGCGCCGGAAATGACCCGCCCACAAATCGAATAGGGGCGACCCAGAAAGCGTTCGGCGCGATGCACCAGGCCCGCGGCCAACGCCTCTCGAATAAGGGTGCTGCTGACGCGATGGCCATCGATTTGTACGGAAAATGTGTCGGCTACCTGAAAGCCACTTCGCGCGCCGATTTCCCGCAGCAGGGAAAGGTCGCCGCGACGTCCCCTGCCGAAGCGGAAATCGTCGCCAATGACCAGGTGCTTAACCCCCACGCCGTTGACCAGAACCTTTTGGATGAACTCCTCGGGGGGAGATTCCGCGAGCTTGCGATCGAAACGCAGAAGTAGCGCAATGTCCAATGGCAGCTCAGCGAGTCGGCTCAGCTTCTCCCGAAGCGGCGTAAGTCTGGGCGGAGCCTGCTCTGGATTGAAGAATTCGAGCGGCTGCGGTTCAAACAGGATCGCCACCACCGGGAGCCCAAACCGTGTGCCCTGCAGAGCAAGGTTCTCGATGACGGCGCGGTGCCCCAGGTGGACGCCGTCGAAGTTGCCGATTGTGGCGACGCAGCCGATATCGGGACGCGATAAGTGGGCCAGCCCTCGTGCTAAGCGCATGGTGTTAGCTGACCCCCACGGCAGAATATTGGACTTTCAAGCATAAAATCCCTATTTACTGCAGGGCAAGATGACGGGGTCGCAATCCGCTTAACCAGAGGCAGAGAAAATAGGTTGCACCGCTTGCGGCAACCCAGCACACAAGATGCGCAACCCGTCCGGCCAGAGACCAGTTTTGCCAAGACAGAACGTCGGGGGCGCAAGACAACAGACCACCCATTGCCAAATTGGCAGACGTAATCCGAAGCAAATAAATCCGCCAGCCTTTCTGCGGGAGGTAGATCCGGTCCCGGAGCAGTCTCCAGAGCAGCAGGGCGGAATTCAGCAAGGCTGACAGGGCAGTAGACAAGGCGAGTCCGGCATGTCCCCAGCCATAAGGCGCCAGTTGGCTGACCAAGGCCAGGCTAAGCAAGACGTTGGCGAACATGGCGTAAACGCCGTAGCGAACGAGTGTGCCTAAGTCGTGCCGGACGCTGAAACCGGGGGCCAGCACCTTGATGGCAATAAAGCCTAGGAGCCCAAGTGCATAAGTCATTAGGCTGCGCCCTGCCATTTCCACGTCGCGGGAGGTGAATTCGTCGTACTGAAAGAGGGTCGACATCAGTGGCTGGGCCAATAGCATCAATCCAGATGTAGCCGGGAGCCCGATCAGGAGCACCCAGCGCAGGGCCCAGTCCAGGGAGCGGGAAAAGTTATGTTCGTCTCGGCTCGCATGGTCTTTCGCAAGCTGGGGCAAGACGACTGTGCCGATAGCCACGCCGAAGATTCCCAGGGGGAACTCGACGAGGCGATCGGAATAATAAAGCCAGGAAACACTGCCCGAGACCAGGAAGGAGGCTATCAGCGTGTCCACCAGCAAGTTCACCTGTGTGACGGAGACGCCAAAAATGGTCGGCGCCATCCTGCTCAGGATCCGGCGTACGTCGGGGTCGTGAAAGCCGAGACGCGGCCTTGGAAGCAGTCCGGCGCTATGGAGTGCTGGGATCTGAAAGACCAGTTGTGCAGCGCCTGCGATCAGAACGCCCCAAGCCAGAGCGGTGACCGGCTCAGGCAGTTGTGGCGCGAGCCAGATGGCGGCGGTGATCATCAAAAGATTCAGAAGCGCTGGCGTGATGGCCGGGATCGCAAATCGCCCGTAGGTGTTCAGAATACCGCCGGCGAAAGCTGTCAACGTGATAAAGAACAGGTAAGGAAAGGTGATGCGCAGCATTCTTACACTTAGATCAAACTGCGTGCCCTGACCCAGGAAGCCAGGTGCGAAAACGAGGATCAGAAGGGGTGCTCCTATCATTCCAGCCACTGAAGCCAGCAACATGATCAGCGCCAGCGATCCTGCCGTACGGTCCAGGAAACGCTTCAGCCCGGGACCGTCTCGGATTTCTCGCTGTTCGGACAAGACCGGCACGAGGGCTTGCGCAAAGGACCCTTCGGCGAACAGCCGCCGTAACAAATTGGGGATTCTGAAGGCGACGAAAAAAGCGTCCGTGTTGCCATCTGCGCCAAAATATCGGGCGATGATCATGTCTCTCAGAAAGCCCAAGACTCTGGAAATCAATGCCATCAAGCCAACTACGGCAGTCGATTTCAATAGTTGCTTGCTCAGAGTTGACGCTCCCAATCCCTCTGCCGGATCAAAATCGCGTAGTATAAGGATTCGCCTCGATAAAGCCTAGACACGGCCAATGCGGATGAGTATGTTGACATTTTCCTATTCTATAATGCAAAATGCTAATCTTTTAAGCCGGTCTTGCCGAAAGGGGTTTCACTTTGGCCAACATTGCTTCTGCAAAAAAACGCGCCCGTCAGGCGGAAAAGAATCGCACTCATAATGCATCGTTACGCAGCCGACTGCGCACCTTTATCAAGAAGGTCATCCTTGCGGTTGAGTCAGGCGAAGTTGAAAAAGCCCAGGCGGCATTCCGTGATGCAGTCCCGGTGATCGACTCTTCCGTCAACAAGGGTTTGATCCACAAGAATAAAGCCGCCCGCAGCAAGAGCCGTTTGAGCGCTCGGGTCAAAGCACTAGTTGCCAAGACCGCGGCCTGACCACGCGTTTGAAAGACGTGTGCGGCTGTGCGCTGACTGTCTCAGTCAGCCAAGACCAGATTGTCGCGATGGATCAGTTCGGGCTCATCCACGTAGCCGATCAGCTCTTCGATTCGTGAACTGGGGTGACGCATAATCAGTCGCGTTTCATCCGAATTATAATTCACCAGTCCTCGGGCAACTTCTGTTCCGCTGAAATCCAGGCACGCTACTAGGTCACCGCGCTGGAATTCGCCTTTGACTCCGGCCACCCCAATCGGGAGCAGACTCTTGCCAGCATCTCGGAGGACGCGCGCCGCGCCGTCGTCGACCGTTAGACGGCCTTTCAGCTTGAGTTGGCCAGCCAGCCAGCGCTTGCGCGCCATTAGGGGTGACGTGTCAGCAACCAGGTAGGTGCCCAGCACTTCACCCTTTATCACCCGAGTGAGGATATTGTCTTCCTTGCCGCTAGCGATGACCGTCGCTGTTCCGGAGCGGGCGGCCAGTCGCGCTGCCCGCAGTTTGGTTATCATGCCGCCGCGGCCCAGACCGCTGCGGCTTTCGCCGACCATTTCGCTTAGCCGGGGATCGTTGATGTTCGCTTGATGAACCAGAGTGGCCGTGGGG
>Ga0209254_10001344_pt1 | contig 21888 bp, 22 predicted proteins | sample FrelakmetDIP11DI_FD_187148 | JGI IMG/M metagenome (GOLD analysis project Ga0209254, IMG submission 187148) | Freshwater lake sediment microbial communities from the University of Notre Dame, USA, for methane emissions studies - DIP11 DI (SPAdes)... | ecosystem: Environmental > Aquatic >...
TTGGAAGGCAAGAGGATTGGTACTCCTTGATTGCAAGCCTACGGCAGGAGAATCGAAATCTACCCGCTTTACTGGATGAGCTGAAGAAGGCCGGTTTGTGACCTGTTTATTTCATTGCATTAAGATGCCATTTGTGGTATCTTATTAGCATGGAATTTGCCGAATTACTCGAAATCGTAGGAGAAGAACCGGTATTTGAAACCGGATTGCTGATGGCCGGAAATACCAACTCGCGCGATATTCGCCATCAGCTCTCTCGTTGGAGGCAAACTGGCAAAATCTATCAACTCCGCCGCGGTCTTTACAGCTTGGCACCCCCTTTTCAAAAGGTAAATCCACATCCATTCCTGGTCGCCAACCGTATGCTTCCCGCGTCTTATGTCAGCCTGCAGTCGGCGTTGGCATATTATGGCATGATCCCCGAGTACGTACCAGTGACAACCAGCATCACCACCATGCGGCCAAACCACTGGGAAACGCCACTGGGAATTTTTAACTTTCGCCATATCCAAGTAGACTTTTTTAATGGCTATCGTTTGGAGGGTATCGGTGAAAGACAGCAAGCCTTCATTGCCAGTCCGGAAAAAGCCTTACTCGACTTAATCTATCTGGAGTCAGGAGGGGATACTCTTGATTATCTCACTGAGCTGAGGCTGGGGAACTTGAATCAGCTGGATTGGCAAATCCTCAAGAACCTGGCTGGGCGGATTGAGAAACCCAAACTCCTGCGCGCCGTCGCAGCGATCCAGAAGGTGGCTGGCAAAGAAGAGGAATTTGAGAACTTATGAAAGCTTATATCGAGCAGCTATTGAGAGACGTCGCCAGTCCAATCACTGGTCGCAACATGGTTAGGGAATACTTACAGGCAAGGATATTGGAGAGCCTGCAGCGCGCTGGGGCAATGGTTCCATTGGCTTTTCACGGTGGCACAGCACTGCGTTTTTTGTATGCAATTCCTCGATATTCTGAAGACCTGGACTTTGCCCTGGAAAAGCCAGATGACAGCTATGATTTTCGAGCCTATTTGAAAGCAATTCAGGATGAATTCGTAAAGGAAGGTTACCAGATCGGGATCAAGATAAACGACAAAAGGGCGGTAATCGCTGCCTTCGTAAGATTCAACAACCTTCTCTATGAATTTAGTCTTTCTACACAAAGGGATGAAGTCCTGGCCGTGAAACTTGAGGTCGATACCAATCCGCCGTCTGGGGCAGGGTTGAACATCACACTCATCCGGCGCCATGTCACTTTACGCTTACAGCACCATGATCGATCTTCGCTCCTGGCTGGCAAGCTGCATGCCCTTTTCCAACGCCGTTATGTGAAAGGGCGAGACCTCTATGACTTGATGTGGTATCTCAGTGATCCAGATTGGCCAAATCCCAACTTCATACTCCTGCAAAATGCCTTACAGCAGACCGGTTGGGATGGACCCGTCCCGGATGAGAAGAACTGGCGGGATATCCTATGCCAGCGATTGGGGAAAATCGATTGGAAGAAATGTACCAGCGATGTAAAACCATTTCTTGAGAGATCGACTGAGGCTGCACTGTTAACTCAAGAGAATTTTGAAAACCTGCTGGGTTGTTCCTTACCTTAAATTCACTTGAATGCGTGTAGACGATCTGCTATTCTGTGGTCAACCACACCGTACGCAGCTCGCCCAGATTATTGCCGACACAGTGTTGAAATCGACGTTGAATCTCGGGACGATACCATTATCGGTATCGCCAAATAGTTCACTCTTGTGGGCGGGCAGCTAGGGTTTGAAATCCTATTCAAGTTGGTGAATGATCTACAGCCAGATGAAAAAGGCCGTTTCTTCCTTAAGTAACCAATCTAAATATAGAACAGAAGGGGACAGAAGACCATGATTTCATTGATACGCCTGACAATCGCTTGACCTGTAAGTCACAGGAGTGTACAATGCAAATCAAGAGATACAAAGCGAAATCGCCCAGTTGGACCTGAGCGACTCATGCGCAGACACTCTGAACTTTAGCAACCGTTACATTCAGATTGATTGATAGCCCATAGCAACGTCAAAATTTTACGCAAGGCGGGGAGGGCGGGTCCCCTCCCCGCAGTTGGGTAAACTTAAATAGCCCTTCTCCAAATGGAGAGGGTTTTTATTAATCATTCTATCTTTACTCGTTTATAGTGATTGTATTTCATCATTTGAAGAAAGTCGATGGGCATATGTCCCGTGTTGATGGGGACAAATATCCCGTACATTCATGGATAATCAGAAACATCATCGGTGACTTTGATCTCCCCCTTAGGGCAGGGTTTGGGGCTGCCTTTCCTTGCTTCATACCACGGGCACAGAGCGGGAACAATTAGGATACAGCTATGCTGAAACAACACGCAAGGAGCGCAGCGAGTTGTATCGTGATTTTGGGTGATAATAGACGAAATAGACTGCTAGTTTTCCATTCTCCCTGCATTTTTATCCATCGCACTGAAGAAGCCGCGGGTTCGAGTCCCGCCAGGTCCACTCATTCACCTCAATGGGTTAGGTGATTTTGTTTTAACATGCCTACATTTAGGTGATAGGTGTTTGCGTTGGGGAGAAAAAACCGTGGTCAACGTATAATTGAAGAGTTGAATCAACGTTTATATCCAGACTTGGATTATTTAATTCTTATTCAGTTGGTGGCAGGATATTGTCCCAATATGCCATTAGTTGAACGTTTGAGCCACTCCACGCTCACACGGGGTTATTCCCACATAAACCTGCTGGAAGGCATGTATATGTTTTTATTCCCCTTCTTGCATGGAATAATGTAAACTACCCCCATTGAAGTTATTCAAACAAATATAATAGACTAGTCCTCCTATCACTTCTTTATTCCACTCATTAAACACTCATACCGTCCAGATCTGCTGAGATTATTTTCTTTAGTTTGGCGGTACAGCATTTGCTACATTGAGTGATTTTGGTTCTTAACTCGCAGATACTAAGTTAATTGTCTTATGAGTATCTTTGTCTGTGAGGCAAGTAATACCAAGATAGCGGACCAATATCATGCTATGATTAAGTATCGTTGTTTCCTGTGGTACTTTTAGGCAATGATCGATGGACCAAACACTGCTTACCACCAAGCTGTATTTTCCTTCCATCCGCTCTCCCTTTGTGTCACGCCCGCAGTTGGTAGAACGCCTTCAGAATGGACTGACAAGCCGATTAACGTTAATTTCAGCACCTGCCGGATACGGAAAAACCACCCTGATGAGTGAATGGCGATCTGGTGCGGGGTGTGACTATTCTACCGCCTGGCTTTCCCTTGATAATGACGATAACGACCCTACACTTTTTCTGACATATTTCATCGCTACACTAGCAACCCTTAAGTCCGGTTTCGGCGAAATTGCATTGGATTTGCTGCAATCTTCACCCCCTCTATCCACCCAAGTAATTTTGACCAGCCTGATCAATGAACTGGGAGAGATTGATAAATCCTTCACCCTCGTTCTTGACGATTATCACGTAATTACTAATCATCCCATTCATGAAGCGGTCACATACTTACTTGACTACCTGCCATCACAAATGCACCTGGTCATTCTCACCCGTGCGGACCCTCCTTTACCACTATCCCGGTTACGCTCTCGTAATCAATTGGTCGAAATTCGGGCTACAGATTTACGCTTCACTTCTAAGGAGGCAACCGAATTCCTTAGGCAAATTATGGGGGTGTCAATCACAACAGACCAGGTAAATACACTCGAAACACGCACCGAAGGCTGGGTGGCGGGTCTTCAGCTGGCAGCTCTTTCGATGCAGGGTCAGGATGATTTGCAGGTTTTTATCTCATCTTTCTCTGGCAGCCAGCATTACATCTTGGATTTCTTGGTCGAAGAGGTGCTCAATCATCAACCCAAGGAGGTGCGAGAATTCCTTTTAAGGACATCCATCCTCGATAGGTTGTCTGCCCCTTTGTGCGATGTACTTGCCGACAATGCTGATAGTCAAGCTATGTTGGAAAGACTGGAACACGCCAACCTGTTTCTCACCTCGTTAGATAATGAGCAGCGCTGGTATCGTTATCACCACCTCTTCGCGGATGTTTTGAGGAACCGATTGGGGCAGACAATCCCAGCTACAGTCCCAGATCTACATCATCGGGCAGCAAAATGGTATGAAAGCAACCACATGACGCCAGAGGCACTTAATCACGCCTTGGCTGCTGGAGAAATGGAATATGCAGCTAGTTTGGTCGAACAGAATGCCTTGTCAATGATCTTGCGCGGTGAGCTGACCATATTATCCAATTGGATTGAGAGTGTTGCCTCCAAATCGTCCAGCCGGCCGTGGTTATCTATCTGGCTTGCCTGGGTGTTTGTCCAGACAAGTCAACAGGAAAAGGCCGAGGCGGTATTGGATAAAATTGGACAAGGCAATTGTTCTACGCTTACCCCTGAAGCTTTGCTTGAGCTACAAGGAAATATTGCAGCGATTCGGGCACACATCGCAGTTTATCGGGGAGATACTGCAAGCACAATCGCTTATGCTCAGCAAGCCTTGGATTTCTTACCCGAATCGAATTTGTCGATTCGCGGCTTTACCATTCTGGTCCTTGGAAGTTCTTATTTATTGGGCGGTGACTTGAAGCGAGCCGGTCATTATCTTGCCGAGGCGCGCCGTATCGGGAAAGCTTCCGGAAATCTCCATGTAGCTGTGCTTTCCACTTTTATGCTGGCCAATCTCCTTGTCGATCAAGGCCAACTACACGGGGCAGCCGAGATTAGCCGTGAAGCTTTACAGTTATCGACTACATCGAGTGGGCAGCCGCTACCGGTTGCTGCCCGCGCCTATAGCGGATTAAGCCGGGTGTATTACGAATGGAACGATCTGGATGCTGTCCAACGATTCTCAAACCAATGTATTGATCTCGCTAAGAGGTGGGGAAATTATAACGCCTTGTTTACAACCTGCATTACTCTAGGGAAAGTAAATCAGGCTCGAGGTGATTTGGCTGGTGCTCAGGCCTCTTTGGATGAAGCGGTACAGCTGATGCATGATTATAAACTAGCACCTGGAAGTGCTGGCTCAGTGGAAATCTTCCAGGTTAGACTCTGGTTAGCGAATGACAATCTTATGGCTGCAACAAATTGGGTAGAGAGGAACGGTTATAAAGTAGAAGATACCGTACCTCCATTGTCGGAAGCACAATATTTAACTTTCGCACGCGTACTTCTGGCTCAGAATAAGGTAAATTCAACTCTGACTTTGTTGGACCAACTTCTTATCACAGCCGAGTCGACCGGTAAAATAGGGACAGTGATTGAAATCCTGATATTGCAGGCGTTGGCTTATCAGAAAATAGATGATATCCCCCAGGCACTTAAGGCTTTCGAGTGTGCCCTTACCCTAGCTCAAACGGAAGGCTTTCTGCGGATATTTCTGGACGAGGGGAAGCCGATTGTGACCCTTTTACAATATGCCGCCAAGAAGGGTGTCTATTCTGCTTATATCAAGAAGCTCCTCTCTGTAGCTTCACCTGGAGGTACAACAGCTCTCTCGTCTCAATTGCTGATTGAACCCTTAAGCAATCGTGAATTGGAAGTACTGCAGCGTGTTGCTGAGGGCAAATCCAACCAGCAAATTGCAGGCGCACTATTCATAACCAGTGGAACTGTTAAAAAACATCTCAACAACATATTCGGTAAACTAAGTGTTCAAAGCCGCACACAATGTGTGGCCCGGGCGCGCGAGTTGAATATACTGTAATAAGAACGCTTCGTTATGAAAAGCCAGCCAGCAGAAGTGATCTGTGAGCTGGCTTTTTCAGTATTAAATCAACCACCGAATATGTCTTTAGTTGAATGACACCCGCCCTAGTTTATTGCTAGACTGTAAGCATGAATGAAAACACCATCCTGCTGGAACCCATTGTAAACAAAGAACCAACTACATCCCAGTCAAGCTATTATGCAATTCGCATCAAGGGCCTCCTTGACACTCATTGGGAATGGCTCGAAGGCTTGTCCGTGATCCACCTTGATGCGGGTGACACCCTGCTCACAGGTCCGATTATTGATCAAGCTGCTCTGCATGGCCTAATCGCTCGCATCCGGGATTTAAACCTGACATTGTTATCCGTGAATCAAATTGATCCCAACGATTTGTGAAAGGAAGGATGGAATGGATAAAACAAAAACTGCCATTCCAAAAGATGTGGCTCTTGAACTCTGCACAGAAATCCGACAGCAATATCATGGCAAATGGTGGACCTTGGCAGGGATGCAATGTATGGACTGTATCGGAGCCAGCAAAGGTGACCTGACGAGGATGTGCGTTAGCAATGCACCTGGATATCGCGGCTACAACCTAGCCAATGTGAGATATGACCGTCAGGCGAAGAAGATCTAATGAGCGAAAGGAGTTCCTGATGAAACAGTTCTTTGGATATTTCTGGGGCGTAATCATCCACCCGCGTGCGACATTCGACGAACTGGGTCGCCAGTCGTCCATCCGTCCGGCAGTAATGCTGATAGTTTTTAGCTTGCTGCTTGGTTACCTGAATTTCCTACTGACCAACCTATTTAGCTCCGATTGGCTGGGCACGCGGCGGGAGCTGCTCGACCCGACCTATGTGGGTTTCTTCGGGCGTCTGCCAGTGAGGCTGGAGAATTGGGTGCCGATCTTCTTCATCGCACTCGTCCCCATCCTCAGCCTTTTAGGGCTGGTGGTCGTACCGGGGATGGTGCATGTGCTGAGCAAACTGTGGCATGGTCGGGGTACTTTTGAGGGGAGCGTCAACGCGCTGGGTTTCGCCCTCGGTGTGCCAGCTATTGTGATCCATTCGATGACTGAGCTGCTATTCACCGTTCCCGCTAATCTGATCAGCGGACACCCCTACTGGTGGGCAGCGGCGATGAACGGCGAGTTCGGACCAGCCGTGGCAGCACTATGGAATTTCTATGTCATCGGCTTCTATTCTATCGCCTGCGACTTGTGGATTATTGTCCTGGGGACCATCGCCATTCGCCGCATCCAGTTAATTCCCTGGTGGAGTGCGGCCTTAATCTCATTGTTCAGCTACATCTTATGGTGGTACGGCATCATGGCGACATTCGTTCGTTGATTATCCGCTTGTTCGAGGAAAGGAAATTGCTATGGACACAACTCAATCTGCATCCCATCCGAAGTTCTGGAAGACTGCTCTCATGTTTGGCTCTGTGCACTTCCTCATCATGACTTATGGCGCTTTCGTCATTGAGCCTACAGATTGTCAGTTTGTCGTCCCGGCTTATTTTATGGCATTGCCGGTCTTACTTTCTATCCTGACCCTACGACGTTTCGGCGCGGGGACCGTGGTATTCCTGCCCTACGCCTTTATTGGCTTCTTCACGGTGTATTACATGGATTACATCACTCTTCATACCATGCTCAGCGTGTGGGGTGCGGTGACCTGGTGCCTGGGTGGTCTGCTCACAGGTCTGGCTGCCGACCTCGCCTTTCGATTCCTTCCAAACTGCATCTCTGAAAAGTGGCGTGCGATCTTTGTCGGCGTAACCGTAGGGCTGGGCATCTACCTCACCCCGCTGGTCGCTATGACATTTTTCTATATCCCCCAACCGCCGGAGAGTCACTACTATTTGTTCACAACCAGGATCGTTTACAGCCTTTCGTGGCTGTTAGTGAACGGCGGCTTTGCCGGATACACGGCGTATGCCATCCATAAACGGGTTTGAATATCATATCGCTCGTTAAGAAAGGAGAAAAATCATGAATACGCCTCAGGTTAATGTATCAGGTACCGTAGTCAGCCGTATTCTCTGGGTATTTGGGGCTTTTACCATATTGTCCAACGCGGCTTTTTTGATCGGATACTATTGGTTGCCGGAAGGTTTCATGCGCGGAAGTCCGCAGACAACCGGAGGCCAGGTTGTAATGACAGCACAATCCTTCTGGGGACAGTTCGGTCTCACCCTGCTTTTCAATTTGGGAGTGACCGCTGTCGTCTGCATTGTGTTGAACTTCAACCAGATTAAAGGTGTTTCGGCTGGTTACCTGTATCCTCTCTTTATCGCGGTTTTCAGTGGGCTCATTGCCGGAACAAATTCATTCATTGCTTCCGATCTTACACAATACAACGCCCGTGATGGGATGGCGCTGGCGCTAAGCATAGGCAATCTCGAAGTGCTGGGATACATCTTCATCATTGCAGCTACTGTCAAGTTTGGCGTCTACCAATACCGAAGTTGGTGGCGATGGAGCGGGGAATGGAAGCCAACGAAAGTGATGAATCTGCGCGATGTCAGGCTTTCGAAGCCGGAAATGGTCTGCCTGGCAATTGGAATCCTGTTGATCATCTTCGGAGCGTATCGAGAAACCTTGATGGCGTTCAACATGTTGTAAGCGCTCCTTCCCAAACGGAAAAGGAAAGTGGCTATGAAAATCACACTTCTCGATTGGATCAGAAAGCACGACCTGTGGGTATTTTTCATCCTGGTATTCGCCCTGATGTGGCCGAAGAGTATTGCAGAAGCGGCTCATTCGTCAGGTTTGATTTCCACTCCGCCGCCCGCGATCCTGAACGTGCTTTATGTTCTGGGGACGCCGCTGGTCGCGGCCGTAATCGTCATTGCGCTGGCCCGCGGCTGGGAGGGCTTGAAAGAGTGGGCGGGACGACTCTTCCGCTGGCGCGTCGGCTGGCAGTGGATTCTCGTTTCCCTGGCGATCTATCCTCTCGTTGCTCTGGCTGCCTTTGCGATTTCTTCATTGGCAACTGGAGGCCAGTGGACGGTCGCGATGATGTGGAATGCAGGCTTCGCGAATATACAGGAGAATGCCGTCCGTATTGGATTGAATCCCAATAATACCGGGCAGATTCTCGCCATCCTGGTTGCCGTCAGTTTGATCGTCCCGATTTTCGAGGAAGGCGGCTGGCGCGCTTTCGCCATCCCGCGCTTGCAGGAGAAATACAGCGCCCTGGTTTCTGGTCTGGTAATGGGTGTTATCTGGTCGCTTTGGCACCTGCCCAGTTTCTTCACCGTTGGAAGTGACCACTACGGCATGCCCTTCCTGTGGTTCTTGATGACCCTCGTCTCGGTTTCCATCCTGATGGTCTGGATCATGAACCACACGGACCAGAGCGCCCTGATGACAATCCTGTTCCACGGTTCGATCATCCTGACGGGCCACTTTCTGCCCACGCAACTGGCCTACCAGACCGGCAACACGATTGCACTCTGGCTAACCGGCGGATTGCTGGCAGCGGTTGCGATGGTTGTTGTTCTTTACGAAAGCCCGGCGCGGCTGGTGAGAGGAAAGTAGGCGTTGAACTTTGGCAAAATGATCGGAGGTGCAAAATGATAAAAGGCGCTCGCATTCTATTACGCCCAGTTCAAGATAAAGATTGGCCGACGATTGAGGATTGGGGGCGAGATAAAGATGCCCTCTGGGGATCGTACCAACGTTTCCAATTGGACCATCTTCCTTTATTGCGCCAGGCTTATCAAGAGACGGGACTTCTTAAACGAGAATCGGGTTTCCTGCTTGTAGAAACTATTCAGGATCAAGAAGTCATTGGCTTTGTGCGGTACAGTTTAATTCCGTTTCCCGATGCTGATATGTCCTATCCTGAAATTGGCTTTGGAATACCAAAGGTCAGTGCACGTGGAAAAGGTTATGGCAGGGATGCCGTAAACCTCCTGGTCGAATATTTGTTTGCAGGCTATCCAGTTGAACGCATCATTGCTTTCACGGATCGGGAAAATAGCTCTGCCCAACGGCTGATGCAAGGCCTGGGATTTCAACAAGAGGGCACGTTGCGACACTCCACGTTCCGTGATGGACGGTGGCGAGATATGCTCATACACAGCATCTTACGCATAGAGCATGATTTGAACATCAATAAAGGAGAGCAAAATGAATGAGAATTATTATGTAAATCAAAAAAAGAAACTGATGCGGGGATTTGACAAGACAAAGGGTTGGTTCAGCCCTCACCTGGGAGGCCTTTATGGGAAAGAGTTCACAGATCAGGTGCTTCAAGCTGCTCGAATCGAATACGAACGCCTCATTCCCCTAATCCCCTTTGTTGGGGGCTCGAAGGTCCATATGACAGAGGATTTGATGGAGTCTGTCCGCATCCTTGCCTACCTGAATGTTTTAAAGGCTCACGGAAAGACAGTGGAAGAGTGCGAAGAGATTATCTACCGAGGCATGGAAACACGGTTCGCCAAATATCCGCGCCTGATATTGAAATTGGGAGGAATTAGAGCATTCTCGAAACCGTTCAGGCGATACCTGCAGCGTCAGGCAAAAGAGTCGCAAGAGCGGAGATACCCCCAAGGATTTGTATTCGATTTTGTAGCCGGTGACAGGAAGGAATTCGATTGGGGTCTTGATATTTACGAATGCGGAATCTGCAAATTCTATCAGGATCAGGACGCATCCGAGTTCATGAAAATGGTGTGCTCGGTTGACTATATTCTAAGCGATAAGCTTGGTTATGGCTTGTACCGCACCTTAACCCTGGCAGAAGGCGCTGGAAAATGTAACCCCCGCGTAAAGAAAGGTGGACTTACTCAATGGAGATGAGAACACTTCATGGCGATAGGGAAGCAGGCAGTTAGTGCATCTTTCTGCGTGATTGGAGAACCGAAATGAACCTATCCATCCAAAATGTCAGTAAACAGGGTCACCATGATTTCTGGGGGCTGAGGGATTTCTACCTCGAACTTGGAGTGAGTGTGCTAAGCCTGCTTGGACGTAACGGGGCGGGAAAGTCCACGCTCTTGCGCATTCTCGTCATGGGCACAGACAGGGCCGAAGGTGTGATCACCTGGAACGGCGTGGACATTGCCAAACAACCTGACGACCTCAGGCAAGTGGTCGGTTACCTGCCGCAGGATTTTGAAAAAACTTTCAACGATCAAAAAAGGAGATACCCATGTTCAAAAAATATTTCACTCTGTCCATAAACATTTTAGTCGTCCTACTACTCGGTTCTTGTGCAACAAACACCGGCAAACAAGAACAGGCTCACCAGGTACTCCAGGTTTTGTTCGAGCATTTGGCAGGGGGTGAATATGAGGCGGCGGTTGCTCTATACGCTGGTAGTTACGATACCCTGATCTCGTTCAATCCAACCCTGAGCCCGAATGACCAAGCCGCACTGTGGCAAAGCGGCTGCCAGGTGAACGGCCTGCAATGCCTGACTGTCCGTACGGCTCTCTTTAAAGAAGTATCTACTACCGGTGAATATATCTTCACAATCGAATTCAACGCGCACGATGGGAGTCTATTTGTTCTCGACGCGTGCTGTGGCGAGAACCCAACCATGCCGCCCCAATCTCAATTCGAGTACCGGGTCATTGAAGGCAGGGATGGGCAATTCCGAGTATTAGATTTGCCCGTCTATATCCCGTAAATCCACCGTATCCTGAAAGGGAGAGTAGTTATACAAGTGACTGTCCCATGAGTCAAAAAACAAATTCCAGAAGAGAGTGTTCTAATGAATCTGTCTATCAATAATGTCAGTAAACAGTATCGCCGTGATTGCTGGGGGCTGCGTAGATTTTCATTAGATATTGGTGATGGCATCTTAGGGTTACTCGGGTCAAATGGCGCAGGCAAATCCACCCTCATGCGTATCCTTGCAACGGTCACGCAGGCAACAGAAGGTATGGTGACCTGGAATGGAAACAGTCACACCGTCGACATTGCCAAAAAACCAGATAAATTGCGCCAGGTGCTTGGCTACCTCCCGCAAGATTTCGGCATTTATCCCAATCTAAATGCGCTTGAATTCCTCGAATACATAGCGGCGATCAAAGGCTTGGATGCAAAATCCACAAGACGGCGCATTGATGAGCTCCTCCAGATCGTCAATCTGGTAGACGCTGCCAAACGTCCGTTGGGCAGTTTTTCCGGTGGGATGAAGCAGCGGGTTGGCATCGCCCAGACGCTGCTCAATGATCCCGAGCTGCTCATCGTGGACGAGCCGACGGCGGGACTCGACCCCGAGGAGCGAGTCCGCTTTCGTAACCTGCTGGCAGATTTATCGGGAGAACGCATTGTCATCCTCTCCACCCATATTGTCTCGGACATAGAAGCGACTGCCACTTCGATTGCCATCATCAACCAGGGACGGCGCATCACCCATGCCGCGCCCGAAGCGATATTGCGGGCTGTCGAAGGCAAGGTGTGGACGTGGGTAGTCTCCAGCGAGGAATTTACCAGGCTCAAACAAGGGCATCTTATCAGCAACACAGCCCGCCGTTCGGACGGAGTCCACATACGCGTGGTGTCCGAACAAAGGCCGAATGCGGAGGCTGAACTCGCATCCGCGACTCTCGAGGACGCCTATCTTTACTTTGTTCAGAACTCACGCGCAGGATGATGGTATGAACATGCTTCGCATTCTCTCCCACCTCATGCGCGCTGACTTCCTCGAGCGTGCCCACCGCTACAGTTTTCTCATCACGCTCGGGCTGACGGTTTTCGCCGCGTATCTTTACTTACCTCCATCCAGTGCAGATTATCTGACTCTGGGATTGGGGAATCATCGCGGTGTATACAATTCTGCCTGGGTGGGCGGAGCGGTAGCGGTGCTTGGTTCTGCACTGTTGTCGCTCCCCGCCTTCTATCTGGTTAAGAATGCCATCGAAAGAGACGAACAAACGCGCGTGGGGCAAATCATCGCCACAACACCCCTCAGCAAGCCTCTTTACGCGCTCGGCAAGGCTTTCAGCAACTTCGTCTTTCTGGCAATGATGGTAGGCGTGATTGCCCTGTCCGCGGGCGCGATGCAGTTGATTCGAGGGGAAGTCTTTCTTATTGGCCTGTGTGCACTGCTCTCGCCATTCGTTTTTTGCGTCCTACCTGCAATGGCGTTGATCGCCGCTGTCGCAGTTTTGTTCGAGACCATCTCGTGGCTGCGTGGTACCCTTGGCAATGTGGTTTATTTCATCCTGTGGCTCGTTCTGCTGATTGTCTCCGCCGCAACCATGTCTTCCCCGCAACAAGCGGTCAAACCTGCCAATGACCTGTGGGGGATCCAAATTATCTTGTCGAGTATGATGAATGATACAGCGGCAGCATTTCCCGATTATCAGGGCAGTGTTGCCATCGGTGCGGTAACATTACAAGCGCCTCTCCAAACGTTCACTTGGAATGGCATTCACTGGACAAGCGAAATTATTTTCGGGCGGTTGTTGTGGATGGGCGCGGCGCTGGGTATCAGCCTGATTGTCGCCCTGTTTTTCCGTCGTTTTGATCCTGCGCCTCAAAAACTAAAGCCTACGCGGAATACGGAGCCGATAGAGTCATTTCCCCTCGATAACATTAAATCTGCCCCGGTACCTGCTCCTGTCCATTTAACGCCATTGGCTTCGAGTCAAGGCGCGTTTCATCCCACCCGTATTTTGCTGGCGGAACTACGTCTGCTTTTCAAAGGGATTCGCTGGTGGTGGCTCATCGTTATCTTCGGGCTGAACATGGCTGGATTTCTATTGCCAACCAACTCCGCGCGTCAATATGTCCTGCCTGTCGTGTGGATTCTACCGCTGGCCGTCTGGTCATCCTTGGGTACACGCGAGAACCGTCATAACACTGACCAACTCGTGTACAGCGCGCCACATCCGCTGAGACGCCAGTTCCCATTAATCTGGCTGGCAGGCGTCATCGTGACCCTGATCTCTGGTGCGGGTGTGGCTGTCAATTTGATGTTGGCTGGCGACGGGCTGCACTTGGTGGCATGGGGTATAGGCGTGCTCTTCATCCCCACCCTCGCGCTGGCATTGGGTGTGTGGAGCGGCACTAACAAACTCTTTGAAGTTGTGTACATGCTGTGGTGGTATGCAGGTCCGATCAACCGGGTTGAAAGCCTTGATTTCATGGGAACCGGTCCGGGACTCCTCCCGGGCGGGGTGCTCGGTTATGGACTGCTTACTCTCCTTTTCTTCGCTCTCGCTGTGACTGGCAGAAAGCGGCAGATCAAACTGTAAGAAAGATGTACTCTCGATCAGCCGAGGAACCCAGAATGAGTATCGACGCATACAAGGATTTTGCCGAGAGATATGATCTCCCCTTTGGACGGTTTGGCGATCATGAACCACAAGTGGGTGAATTCTTCCGCCAACTCATTGTAAAGAACGACCTCCACACCGTTCTGGATTGCGCCTGCGGCACGGGGCGGCATCTTGATATATTCCATTCGCTTGGCTGCGAGGTCACCGCCTCCGATGTCTCCGAGGCGATGCTGGCTCAAGCGAAGAAGAATCTGACTGAACAAGGCTTAGAAATACCCGTGCGCCAGATGGATTTCCGCGACCTACCGGATTATTACGCTATGCGCTTTGATGCAGTGGTATGCCTTTCCGCCATTGGTTTCATGCCGGATGAGACAGAATGCCTCAGGGCTTTCAAGAGTATGTTCGAAGTCCTGAGGGCTGGCGGGCTGCTGGTTATGACTGCCATGCCGACCGACCGTCAATGGAAGGAGAAGCCACGATTTACTCTCGTCACGAATACCCGCGACTTTTCCCGTCTCTTCGTCATTGACTATAATGCGCGTGAGGCCTGTTACACCATTCTGGATATCTTCCATAGCGAAGAAAGATGCGAACTCAAAGAGTGGAGCGCTGAACTCCGCGTTTTCTTGCGAGATGACCATGAGCGGATGTTGAAAGCAGCGGGTTTTCAGCGCGTGGATTTCTATGGTTCTTTCGATTTCACTCCGTACGACAGGGAGACAAGCACTAGTCTAATTACCGTAGCATATAAATGAAAGAAGGAAAAAATATGCAGGCAAGAAAACTTGGTAAAAGCGGATCTGAACTACTGAATTTAGCTGTGCTTTGCTAACTGCAGGAGTCTTGGATGTAAGATAGTAATGATTACATTGCGATCCATCCACCCACAAGAAATTGGGGCTGTTAAGGAACCTTTAGAAACTGTTTTCCAGGCATTATGTAGTATCTCTTATGCCGAACTTCAAGCTTGGTATGACCCGCTGGTAGACGTTGAACACATCGAATCTTACTACTTCGAAAATGATGGAACGTGCATGGTGATTGCGGATGATGATCAGCTCATCGGTATCGGTGGTATCAATCGGGTGGACGCAGATGCTGCGAAATTGATGGGTATCTTCCTGTTGAAGGAATACCGCAGTCGTGGACTTGGTCGCAGACTTGTCGAGTTCCTATTGGAGTTCGCCCGCATGAATGGTTACGGGCGGGTGCGGTTAATGGTCGCCACCCCTGATCTCCAACTCGAGGCGGTTGGATTGTATACCTGCCTGGGTTTTTGCCCACTCTCAACCAATCCGAATAACTCGAAAGAACTGCACATGGTTTTAGAGTTCGCTTAAACTGCGTTTCTAGATAAGTGTAATTTAAAGAGCACCCTTTATTTGGTTCGTCATGCGCATGCCGAATGGACACCGGATGAAAATCGTCCACTTTCGGCTCAAGGGAGCGAAGATGCTAATCGCGTAGCAAACACATTGTACGAATACCCCATCAGTGTAATTTATTCGAGTCCAGCGTTGCGTGCGTGCCAAACGATCACACCTCTTGCAAATCTGCTGGGGTTGTCAATACATATAGTACCGGACTTACAAGAACGGAGATTAGGCGATGGAGCTTTCGAAGACTTTTTCAAAGCTGTGGAAGTAACTTGGCGGAACCCATCATTTGGGTATCCAGGCGGCGAATCAAGTGTGGTGGCCCAAAAACGTGGAACAGCTGTAGTACAACAGTTACTGGAGAAACATCCAGCAGAGCATGTTGTGCTCTCCACGCATGGGAATTTGAAGGCATTGGTTTTGCAAACGTTTGATCCATCGATCGACTTTTTGTTTTGGAAGTCGCTGACTATGCCTGATGTTTACAAACTCAATAATAACCAATCTGGTAAGGGATTGATGCAAAGATTATGGCAAGATATAAATGAATAAAAACTGTTATAAGGAAAATGAACTGACCATATTACAATGAGGGTCATAGATCTAATGATACTGGGAACCTGCAAAATCCTGACCAGTGAAGGTATGGAGACCCTGGGGATGTATTGTCCTAATTACATCTTTACTCTGGAAAATTGTCCTTGATGTTTTCCGTTACTGTATCAGACACAACTTATTCATAGCCCTACCTGCTGAGTGGTAAGATTGTTCTGGTTAGATGAACTTTCTATGCTAATATGAAGAATATCTATTGGACGTCTAAGTTTTGACTGGACTTTGCTAACACAACCAATGTTCTGGCATAGTCCGTGTCCAATGGACTGGGGCAAAGTAAGCAGGCCATTGGATGGGAGAAGCGTTTTTAAGCAAATATCCTTTTTAGTCATTGGTAGAGTGTTTGAGCTGTTCCACATTTACTGCCCATGTAAAAAAAACGAAAATTTTATATCTCCACCATCCGGACAGAGCTACGGATCGCCTTTCCTTGCTTCATACTGCGGGAACAATTCGGGAACAATTTGGGGACAGATATGCTAGCACAGCAGGCAAGGAGTGCAGCGAGTTGTATGGTGATTTTGGCACATATTAGACGTAATAGACAGCTTTTTTTACTTTTTCCCTACTTGCTGATCTATCGCACTGAAGAGGCCGCGGGTTCGAATCCTTGGCAAGCAAAGCGGCCCGCCAGGTCCACCTAACTACCCTAAGAAATGGTTTTGCCTGAGTCGATAACCTCTCCAACCACTGTCTCGCTACAGCTCCTAACTGATGGTGGATTTTTGGCTAACAATCACTTTGGCCATCTCCATTTGGTTATTACCTATAATTAACATTGCATATGTTGGTAATGTTGTCCTTGGGTAAGCTTCATGTAACTCATAAGCACTCTTTTGATTGGTAGGTCTACAGATGCTTATCCTACCGCAGCTTGCCTCTTTATGCCCTCAAAGTTGCACTTGTGAGTTGAACCTACTGATCTAAATATGGAATGGATGGGGACAGAAAACTAGGATTTCATTGACTTGCCTGATAATAGCTTGACCTGTCACTCACAGGAGTGTACAATGCAATCAAGAGTTACAAAGCGAAATCGCCCAGCTGGACCTGAGCGATATCATGCGCAGACACTCTGAACCTTAGCAATTGTTACATCCAGATTGATTGATAGCCTACAGCAACAATAAAATTTTACGCAAGGCGGGGAGGGCGGGATTCGAACCCGCGGCGGAGGTTTTAGCCCCCGCACTCACTTAGCAGGCGAGCCCAATCGGCCACTCTGGCACCTCCCCAGGTTAGCCTGAAACAGGCGCGCAAATTCTATCATAGATAGAGGGTTGCTGCAATATGATTCCGTTGGGCAGTAAGGTTAGCGCCAGTCGGAGACCTGGTCCTGATAGGGATGATTCGTTATGTTATACACTTCGAGAGCACCCGGTTTTATGATATAAACCTCGCGATTGCCAACTAGATCGGTAGTGAAGGCGATCCACGCTTGAGTGGGTGCCCAGGATGGACCAAAATCATTGGATAGGTTATTGGTCTGGTTCACCTGGTTTTGTCCATCGATCCTTATAGTATAGATCTCCTGGTTTCCATCCCGGTTCGTGGTGAATGCCACGAGGGCACCATCCGGGGATCCTTTCGCCATTTGATCACTGGCAGGATTTCCGGTTAAGTTTGTCGCTTCCGAGCCGTCGGTCTTCATCCGGTAAATCTCCTGGTTCAAATCCCGGTCAGATGTGAAAACGATCAACTCACCCGACGGGTCAAAGGTGGTACTGCGTACCCAATTTGGCTGAGTATCATTCCCCGGGTTGTTGGTCAGGTTGATCACTTCAGTACCATTCACCTGTAGTATATAAACCTCATAATTGCCTTCCCGGTTGCTGGTAAAAGCGATCCACTGCCCATCCACCGACCAGGCTGGTTGCTGGTCATCAGCCGGGTTGTTGGTTAGGTTGATGGGATTCGAACCATCCGCATTCATTAAGTAGATCTCACTCTGTCCATCCCGGTTGGTGGTGAATGCGATCCGCTGCATGCTTGGGTCCCAGGCTGCCTGGGTATCAGCATTCGGATTATCGGTCATCCTGCTTATGTGCCCGGCATCATCCACCGCATAGATCTCCGGGTTTCCGTCGCGGTCTGACTCGAACAAAATCACTCCACCGAAGCGCGGGAGGGAGATGCTGGTTGGAGACGGGGTGACTTCAATTGGCGTTTCAGTAGGCGTTTCAGTTGGAGTGGCTGTCGGGGGAATTGTGGTAGATGTGGGTAGTAAACTAATGGCTGTGGAGGTTAACGCTGGATTATTCGCGTCGCAGGGGTCCATATCTTTCCCGTCGATAATACCATCCCCATCCGAATCGGGTTTTAAGGGATCAGGGCAGGGTGGGGCTTCGCTGCCGTCAAGTAACCCATCAGAATCTGTGTCCGGATTCAAGGGGTTGGTGCCCAGTTGAACTTCGACTCCATCCCAGCTTCTATCGCCATCGGTATCCGGATTGTATGGATTAGTTCCGAGCTCAGCTTCACGTTGATCAGTCAAGCCGTCACCATCAGAATCTAGCTGACCTGTAATGGCCGCAGCTGTCTGGTTGGCAGCAATCGTCTGGGTTGCGCCAGCAGTCAGCGTCGTCTGTGCTGCATAGGTCTGGGTTGCGCTTCCGGTTTGGGTTTGCTTGCGGTTCAGAAGGATGGCAACCAAAAAGACAGAAATACACAAAATAAACACAACAAGCAGCAGCCATATCGGGATGCTACCCTGGCCAATTACCTTCCCAGTTAATGTCGGTGCTTCCTGTTGCTGGGACTTCACCGTTACGGTATAGGGGTAGGAAACAGCACCTCCGATTAATTTACGCTGGCGTGGCCGGGTGCTAAACCTGAATGCTCCTGATTCACCGGGCGGAATAGGGAGGACTGTGGGATCTCCGGCCTGTTCTACAGCAGTAACTGTGGAGGAGGCTGGTTGTGAATTCAGCACACCGCTTGGCTGGCTTCCAGCTGAAACGTTCTCATTCTTTTGAACTGACGATTCTGGACTTGCTTGCTTAATTTGTGCTTTTGCCCCTTGTGGCTGAAGAAATTCGAATAATAACTGGTCATTTTGGCTCGCACAGCTGAGGTGGAACACCTGTTGGATATTCCCGTCGTTCTTTACGTTCACCCTGACTGGTTGCCCAGTTTTAACCTCCTCAGGCTCCAATTCTGCACTAAACCGTGCGTAGGCTGCTACCGTCATTATGCAATCCACATATACAGCCAGCTCCGGTGTCTTTTGACTTGCCACAAGGATGTGGAATTTATACCGCCCTGCCTGACTTGATGGTGAAAGTGTTGGGCGAACCAGCAGGGCGATCTCTTTGTTTTCCCCTGGTGCTAATGGAATGAGTGGGGCTGAGGTAGACACCCAGCTCAGTGGGATCCCCTCGACCCCTAAACGAAAAGCATCGCCCTCCAGGCCGCGATTCAGCACTGTGATTGGTATTGTCAGGCTGCTTCCAGGGGCTGCAGAAAAATGGACTGAACTCAACATCACTCCGACCCGCCCTTGTGACTCAAATGCAGCGATCCCCAGCTTTACACCAATCTCATCCTTTATTGAGGGATCTTTCTGGTTGGAAGCTGTAATTTTCAGCGTGAGGTATCCAGCCCGGATTTCCGGCGTTGACGGGATCTTAAGAATTAGCTCAACCCTTTTCTGCTCGCTTCCATATAGAGTGATCACCGGCGATGGTAGGGAGACCCAACTGGTTGGTACTCCCTGCACCGATAATTCCACGAAATTAGCTTCCTGCGAGAGATTGCTGACCGTCAGTGGTATTTTTAATTCACTCCCCGGGATAGCTTTAAGCTCATCTGATTCTGTACGAAGTTGGATTATCCCTTTGGATTCTGCTAGGGGTAAGATTTTCAGAAGGATTTCCAGCTCTTTTCCCTTCTCCGGAGCGCTTTGGCTGAACACGTGTAAGCGAGCGAAGTAAGACCCGCTGACAGCCTCTGGCGGGGCAGGCGGATGGATGTTGAGGATTACTTTTTCCTGTCCACCTGATGGAACCCAAACAGCTGGTGGACCAGATGAGGTTATCCAGCTGGGTGGGATGCCCAGCAACATGACTTTAAAATAATCGCCCGTTAGGCTGGGGTTGGCGAGGAAGACCACAATTTCCGCGCTTGATCCTATGGGAATTGTATACTCCGAAGACTCAAGAGTGACGATGACTGAATTTGATTTATTATCCATTGAACTGTTGTCCATTTTAGATTAATCCTATTCTTTGATGTACCGAACCTTCAAAGCGGATGTTCGTGGTTATGAGTGTTCAATCCATAAATTTGTAATTGTTTCAAAATTGATAGTTTCATCAATTATGTACTACGATCCTGTTGTTTATTTCAGAACCAGTGATTGAGGTAAAAAATACGCTAGTTACCAGAGTAATTACTCACCGGTTCTCCTATAAACCCATATTCACGTTTAGAGTAATAAGAAATCCCTGCAAATAGTTCCAAAGAGCACGCTTAGCCAAAATATCTAGAATGAAAATCCAATTGCAATCGATTTCAATTCGATTAGATGGATTGATCTCAGAATAAACACGAATACAGCCCCCTCCCGCCTCCCCCACATCCAGAAAATCACTGGATGTAGGGGAGGAGTATTGATGGAATCTGCGCGGGTGAGGAGAAAATAATGTGAGTCAAATCCTAGCAGCAGTAGAAGATCATCGCCGAGGTAAGGTTGAACTAAGTTGGAGAGATGAATATTCATAAATAGAGATAGGAATGAGTAATTACTTACCAGAAGTGGAACTGATGTACATCACCAGCAACAAAATTATACTAAACAGTTGTCGATTGTGTTGTGCGAGCTTATCCAACCAATCATCGATTTATCAAAGCATTAAGGAGGAGGAAAAAGTGTGGGTTTGCTACGGGTCAAAACGATTCTATTTAAATCAAGGGACTGGCCTGATATGATTAAATTGGCCAGTCCCAAAAATGTACTAATGGATTAATTAACTATTTCGCTTCAACGATCACATAGAATGTGCAAACGTTTGTACCATTCTGTTGAAGAGCCCATGCTTCTCCGTACGTACCTGGAGTAGCAGGGGTGATTAAACTACCGCTTACCGTATAAGTAGCTCCCGGTACAACGGATTCAGAGATCCCATATACATCCCCATTCTGATGTAGACGCTGGCCATTATACGCTCCCAGGAAAACGAGGTTTGTGTTGGGTCCGTCCCAGGATACAGTACCGGTGTTCTTTACGACCCAAGTCATGCCAAAGCCAGTGCTGGGTGGGAAGACCGTGTAATCAGCAGGGTCCTGTGAGACAAGCTGGCAGCCCACGGTAGGTGTGGTGGATGGCAACTCGGTTGAAGGAGGTGGAGGGGCAGCAACGACCGGCACGTTTTCTGTGTTAGCAGTGGTTGTCCAATCAGCAGATACCCAGGCAGCGCCTGTGGAGTAAAAGCTGGTCGGTACTTTAATTTGCCACCACAATCCATCCTCGCTCTTCCCAGTCACTTCGCCAGTTGCACCAGGGGCAGCTGTCCCTAGTATCAAATAGTTGGTTCCAGGTCCGGAGCGAAGGTAGATATAGTCAAATGCAGTGGCTGTCGGTGCGCCAGCAGGTGGGGGTTCTACAGTAGCCGGGGGTACCGGTTCAGGTGCAGTAACTACTGGAACGGTTTCAATATTGGATGCTTGAAGGTATGCGAGAGCAGCCCAGGCATAGCCAGCTCCAATCACCTGAGGATTGACTCGCACGACCAACCACGCTCCATCCTCGCTTTTACCGATGACACGCGCCATTGCACCAGTTTGCGCAATACCGTAAGCCGGGTAAGTATCCCCAGGTCCGGTGCGGACATAAGTCTGGGTGAGCGCAGTGGCCTGTGGGTCACCCTCTGCTGGTGGAACGAGCTCAACCGTGGGGGGTACCGGG
>Ga0209254_10001345_pt1 | contig 21875 bp, 22 predicted proteins | sample FrelakmetDIP11DI_FD_187148 | JGI IMG/M metagenome (GOLD analysis project Ga0209254, IMG submission 187148) | Freshwater lake sediment microbial communities from the University of Notre Dame, USA, for methane emissions studies - DIP11 DI (SPAdes)... | ecosystem: Environmental > Aquatic >...
GCCCGGCGACAAGGCTGGTCGTCGTCGCAAGCTCCTCCGAGCACCTTGCTCGCCGGGCGAGTGGCAGCGCAGACGGTGCTTTTCCGGCCCGGGACCGGTGGTAACGGTCGCGATCTCCCGGTGCTTTTCCGGCCCGGGCCTCCAGGTAACGGTCTCGCTCCGCTGACACGCTCCGCTCAGACCGACCTGGTAGTTCTCGGGCAAGTTGTAGCTCAGACGAAGTCACTCCGACCGACCAGTCGAGCCCGGGCAGGGGGCTTTCATACTCTCAGCAACTTATATGCGTGCTTCTCCGCTTCGGACCGACACCCGGTCCTCGGGTGGTGTTTTTTATACGGGTGACACCCGGGCGTGCTAGCTCTCCCGTCGATAAATACTATGCGCATGGGATTGATAAAGCGTCAGGGGCGGGGGGCGAGGGACGCGAGGAAGGGTTTCATCAGCACCGAGGCCGCGTCCTCCCCACGTGACATGAGCCAGTCATCCCCACAGGCCTGCGTGTAGATGAGGAAGAAGAACATCAGCACGATCACCCAGGCCACGTATGGGGTATCCAGGTCCGGGTCGAGTGACCCATCCTCCTTGCCCGCTCTCATCAGTGCCTGTATGTCGCCGGCTCGTTCTTCGAGCAGAGCTTCTATGTTCTCCTGCAGTTCCCGGGTGGCCGCCTCGGAGATGGTGTTGACCACGATACGCGCCATCCCCGGGTTCTCCAGGCTGAACCTGAGGTGGTTGCGCATGAGAGCCTCCGCCAGCTCGTTGAAGTCCTCCGTCTCCGGCAGCTCCTTCCAGAGATTGCTCACGATAGTGCTGTAGACTTCGTTGCGGACGGCGTAGAAGAGCTCGCGCTTGGAGGCGAAGTAGCGGTAGATGGCCCGCTTGGTGATACCCGCGGCGTTGGCGATATCCGTGACCGAGGCGCCGTCGTAGTTCTTGGCGGCGAAGGCGGTGATGGCCGCATCTATGATCTGCTGCCTGCGGTTTCCCCGTGGGCCATACCCTGCAGCCATCCTCTACACCTCCGCTCCCGACGGTGCGGCTACGGTTGCGAGCAGGCGGTCCATGAGGTCCATGTAGGTGTCCTTGGCGACGAAGGGAACGTCCAGGCCCAGGGCGTTAGCTATGTACAAGATCTCCACCAGCGAGATATAACTCCAGGCGAAATCCGAGGCGTCCGTCTCGCTCACCGCAATCCCCATGCGCTGCGCCTCCTCCAGCATGTAGGAGACGGCCTCGTGGAGGCGGTGCAGGCGCTCGACCGGCGAGCGCCGCAGGCCGCCTTTGCCCAGTTCGGGGATGGAGTAGTAATAGGCGCGCATGGTGCTGCGGTGCCGCAGCGTGTAGTCGAAGATCGCCTCCGCGCATTCGCGTAAGCCCTCCAAGGGGTCCTTTCGCTTCAGTACCCGTTTGGTCACATACTCGGAGATGTCCTCGATGGCATGTTTCCGCAGCGAATCGACGATATCGTTCTTGTCCCGGAAATGCTGGTAGAGAACGGGCTCGGTAATGCCCGCCGCGGCGGCTATATCGGCGGTGGTGCAGTTGTAGAAACCCTTGCGGGCAAGGCAGCGCTCGGCAGCCTTGATGATGCTCTGCTTCCTCTTTTCGGCCGGTAATCTCTTCCTGGCCATTCCTCGTCTCTCCTGGTGGTGGGCCCGTTCCGTCCCGGATTGACCGATGATGAGAAGACCGGAACAGGTAAAGAAACCGGTTACTAACGATTATGGGATATGATAGCACATCGCGATGGTATTTCGGCGCCGCCGCTCACGGGGCTCGCGACGGCAACTTGGCCAGGATGCTGGCAGTGGCCCGTATCAGGTTCTCCTCGTATATCTCGTGGGCGACGTCCTTGTTGTTCATCCAGTGGATGACCGTGGTCTCCACCATGCCCACCAGCATGATGGCCAGGATATCGATATCCTGCCGGGGGATGATGGAGGCATCGGTGTAGGAAGCGATCATATCGGCGACTATCTTGATGATCCCCTCACGTATCTCGGTGATGCGTTCCGATGCCTTACGGTCCACGTTGAGGTCGGTGGCATAGACGAGGCGGAAAGCCTTCTCCGACCTTACCACGAAGTCGAAATAGGCGTGGATGCTGTACCTGGTGGAGGTGATCCAGTCCATCTCCTCCGGGTCGGGTCGGAGGAGCGAATCGCGCAGTTCTTCGCCGGCGCGGTTCAGAATAGCCAGAAGAAGATCCAGCTTGCTGGGGAAGTGCCGGTAGAGTATGGGCTTGGTCACCTCCGCCCGTTCGGCGATGGTGTCCATGAGGGCTCCGTGGTAGCCATATTCCACGAAGGTACGCTGGGCGGCGTCCAGGATGACCTTCTTCCGCTCCGATGCCGGAAGGCGCTTCTTTTTTGTGGTTTCGGCTTCCGTCATATTATCACCTGGAAATATATTAGCATCAAAGCGGCCGGTATGGGATATGCGGGATTTCGCGTCAGGACGTTTAAACCGGGTCCGTGTCAGGCGTGGCGCTCCCCGGTATGGTGAAGAAGAACGTGGTGCCCGAGCCGGTTACGGACTCGAGCCACACGCGGCCGCCCCAGCTCTCCACGGCCCTCTTGACCATGGAGAGCCCGATGCCAAGCCCAGGCGTTGAAGGGGAGAGGCGTTTGAAGGGCGCGAAGACGGCTTCCCCCTCCCCGGGGGGGATACCGGGACCGTTATCCTTTACGAATACGAGGACCTCGTCATCGCTGTCGCGAGATCCTGCGACCACCATGGGGGTATGGGTTCCGGCGTTGAATTTTACCGCGTTTTCAAGCAGGTTCATGAGGACCTGCTTCAGGAGTACCGGGTCGGATTCGAGCTCGGGGTGGGCAAAAGAGGTCTCCAGCTTGGCGCCGTGCTCCTCGTATTTGCCCGCCAGCTCCATCCACGCTTCGCGGGTCAGGAATTCCAGGTCAATATGCTCCAGGTGCTGCACTCCGCGGCCCGAACGCGCGAAATCGAGCATGGAAGCGATAAGCCTCTCCATATTCTCCGAGGACCTGATGATGCGCTCCAGGTAGTCCGCCTCTTCCGGCGTAAGCCGGTCCACAGCGGCTTCGCGCAGCAGATGTGCGTATCCGTCCAGGCTGCTGAGGGGAGCGCGCAGGTCATGCGAGACGGTATGGGCGAACGCCTCCAGGTCCGCATTGCGCGCCCTAAGCTCCGCCTCCATTTGCTTGTGCGAGGTGATGTCCAGGTCCATGCAGAACACCTCGCGGCATTCTCCCTCCTCGATGATGGGGAACATGGTGGAATGCACCCAGCGCTCGCTGCCCCGGCGGTCGCGGGTGCACCACTCCTGTGCGGGAGAGGGCTCCGCGTTATCGCGCACCCGCCGCAGTTGTTCGTAAAACCTCTGCGTCTCCTCCTCCCCCAGGATCAGCTTGTCCAGGGTCTTACCCAACACCTCGAAACGGTTGAAACCGTAGAGGTCCTCCGAGGCACGGTTCCAGTAAGTCACCCGGCCCTCTCTGTCGTAGCCCTGCACCGCTACGAGGGGCGCCTGTTCCACAGCCATCTTGAAACGGGCGTCCGCTTTCGCAGCGATGAGCCTTCTGGTCTCCTCGAAGGTGGATGGGTAGGTGACCTCGGGGAACTCCATGACCAGGCTCAACACTAGTTGGCGGTCCCCCATATGGACCAGACTTCCGGTTACCGAGCATTTCTTCAAGGAGCCGTCTTTGCACCTGCCGGTAGACGCAAAACCGTAGAAATCCCCCAGTCGTGCTTTTCCCAATTCCGTCTCCGAGATATGCCTTTCCGAAGGTTCGTGCAGTTCCTGCACGTACATGGTCCGCAGTTCCTCCGGGTTGAAGCCGGTCAGGCGGGAGGCGGCGGGGTTGGCTTCGAGGATGCGGCCGTCCAGCTCCAGGAGGAAGATGGCCTCATTGGCCTCCTCGAAGATGAGCTGGAATTTTTCCTCGGAGATACGGGCACGCTTCTCGGCGGCATTTCTGTCGAGTCGGGCCTGGTACATATCCCGTTGGTTGCGGAGGATCAGGGCCAGGCGGTTGAACTGCAAGGACCCGGAGCGTTTTATGATGTAATCGTTGGCGCCTCTACGCAGGGCGTCCGCGGCGACTTCCTCGTTTCCCTGGCCGGTGAGGAGGATAAAAGGGAAGCCGGAGTCCCTTTCCCGGATATCTGCGAGGAGGTCCAGGCCGTTCATGCCCGCGCCGAGAGCGTAATCGCTCAGCACGACATCGATGCCCTCTTCACCCAGACGCTCCAGTGCCTCCTCGGCGCTGGAAACGCTGATGACCTCGAGGTCCGGATCCTGTTTCTCGAGGCTGCGCTTGATGAGCAGTGCGTGATCTACATTGTCCTCGACGTGCAGGACGCAAATCTTTTCAGCCATACCTCAGTCTCCCCGGAGAAGCGGTTCCTTCTGACCATACGGAAAGGTCGGGTGCCCGCAGCTGCAGCCCTAGTTGAACTGGTGTCTTACGGTGTAGCGCTTTGTCTCGAGTACCCCAATCCCTGGCCCGCTTACAGGCTCTATTATAACCTTAACCATTGAGTTGTGGTTCACCGATGAGTAGCCGCGACGGCGGAACCTGGCCGGTTATCGCTCTCATTTCCGCTGTCAGACGGCATGAGCCGTCAGATTGTCGGCTATCACCTTTCATATTCCATGGCGGGCTATATAATATGGGCATGATCGATTTCCAATACGTAGGCGACACGGCGGCCTTGCGGGAGATGCTGGACAATCTGCGCGGATGCCACCTTATAAGCGTGGACCTGGAGTCAGACAGCTACCACCATTACACGGAGAAGATCGCCCTCCTTCAGATAGGTGACGGTGAGAACATATATATCATCGATCCCTTCGGCGCGGACCTGGCGGCGGCGGCGCCGCTCTTCGCGGACAAGCGGGTGGAGAAGGTCTTTCACGACGTCGATTACGACGGCAGGATGCTCCTGACCTTTCTGGGAGTAAAGCCGGCGCCAATATTCGACACCATGATCGCCGCCCGCATCCTGGGCAAGGAGAAAGTCGGACTTGCGGACCTGCTGGGAGATTATTTCGGAATCTCGGTGGATAAAGGGCTGCAGAAAGCCGATTGGTCACGGCGCCCGCTCGAACGGGAGATGCTCGAATACGCGTCTCTCGACGTGGCATATCTCCTCCCCCTGCGCCAGCGCCTTAAAGACGAGATAGAGGCAAGGGGCAGAGCGGGGTGGGCTGCCGAGGAATTCGAGAGACTGGTGGATAACCTGGAGCAGATGCCCGAAAAGGGCGCCACGTTCACCAGGGTGAAGGGGGCTCGCGAGCTCTCACCGCGCCAATTGGCCGTCCTGCAGGCGCTCCTTGACTGGCGGGAGGAGAGGGGTAAGGCGATAGACATTCCCACCTTCAAGGTGATCGGCACCGAGAGGCTGTTCAGGATCGCGGAAAAACTTCCCCGCAGCAGGCGCGAACTCGAGGGCTTGAAGGTCCTTTCGGAACGCCAGATGGCGCGCTTTGGCGGCGAGATCAACAGGGCGGTCGAGAAGGGGATGAAGGTCCCCGACGCGAAGTTGCCCGGTTTTCCCGCTCACATGCATGAGAAGAGGGATTTCTCGGCAGAGAAGATGCTCAAACACTTCAAGATCGCGAGGGATAAGAGGGCGGAGGAACTGGGACTCGACCCCGGCTTCCTTCTCCCCAACGCTCCGTTGAAGGCGATAGCGCGCCTGAAGCCGGCCGACCTGCGGGAGCTCGAGGAGAGCGGATTGTTGAAGGGCTGGCAGATGGAGGCCATGGGCGCCACCCTCGTGGCCTGCCTGCACGAATAGGGTCAGGCTCTCGTTTGTTGCGTTCCCGTCTGAGACCTCGACCTCGAAGAGCGCTGCACGGAATGCAACAAACGAGACCTGACCCTTAAACGTTTGACCTGCGACTTTTGCATTCCAGCCAAAGGCACCAGCTGCACTTGACCCTCAAGAATGCCAGAAAGCAAAACTTGACCCCGAAGACCGGGTCTTCCGAAAAAAAAGACGGACGCGGGGGTCCGCGCCCGTCTCTCTTAACGCCAGCTTTTACGCGTGTGGAGCGCCGCATTTGCGGCAGAAAAGCTCCTCCTCACTTCCACGCGGGTAGCCGCACTTCTTGCAGAACTTTGGTTTCGTCACGGCCTCCACGCCCGGCTCCACTACCTGCGGTACGGCGGCGGCCGCCTCCACGGGGACGGGTGCCTGCCCCCTGTGCGTGAACAGGTAGAGCAGGAGGATCAGTGATAGGGCCATGACCACGGCGAAGATGATGGTGAACAGGGTCTGGTTCTCGGCCAGTATCCCCTCACCCTCAGCCGCATAGGCGAGATCGTATTCGATGGCTCCCGTCGCTTCGTCATAGTCGCCGTTTTGCGCGCCGTCGGGGAGGTCGATGACCACTTCCTCCTCGAGGCCCATGGGCTCGAATAGGCTGAACTCGTTGGTCACCGTCCATGCGGCCTGCAGGACGACCTCGTCATCGCCCTCGTCGACGAGCTCGTAATCGGCGTAGCCGAACACCGTCCACCCGTCGGAGAGGTTGTAGGCGAGCCCCGGCGTATCGAAGGTCACGGTGACGGTGGCATCGCCACTGTCGATATCCACGTCGAAGTTCTCCACTTCGCCCACGTTGCTGTCGGCGCGGTAGCGGCGGCTGAGCAGGTTGGGGTTCTCATCGAAGAGGTAACCGAACTCCTCGAACCATGCGGGGTCGTAGGTGATGGTGTCGGTGATATGGGCGTCGCCCGTATCACCGAGTTCGATGCGGTATTCCTCCTGCATGGAATAGTCGCTTTCCTCGCCGATCTCCTGGGCCAGAGCAGGGTAGGCCGAGAGGCACACGATGAGGGCCAGAACGGCGATATAGGGTATGAGCTTGCGCAGCGGTGACCTTCCTACCATATCGGCATCACCCCCTGTTCCCAGCTCTGCTCGATGTCGATGAGGATGAAGGAGCCCTCATCCATGGCCGTGTTGATCTCATCCGCGGCCATGTTGATGCATTCCTGTGCGGTCACTTCCGGACTGGTCTCCCCGGGGAAGTGCGAGAGGGCATAATCCTGGTCTATGAAGGTGGACTCGATGGCGTACCATTCGCCGCTATTGGGCAGCTCGATGATGGGGATGGCGTGCCCCGGTATGAGGGCGACGTATGACTTGATCCCCACCGCTTCCATCAGCGCCGCCATGCAGATGGCCAGGTCCAGGCAGGTGCCCGAGGCGCGGTTGAGCGTTTCGGCCGGATACTGTACGTATTGCGCTGCGCGATCCGACCAGTAACTGGAGGGTTCCTGGATGTACTTCACCCCCAGCGCGCGCATGCCGTCGAAGCAGCGTATGAAGGCGGCATAGACATCGTCGTCGTTCATGCCCGTCTCCAGGCCCCCGGCCATGGTGTTGGCCACGCTCTTTACCGTCTCCTCGTTGGGAGTGACGAAAGCCGCGATTATGGGGTAGTTGTCGAAGGCATCGGTGAAGGTAAGGATGTCGTCTTCCTCCAGGTTGGAGAAGACGAAGTCGTTCCTGCCCAGGAGGTAGATCTTCTCCTGGTCCTGGATGGGCTCGGAGAGACCTTCGTAGGAGTACCTTACCGTCAGCTCTACCGGCGTCTTCGAGGTCACTTCCTTCATCTTGGCATCATCCAGGTTGGGCCAGCAGTAGTCACGTACCGTCTGGCCCGGCAGGATCTCCGGATAGACCTCGGCGGAAGTCCAATCGCAGTAACCCTCCACCTTGTAATCGATACGGAAGTCTTTCACCGGGGTGTCCCCGACGTTCTTGACGATGGTCTTGGCCGCCCACAGGTTCTGCTGGTCGTCGCCGTAGGCCTTATATGCCGCGGTGACGATCTCCTCGCGCGTGATCACCTGCACCTCGAGTTCCGCCTCACCCGACTCCCCGGAGCCGCCCGCGGCCAGGGTCAGTATGAGGCCGATGGTCGAACCCAGCAGGAGGACTATGGCGACGATGGACAGTGCTGTTCTTGTGCTCTTGCTCATAGGCATCAACTCCAGACTAGCTCGATGGCCATTTCCGACAGAAACCTATAATACCTTGCGGTACCAAATACCAAACATATCTTCATTATTGTTGACGTCTTGTCCTTCAATTCGGTTTCGGCTTCCCAGCGGTCATGGTCTTAATATATCCGCACCAAGACCGCGATGCGAATGACCGAGGTCAATCCCCCTCGCCCCCCCCAGCCCGCACGCTCCGGGGTGCGGGGAGGAAAGATGCCTCCCATGCTGCTCTACCCTCGGTCTGTCACCGCCGGCACTCGTGGCCGGGAAGCCGGCTGCAGCAGCGCGCCGGGGTATGATAGAATTTCCTTCTATGGAGCTCAAAGGGTTGATCCTATCCGGGGGAGCGGGGACCCGCCTGCGTCCCATAACCCACACCAGCGCCAAGCAACTGGTGCCGGTGGCCAATAAACCCATCCTGTTTTACGGCCTGGAGGCCTTGCGGCAGGCTGGCATCCTGGACATCGGCATTATCGTGGGGGACACCGAGGAAGAGATCCGGGAGGCGGTAGGCGACGGTTCCACCTGGGATGTCAGGATTACCTACATCAGGCAGGAAGCCCCCCTGGGGCTTGCTCACGCCGTACTCACGGCGGAGGACTTCCTCGCGGACACTCCCTTCGTGATGTACCTGGGAGACAACCTCATCAAGGAGGGCATCGCCGCCTTCGTCGAAGAATTCCGCCGCAAGGACGTGGATGCCCTGATCCTGTTGGCCCACGTGGAGGAACCGCAGCGTTTCGGGGTCGCCGAGCTCGATGGGACCAGGATCGTTAGGCTGGTGGAGAAGCCGAAGGATCCCCCGAGCGACCTCGCCCTGGTCGGCGCCTACATGTTCCGGCCTTCGATCCTCAAGGCCTGCAAGGCCATCTCGCCCTCCTGGCGCGACGAGCTGGAGATCACCGACGCCATACAGCACCTCATAGATCACGACCACCACGTGGAGGCGCATATCATCGCGGGATGGTGGAAGGACACCGGCCACCTGGAAGACCTTCTCGAGGCCAATCGCATCGTGCTGGAGAATATCGAGCCGCGCTGTGATGGCAGCATCGACGAGCTCTCGCGGGTGGATGGGAGGGTGATCCTGGAGGAAGGGGCGGAGGTTGTGCGCAGCACATTGCGCGGCCCCTCGATCATCGGCAAGGGTACCAGGATCGTCGATTCCTACATCGGGCCCTTCACCTCCATCTACTATGGCGTAACCGTTGAAGGCAGCGAACTGGAGCACTCCATCGTCATGGAGAACAGCATTATAAAGGACATCCCGGGCCGCATCGAGGATAGCCTGATCGGGAAGAACGTCGAGATCATCAGGTCTATGGCGCTGCCCAAGACCTTCCGCTTCGTGCTGGGCGATAACTCCATGGTCGGGCTGATGTGAGGAGGGTATATTGATCGAGGGGGTCTCCGTAAAAGAGCTGCGGTCAAACCTGGATAAGGTCGGCCTGACGCTTGACATCTGGGGAGACGAGAATCCTCCGGGCCCCCTGTGCGCGTCATCCTGCCGCATGCTTTTCCCGGGGATGCTGGAAGCCTGGGTCAGCAGGCGGGAGGCGGCGGAGAGGATAGCCTGCCTGGAGGGCACGATCAAGCTAGTCCTCTGTGACCGGCGCGAGGGTTCACCCACCCATGACGAGGTGATGGAGCTCTTCCTGGGGGAATACCGTTTCCGTGAGGTGATCGTCCCACCGGGAGTGCTACGGGGATGGAAGGCGGTGGGCGACCGTACGGCGCTGGTCTTCCTTGCCCTGGAGGGCGGCAGCGCGGACGCACTTTCCCTTACCCCCGATGAGGCCGGAGTACCTTACGATTGGGATATTGTGATGCAATAGATCCCGCCGCGCCGGTGCAGCAGCGGCAGGGATAATCCGAGAGGAGCGGGGACTTATCATGCGACTACTGGTCACCGGCGGCTGCGGATTCATAGGCAGCAATTTCATCCGCCATGTCCTGGACGAGCATCCCGAGGACGAGGTCCTCAACCTTGACAAGCTCACCTACGCCGGCAATCCCGAGAACCTGGCCGAGGTGGAACAAAGCCCGCGCTACTTTTTCCACAAGGGCGATATCTGCGACGCGGAGGACGTGGAGAGAGCGTTCACCTGGAGCCCCGACGCGGCGGTCAACTTCGCTGCTGAGACTCACGTCGACCGCTCCATATCCTCGCCTGAGGCTTTCGTAAGGACCGACGTCCTGGGAACCTACCGGCTCCTGGAGCAGGCGCGAGCCCTGGGCATCCGTTTTCTGCAGATCAGTACGGACGAGGTCTACGGGAGCATCTCGGAGGGCTCCTTCACCGAGGAGAGCCCCCTGCGCCCCAACAGTCCATATGCCGCATCCAAGGCCGGGGCCGATCTGCTCGTACGCTCCTACGTCCGCACCTACGGCAGCGATGCCGTAATCGTGAGGAGCTCGAATAATTACGGGCCTTTTCAATACCCAGAAAAGGTCATACCTCTTTTCGTCACCAACCTCCTGGAGGGCAGGAAGGTGCCGCTCTACGGTGAGGGCAGCAACGTGAGGGACTGGCTCTTCGTCAGGGACAACTGCAGGGCTATCGACCTCGTGCTGCGCTCCGGTCTCTCCGGCGAGGCCTACAATATCGGCGCCGGCCAGGAGAAGACCAACCTCGAGCTGACCCATGCCATCCTGGATATGCTGGGCGCGGGCGAGGAGGCCATCGAGCATGTCACCGACCGGCTCGGCCACGATTTCAGGTATTCCATCGATTCCTCAAAGCTGAGGGAGCTCGGGTGGGAGCCGCGGCAGGATTTCGAGGGCGGACTGCGGGAGACGGTGCAGTGGTATCGTGACAACACCGCCTGGTGGGAACCGATCAAGAGCGGGGAATTCCGCCGCTACTACCTTGATAAGTATGGGGACATTTGATCCCGTACCGGCTGCCGGACGGCGCTATCCTGCGCGGGAGGGCACTGGCGCGAAGGAGCGGCGCCACCCGGGTCGAATACATAAGACGAAGCAGACATGGGATAGCGCGGCGTCCAGGACCGGCGAGCGGGGGCCGGAAGGCGCGCCGCAAGGGATTTTTTATGTGGAGGGCTTGAAAGATGAAGTTATCGATCGTGATGCCGGTGTTCAACGAGCGTAACACCATCAAAGAGATATTACGCAGGGTGCGCCAGGTGGACCTGGGCGACCTCGAGAGGGAGATCGTCATCGTCGATGACGGCTCCAGCGATGGCACGAGGGATATCCTGGCTATGGAGGAGGATTCCGGTACCCGTGTCATCTACCACCCCGAGAACCGTGGCAAGGGAGCGGCGGTACGCACCGGCTTCGCCGCGGCCTGCGGCGATCTCATCCTCATCCAGGATGCCGACCTGGAATACGATCCGGAGGACTACCCGAAGCTGCTCGACCCGGTCCTCAGGGGCAAAGCACAGGTGGTCTACGGTTCCCGCTTCACAGGCCCGCGCAAGAACATGCTCTTCTGGCATTTCGTCGGCAACCGTTTTCTCGCGTTGGTGACCAACATCCTCTACAACACCACCCTCTCGGATATGGAGACCTGTTACAAGCTGTTCACGCGAGAGGCCATGGAGGGCATCGAGCTGAGGGCGAACCACTTCGACATCGAGCCGGAGATAACCGCGAAGATCCTCAAGAAGAGGATAAGGATTTACGAGGTCCCCATCTCCTATGCCGGCAGGGAGATGGAGGAAGGCAAGAAGATCACCTGGAGAGATGGCCTCCCTGCCTTGTGGACGCTGATCAAGTACCGCTTCGTTAACTGATCCCTGGTCGAGCAAGGAGGGGAGCATGGACGGAACGCGAGACGGATCCGCACAGGGAGCGGCAAATCCTTGGCCGGTTTACGTGTCTTTCGCTACCACTGCATCCGCCCTGCCCGCGGCGGCGCTGGCGGTGCATACGCTTTTCAAAGAGAAACCCCGTAAACTGCCGGTCTACGGGGCTCTGTGGACCACCCTGGCTACAATATCGCGAAAGGATATCTGTGCCCGCTGTCCATACTATGGGGAATACTGCTCTACTCTCTTCGGCAAGATAACGCCTTTGATGTTCCCGCATAGCGATAAACCGCTGACCACGCAGGGGTTCTATTGGGATCTAGCCTTGCTGCCGGCGCTGTTCCTCTACCCCATGCCAGAGATCTTTCGCACCTCCAGGCGGCTCCTGGCCGCTCACTTTGCGGCTTGGGCGCTGTATCTCGTCACCATGTACAACCTGGCATGCAAGAGATGCCCCCTGGAGGCATGCCCGGTGCCGCGTCCGCGCTGATCGGCAGCTGGTGGTTTCGCGGTTACTTCAGGCTCTCTATGAAGGTGTCTACCTCGATGGCCGGCAGGGTCATGATACGCACAGTGCCGCGCGATGACAGCTGCACAGAGATCTTCCCGATGACCTCGTTGCTGGGCGCCTCGACGATATTGATGAAATCGTACTGTCCCATGACCACGTACTGGGAAAGCACCTTGCCGCCCATGGCCTCCACATCCTTGTTCACTTCCTTGATGCGGTCGGGGTTCTTGGTGAGCGTGGCGCATCCTTCATCCGTGAGGCGACTCAAGAGAACATAAGTAGCCATTCTGCCCCTCCTTTTACTCTGACTTACAGGATTACTTATCCGGCGAACAGTATCTTTCTACCCCAGGGAGATAGCGTGTAAACGAAAAGGCCAGCTTCTTTGGGCTAAACGAAGAATAAATCTCAATGTCATTATTATATATAGAGGCATATATAATCTTCATCTACTGATCAGCAGCCCATCTAAGACTTCGGTTTCGCAAGACAGGGGTTCAACCTCGAGCAGGGTAGTCTGTCGGTGACGTTCCAGCCGCGGTTTTTCGAGTTAGACCGGTTTGCCGCATCCCCTGCAGAACTTCATGCCCTCGACGAGCTCCTTGCCGCACGAGGTGCAGGCACGCAACCCGGCAGCCTCGGCCGCCATCTGTTTCCCGCACGAGCGGCAGAACCTCGTTCCCGGCGAAAGGGTTTCCCCGCAATCGGGACAGGAGATCTGGCTCTCCTGCACCTTTGCCACCGGCTTGCCGCATCCCTTGCAGAACTTCATGCCTTCTACGAGCTCATTGCCGCATGAGGTGCAGAAGGCTTTGCGGGACCCGGCCGCCGCCGCCGCCTCTTCCTCCTCCACCCCGGCCAGCTTCCTCATCTCGGCCAGGAAGTTCCAGAAGGCATCGCTGGTGGGAACCCCCCTGGCCATCTCGTCCAGCAGCTCGTAGGCCTCCAGGTACTCCTCTTGCTCCGCATAGAGGCGGGCGGCCAGCAGGCGCACCATGGGGTTCTCCTGCCCCTCGGGGTCAGCCAGGACCACCTCGTACTGTTCCAGGGCATCCTCGCCCTGGCCCTGGAGCTGCAGAGCAAGGGCGTAGTTGGAGCGCAGCAGGAGGCTGTCCGGGGAGGTGTCCAGGCCCATCTCCAGGTAGCGGGCGGAAGCCTCCGCGTCCCCCTCCATGCCTGCGTTCATCCCGGCCATCCAGGTGAGGGTCTCCATGGTGCTGTCATAGAGGTCACGGAGTTCGGGGTTTTCGTTGAGGAAGAGGTAGAGCTCGTCGATGATCAGGTCCACGCGCACCTTCTCCTCCCCGAAGACCTGCTGCTCCATCTCCCGGCGTATCGGTATGGGCAGGAGCGTGATCCCCAACTTGAGCAAGGCCTCATCGTTGAAGCTGTAGAACGCGTACTCGCCCATACCATCTCTCCTTTAAGGTAGTTATTGCGGTGTCAATTTCCTATATATGTCGGCTATCTGATTGGTCAGGTCCTCCGCCGTCGTATTCCTGGACCGCAGAAAATCGTCTATCTGCAACGGAGAGGCGTTCTGCTGGATCATCCTGTCCATCTCATCGACGGTCCTCTTAGCTTGCGCGATCTCCTCGCTAAACGGGGCTAATCTCTCAGGATTCGTCTCTCCCAGATACTTGGCCCGTCCTTGGACCTGGTTCTTGAACGACTTGGCCGTCTCCCGCTGCCCCAGGAAGCGTTCCTTCATGGCCGCGCCTACATCCCCCGAGTTGGCGAGATTGTCCGCCCGCGCGAACGCCTCGTTCGACTTGTACTCCATGGTCCTTGCCACGGTCTCCGTGGAGGAAGTGGGCTTGCCGAGCTGCATCTCATTCCAGTCGTCCGGCGACATCCCAAAGGCCTCGGCGGAATGCCGGTCCACCGCCACGTTGCGGCAATCCTTTCCCAGTTGCTTGGGAGTGGTGCCTTTCGGGCTGCCCGCGGCCTCGTAAAAACCATTGTCGTAGAGCTCCTGCGCTTTCCTGTCAGGGTAGTCGTGGAGCACGCCGTCCTTGTCCCCCCAACGCGGGGTAAGGTCTTTGTCCATGCTGCCCTTTACCTTGACGCCGGGGGCCTTAGGGTTGGTCGCGTTGAAGAACTCCACCTGATCGGCTTCTACCCCCATCTCGGAGGCGATACTCTCCCTTGTATATTTCGAGGCGTCTTTATGTAGATTCTTGAGCTGCTTATTGAAGCTCTTGATGACGCGCGGGTCCTTCGTGTTGAGCTCCTGGATGGCAAGGGGGTCTTTTTGGATCTCCAGAATGGCCTTGGTCCGTTCCTGCATGTCGCCGGATCTCATGGCCTTCTTGAACGATTGCACCTTTGATCCCGCCTTATTAGTCTCATTCGCCCATGCCGTTTTCGCCTTGCCCTTGCTGGCTTTGTCGAGTTCGTCGAAGAAGCCCGTTCTCGCTTTCACCTTGGGGATCGCTTTCGTCTTGGGGGCCTTGCCCAGTCCCTTGGCGGCGTCGTCCACCAGGCCCGCCGCGGCCTCCTTCCCCCCGGCTCCCATCAACCAGTTCTTGAGGCCCGAGGCCCCCTCGAGGAGGCCTATGGTGTTCAGAGTGGCGAGGGCCGAGTATGCGAAACGCTCCGGCATGGGGCGTCTTGGGTCCATGGCATTCTCCCAGAGTTCGGTGCCCAGGATGGTCTTCAACGTGCCCACGGGGTCGTTCAGGATCGGGATGATCAAGTCGTTCGCGATGAATGCCGCTCCCGCCTTCTTGGCTTCCTCCAGGTCTTTGAGGGGTTTGGACGGATCTTTCACGGTATCCTCGATATATTCCTCCGCCCCCCTGGCCATCTCATCCGGCAACCTGTCGAGATCGGTGGTCAGCTCTTTGAGCCCCCTTGACATCTCCTTCAGGTTGTCCATATCCGTGGCCTCGTTGAAGATCCACTTGCCCTTGTCGGTGAAATATCCCGGGAGCGAGAAGAGATCATCGAGGCTGATGCCGATGGTCTGGCTGATAAGGTTATCGATGAGGGGGTTCTGGGGCCGCACCTGGTAGGGGTCGAAATCGATCGAGAAGGGATCAACCGTGCCGGCCGCTAGGCCAGGCTCCTGCGGTTCCGGAGATGCCCAGGGCGATAGCGGCGTCTCGACTCCTCCGGCCACGGTGAGGGGAGGTGCAGCTCCGAACGTCGTGCCCGCGAGGCCGATCCCCGCGGCGGCGCTTGCGATACCCGGTTCTATAGACTCCCCTGGGGAGGGAGGCGCGTCTGGCCCTGTAGGGGCAAGCGGGGGGGCGTCAGAGGGAGGGATGGCTCCGAACAGCGTGCTCAGAAGGCCGATCCCCGCGGTGATGGCGCCGGCCATAACCGTGCCGATCAGCCACTCCCACCAGCTGCCGGGACCGGGAATCTTGCTGCCTTCACCGCTCTTCTGGTCGCCGCCTTCGCCTTCCTGGCCTTCTTCGCTATCGCCTTCCGTGGTCCCCGTCTTCTCCCCGCCCACCAGTATGTATGCCTCCACGTTTATCGAGATGTCGTTGGATGAAGATTCTACTTGCTCTCCACGGACATAACTTATCTCTTCCTTTCCGGTGATCTTTCCGGTCCCGATCGGATTGTCGTAGTCGAACCAGTAGGAATCCCCCGATTCGTAGGGGGGTTCCTTGGCCACCATGGGGTCCCGGTTGAAGCTCAGCTTCAAGGTCCCCTCGAAGTTTTCGGTCTGGGTCAATGTAGTTGAAGGTTCCTGGTATTCACCGGACACCTTTATGGTCCCGGTGAGCTCTTTTCTCCCGTAGCTGTAATCGCCTTTGAGTTCGCATTCCCACCCACCCTCTGGGGCATACTCGCTCTGGGTCGGAAAATATTCCTCCGCGGTGTAGCTGGCTTCGGCGTGGGCGGCCCACGTGCTGTCCACTGTTATCTCCTCGCCAATAAACACGGATACAACGCCCATCGAGCCCGGCCAATCGCCTTCGTGATCCATGGTGATAACGAAATTCACGTTCGTGACTTGCTTTTCCCGCTGAGCGAAGGAATAGTCCGGCACGAGCAGCGATAAGAACAGCGCCAGGGCTAGGAAGACCAGGAGCAGGGCTCCGCACGCCGCTATGGCCGTCCTTTTTGTGGTCCTGCGTTTCCTCATCATCCCACCGCCTTGGTGAAGATGGCCGAGTAGGCGATCCAGATGATGGAGAAGGCGAAGGCACCGGCCATAGTCACGAGCATGTGGATTGTTTTCTGTCCCGAGGTGCGCATGAGCTCGGCCCCCACCGCCGCTCCCGAGGTCATGATGGCCGCCTGCATGAAGGCGGTGGCGGCACCCCAGCCGAAGGCCAGGTCGGCCAGGAGGGCCAGAAGGGCGAAGGGCAGGGCCAGGAGGTAGCCCCGGGCCACGGCGTCCCAGGCCGAAGTGAAGCCCCCGGATGCGCGCAAGGTCGGGTTTATGGCCAGCACCAGGCCGGCCAGGCCGGCCAGGCAGGCCAGGGCGATAATTAGACCCAGGAGGGTGTAGGTGGCCACCTGCCCCGCCCCCGATCCCACGTAGCGGCCGTTCAGCCAGGAAAGGACGGTGAAGCAGGCCAGTATGATGAGGCCGTAGGCCACTCTCTCGGTCTGCGCTCTGTCCATGGTCTCTCTCTTTTCCTATATCCCCAGCAGGGCCCAGCCGCAGAGGACCAGGGCGCCGCATACAGTTGAGATCAAAAGGGAGGCCGCCAGCTTCTCGGCGGTCATCTCTCTTACGATGGTGATCACGGGATACAGAGCCCAGAGCACCCCGGTGACCCCGAAGGCGATGGCGGTGTTCCAGCCCGCGGCCAGGTTTATCACGAGCCCCACCACACAGAAGATGAGGGTGGGGGTGTAGGCCAGACAAAAGGCCCTGACCGTCCACTCCAGGGAGCGCTCGCATCCCAGGGGGCGGGAGCAGGCCCAGGCCAGCGCGGCCACCAGGGCAACTCCTATCGTGCCCAGGGCGGTACCCAGAAAGGTGAAGCCCACCGCGGCGCCCGCGGAGGCGGTGCCCACGCGGTGCATGTCCAGCCCGGTCTGCAAAAAGAAGAGGGTGAAGGCCAGCCCGGAGATGGAGAGGCAGAGGGGCCAGGGAACCCGGTCTAGCGCTCCCTTCACCACCTGGGCGGGATTTAGGATCATGGAGAGGGCGGAACGCAAATAGGTCCCGAAAGCTCGGTTCTGTGTTATGTTCGCCGGTGCGGTAAGGTATTGTTGCTGCAACCCTGAATCCTGTTCCTGGTTCGCCTCGCTTCTATGCATAAAGAACTACCGCAGAACCTTTTTAATCCGGTATTTCTCATATGCACCTCCCGGCAGCATGATTCTACCACAATTCAGGTAAGTCAAAACGTCAAAGTCCCGGTATTCTGCCTTACCCATGATGCCCCTTCCCATTTTCGCACCGGGAATCTCAATTTCATCGATATGCGGAGAAGCTTGACCGCTCGAGGTATGTTGCATATGCAGTTACCTTTCGTTATCTGCTGCCTTAGGTCGGAGCTGTGGCCAGGGACCTGATGCGGGCGTTAAACAAAACTAAAACAGCCAGATAACCGGGGGTCGGTCTGAGCTAATGTCTGCGCTGCCACCAGCCCGGAACTACCAGGACAACCGGAGTAAAATGTAGATTCGGGCATTTAAGTGGCTAAAGGAAGAAGAATCCGTCCGGGTGTCTTCTATAAAACCCCACCTGCCCGAGAGCCGGGGGTCGGTCTAGCCAACGTCTGTGCCGCCACTGGTCCGGCGAGCGAGGTGCTCGGAGGAGCTTGCGACGACGACCAGCCTCGTCGCCGGCCGCATCAGCATCAGCGAAGACCGTTACCGCCGGTCTCGGGCAAACAACCCTACTTCATGGCCTTGATAAAATCGTCGACGGGGATGGCGGGGATGGTTTTGATCTTGAGGGTGCCGCGCGAAGCCAGCTTCAGCGATATGTGCATGATGGTCTCAGTGTCCGGTGCCTCCAGGATGTTCAAGAAGTCGTCGTCGCCGATGAGTGCATACTGGGCGAGGACCCTGGCCCCCAGGTCCTCAACATCCTTGTTCACCTCTTTGATACGGCCGGCATCGCGGTTGATGGTACTCGCTCCATGGTCCGTAAGCTTGGTCAGCATGACGAAGATAGGCATATCCGCACCTCCTGTTCGGGTTCTAAATAATGGTGATTATAGCACGCGTAACTCATCATATAGCCTTTGCCGCGCATGGTTTATCATAAACGATATAAGGCCATGGGCCGAATAGATGAGAAAGCGGCGGCATCGCCCGGCAATGAGAAGAAGCTGCGGGCCTGATTATGGTGTGCAGCCCCCGTTGGGCCGTGCAAGGCCGCAGAGCACATAAAGGGGCGAAGGAGGGCCGAGGAACCGAGGGGAGGAAAAGATGGAAGGCGGGCTGGAGATGGACGAAGAACACTACAGGCTTGCCCTGATCTATCACCCGGACTTCGCTGCGCGAGGGTACCCGGCGCTGCGAGACCGTGTCGCGCCCGCGTATGAGGAACTGCGGGAACGAGGCCTTCTGGAGCGGGAAGGGGTCAGATTATTCGAGGCGGAAGCGGCGGACACAGAAACCGTAGCCCGAGTGCACAGCCCATCCCACCTGCGCAGTGTGGCGAACAGCGGCTACTACGAGATCGCCCTGCTCTCGGCGGGTGCGGTGATCCGCGGCGCGACCGAGGTTGCCTCCGGGCGGGCGGAGAGCGCGTTCTGTTTCGTAGGCGCCGCCGGCCACCACGCCAGCGAGGACGGTTTCTGGGGGTTCTGCTATCTCAACGACGTGGCTATGGCCGTGGTCAGCCTGCGTGACGCTGCACTGGCGAACCGCTTTGCCATTATAGATATAGACCCACACTTCGGTGACGGCACCCGGGACATCCTAGGGCCCGATGCCGACGTCCTACACATCAATTTCCATTCCGGTTACGCCATGGGCAGCGAGGCAGGCCCCAACAACCTGGATATTGTCCTTCCGCATCAGGCCAGCGACGATCGTTTCCTGACGGGAGTCGAGAAAGCACTGCAGGCGGTAAGGGGTTTCGAGCACGACCTGCTGTTCATAATCTTCGGCCATGACAGCCACCATGATGATTACGGCGCTTTCGAGCTCAGCGACGGTGTTTATGCCGTATTCGCCAGCAAGGTAAAGGCGCTGTTCCCGAACCGTGTCTGTTACGTACTCTCGGGGGGAGCAAACCCGCGCGTGGCACGCAGGGCCATCGGTGACGTAGTGGCAACGCTTGCTGATTGAACGAGGGAGGGGACTGGTGTTGAACAAAGGCCGCTCGCCCACAAAGGCAGCGGCAGTGGTGATGGGCATTGCCGTCCTGCTCTTCTTCCTGCTCCCCTTGGCGGGCACGGGGAGCGCTGCACGGGCTGGCTCTCCGCCGCGGGTGGTGCTTACCTTCGATGACGGCTACGGTTTCGACCACCGCATCCTGGATTATCTCAACTCCCAGGGCATCACCGCCTCCGCCTTCGTCATCGGGTCCTGGGCCCAGAGGAATCCCTCCCTGCTCGCGGAACTGGATGCGCTGGGCTGGGACGTCTGTAACCACACCCAGAACCACCCCTGGCTCACCAAGATACCGGACCAGCAGATCGTGGCGGAGTTGAACACCTGCCAGGCAGTGATCGCCGGGGCGACCGGCCAGTACCTGCCCGTCTTCCGCCCTCCCGGCGGGTTCATCGATGCCAGGGTCACGGCGGTCGCGGCCGCCGCTGGCTATGCCCCGGTGATGTGGGATTTCGACAGCGCGGATGCCCTGAACACCAATGTCCCGGTCCAGGAGCGGGTGAACAACATGGTCAATGGTGCCGGGGACGGGGACATCCTCCTCTTCCATTTCGGCGGCCGCAACACCCTCGAGCTAGTGACCGGGGTGGTGCAAGGCTTGCAGCGGCGAGGGTTCGGGTTCGTCACCCTGAGCGAGCTGTACGGCTGGAAAAAGCTGGTGCGCGGGGGTGATTCCGGCCCCGGCATAGCCGAGGCCTCGCTGCTCCATTACTTCGCGGAGGGCACGACCCTCCCCGGGTTCGATGAATGGCTGCTGGTGCTCAACCCCGGCAGCAAGACGGCTGAGATCGAGGCGCGTTACTATTCGCCGTCCGGGGAAGTGACCAGGGAATACACGGTACCGCCGCGCGAGAGGATGTCCATACCGGTGAATGCCGAAGTCCCCTGGCAGGACGATGTCTCGGTGGTCCTGGAATCCTCCGTGCCGGTGGCCGCGGAGAGGTCGCTGTATTTCAACCGTGGGGGAGGCAACAGCGGGGGCTCACTGGCGCGCAGCGCAAGTAAGGCCTCCAACCAGTACTTCTTCTCCGAGGGCACGGTGAGACCCGGTTTCGACGAATACCTTGCCGTCTTCAACCCCTCCGCTGCCGTCGAGGCTCGCGTTAAGGTCGTGCTGCACGGCATGGGGGGAGAGTCCAGGGAGACCGTCTTCACCGTTGGTCCTCTCTCGCGGCTGACGGTGAGGATAAATGACCTGGTGGAGGAAGGGGACTACTCCATGGTGCTGCGGTCCAGCACCCCGGTGGTGGCGGAGAGGTCCGAATACTTCGTGTACAACGACACCCTCACCGGTTCCCACTGCGCTTCCGGCGCCGTGCAGCCCAGCGGCCGCTGGTATTTCGCCGAGGGCACCACGCGGGACTTCTTCGACGGCTACCTGTCCGTCTTCAACCCCTGTGCGTACGGCACCTGGCTGGAGGTCCGCATGATCGCCGCGGACGGATCGCTGGTAAAGGAATACCTGGACCTAGCCGCGGGAGAGAGGAAGACCCTCTACCTGGACTCCTACCTCCCCCCGGGCATAGATTATTCCTTGAGCTTGTCCAGCCTGCTGCCCATAACGGCCGAACGCGCCATTTATTTCCGCTCCCACAACATCGCGGGCGGGTATTGCAGCCCCGGAACGCCGCAGGCGAGCGACTACTGGCTGTTCCCCGAGGGATGCACAAGCCCGGGTTTCTCGGAATGGCTCGCTCTCTACAATCCCCAGGACGCCCCGCAGCTGGCCCGGGTCGAGTTTCTGCGCGGTGACGGTGAGACCGTAAGCCGCGAGTACCTGCTGCCGCCGGAGGGAAGGGTGACCATAGAAGTGGCCACAGAAGCAGGGCAGAGCGATGAAGTATCCGTGGAGGTAAGCTCCGAGGCGGGGATCGTGGCCGAGCGGTCCATCTACTTCAACTTCCAGACCCGGTAGAGACGTATCAGCCGTTCCCCAGCAGCGAAAAGCCCTGTTACGAGGCCTTGCATCTCGTTTATGATAAAAGCCGCTCATATGGGATATAGTGCCTAGAAAAATCCCTTTCTTTGGGTATAATGGATAGGACGATGGGAGGAAGATCAAAGGAGGTAGCATCGATGGCCAATGAAAAAGAGGAATTGTTGAATCAGGAAATAGAGGCTTACGAGGAAGAACTCAGGGTCGTAGCGAGTAAGCTGCAGGAGATCGCGGGAGTAGACTGCAACTTCGGGGCCTGCGTCTTCGATCCCGAGATGAAAGACATAGAGTCTAGGCTGGCCGATCTGGAGAAGAGGAAGAGGGTCCTTTCTGAGGTCAAGGAATCTCTCGATAAGTGCGACGTGGAATAGCCTGAATCCACC
>Ga0209254_10001346_pt1 | contig 21868 bp, 14 predicted proteins | sample FrelakmetDIP11DI_FD_187148 | JGI IMG/M metagenome (GOLD analysis project Ga0209254, IMG submission 187148) | Freshwater lake sediment microbial communities from the University of Notre Dame, USA, for methane emissions studies - DIP11 DI (SPAdes)... | ecosystem: Environmental > Aquatic >...
TACCTGTTCTTCCGCTTCAAGTTCGACCAGGGCAACCGCGACCCGGCGGCGCAGCGGCGGCTGATGTTCGACGAGACGGCACGATGAACGCGACGATGGGACTGCGCAGGCGGGCCGCAGGCGCGTGGCGCAGCGCAATTGTCGTGCTCGCCGTACTGGTCGCCGACAGTGCGCTGGCACAGTCGCCGACGTACTCGGTCACCCAGCCCGACGCCATCACCGGTGACAACCCGACGCAGAATTTCAGCGTGCCCGGCGTCAGTTGCAGCGGGTGCCGCCTGCCCGATGCCAATGGGGCAACATCCGTCGACAACTACTACCTCGATGTCTACGAGCGGCCCACCGCCTCCGGCAGCGGCGCGAACGTCTTCTATGCCGCGCTGGACATCACCAGCGGCCAGGTCGGCTACGACGCGAACTATCTCTACTACCGGATCAACCTGTACGGCATCGACACCAGCAGTGCGTGGCTGCCCTACCAGTACGGCTTCGAGATCAATTTCGACAGCGAGGGACGCGGCGACCTGTTCGTGCGCGTGGACAGCCCGTCCAGCAACGTGGGCGGCACCTGGGGCACGAATGGCGTCATCGGCTTCTGGGACCAGAACAACAACCTCGGCAACCCCAACATCAGCCTGCCCGACGGACCCGGTGCTGTCCCCGACGGCTATGAGAACCTGGCCTTCGACCAGGGCAGCAACAAGATCGCCGGCGCCCCGGGGGGCAATGACGCGATCGTCGCCCGCGTGGTCGGCACCGTCTCGGCGCCGGCGGTCGAGCTGGCGGTCAAACGGGTGTTCATGAATGCGCTGAACGGCGGCCCGGTGTTGCGAGCAGCGTTCCGCCCGTATTCGGCCAAGGGCGGTGGCACGACCTCGGCCAGCAACCTGCCGCTGCACGACAAGTACAGCCGTAACGATGCGGGCTCGCCGTTCCCGTGGCTGACGCTGACCGGCGCGCCCGCCATCTGCCCGAGCGGGCTCGACAGCGCGCTCACCGCCGCGCAGCGCGCGGCGCTCGACTCGGGAACCAACGTCAACACCGGCATCAACAACCCCTGCTATCCGTCGCGGGGCAACATCGAGGAGATGGACAACGGCGGCACGATCACCGGGCTGGTCGGCGGCAACGACATCAGCTTCGTGGTCGACATCTCCGGCCGGGTCTTCGAAGACGTGAACTACGGCGGCGGCGCCGGCCGTGCCTGCGGCGCGGTGTCGGGCAGCCCGACCTGTTCGACGACCTCCGGCGCGCTGGGACGCAACGGCGCCCGCGTCGAGCTTTACACGGTCGGCGGCGGCACGGCGACCTACGCGACCGCGACGACCACCAATGCCAACGGCGACTACACATTCACCAACCAGCCGGGCAACTCAAGCTATCTCGTCCGCGTCGTCAACGGCTCGGTGACCTCGTCGCGGACCGGCGCCGTCTCCGGCCTGCTGCCGGTGCAGACCTTCCGCACCAGCGGCCTCACGTCCAACGTCGGCACTGCCGACGCAAGTCGGGTTGGCGGCGAGCGGCCCGACCTCGCCGACGGGGGCGATGGCGGCACCGGCGACACGATCAATACGACGACCGGCGCGGCAAGCGGGCTGGCATCCGGCAGCCAGGCGCAGTCGATCGCGCCGTTTGCCGCCGGCACGCAGAACATCCGCGGCGTCGACTTCGGCTTCAACTTCGACACCATCGTCAACGTCAACAACTCGGGCCAGGGCTCGTTGCGCCAGTTCATCCTGAACAGCCGCGCGCTCGGCGGCGAGGCGTCGCTGGCGCAGGCCGGCAGCCGCATCAACGGCGTCACCGGCGCCGCCGAGGCGCTGCCGGCGGGCAGGGAGACGAGCATCTTCATGATCCCCGGCGCAGCCGCGGTGGCCGGACTGCGCGCCGGGCTGACGAACCAGCTCACCGGCGGCGTAGCGGTCATCGCGCCGACCTCGCTGCTCGAGGCGATCGTCGGAAGCAACGCGGGCAACACGAGCATCGACGGCGGCACGCAGAGCTTCAACGTCGGCAACACCAACGCCGGGACGCTCGGCGCCGGCGGCACGGTCGGCACCGATCCGCTGACGCTGCCCTTGGTGCAGCGGCCCGAAGTGCAGCTGATCGACAGCGCCAACGCGCAGGTCGGCATCGACGTCGACGCCGACAGCGTCACCGTGCGCGGCCTGTCGATCTACGGCTTCGGCAATACGCCGAGCAACAACAACCACGGCAACATCCTGGTCCGCAACAACCGCAGCGGCACCCTGATCGAGCAGAACGTGATCGGGGGTTCGGCCACCGGCTTCACCGATCCGGTGTCGACGGTGACGGGGCGTTCGGCCGGCGACAACCTTCGCGTCGGCGGGGGCGACAACGGCGTGATCCGCAACAACCTGATCGGTTTCGCCGCCGGCAACGGCATCGGCCTCGGCGCCACCGCCACCGGCTGGCAGATCACGTCCAACGAGATTCGCGGCAACGCCATCGGCACCCCGGCGCGAGGCGGCATCGAGATCGACGACGGCAGCGCCGCCACGATCGAGGGCAACCTGATCGTCGGCAACGTCGGCCCGGGCTTCGACAACCGGGGCAGCACGACGGGAAACAACACGCTGCGCAGCAACACCATCACCGGCAACGGCATCGGCGGGACCGAGACGCCCGGCGTGCGCGTCTACGCCAGCGGCACCCTGCTCGAACGCAACGTGATCAGCGGCAACTACGGTGCCGGCGTGATGGTCGACAGCGCGGCAAGCAGCAACCGGATCAGCCGCAATTCGATCTTCGCCAACGGCACGATCACGACCGGCGGGGCCACCGGCACTCCGAACAGCGGACAGATCGGCATCGACCTGCTGCGCAACAGCGATGCGCAGGACACGGGGTCGGCGCCATTCGTCACCCTCAACGATTCAGGTGACGGCGATTCCGGCGGCAACGACCTGCTGAACTACCCGATCATCGAATCGGCGGCGATCGCCGGCGGCAACCTGACGCTGACCGGCTTCGCGCGGCCAGGCTCGTTGATCGAGCTGTTCGTTGCGGCGGCGGATCCGTCGGGGTTCGGCGAAGGCCAGACGTACCTGGTCACGCTCACCGAGGGCTCCGGCGCCGACCTCGACGCCACCACGGCCACCTACGGCCCGGCAGCGGTCAACGGCGTCGCGCAGGGCACCGACAACACGAATCGCTTCCGCTTCACGATCCCGGTGCCCGGCGGCGTGACCACCGGCACGGTGCTCACCGCCACCGCGACGATCGGCAGCAACACCTCGGAGTTCAGCGGTCTGGTCACGGTGGCCGCGGCGGTCGTGCCGCTGACGCACGTGAAGTCGCTGCAGGTGGTCCGCGATCCCTACAACGGCACGACGAATCCCAAGGCGATTCCGGGCGCCGAGGTGCTGTACACGCTGCTGATCGCCAACCCGGGCAGCGGCAGCATCGACAGCAACAGCATCGCCGTCGTCGATCCCATCCCGGCCAACACGAAGCTGTATCTCGGCGACCTGGGCGGTGCCGGGTCGGGGCCGATCGCCTTCAGCAACGGTTCGCCGTCGAGCGGGCTGAGCTGGACCTACACGTCGCTGTCGAACCTGACCGACGACCTCGAGTTCTCCAACAACGGCGGCACCAGCTGGAACCACCTGCCCACCGCCGACGGCTCCGGCTACGACACGTCCAACACGACGCACATTCGCATGCGGCCCAAGGGCGTGATGGCCGGCAGCAGCGGCAGCGGCAACCCGTCCTTCCAGCTGCAGTTCCGCGTCAGGATCAACTGAACGGGCCGGCGGCGCAGCCTGCGCTTCATCGCGGCGTGCGACGGTCGTCGCCCGCGAGCAGATCCCCGTGACCGCAGTCGCTACCACCGATCGCCGGCGGCGAGCGTCAGCACGCCCAGCAGCACGAACAGTGCCGCCGCAGCCCGGCGCATCCACTTCATGTCGACGCGGCGCGCAAGCGTCTCGCCGAGCCACACCGCCGGCGCGTTGGCGATCAGCATGCCGAGCGTCGTGCCCATCACCACCGCGACCAACGCGTCGAAGCGCGCCGCCAGCGCCACCGTGGCCAGCTGCGTCTTGTCGCCCATTTCAACGAGAAAGAACGCCACCAGGGTGGTGGTGAAGGCGCTGCGGCCGGAGTATTCGCGGCCCTCGTCGAGCGTGTCGGGCTTCAACGCCCACAGGCCGAAGGCAAAGAACGACAGCGCGATGACCCACTTCAGCGTCGCCGGCGATACCAGCGTGGCCAGCCAGGCGCCGGCCCAGCCCGCCAGGAAATGGTTGGCCAGGGTGGCGACGAAGATGCCGGCGATGATGGGCCACGGCCGTTTCAGCTTCGCCGCGAGGACGAAAGACAGCAGCTGCGTCTTGTCGCCCATCTCGGCGAGCGCGACCAGCGCAGTGGAGACGACGAACGCGTCCACGGCGCTCCGCGGCTAGATCTCGATCTGCGAGCCGAGTTCGACCACGCGATTGGCCGGGATGCGGAAGAAGTCGTTGGCGCTGGCCGCGTTGCGCGTCATCCAGGCGAAGATGTGCTCGCGCCACAGCATCATGCCCGGCAGCGCGCTCGGAAGCACCGTATCGCGGCCGAGCACGAAGGTCGTTTCCATCATCTCGAACGGCAGCCCGGCGGGCCGGCAAAGTTCGAGCGCCCGCGGAATATCGGGCTGCTGCATGAACCCGTAGTGCAGCAGCACCCGGTAAAAGTCCTTGCCGAGGTCCTTGATATCGGCGCACTCGGCATCGGCAATGAACGGCACGTCCTCGACCTTGACGGTCAGGAACACGACGCGCTCGTGCAGCACCTTGTTGTGCTTGAGGTTGTGCAGCAGCGCTCCGGGGACGATCTCGCGGTCGCCGGTCAGGAACACGGCCGTTCCGGACACGCGCGGGATCTCGCCGGCCATCAGTTGGATAAAGCTGTCGCGGCCGATCGCGCTTTCCTTCTTGCGCGCGATGACGAGCTGCCGCCCGCGGCGCCACGTCGTCAGGACCGCGAACAGCGCCAGCGCGATCAGCAGAGGCAGCCATCCGCCGGCGAAGAACTTCAGCGTATTGGCGGCAAAGAACGTCATGTCGATCGCCAGCAGCACGGTCACGATCACCGCCGCCAGCGGCCGCGGCCAGCGCCACAGCATCGTCATCACGGCGCCGACCAGCACCGTGTCAACCATCATTGCCCCGGTCACCGCCATGCCGTAGGCCGCCGCCAGTCCCGACGAGGAGCGGAACTCCAGGACCAGGAACACCACGCCGGCCAGCAGCAGCCAGTTCACCAGCGAGATGTAGATCTGCCCTCCCTCGCGCGCCGACGTGTGCGTGATCCGCATGCGCGGCAGCAGGCCGAGCTGGATCGCCTGCTGCGTCAGCGAGAACGCGCCGGAGATCACCGCCTGCGAGGCGATCACCGTCGCGCAGGTGGCCAGCACCACCAGCGGGACGAGAAACCAGTCGGGCGCCAGCAGGTAGAACGGGTTCTCCACCGCCTTCGGATCTCGCAGCAGCAGCGCGCCCTGCCCGAAATAGTTCAGCAGCAGCGCTGGCCAGACCAGCGATACCCAGGCAACGCGGATCGGCCCCCTGCCGAAGTGCCCCATGTCCGCGTACAGCGCCTCGGTGCCGGTCACGGCAAGAACGACTGCGCCGAGCGCGATGAACGAGATCAGCGGGTGGTCGGTAAAGAAGTAATAGGCGTGGGCGGGGTTCACCGCGACCAGCACGGCTGGCGTCGCGACGATGCTGACGGCGCCGAGCACGCCGAGGGTGACGAACCACACCGCCGTGATCGGCCCGAAGAACGCCCCGACCTTCGCCGTTCCATGACTCTGGATCAGGAACAACCCGATCAGCACCGTCAGCGCCGTCGGCACGACGAACGGATGCAGCTGCGGCGCAATCACCTCGAGGCCTTCGACTGCGGACAGCACCGAGATGGCCGGCGTGATCACCGCGTCGCCATAGAAGAGCGTCGCCCCGAACACGCCGAGCAGGCCGAGCACGTAGCGCAGCCGCCGGCTGTCGCGCGTCAGCCGTATCACCAGCGCGAGCAGCGCGAGGATGCCGCCCTCGCCGTTGTTGTCGGCGCGCAGGATGAGCGCCACGTACTTCGCCGTGACGACGACCAGCAGCGTCCAGAACACCAGCGAAAGGGTGCCGAGGATGTTGGCCTCGGTAAGCGGCATCGGATGCGCCGAGCCGAACACCTCCTTCAGCGCGTACAGCGGGCTGGTGCCGATATCGCCGAACACGACGCCGATGGCGCCGAGCACCAGCAGCGGAAACCTGGATCGGGCTGCCTGCGGATGAGCGTCTGAAGCCGCTGTTGTCATGGTCCTGCTGACCGCTTCCGCGGGCGTCTGAAGCGGAAGACGGCGCGACTGTACGCCGCTGCCACACGCTACGCTTGCGCTGCAACAGGGGATTGCGGCGAAGCGTCGCATCCGCCCGACAACATGACCGACTCCGGCCCGTATCGCGTTTCCTCGCCGCCAGACCCGGCGCCCGTGACGGCGCTCGTCTTCGGCGCCAGCGGCTACATCGGCACCAACCTGGTGCCGCGCCTGGTGCGCGAAGGCTGGCGCGTGCGCGCCGCGGCGCGCAATCCGAAAGTGCTGCAGGCACGCTGCGACGATCCGACCTGGCGCTCGGTCGACCTCGTCGCCGCCGACGCGCTGCAGCCGCAGACGCTGGCTGCCGCGCTGGCTGGCGTCGATATCGCCTACTACCTCGTGCACTCGATGGCCGCCGGCCACGACTTCGGCCGGCTCGACCTGCAGGCGGCGGAGAACTTCGCCGGCGCCGCCGCAGCGGCCGGCGTGAAGCGGATCGTCTACCTCGGCGGCCTGGTGCCGAAGGACGCCGACTCCGAACACCTGATCTCGCGCAAGAAAACCGGCGACAGGCTGCGCGAAGGCCCGGTGCCAGTCATCGAGATCCGCGCCGGCATCATCGTCGGCGCCGGTTCGGCGGCCTACGAGGTAATGCGCGACCTCGTCTACAACCTGCCGGTGATGGTGACGCCACGCTGGGTGCGGTCGAAGTCCAGCCCGGTGGGACTGGCCAATCTGCTCGAATACCTGGTGCGCGTCGCCACGCTGCCGCAGGCCGAAGGCCGCGTCTTCGACGCCGGCGGGCCCGATTACATGAGCTACGCGACGATGATGCGACAGTTCGGCGAGGTCGTCGGCAAACGGCCGCGCATCATTCCCGTGCCGGTGCTGACGCCGCAGCTCTCCAGCCATTGGCTGGCGCTGATTACCACGGTGCCGGCGAGCATCGCCCGGGCGTTGATCGGCGGGCTGAAGCACGACATCCCGGCCGACGACGCCGCTCTGCGCGCGCTGGCGCCGCAGAAGCTGCTGTCATTCAAGGAGGCGGTCATCGCCGCGCTCGAAGCGGAGAAGGCGCACACGGTGGCCGCCCGCTGGACCGAAGGCGCGCTGATGTTCCGCGGCGGCCGCCACGATTACGCCTTCTACGCCAAGCGCGCCGCGGGCAGCGCGGTGGCGCGCGCCACGCCGGCGGCCCTCTGGAACATCGTCACCCAACTGGGCGGCGACGTCGGCTACTTCTATGCCGCGCCGCTGTGGAAGATCCGCGCCTGGATGGACTGGCTGGCCGGCGGGCCCGGACTCACGAAGGGTCGGCGGCACCCGACCGAACTGCGCGTCGGCGACACCATCGACTACTGGACGGTGATGGCCCTCGAACGCGAGCGGCGCCTGACGCTCGACTTCGGCATGCGCGCGCCCGGCGCCGGCGTGATCGAGTTCGAGATCGAGCCGCTCGATGCAGAACACACGCGGGTAACGGTGACCGCCTACTGGCACCCGCAGGGCGTATGGGGGCTGCTCTACTGGTACGCGCTGGTGCCGGCGCACCTGTTCATCTTCAAGGGCATGACGCGCGAGATCGCGCGGCGGGCGGAGCGCGGCGGCCAATCAGGCGCTTGCCACGGACCGCGTTCAGGCTGATACCGCCCTACCGCAGACGGACGCAGATCGGCCTGGCGTTCCTGCGCAGCAGATAGACAGCGGGCTTCGCTGGAGTAGCCGCGAGGGCGCGCATTCGTCGCAGCGCCCGCACGAGCAGCGCACCGAGTTCAGCGCCGTACGGGCCCGTGGCGACGACGACAAGTGCGATGACGTCGGCAGTGAGGAGCGCCTGCCGCGCGCTGTACTGGACCGGCTGCGCCTGACCGAGGGCGATCCGATCGCGATCGAGGTGATGGATAACAGCATCGTGCTGCGGCCTGGGCACCAGCCGCGCGCCGGCTGGGCGCAGCGCTTTGCGGCCGATCCGGAGACCGAGGACCTGTGGGGCGATGTGCCCGCCGACGAGAACCTCGACCGATGAAGCCACCCCGCCGAGGGGACGTCTTCCTGGCCAACCTCGATCCGGTCGTTGGGCGGAAGATCCGCAAGACACGACCCGTGGTGATCGTTTCGCCGGACGAGATGAACCGGTATCTCGGCACAGTCATCGCGGTGCCGCTGACCTCGGCGGAGAGGGACTGGCCGACACGCATCGCCGTTCGCACCGGCCGCAAACACTCGTTCGCCGCTCTCGACCAGATTCGCGTTCTGTCGGTCGAGCGGCTGATCCGCCGCAGTGGTGGCATCGACCCGGCGCCGCTGCTGGCCGTTCTGCGCGAGATGTTCGCCGACTGAGTCACCGAGGCGGACCCTTAACCCGCCAGGTCGACCAGCGCCAGCGCGTTTGCGGCGACCAGCGCCTTGTGCGCGATCCGGTAGACGTCGGCATCGAACTCGCGTTGGCCGCTGACGGCGAGTTGCGCCGCCGCCTCGTGCGTACGCACCGTGCCGAGCCAGCACCAGCGATCGAACACGTGCAGGTCCTCGCGCAGGCCCTCGGCATCGCGCTCGATCAGCGCGACCGCGCCGCGAAAGGGCCAGGCCGGCACGCGGCGCGTTTCGAGCATTGCGCGCAGCCGCTCGGCGTGAGTCCCGCTCGGCTCTTCCCCGGTGCACGCGCCCAGGCAGCGCCGGATCTGGAAGTTGAAGCACGGTGCGCCAGGCGCGGCGCGGCGCGCCCGGCGCTCGAGTCCCATCGTCTTCAGGCACAGACCGTGCTCGGCGGCGAGGTCCTGCAGGTGGCGCCGCGCGCCGGTTCGCGACGAAAACGGGCCGTAGTGCTCGTGCAGCCGCTCCAGCGGCGCGGTGGCCGCGGGCACGAACCGTGGCCGCGCCTCGGCGTCGAGCATGACGAACGCCTGGTTGCGCTTGCGGCGCAGCGCGATGTTGTGCGCCGGCAGCCGCGTCTTGACCAGCTCGACCTCGCGCAGCAGCGCGCCGATCTCGCCGGCCGTCCGCTCCCACTCGACGCGTTGCACCTCCTGCGACAGCCGCAGGTCGGCGCCGCACGCGTGGTCGTTCGAGAAGTGATTCAGCACGCGCACCTTCAGGTCGACGCTCTTGCCGATGTAGATCGGGTGCACGTTGGCGCCGTAGAAGCAGTACACGCCGGGCGCGTGCGGAATGGCGTCGAGTGCGTCCTGCGGCAGCGCCGGCGGCGTGCTCGGCCGCGCCAGCAGCCGGTCGACTGCGGTTTCCAGCTCGGCCTCGCCGTGCCGCTCGCGCAGCCGCGAGAGCAGCCGCCACAGCACGCGCGCATCGCCGAGCGCCCGGTGGCGCTGCTCGCCCTCGAGCCCGAAGCGCTCGACGATCGCATCGAGCGAATGCGGGCCGCGGTCCGGATACAGGTGCCGCGACAGCCGCACGGTGCACAGCGTCGCCGCGCGCCAGTCGTAGCCGGCGCGGGCGAACTCCGCCTTCAGGAAGCCGTAGTCGAAGCGCGCGTTGTGGGCGACGAAGATCGCGTCGGACAGACGGTCGTAAAGCGCGTCGGCCAGTTCGGCGAAGCGCGGCGCTTCGCGCACCATCTCGTTGCTGATGCCGGTGAGCCACTGGATCTCGGGCGGGATCGGCACGCCGGGATTGACCAGCGACGACCACTCGGTGACGCGCTGCGCGTCGCCGTCGGTCTCGACCGTGACGACGCCGACCTCCGTCACCCGCTCGCGCGCCGGCGAGGAGCCCGTGGTCTCCACGTCGACGAACACCCAGCGCCGGTCGGCAAAGGCTCCGAACATGGGGCGCAGTCTATCGATGCGAGCCGGCGCTGCAGCGTCGCCGGACGCAGCCGGCGGTGCATACTTGCCCGACTCGAAGAACAGGGGGGCGCCGATGAACAGGCCGGCCGGATCAGCGCACGACGAACGGCTCGCCGCGGTGGTGGAACACGCGCGGCAGAAGATCGCGGCCGGCGAACATGCGCTGATCGAGGTCTTCATCCGCGAGTACTACCGGCAGATCGACCCGGAGGACCTCGTCGCGCGCAGCGCCGACGACCTCGCCGGCGCGGCGCTGTCGCACTGGGAACTGGGCCGCGTGCGCTCGCCGGGCGTGCCGCGCGTGCGCGTGTTCAGCCCGAGCGCGTCCGAGCACGGCTGGGCGGTGCGGCACACGGTGATCGAGGTGGTCAACGACGACATGCCGTTCCTGGTCGATTCGGCGACGATGGAGGCCAACCGCCAGGGACTGACGCTGCACATGCGCGTCCACCCGGTGTATGCGGTCGAGCGCGACCCGGCGGGCGCGCTGACCGGGCTGTGGCCGCGCAGCGATAGGCCCCAGGCAGCGCGCGAGTCGTGGATGCACATCGAGGTCGACCGCCTGGTCGACGACGAGAGCCGGGCCCGGCTCGCCGCCGGAATCGAGCGCGTGCTCGCCGACGTGCGCGCGGTGACCGCGGACTGGAAGCAGATGCTGGCCCGCCTGATCGATGTGGTCAGCGAGCTGGACGGGCGCGTGACCGAGGCCCCCCTGGGCGAACTGGCCGAGAGCCGCGCCTTCGTCGAATGGCTGGCCGCCGGCAACTTCCTGCTGCTCGGCTATCGCTGCCACGACCTGGTGACCGAGGACGGCGAGGACGCCCTGCGCATCGTCGCCGGCAGCGGGCTGGGCGTGCTGCGCGAGAGCGGCGCGGAGAAGCTCTCGCGCAGCTTCGCGGCGCTGCCGAAACCGGCGCGGGCGACGGCGCACTCGCCCAGCCCGCTGGTCATCCTGACCAAGGCCAACGCGCGCGCCACCGTGCACCGGCCCGGCCATGTCGACTACATCGGCATCAAGCGCTTTTCTGCCGACGGCAAGGTGATCGGCGAGCACCGCTTCCTCGGTCTGCTGACCTCGACCGCCTACAGCGCGCGCGTGATCGACATCCCCCTGCTGCGCGGAAAGGTGGCGGCGGTGATCACCCGCGCGGGGCTCGCGCCCGACGGCCACCTCGGCAAGGCGCTGGTGCAGGTCCTCGAGAACTATCCGCGCGACGAGCTGTTCCAGATCGCCCCCGACGAGCTGTACGACACCGCGATCGGCATCCTGCGGCTCGGCGAACGGCAGCGGCTGCGGCTGTTCGTCCGCCGCGATCCGTTCGAGCGCTTCGTCACCTGCCTGGTCTACGTGCCGCGCGAGAACTACGGCACCGACATGCGGCTGAAGTTCCAGGACATCCTGCTGAAGGCGTTCGCCGGCACCAGCAACGAGTTCGACGTGCTGCTGACCGACAACATCCTGGCCCGCATCCTGTTCACCGTGCGGACCACGCCGGGCCACGTGCCGGCCGTCGACCGGCGCGAACTGGAGGCCACGCTTGCCGCCGCCGCCCGGCGCTGGGAGGACGACCTCGCCGCCGCCCTGATCGACACCGAGGGCGAGGGTCTCGGCACCCAGCGCTACAAGCGCTGGCAACGTGCCTTCCCGAGCGCCTACCGCGAGCGCACCGCGCCGCGCGCGGCAGTAGCCGACATCCGCAAGCTGGAGGCCCTGTCTCCCGCGCACCCCGACGTCAAGCTGTACCGGCCGCTCGGCGCGCCGGTTGGCGCGCTCGGCTTCAAGATCTACCGCGCCGGCCGGCCGGTCGAACTGTCCGACAGCCTGCCAATGCTCGAGCGCATGGGCGTGCGCGTGCTGACCGAGCACCCGGCGAAGGTGCAGCCGGCCGACAGTGAGCCGATGTGGATCCACGACTTCGAACTGCTGGCGCTGTCGACCGACGAGGTGGAGGTCGACACCGTCAGGCCGCTGTTCGAGGACGCGTTCCTGCGCGTGGCCGACGGCCGCATCGAGAACGACGAGTTCAACCGGCTCGTGCTGCGCGCCGGGCTGGCCGCCGACGAGGTGCTGGTGCTGCGCGCCTACGCCAAGTACCTGCGCCAGATCGGCTTCGCGCTGACCCCGGCGTTCATCGAGGGCACTTTCAACGCCCATCCGCGCATCGCGCGACTGCTGGTGCAGCTGTTCCGCCGCCGCCTTGAGCCGGCTGCCGACGGCGCCGCCACCGACCGCGAGGCCGGCTGCGGCGCCGTGGCCAGGGAGATCGTGCAGGCGCTCGACGACGTCGAGAACCTGAACGAAGACCGCGTACTGCGCCAGTACCTCGCCCTGATCCAGGCCACCACTCGCACCAACTTCTGGCGCAGCAACGACAAGGGCGAGCGGCGCGGCTTCCTGTCGTTCAAGTTCGACCCGGCCAAGGTACCGGGGCTGCCCGAACCGAAGCCGATGTTCGAGATCTTCGTTTACTCCGCGCGCTTCGAGGGCGTGCACCTGCGCGGCGGCAAAGTGGCGCGCGGCGGGCTGCGCTGGTCGGACCGGCACGAGGACTTCCGCACCGAGGTGCTTGGACTCGTCAAGGCGCAGATGGTGAAGAACACCGTGATCGTGCCGGTGGGATCGAAGGGCGGCTTCGTGCTGAAGAAGGCGCCGCCGGCCGCCGACCGCGAGGCGTACCTGAAGGAAGGCGTGGCCTGCTACCAGGACTACCTGCGCGGACTGCTCGACCTCACCGACAACCTCGTGGCGGGGCGCGTGGTGCCGCCGCCGCAGGTGGTCCGCCACGATCCCGACGACCCGTACCTGGTCGTCGCGGCCGACAAGGGAACGGCGTCCTTCTCCGACTACGCCAACGCGATCAGCGCCGAGTATGGCTACTGGCTCGGCGACGCCTTCGCCTCCGGCGGCAGCGCCGGCTACGACCACAAGGGCATGGGTATCACCGCGCGCGGCGCCTGGGAGAGCGTCAAGCGGCATTTCCGCGAGATGGGCCTCGACGCGCAGACGACCGACTTCACCTGCGTCGGCATCGGCGACATGTCGGGCGACGTGTTCGGCAACGGCATGCTGCTGTCCAGGCACATCCGCCTGGTGGCGGCCTTCGACCACCGGCACGTCTTCGTCGACCCCGATCCGGATGCGGCGAAGAGCTGGGACGAGCGCAAGCGGCTGTTCGACCTGCCGCGCTCGTCGTGGGCCGATTACGACGTGCGGCTCGTGTCCGAGGGCGGCGGCGTGTGGCCGCGATCGGCCAAGTCGATCCCCGTCTCGCCGCAGGCGGCAGCGCGGCTGGGCATCGAGGCCGGCTCGATGACGCCGAACGAGCTGATCGGTGCCATCCTGAAGGCGCCGGTGGATCTGCTCTACAACGGCGGCATCGGCACCTACGTCAAGAGCATGGCGGAGACGCACGCCGACGTCGGCGACCGCGCCAACGACGCCATCCGCGTCAACGGCCGGCAGTTGCGCTGCAAGGCGGTGGCCGAGGGCGGCAACCTCGGCTGCACGCAACTGGGCCGCATCGAATACGCGCTGCACGGCTGCGGCGGCATCGGCGGCCGCCTCTTCACCGACGCGATCGACAACTCGGCCGGCGTCGACACCTCGGACCACGAGGTCAACATCAAGATCCTGCTCGGTCTGGTGATCGCCGAGGGCGAACTGACCGAGAAGCAGCGCAACAAGATCCTCGCCGAGATGACCGACGAGGTCGCCGCGCTGGTGCTACGCGACAACTACTACCAGACGCAGGCTCTCCGCCTGACCCGGCGGCTGGCGCGGCCGCTGCTCGAGCAGCAGGCGCGTTTCATGCGCTTCCTGGAAAAGGCGGGGCGGCTGAACCGGGCGCTGGAGTTCCTGCCCGACGACGCGACGATCGCCGAGCGGCGCGAGCAGGCGATCGGGCTCACCGCGCCGGAAAGCGCGGTGCTGCTCGCCTATTGCAAGCTGTGGCTGTTCGACGAGCTCGTTGCCTCGGACCTGCCCGACGACCCGTTCATCGCCGACGCGCTGCGGCGCTATTTCCCGTCGCTTCTGCGCGATCGGTACGGGCCGTACATGCAGCGCCATCCGCTGAAGCGCGAGATCGTCGCCACCTACGTGCTGAACAGCATGGTCAACCGGGTGGGCGCCACCTTCGTCCACCGCCTGAGCGAGAACACAGGCGCGCCGCCGGCGCAGGTGGTGCGCGCCTACCTGCTGGCGCGCGAGAGCTTCGCCAACGGCGAGGCGAGGGCGGCGATCGAAGCACTCGACGACCGGGTGCCCGACGAGGTGCAGGCCGACATGCTGATCGAACTGGCGCGCCTGACCGAGCGCGCCACGACCTGGTTCCTGCGCTCGCGCCGGCTGACCGACCCGATGACCGACACGATCGCCCGCCTGCGGCCGGCGGCCGAGCGGCTGCTGGCTTTCATCGCCGCCGAGCCGGGCAAGCCGAGGCAGCGGCACCAGCAGCACGAACGCTGGCTCGATGCCGGCGTGCCGGCCGAACTCGCCGCGCGGGTGGCCTCGGCCGAAGCGCAGTTTGCCGCGCTGGACGTCGCCGAGATCGCCGAGCAGTCACAGCGCACTCTCGACGAGGTGGCCGGCGCGTACTTCGCGCTCGGCGACTGCCTCGGCCTGGACCGGTTGCGCGCGCAGATCGTCCAGCTGCATCCCGAGGGCTACTGGCAGGTGCGCGCCAAGGCGGCGCTCGGCGACGACCTGGCCGACCTGCACCGCGAGTTCGCGTCGCAGGCGGTGCGGTTGCACGCCGGCGGCGACGCCCAGGCCGCGGTGGCGGCCTGGGAGCAGGCCAACGCGCACGCGCTCGCCCGCGCGCGGCGCCTGATCGACGAGCTTTCGCAGTTGCGCAGCATGGACCTCGCCACGGCCTCGGTGGCGCTGCGCGAACTGCGCAATCTCGCCTAGGTCGCCGGACCGGCGCCGCCGACATCGACTGCGACGCGTGAACGCTGAGCCGGAGCGGCTGCGCATCCGCTGGATCGACCGACTGACGCCGACCGCGGTGCTGCTCGTTTCGCGGGCCTGGGTGCTGCGCGAGGTGGGCGCACTACCCGGCATCGACGATGCGCGGCGCGCCGAACTCGCCGACGAACTCATCGGCTATGAACCCGAACGCCGTCACGGCCTGCGCAACAACTTCATCGCCTGGCTGATCATGCTCGGCGGCACAGGCCTGGCAAGACTGGTCGGCGCGGCGCCCTGGCTCGGCTTCATCGCCGGCCTGCTGATCGTTCTGATGCTCGCGCGAGAACTGGCGGTGCGGGCGCTGCGCTGGCGGCTCGCTCAACTGATCGGCTCGAATCGGGACGCCTGACCGCGGCGGCCGATCTGCCCCCTGAACGCCCACGAGGCGGCGTGGGAGAAAGGTGTCGGCGCCGCGCCGAACACACACCCGGCCGCCGACGGCGGGCGAACCCGAGCGCGACGCTCCGGGCAACCGCGAGCGGCCACCCGGAGCCTGAAGGCAGTGCTAAACGGCCGGAAGGAATCCCTTCCCGGCCCCTGATACCAGCGCTGACTACTTGACCGGCACGTACATCGACTTGCCGTCGTCCCAGCGATGGGTCTTCAAGAAGGCGACGCAGTCCTTCTGGACATCGCCACGGACCTTGCCGCACTCCAGCGGCTCGGCCGCGACGTCGCGCGCTTTACCGGGGATCGGTTCCCACATCGACTTACCGTCGTTCCAGCGGTTGGATGCCAGGAACTTGTTGCGCTCCATGCGAATGTCTTCCCTTGACTTCACGCCTTCCGGCGTAGGGGCACCCGACTTGAGCACATAGTTGCCAGTGCCCTCGTCCCACCTATGCGTCTTCAGGAACTGCACACAGTCAGCTCTGACCTCGGCACGCGTCTTGGCGCAGGCGAGTTCTTCGGGCGTCTGGGCACTGGCCGTGCCGCCCACGAGGGCCATGCAAACACCCAGCGATGCGACGAGTGGAAGGCTGATTTTCATATAACCACCTCTATCAGTTGATAAGGCCGAGGCCTGTCGGAAGGGCGATGCCTGCCACGCCCTCAACTTCCTTGCCTCAGCGGTTGCACAGTACTTCCGGACGTCCGTGCGCAGTTTGCGTTTCCGCAAAGCCGACCGTCGGACGCCGTTGATCTTACGCAGTTTCGGCGTCCGTTGGGCGACGGCCGCCGACGGTCCGCACGGACCGCGCGCAGGCCGGAACGAAGCGATCCGCTGCGCGCCGGCGGCGCACCTCGATGCGCGCCCGCTGCTGCTGCGGCAGCGGCGTCCCTCAGGCGCAGGCACCGGTCACGCGGCGGCCGATCCGTCGGCCGAAGTGAACTCGATCCGCCCCTCCGGCAGCAGATACAGCACCAGCGCCCGGCCGGCGGTGACGGCGGGGTGGTGCGCCGAGCCCGGCGGGTAGACCTTCCAGCCGGCGCCCTTGCCGTCGAAGCGGGCGCTGGGTGTCTGCGGCATCACCATGCAGATCTCGCCGTTGGGGTGGCGATGGTGGGGCCCGACGATGTCGGTGAGATCGACCACGTCGACGCTCAGGTTTGCCGTGTGCGGGCCGGGTTCGATGACGCGGCCGAAGCGGCGGCCGGCACCGCCCTGCGCGCACATCCAGCCAGCGGCGATCGCCTGGTGGCAGGCCGCCTCGATCGCCTCGAACTCGGCCCCGTCGGGCGGGAACCGGCGTTCGAGTTCATCGGCCAGCGCCGGAGCGAGGCTCTTGCCCGCAACCGCCTCAGTCAGCGGCTTCATCAAACCGCGGAACTGTTCGACGTTCATCCTCACCTCCGGTCGGCTTTCACCCCGCTGGTCGCCAGGCTCGCCAGACGATAGCGCTTGAGCAGCAGCGCATTGCTGACCACGCTGACCGAGGACAGCGCCATCGCCGCCCCGGCAAAGACCGGTGACAGGTAGCCCAGCGCGGCGAGCGGAATGCCGACCGCGTTGTAGACGAAGGCCCAGAACAGGTTCTGCCGGATCTTGCGCACGGTGGCGCGGGAAAGCTCGATCGCTGCCGCGACCAGCCGCGGGTCGGCGCGCATCAGCGTGACGCCGGCGGCGTGCATGGCGATGTCGGTGCCGCTGCCCATGGCGATGCCGAGGTCCGCCGCGGCCAGCGCCGGCGCGTCGTTGATGCCGTCGCCGACCATCGCCACGCGCCTGCCGCCCGCTTTCAGCGCTGTCACGCGCGCCGCCTTCTGTTGCGGCAGCACGTTCGCCTCGAAGCGGGCGAGGCCGAGCGAGCGGGCGATCGCCGCCGCCGCGCCTTCGCTGTCGCCGGAGATCATCGTCGTCTCGATGCCCAGCCGCCGCAACTGCGCGATCGCCTCGCGGGCGCCGGGCCGCGGCGCATCGGCAAAGGCGATGAGGCCGAGCACCGCCACCCGCTCGCCGTCGCGCCGCGCCAGCCACGACACGGTACGGCCGGCGCGTTCGTGCGCGTCTGCCGCGGCTGTCCACGGGTCGAGGTCGGCGCCAAGCCCGGCAAGCCAGGCGCGGCTGCCGAGCAGCAGTTCGGCCGCATCGCCGCCGCCGGCGGAATCGGTCGTGCCGAACGACGTCGCCAGACTCGGGACGCCCATGCGGACGCGCGCAGTCGCGCCGCGCCCGGCAACGACCTTGTGCGCCTGCGCCGGCGGCACATCGACGCCACGCCCGGCCGCCGCGGCCAGCGCCGCCTCGGCGAGCGGATGCGTCGAGCCAGCGCTGATCGCCGCGGCCAGTGCCAGTACGTCGGCCTCGCCCGCCTGATCGCCGCCATCGACAGCGGCCACGCGCGGTCGGCCTTCGGTCAGCGTGCCGGTCTTGTCGAAGGCCACCACCTCGACACCGCGCGCCACCTCGAGCGCTTCGACGTCCTTGATCAGGATGCCATGCTTCGCCGCCACGCCGGTGCCGGCGATGATCGCCGTGGGCGTGGCCAGCCCGAGCGCGCAGGGGCAGGCGATCACCAGCACGCTCACCGCGTTGATCACCGCGACGTCCATCGGCGCGCCGGCAAGCAGCCAGCCGGCCACCGTCACCGCGGCGATGACGAGCACGACCGGCACGAACACCGCCGCGACCCGGTCGACCAGGCGCTGGATCGGCGCCTTGGCCGCCTGCGCGTCCTCGACCAGGCGAATGATCTTCGCCAGCATCGTGTCGCCGCCGACCGCCGTCGTTTCGATCACGATGCGGCCGGTCGTGTTCAGCGCACCGGTGGCGACGCGGTCACCGGGATGCCGGTCCACCGGCAGGCTCTCGCCGGTGAGCATCGATTCGTCGATTGAAGTCGAGCCGTCGCGGATCACGCCATCCACGGCGACGCGTTCGCCGGGCAGCACGACGACGCGGTCGCCGGCCAGCACGTCGTCGATCGGCACTGCCTGCTCGACGCCATCGCGCAGCACACGCGCGGTGGCCGGCCGCAACTGGCCGAGCAGCCGGATCGCCTCCGAGGTCTGCCGCTTGGCGCGCGCCTCCAGCCAGCGGCCGAGCAGCACCAGCGCGATGACGACTGCGGAGGCCTCGAAGTACAGATGCCCGCCGTGGCCGGCGACGAGCCACAGGTAGAGCGACAAGCCATAGGCGGCGAGCGTGCCGATCGACACCAGAAGGTCCATGTTGCCGGTGCCGGCGCGCACCGCCTTGCCGGCGGCGACATAGAAGCGGCGCGCGCACCAGAACTGCACGGGGGTCGCCAGCAGCCATTGCAGCCACGGCGGCAGCGCCAACTGCACGCCGAACACGGCGAGGACCATCGGCAGCACCAGCGGCGCGGCGAGCAGCAACGCGAGGATCACGTCGCGCTTCATCGCCGCCGCCGGGTCGCGCGTCGCCGCCGGCGCCGCCGCGGTCTCGACGCGTGCCGTGTAGCCCGCCTCCTGCACCGCTGCCGCCAGCGCCCGCGCGTTGGCGACGCCGCGCACCACCTCGACCCGCGCCGATTCGCTGGCCAGGTTGACGCTGGCGCGCAGCACGCCCGGCACAGCAGCGAGCGCCTTCTCGACGCGCGCCACGCAACTGGCGCAGGTCATGCCTTCGATCGCCAGTTGCAGCGTCTCGGCCGGCACTTCGTAGCCGGCCTCGTCCACCGCGCGGCGCAGGGTCGCGGCGTCGAGCGCGCTGCCGGCAACGGTTGCCGATTCCGTAGCCAGGTTCACCGCCACGCTGGCCACCCCCGGCACGGCAGCGAGCGCCTTCTCCACGTGGGCCACGCAGGAGGCGCAGCTCATGCCGTGCACCGGCAGGGTGAGCCGGGAGGCGACGACGGTTTCGGGCGCGTTCATCGGCACGATGGGGCGGTCAGGGCCGCAAGCGTACGCCGGGCGGCTTCGCCCGCGGCCTGGCCCGGGTCAACGCCGCCAAGGCGGCCGGCGGTCGCAGCGATAGACTCGCGCCGATGAATCCGGGCCGCGTAGTGGATGTCGATCGTTCTCGCCCGACCCTCGGCACGACCGCCGCGCTGATCGCCGCCTGCCTCTCGTTCGCCATGACTGCCGCCGCGGCTGCCGACCCAATGAGCGACCCTTTGCTCGACCCTATGCTCGACCCTTCCTCCTGGCGCATCGCCAACGACACGGTCATGGGCGGCGTCTCGAGTTCGCGCGTGGAGCGGCGCGGCGACGCGCTACGGTTCGCCGGCGAAGTGCGGCTGGAATACAACGGCGGCTTCGCCTCGATGCGGCGGCCGTTCGACGCCGCCGCGCATGGCGCCGCTGCCGAAGGTTTCGTCGTGCACGCGCGCGGTGACGGCAACCGCTACCGGCTGCGCGTGTACACGCGCGATGCGGCGACCGGACGCGAGAACGCCTTCGCCTACTCCGCCGTCTTCGACACCCGTGCCGGCGACATCACCCGCGCCGAACTGCGCTGGCCGCTATTCGCGGCGACCTTCCGCGGCCGGCCCGTGCCGGAAGCGCCGCCGATCCGCTTTGCCGACATCGTCGGCCTCGGCGTGATGATCACCAAGGCCGACCACCGCGACGACCGCGGCCCGTTCGCGCTCGAACTCCTGCGGATCGAACCGCTGCGCTGACCGCGAGGGAAACGGCCGATGCCCTCGCTGTCCCGCCGCGACTGGGTGCCGCCCGCCTGCGAGGAACTCGTGCAGTCGATCGCCGCCGATGCGGCCGGCGCCACGGTCGATGCGCTCGACGCCGAACTTGGCCGGCTGGTCGAGGCCAATCGCGCCATCCACGAGCGCGACTGCATCAACCTGAACCCGGCCGGCAACGCCATGAACCCGCGCGCCGAAGCGATGCTCGCCGCCGGGCTCGGCTCGCGGCCGTCGCTCGGCTACCCCGGCGACAAGTACGAGATGGGGCTGGAGGCGGTCGAGCGCATCGAGGTGATCGCCGCCGAACTCGCCGCCGAGACCTTCGGCGCGCAGTACGCCGAGATCCGCGTCGCCGCCGGCTCGATGGCCAACCTGTACGCCTTCATGGCCACCTGCGCGCCGGGCGACGCGCTCATCGCGCCGCCGGCATCGATCGGCGGCCACGTCACCCATCACGCCGCCGGCGCGGCCGGGCTGTTCGGGCTGAACATCCACGCCGCCCCGGTCGACGCCGCGAACTACACCGTCGATGTCGCGGCGCTGCGCACGCAAGCGCGGCGGTTGCGGCCGAAGCTGATCACCATCGGTGGCAGCCTCAACCTGTTCCCGCACCCGGTGCGCGAACTGCGCGCAGTGGCCGACGAGGTCGGCGCGAAGCTGCTCTTCGACGGCGCCCACCTGGCGGGCCTGATAGCAGGCGGCGCCTGGCCCAATCCGCTCGCCGAAGGCGCGCACCTGCTAACGATGAGCACCTACAAGAGCCTCGGCGGCCCGCCGTCCGGGTTGGTGCTGACCAACGACGCGGCGATCGCAAAGCAGCTCGACGCCATCGCCTTTCCCGGGCTCACGGCCAACTTCGACGCCGCCAAGGCGGCCTCGCTTGCCATCGCGCTGCTCGACTGGAAGATTTACGGCCGCGGCTACGCGGCGGCGATGGTCGAGGTGGCGCGGGCGCTCGCGGCCGCGCTTGCCGACCAGGGGCTGCCGGTATTCGCCGCCGAGCGCGGCGCGACGCGGTCGCACCAGTTCGCACTCGAAGCCGCGCGCTTCGGCGGCGGCCAGGCGATGGCGAGGCGGCTGCGCCGCGCCAACATCCTCGCCAGCGGCATCGGCCTGCCGCTGCCGCCGGTCGAAGGCGACATGAACGGCCTGCGGCTGGGCACGCCGGAGATCGTGCGCTGGGGATTCGGGCCGGCGGACATGGCGGCCGTGGCCGGCTTCATCGCGCGCGCGCTCGCCAGCGACGCGGCTGCAAACGCGCTGGCGAGCGAGGTGACGGCGTTTCGCAACGCCCGGCGGACGCTGCGCTACGTTCGCTGAACTTCGCGGGAGGCAGTGCAAGGGCAACGAGCAAGTGCTGCATCGTCAGCGCGAGTGCCGCAACCGGTGGGTTTCAGGTCCTGGCCCCTGACGTGGTGTAAGTCCACGGGGCGCGCCAAGCCGCTTCGGGCTACGCGATTCGCGCCTTAGCGCGCCCCGACGTATAGTTCACGAGCCCCATCGCAGCGGCCGCGGTCATTCACGGCGGCAGCGCCAATGGACTGACCGCTTGGAAGGACAAGCGTGGCAAGTCCCTCAAGGAGTTCGAAGAAACCTGACGTTGGCAGCGGGCGCGGCACTATGGCAACCTACTGAGCTTTCAATAAATACATGACGTTTTCAGAAGGCCAGTTCGGCCTGCTGCCAGAAGGCGGTGATCAGTTTCGGGCGGCGCTGCATGGACTTG
>Ga0209254_10001347_pt1 | contig 21868 bp, 17 predicted proteins | sample FrelakmetDIP11DI_FD_187148 | JGI IMG/M metagenome (GOLD analysis project Ga0209254, IMG submission 187148) | Freshwater lake sediment microbial communities from the University of Notre Dame, USA, for methane emissions studies - DIP11 DI (SPAdes)... | ecosystem: Environmental > Aquatic >...
CGTTGGTGCGCAGGCGGCGGTGCTCGAATCCAGGCAGCAGGGTGGCAGTCATGGCCGGCAAGGGCAGTTGCAGCGGGCCATTGTCGTGCGCGATAGGATTCCGGGGCCCGCTGCCGCGTGATCGCCGGCATCAACGGCAGCCTCGCCATCCCGACCATCGAACTCAACTGAACGAGACCACCATGACGCACAGAGTCCTGATGCTGCACGGCATCAACCACAACATGTTCGGCAAGCGCGATCCAAAGCAGTATGGAACGATCACGCTGGCCCAGATCGACGCCCAGTTGCAGGCGCTCGGCAAGGAACTCGGCGCCGAAATCGAGAGCTTCCAGACCAACAGCGAGGGGGCGATGTGCGAGCGCATCCACCGAGCCTATGCCGAAGGCAAGGACGCGGTGCTGATCAACGCCGGTGCCTGGACACACTACAGCTACGGCATCCGCGACGCGCTGGCGATCCTGACCTGCCCGATCGTCGAGCTGCACATGAGCAACATCCACGCGCGCGAGCCCTTCCGCCATGTCTCGGTGTTCGCCGAGATCGTCAGGGGCCAGATCTGCGGCTTCGGCGTCGACAGCTACCTGCTTGCGCTGCGCGCAGCGGTGTCGGCCGCAAGGAACGTGGCGGCGGGCTGATGTTGGCCGGCCCTCAATGTCTGGACGTAATTGGCCCAGATCCGGTCGTGGAACCACCCGGGACGACCGTGACCGCCGGGGTACCTGTCGACGTCAGCTCGCCCGCTGCGCGAACCCTGCGAGAGTGTCAATGGGCCCCTTGCGCCAACCCGCATCAGGCATCGGGAACCAGCCGCGTGGCAACGTGCTCCAGAGCCGCAAGTCCCACGATCTCTTCAACCATCTCGGGCAGGATGAGCAGGTCGGCGACGCGCGGGTGCAATGAGCGACGGGCCGCGTAATAGTCGGACAGTGCAGCGTGCAGTTCCGCCAGTTTGCGCTCGCCACGTGTCAGCAGGGACTTGCGTACCGCAGACCTCGGGGCCGCATCGTCCTGCGTCCACTGCGGCCAGGCGCGATTGACGATGACCTTGCGCAAGTGAAAGCCGGCTCGCGCGAGCTCGTCCTGGAAGGCCTCACCCTCCTGGATCTTTGCGAGGTCCAGACTGCTGACCAGGACAAATGCGACCGATGGGTCCAGTAGCAACTGCTGGGCACGCAAATTGGTCTCGCGGATGTCCGGCGCGATGGCATCGATGGCCGAAAAGAAGTCGCTGAGCGTGGCCACGAAGGCCGAGCCGGTCAGGCGCGTCAAGGCCTGGAGAAACACCATCACGCCCTGCTTCCAGGCCGTGGCGACAAGACCCAGACCGGTGGTGCGGCCCATGAACAGGCTGATGATCGCGGAGTCGAACACGGCGTTGAGCCTCTCGGGCGCGCGCAGGAAGTCGACTGCATGCGCGGCCGGTGGCGTGTCGAGGATCACCAGGTCGTAGTCACCACTCGTCGCAGCGTCGTGGAGCTTGGACAACGAGGTGAATTCCTGCGATCCCGACAGCGTCGTCGACATCTGCTGGTACAGCGAGTTGTTGAACAGCCGCTCAGCCGTCTTGCGGTCACGGGCATGACGCTCGATGTACTCGGCGAAGATGCGTGCAGGGGCTATCGTGCCGGCCCACAACTGGCCGCGGTACTGCTGTCCAGGAACCCGAACATCATCCGCGCTGTTGGCAATGCCCAGCGCGGTGGCAAGGCGGCGAGCCGGGTCGATGGTCAGCACCAGGACGCGCTTGCCCATCTTCGCGGCAGCCACGCCCAGGGCTGCCGAAATCGTGGTCTTGCCCACGCCGCCGCTGCCAGCACAGACGATCACGCGGTGACTCTCGATGACCGCCCTCATTGCGCCGCTCCTGGGTCGGCACCGAGCGCATCAGCCAGCGCCTCCAGCAGGCGCTGCGCGTCTGTCACCGGTATCAAGGGCAGCTGACGTACGGGCCCATCGCGCGCATCGCCCAGCGCCTGAAGCGCCCGCAGGCTTTCGCGCTGGCGCGCCGCGACGCACGCCATGTGCTGGACGAATGCTGCAGCCGGATCTTCCACGGGCCACGCCGGCAGGCGCGGTGGCAGATCGATCAGTCGGTTGCAGTAGATGCGCGGTGCGATGCCGGTTTCCGCGCGGAGGTCACGCGCCATTTCGCAGGCCTCGGCCGTTGGCATTTCCTCGGCCAGCGTCACCAGGCGGTATTCGCAGATTGCCGGCTCGGACAGCAGCGCGGTCATGGCCACGGTGTGCCGGCGCATCGGCCCGGACGCCGCAGTCTGCGATATGCCGCGCGGCGCCCTCAACAGGGCCATGAACTGTCCGGTGGAGTAGGCATCGACCACCACCACATCGACGTCGCGCTTGTACCAGCCGTGGCGCATCGGCCCGGTCAACTTGCCCAGGATGGCCAACTCCGCAAGGCTGGGCGCCGCCGCCATCAGTGCCTTCATCACGGTGTAATTGAGAAGCCAGTCGGCTGCGGCCTTGAACACCAGATAGTGGGCCACATAGTCACGCAAGGCCGATTCGATGTCCCAGCGGGCGATGCCGATCCGGGGCGTCCAACGCACCGCGTCGGCGCCGACCGCCAGACCGAGCAGGGGGCCATAGAAACTGCGGCTGCCCAGTTCCACCAGCAGCACCGTCTTGCCAGCGCGGGCGAGCTGCAACGCCGTTGCAGCCGCGACCGCCGACTTGCCGACGCCACCCTTGCCGGTGACGAAGACGATGCGGTGCACCTTGCGTCCATCCAGGGTCGGGCGCGAGTCCGCCGCGTTGGGGGCGCTCTTCCTCCGGGTCATCGATGCAGTTCCATACTCCGGTCCCGCCCAGTGCTACGCCTTCGGCAGGAACGGCAGGATCAGTGACCGCGCATCGACCTGAGCACCGAGACGCGCCAGCAGCAGGAACGAGCCCAGGAGCTTGCGATGCAGGAACAAGGTCTCGGGCGGCGGCGACCGCAGGAGCCGTTGCCGAATGGCCAGTTCGAAGCCGAGTTGGCGCACCCGCGCAGGCAGGTTCGACGCGCCGAAGTCGTAGCGCCCGGCTTGGCGCAGCGGCTCACACAGCAGCAGGCACATGTCGACCGCCGCCTCGATGCGCTCTGGCGAATCGTCCGCTGCCGCATAGCCGACGCGCACCGCCTCGCGCGCGACGGCCTCCCGATCGCCGTCGACCACGGCGCGGCTGATGCGCGCGTAGTTCGCCACGAAGTCGGTGCCGAAATGCCGGGTCGCGCCGAAGTCGAGCAGCACCAGCCGCCCGCTCTTCGGCTGGTAGAGGTAGTTCGCGAAATTCGGGTCGGTCTGCATGACGCGGAACTCGAACAGTTCGCGGAACAGCAAGCGCTCGAACAGCGTGCCGACGGCATTGCGCTGCCGTTGCGGCATCGTCGCCACGACGTCCAGCGGCGCTGCGTCGACGAAGTCCATCGCCATGATGCGTGTCGTGGTCAGGTCGCGGTGCACGCGCGGCACGAGAAGCATCGGCTCGTCGGCCACCAGCTCGCCGAAATGCTCGAGGAAGCCGGCCTCGCTGAGGTAGTCGGCCTCCTGCATGAGCTGCCGCTTGGCCTCGTCGGCGATGCCGGCGACGTCCAGGTCGATCGGCAGCAGATTGAACAGGCGAAGCAGCGTCGCGACGTTGTCGACGTCGCTCGCGATCGAGCGGGCCACGCCGGGGTACTGGATCTTCAGCGCGAGGTCGCGCCCATCCGCAGTGATCACGCGATGCACCTGCCCGATCGACGCGGCCGCGATCGGCTCGTGGTCGAAGACTGCGAAGCGGCGTTCCCACCCCGCACCGTACTCGCGCCCGAGCACCCGGCGCAGCTGCTGCGGCGGCATCGGCGCGGCCTGCGAGCGCAGCACTGAAAGCGCCTGCGCGAACTCCGCGGGCAGCATGTCTTCGCCCTGCATCGAGACCAGCTGCCCGATCTTCATTGCCGCGCCGCGCAGCCGCGCGAGCCGCTCCGCGAGCCGCTTGGCGTTGGGGCCAGACAGCAGCGCGCCGCGAAAGTCCGGCGCCTCGCCTCGCGCCAGGCGCTTGAGTCCCAGCGCCGCGGCGCCTGCCGCGAGCCCGCCGGCAGCCATGCCCATGCGCGCGAACCGGCCGAGGCGTGTCTGCGGAATGTGGGCGGGTGGCGGCTTGGTCTTCTTCACGACGGGGGAGGGTCGGTGGATTCTATGGAGCTCTGCGGGAGTCACGGCGTCTCCACAGCTCGGCCTGCTTCCAGCACGCCTCGATGAACGACCGGTGCCGGCAGCATCGCCGCCGGGCAGCTCACCGCGGTACAGGCCAATCGGGTGTCGCTTCCACGCTTGATATGGCCGGAAAAGCCCGGGAAGCGGACGGCTCGGTCCGTCGCAACTCAGGCGTTGGTTGCCGCAATCACTTCCGACAAGTCAGTCAGGCCGGCGAGCACCTTCTCGATGCCGTCCTGACGCAGGGTCACCATCCCGCTGGCCAACGCCGCGGCCAGCAACTCACCGGCCGGGGCACGGTGGTGAATCAGCAGCCGCAGGTGCTCGTCGGCGATCAGCAACTCGTGCAGGCCCAGGCGACCTCGGTAGCCGTGGCCATCGCACGTGTCGCAGCCGTGCCGACGCCACGTGCGCAGGCGCCCATGCTCGTCGCCGTAATCGCGGCGCCAGCGCGCAACGAGCGCGGCATTGCCTTCGTCGGCACTGACGCCGCCACCGAGGTAGTCGCGTGCCAGTTCTTGCAAGACGTCGTCGCCCATCGGCTCAGGGCGCCGGCAGGTGGTGCACAACCGGCGCACCAGGCGCTGCGCCATCACGCCGAGCAACGAGTCGGCGAAAGTGAACGGGTCGATACCGATCTCGAGCAGCCGGGTCACGCTCTCGGCGGCAGAGTTGGTGTGCAGCGTCGACATCACCAGGTGGCCGGTCAGCGACGCCTCGACCGCGATGCGTGCGGTCTCCTCGTCGCGCATCTCGCCGATCATGATCACGTCGGGGTCGGCGCGCAGGAAGGTGCGCATCGCGGCGGCGAAGGTCCAGCCTATGCGGGCATTGATCTGCACCTGACGCAGCCCGGTCTGCGTGATCTCGACAGGGTCTTCGGCAGTCCAGATGTTGCGCTCTTCGGTGTTCATTTCGCGCATCACCGAGTGCAACGTGGTGGTCTTGCCGCAGCCGGTCGGGCCGCAGATCAGGATCAGACCGTAGGGGCGGCTCATCAATGTGCGCATGCCGGCGAGGTTGCGCTCGGCCAGGCCAATGGTGTCCAGCGGCATCGGCTTCAGGCCGCTGAGCAGCCGCAGCACCACGTCTTCGTGACCCTGACGGGTGGGCACCGTGACGATGCGCAACTCGATGTGCGGTCCGCCGAAGCGTGCGAAGTCGATCTTGCCGTCCTGTGGCTTGCGGTGCTCGGAGATGTCGAGGTCGGCCATGATCTTCAACCGCGCGACGAGGGCAAAGCGGTAGCTGGCCGGCAGCTCCAGGTGGTGTACCAGGTTACCGTCGACACGCAGGCGCACGCGCATCGGGTGCGGTGGCTCGACAGTCTGGATGTGGATGTCCGACGCGCGGCGCTCGATCGCCTCGCCGATGAGGGTGTTGACCAGACGCACCAGCGTGTTGTCTGACTCCGACACGATGGCCGAGTCGGCATCGGACGGCAGCGGGCCGCTCGCGGCCAGCTCGGCGGCAAGGTCGTGGGTGTCCCGCGGCGCGCTGACGTTGCCGGTACGCACCGGTGCGCAGCTGCTGTACGCACGGGCCACCGCAGGTGCCAGTGTGCCGGCCACAGCAATCACCGGCACGATGCGCAACTCGCTGACGAAACGCAGCTGGTCGAGCAGCACATGGTCCCAGGGGTCTGGCACCGCGGCCACCAGCGTGTCGCCACGCACCATCAGCGGCAGCACGCCTTCTCGTTCGGCGATCGAACGTGGCAGGCGTTCCAGCGCTTCAGTCGACGGTTTCAGCAGTCGCAGATCGACCACCTTCACGCCCAGCCACTCTGACAGCGCGAGGTTGAGCTGGGCTTGTGAGAACGCGCCGGCATCGAGCAGCAACTGGCCGAGCAGGCGGTGCGGAACCGTGCGTTCCTGAGTGACCAGCGCCCGCTGCAGTGTCGGCGTGTCGACCAGCCCACGCTCGATCAGCGCCTCGCCGAGATGGGGGGCGCGGCGCGGCGGCGCTGAGTCCAGCAGGGCGCCGAGCTCGTCGAGCGTGCGGGGCATCCCGGTGGGGCCTGGCTGGCCCAGTGCGCCGGGCGCGGTCTTGGCGAAGTCGGTCGCTTCGTCGAACGGGGGCAGGGTCGAGATCATGGGGTCGCAGGAGTCGTCGGCGCGGCGTTGCGCCACGTTGAAAGCCTACGACCGGCACCGGCGTTGCCATTGGCAGGACTCCACGGAAATGGCGAATCCCTGCGCCCCGGGCAGAGCCACTTGAGGTGCATCAAGCCGCACTGCTTCGCAGGATGCGGCGCGGGCTATGGCCGAGTCACAACCTCGAGCAAGCGATCGAGGCCGCCACTGTCGATGGCCACCATCGCTTGCTCGCGTACCGTCGGCTTGGCGTGGTAGGCCACCGACAGGCCGGCCAGAGCCATCATCGGCAGGTCGTTGGCGCCGTCACCGACCGCAATCGCCTGGCCTGGATCGATGCCGAGATGAGCGCAGGTGTGCTGCAGCATGCGCCGCTTCTCTGCGCCGTCGCAAATGTCGCCCCAAGGCTGGTCGACCAGGCGCCCGGTGAGCTGGCCGGCAGCCACTTCAAGAACATTGCTGCGCGTGAAGTCCAGGCCCAGCTGATCGCGAATCCGGTCGGTGAAGTAGGTGAACCCGCCAGACACCAGAAGGGTCTTCAAGCCCGCGGCCTGGCACGCGCGCACCAGCGTTTCGGCGCCAGGATTGAGCCGCAGGCGTTCCCGCCAAACCCGCTCCAGGGCATCGACCGGTACACCGGCAAGCAGTGCCACCCGGCGGCGCAAGCTGTCCTTGTAGTCGGCGATCTCGCCGCGCATTGCCGCTTCGGTGATCGCCGCGACCTCGGCCTTGCGCCCGGCCGCAGCCGCGATCTCATCGACGCACTCGATGTTGATCAGCGTCGAGTCCATGTCGAACGCAATCAGCTTGAAGTTGCTCAGGCGCAGCGGCGGCAGGACGCCGCGCAGCAGCAGTCCGGGCGCGAATACAAGGGCAGTCATGGGGTGTTGGCTTCCTTGGGGGTGCCGAGTGCACGCAAGACATCGCGGATCAGTTGCGCGCGATCCTTGGCATCGGCCACCTCGCGTTCGATGCGCAGCTTGTCGTTGCCGGCCAGCTTGATGTGGCGATTCTTCTGCACCAGCTCGATGATGCGCAGCGCATCGATCGGCGGGTTGGGGCGGAAGGCGATCACGGCCAGGCGCGGCGCAGCGTCGATCTTGATCACGCCATACGGCTTGGCCAGCACGCGCAGGCGGTGGGTGTCGAAGAGGGTCTGGCCCTGGGCGGGGAGCTTGCCGAAACGGTCGGTGACTTCTTCGAGCAAGGCGTCGATCTGCTCGGGCTTTGCGGCCGTGGCCAGGCGCTTGTAGAGGTTCAGGCGCGTGTGCACATCGCCGCAGTAGGCATCGGGCAGCAGGGCCGGGGAGTGCAGGTTGATCTCGGTGGTGGCTGCCAGCGGCGACAGCAAGTCGGGCTCGCGCCCCGCCTTGAGCGAGCGCACCGCCTCGGCCAGCATGTCGTTGTAGAGCTGGAAGCCGACTTCCATCATGTTGCCGCTCTGGTTCTCGCCCAGCACCTCACCGGCACCGCGGATCTCGAGGTCGTGCATCGCCAGGTAGAAGCCGCTGCCCAGCTCCTCCATTTGCTGGATCGCTTCGAGGCGCATCGCGGCCTGCTTGGTCAGGCCCTGGACGTCGGGCACCAGCAGGTAGGCATAGGCCTGGTGATGGCTGCGGCCGACGCGGCCACGCAGCTGGTGCAACTGCGCCAGGCCGAACTTGTCGGCGCGACTGATGACGATGGTGTTCGCTGTCGGCACATCGATGCCGGTCTCGATGATCGTCGAGCAGAGCAGCAGGTTGTGGCGTTGGGCCACGAAGTCGCGCATCACGCGCTCGAGCTCGCGCTCGGGCATCTGGCCGTGGGCGATGGCGATGCGCGCTTCGGGCAACAGCTCGGCCAGCTTGTCGCGGCGATGGCCGATGGTGTCGACCTCGTTGTGCAGGAAGTAGACCTGGCCGCCGCGCTTCAACTCGCGCAGCACCGCTTCGCGAATCGTGCCCTGGCCCTCGTTGCGCACAAAGGTCTTGATCGACAGGCGGCGCTGCGGCGCGGTGGCGATCACCGACAGGTCGCGCAGGCCTTCGAGCGCCATGCCGAGCGTTCGCGGGATCGGCGTGGCGGTCAGCGTCAGCACATCGACATCGGCCCGCAACGCCTTGATCGCCTCCTTGTGGCGCACACCGAAGCGGTGCTCCTCGTCGATGATCAACAGCCCCAGGCGCTTGAACTTCACGTCCTTGCTCAGCAGCTTGTGGGTGCCGATGACGATGTCGATGGTGCCGGCCTCGATGCCTTCGAGCGCGGCGTTGATTTCCTTGGTCGAGCGAAATCGCGACAGCTCGGCCACCTTGACCGGCCACTTGCCGAAACGGTCGACAACGTTCTGGAAGTGCTGTTCAGCCAGCAGCGTGGTCGGCGCCAGCAGTGCCACCTGCTTGCCACCGATGACGCTGACAAACGCCGCGCGCAAGGCGACTTCGGTCTTGCCGAACCCGACGTCGCCGCAGATCAGACGGTCCATCGGTTTCGGACTCACCAGGTCTTGGATCACGGCATGGATCGCGGCGCGCTGGTCGGGGGTTTCCTCGAAGCCGAAGCTGGCGGCGAAGGCCTCGTAGTCGTGTGCCGAGTAGCGATGCGCATGACCCTCGCGCGCGGCACGGCGGGCATAGAGATTCAACAGCTCGGCGGCGGTGTCGCGCACTTGCTCGGCCGCCTTGCGCTTGGCCTTTTCCCACTGTCCCGAGCCCAGGCGGTGCAGCGGTGCTTCGTCGGCGCTGACGCCGGTGTAGCGCCCGATCAGGTGCAGCTGGGCCACCGGCACATACAGCGTTGCCTTGTCGGCGTATTCGAGGTGCAGGAACTCCGAAGGGCCGCCATCCTGGCCATTGGCCAGGTCGATGTGGATCAGGCCGACATAGCGACCGATGCCATGGTTGATGTGCACCACCGGGTCGCCGACCTTCAGCTCCGACAAGTCCTTGATCAGCGCATCGACATTGCTGACCTGCTCCTGTTTCCTGCGTCGTCGCGAGGTCGGCGCGGTGGCGAAGAGTTCGGTTTCGGTGATGAACTGGATCGCCGCGGCGCCGTCGTCGCGCTGCCAGTGGAAGCCCGCCGCCAGCGGTGCGGCGGCGATGGCCACCTTCTCGTCACCGAACTCGAATTCGGCCAGCGTGTCGACGCTCGGTACCTCGATGCGGTGGTCCCGCAGCAGCTCGAGCAGGCTCTCGCGACGGCCCTGGCTCTCGGCGACCAGCAGCACGCGCGACGCGGTGGTGTCGAGGTGGCGTTCCAGCAGAGAAAGCGGCTCTGTCGCGCCGCGATCGACGGCCACATCGGGCAGGGGCCGGGCCCACGAGACTGCGGTTGCTGGCTCAGCCGAACCCTTGACGGGCGAAGAGCCGCGCAGCGCCAGCGTTGCCAAGGGTTGCGTCAGCGCAAAGAATTCCTCGGCCTTCAGGAAGATGTCCTCGGGTGCGAGGATCGGCCGCTCGGGGTCGTGCTGGAGAAAACGGTGGCGCTCGCGGGTGTCGACCCAGAATCGGGCGAGGGCCTCGTCGATCTCGCCGTGCAGGACCAGCGCGGCCTGGTCGCCCAGGTAGTCGAACAAGGTCGCGGTCTGGTCGAAGAACAGCGGCAGGTAGTACTCGATGCCGGCCGTCGCGATGCCGGCGCCGAGGTCCTTGTAGATGCGGCTCTTGGTCGGGTCGCCTTCGAGCTTCTCGCGCCAGCGCGAGCGAAAGGTGGCGCGTGCCGCATCGTCCATCGGGAACTCACGGCCCGGCAACAGGCGCACTTCAGGCACCGGGTACAAGCTGCGCTGCGAATCGGGGTCGAAGGTGCGGATCGAGTCGATCTCGTCGTCGAACAGGTCGATGCGGTAGGGCACCGTGGAGCCCATCGGGAACAGATCGATCAAGCCGCCGCGCACCGCGTATTCGCCCGGCGACACCACCTGGCTGACATGCTGGTAGCCGGCCAGCGTGAGCTGCGACTTCAATGCAGCCTCGTTCAGCCGGTCCTTCTGCTTGAACTGGAACGTGGTCGCGGCCATGAAGGCGGGCGGCGCCAGGCGGGTCAGGGCCGTGGTCGCCGGCAGCAGCACCACATCGACATCGCGCAACGACAGCAAGCGCCAGAGCGTCGCGAGTCGTTCCGAAATCAGGTCCTGGTGCGGGCTGAAGGTGTCATACGGCAGCGTCTCCCAGTCGGGAAACACAGCGATCCTCAGGCCGGGTGCGAAGAACGGCAATTCGTCGGCCAGGCGCTGCGTGTCGGCCGGATCGGCTGTGACGATGGCGCCGATGCGACCCTGCTGTGCCCAGCTCTGGGCCAGGCGCGCGAGCAACAGCGCGTCGGCCGACCCGACCGGGCGCGGCAACGTGTAGCGCTTCCTCGGTGCAATGATCGGCAGCTGCATGAACGCGTGGATTCTAGAATCCATGCCAATGCCCACTGCCCATGCCGACTCTCGCACCCGCTGTTATGCACTCGTGCCGTGCGCCGGCACCGGCATCCGCGCCGGCTCCGACGGGCCCAAACAATATGTCGTGATCGCCGGGCGCAGCGTGGTGGCCCACGCCCTCGCGGCGCTGCAAAGCGTGCCGCATCTGGCGGCCACGCTGGTGGTGCTCGCGCCCGACGATGCCCAGTTCGAGGGCGCCGCGCCCGACTTTCACGGCGAACGCGCCTGGGTCGAGCGCTGCGGTGGCGCCAGCCGCGCCGCCAGCGTCGCGGCCGGCCTCGACGCGCTGGCCGCGCGCGGTGCCCAGGCGCACGACTGGGTGCTGGTGCATGACGCAGCCCGCTGCCTGCTGCGTGCGCCAGCGGTCGAGCGCTTGATCGATGCCTGCGCCGAAGATGCTGTCGGCGGCCTGCTGGCATTGCCCCTGGCCGATACGCTCAAGCACGCCGACGCCAACGGGCGCGTCACCGCCACCCTCGATCGCCGCGGCAAGTGGACGGCTCAGACGCCGCAGATGTTTCGCCTCGGGCTGCTGCGCCAGGCCCTCGCATCGGCTGGCGATGGCGTGACCGACGAGGCCAGCGCGATCGAAGCGCTCGGTCATCAGCCCCTGCTCGTTCGGGGCGAGCCGGACAACTTCAAGCTCACCTGGCCGGCCGACTTTGCGCTGGCCGAGCGCTTGCTGGCCACGACCGAGGAGATCATGGCCTTCGTGCCGGCCCGCGACTTCGCGTTGTCACTGCGCTTTTATCGCGATCTCGGTTTCACGGTCGGCTACAACGACGGCAAACTGGCCCTGATGCGTCGCGGCCGGCTGGCGTTCCTGCTGCAAGACTTCTTTCTGCCGGCGCATGCCGCAAACTTCGTGATGCACATCGTGATCGACGACCTCGAAGCGTGGGTCGCGGCTGGCGCCCGCTTGGCGGCGCAGTACGCGACCGACGGCGTGCGCGCCTCGGCTGCCGAGCAACGCCCGTGGGGCCTGCGTGACATGACGCTGATCGACCCGACGGGTGTGCTTTGGCGCATCGCCGAGCGAAGCGCGAGCCCGCCATGAGCAACATCCTGCACCGCCCGTGGCTGCGCAACAGCCTGATCGCGGCCATGCTGATGGCCGTGCTGGTCGGCGCCGTGGCTTGGTTCACCCGGCCCAAGCCGGTGGCTGTGGTCGTGGCCGAGGTCGGTCGCGGCAAAGTCGAAGCGACGATTGCCAACACGCGTGCCGGCAGCGTCGAGGCCTGCCAGCGAACGCGCTTGTCCACCATGGCCGGCGGCCGCATCGAGTTGCTCGCTGTGAAAGAGGGCGACCGGGTGACCAAGGGTCAGTTGCTGATGAAACTTTGGAACGATGACCAGCAGGGCCAGCAGGTCGTGGCCGCCGCGCAGCTCGACAGCGCGCGCAAGCGCCAGAACGAGGCTTGCACGATGGCCGCGACGGCGGCGCGCGAGGCCGAGCGCCAGACCACGCTGCGCCAGCAGGAATTCATCTCGATTGCGCGCGAGGATGCGGCGCGCAGCGAGGCCAACGCCCGCGCGGCGGCCTGCGAGACTGCCGCGGCCGACGTGACACAGGCGCAGGCCCGGCTGGCATTGACGCGCATCGAGCAGCGCCGCATGGTGCTGGTGGCGCCCTTCGGCGGCACGGTGGCGCGAATCGTCGGCGAGGTCGGCGAGTACTCCACGCCTTCGCCGCCGGGCGTGCCTACGCCGCCGGCGATCGACCTGATCGACGACTCCTGCCTGTATGTGAAGGCACCGCTCGACGAGGTCGATGCGCCGCGGCTCAAGACTGGGATGCCGGTGCGGATCACAATCGACGCATTGCCCGGGAGCAGCTTTGCCGGCCGCATCAAGCGCATCGCGCCTTACGTCAGCGCGCTGGAGAAGCAGGCGCGAACGGTGGACATCGAAGCCACGTTCGACGAACCCGCCAAAGCCGGCCCCCTGCTGGTTGGCTACAGCGCCGACACCGAAGTCATCCTCGATGTGCGCGAGGGCGTGCTGCGCGTACCCACCGCCGCACTGCTCGAAGGCTCGCGGGTCCTGGTGCTCGACGGCGAGTCGCTGGTCGAGCGCAAGCTGAGAACCGGGCTGAGCAACTGGCAGTTCACCGAGGTCCTCGAAGGGCTGAGTGGCGGCGAGCGCGTCGTCACCTCGCTCGAGCGCGAAGGCGTCAAGGCCGGCGTGCGCGCGATCGCAGATCCCGCCGCTCGCGAGTGAGCCTTTCCGTGTCGACATCGCCCGCCGCAACGGCCGCCGTGCAGGTCGAGTTGCGCGACATCGATCGCGTGTTCCGGCTCGGTGACAGCGAGGTCCATGCCCTGCGCAAGGTGAACCTGCGGCTGGCGGCCGGCGAGTACATGGCGGTGATGGGCCCCTCGGGGTCGGGCAAGTCGACCCTGCTGAACATGCTCGGTCTGCTCGACGCCCCCACGGGCGGCAGCTACCACCTCGAAGGGCGCGACGTGACGACACTGTCGCCCGACGAGCAGGCCGGCGTGCGCAGCCGGCGCATCGGCTTCGTGTTCCAGACCTTCCACCTGGTGCCGCGGCTGACCGCTGCCGAGAACATCGAGCTGCCGATGGTGTTGGCCGGCATCGCGCCGGCCGAGCGCAGCCAACGCGTGGCCCGTGCGTTGGTCGAGTTCGGCCTGACGCCGCGCGCCGAACATCGGCCGGGTGAGCTGTCGGGCGGACAGCGTCAGCGGGTCGCCATCGCACGTGCCACCGTGATGACGCCAGCGCTGTTGCTGGCCGACGAGCCGACCGGCAACCTCGACCGGACCACCGGTGACGAGGTGATTCACCTGCTCGAGGCATTGAACCGCGACCGCGGGGTCACCCTGGTGATGGTCACGCACGATGCACGCCTGGGCCTGCGGGCGCGCCGCTGCTTGCAGCTCGATGACGGTGCCATCCGCCAGGACCTGGTGCAGCCGGGGGCTTGATGCGCACCCGTGACGTGCTCAGCTTCGCGCGCGGTGCCGCGCTGGGCAATCCATCGCGCACGGCGTTGCTGATGCTGGCGATGGCCATCGGCGTCGCCGCGGTGGTCGTGCTGACGGCCTTGGGTGACGGTGCACGGCGCTACGTGCTCGACCAATTCCTGGCGATCGGCAGCAACGTCGTGATCGTGTTGCCCGGGCGATCGCAGACGGGTGGGTTCAGCCCGGCCAATGCCATCACCAGCACGACACGCGATCTCAGCATCGAGGACGCGCAGGCGTTGCAGCGGGCGCGAGGCGTCAAGCGCGTGACGCCGGTGGTGGTCGGCCTGTCGGAAGTCAACGTCGGCGGTCGCTTGCGCGAGGCCATGCTGGTTGGCGCCACTGCCGAGTACGGGCAGATGCGCCAACTCGCGCTGAGCCAAGGCCGTTTCCTCAGCGAGGGCGACTGGACCCGCGGCGCGCCCGAGGTTGTGCTCGGCGCCACGCTGCGCCGCGAGCTGTTTGGCGCCGAACCGGCGATCGGGCGAACGGTGCGTATCGGCGATCGCCGCTTCAGGGTCACCGGTGTGCTCGCTTCGCGCGGGCTGGGACTCGGCGTCAATGCCGACGAAGTGGCTTTCGTGCCGGTCTCGGTGGCGCTGTCGATGTTCAACACGGGCAACCTCTTCAGGGTCTTGATCGAAGCCGACAGCCGCAGCGCCGTGCCCGCCGTGAAGAGCGAGGTCGCGCGGATCATTGCATTGCGCCACGATGGCGAGGCCGACGTGACCGTGATCTCGCAGGACGCCGTGCTCGCCACCTTCGATCGCGTGTTGGGCGCGCTGACCCTGGCCGTGGCGGGCATTGCGGCCATCAGCCTGGCGGTGGCGGGGATCCTGGTGATGAACGTGATGCTGGTGTCTGTGACGCAGCGCACTGCCGAGATCGGCCTGCTCAAGGCGCTCGGGGCGACGGCGGCGACGATCCGCCGCGCCTTCCTGGCCGAGGCAGTGATGCTGTCGCTGGCGGGTGCGCTGGTCGGTTTCGCGCTCGGCCATGCCGGCGCACTGCTGATCCGCAGCCTGTATCCGGTGTTCCCGGCCTACCCCCCGGCCTGGGCCGTGGCCGCGGCGCTGGTCACCGCGGTGTTGACCGGCGTCGTTTTCGGCGTCATGCCGGCGCGCCGAGCCGCGGCGCTCGACGCGGTGACCGCGCTGGCCCGCCACTGAATCGGCACGCCGACCCATGTTGCGCTGGCAGGACACCGTGAACCTGGCGCTGCGCTCGCTGGCCGCCGGCCGCCTGCGCAGCTTCCTGACCCTGCTCGGCATCACGATCGGCATCGCCGCAGTGATCCTGCTCAGCTCGATCGGTGAGGGTCTGCACCGCTTCGTGCTGGCCGAGTTCTCGCAATTCGGCACCAATGTCGTCAAGGTCTCGCCCGGCAAGACCGGCACCGGCGGCATCAACCCGGGTTTCCCGTCTTCCGTGCGGCCATTGACACTCGACGACTCGCGCGCGCTCGCCCGGCTGCCGGGCCTGGTCGGTATCGTGCCGATGGCCTCGGGCAATGCCGAGGTCGCTGCGGGCGGGCGAGTGCGCCGCAGCACGGTGATCGGCACGACGGCCGACTTCGTGACGGCGTTTCGCATGCAGGTGCGGGCGGGCCAGTTTCTGCCGGCCGACGAGGGCGAGAGCGCACGCTCGTTCGTCGTTCTGGGCTCGAGCCTGAGGCACGAACTCTTCGGCACGGCCAACCCGCTCGGCGCACGCGTGCGCATCGGCGGCGAGCAGATGCGCGTGATCGGCGTGCTCGAGTCGCGCGGCCAGTTCCTGGGTATCGACATCGACGACACCGCCTATGTCCCGGCAACCCGGGCGCTGGAGATGTTCAACCGCGAGAGTCTGCAGGAAATCAACGTCATCTACCGCGAAGGCCTGCCCGCGGCCGGCGTGGTGGAGGGCGTCAAGTCGATCCTGTCGGCACGCCACGGCAGGGAAGACTTCACCGTGCTGACGCAGGAGGAGATGTTGCGCACGCTGTCCAACATCCTCGACGTCCTGACTCTCGCGGTCGGTGCCTTGGGCAGCATCTCGTTGTTGGTCGGCGGCGTGGGCATCGTCACGATCATGACCATCGCTGTGGCAGAGCGCACTGGCGAGATCGGCCTGCTGATGGCACTCGGCGCGCGGCGCAGGTCGGTACTGGCAATCTTCCTGGCCGAAGCGGTCGTGCTGTCGGCACTTGGCGGCGCCCTCGGTGTGCTGATCGGCGCCGGCCTGGCGCAACTGCTGCGGCTCGCGCTGCCCGACCTGCCGGTGCAGACGCCAGCCGCGTTCGTGGTCGCGGCGGTGGTCGGATCGATGCTGATCGGCCTGGTCGCCGGCGTGTTGCCCGCGCGCCGCGCCGCGCTGCTCGACCCGGTGGACGCCCTGCGCGCCGATTGACCCGCGGATTGCGACCGTACACTGTCAGGCGATGAATACCGCAACGAGTTCGATCCGCATCGGCGAAGGCTGGGACACGCACGAACTGGTGTTGGGCCGGCCCTTGGTGCTCGGTGGTGTGACCATTGCGCACAGCCACGGCCTGGCGGGGCACTCCGACGCAGACGCGCTGGCCCATGCGATCACCGATGCGCTGTTCGGCGCCGCGGCGCTGGGCGACATCGGGCGCCACTTCCCCGACACCGATCCGGCCTTCAAAGGTGCCGACTCGATGCGCCTGCTGGCCGAAGCCGCGTCGCGGGTCCGCGCTGCCGGCTATGAGATCGGCAACATCGACGCCACGGTGATCGCCCAGGCGCCGAAGCTGGCACCGCACATCGACGCGATGCGCGCACGCCTGGCGGCTGTGCTCGGCATCGCCGTCGACCGGGTCAACGTCAAGGCCAAGACTGCCGAGAAAATGGGCCCGGTGGGCGAGGGCCGCGCGATCGAGGCGCGCGCTGTGTGCCTGTTGCAGGCGCGCAGATAGCGCGAGGGCGGTCCGTGGTCCCGGGCTAGGGCGCGCGCTTCAGGCGAATGTGCGCCATCAGGCCGCCATCGGGCGCGTTGTCGATCTCGAACTGCCCGCCCATGCGCTGCATCGCCTTCTCGACGATGGCCAGGCCCAGGCCGGCGCCGGTGGCCGCGGTTCGTGCGGCGTCACCGCGGTAGAACGGTGTCGTCAACTGCGACAGCTTCTCCGGCGCAACACCGGGGCCCTGATCGCGCACGGTGACGATGACCCACGGGCCCGAGCGCACGTAGCTCACGCTGACGATCGCGATGCCGGTGTCGGTGCTGCGGCCATAGCGGCGAGCGTTCTCGAACAGGTTGCCGAAGACGCGGCCGAGTTCGACCTCGTCGGCCATCACGCGCAGGTCGATCGCCAGGCGCGAGCTGATGCGAATTTCGCGCGGGTCGCGGAAGGTGGCGGCTTCCTTGTCGACCAGCGGTGACAGGTGCACCGGCACCAGCCGTGCGTCGCCGGGGCGCGCGTAATCCATGAACTTGTCGATGATGGCGTCCAGCTGTTCGATGTCCAGGGCCATGTTCTGCCGCGCTTCGTCGTCAGTGACGCTCATCTCGGCTTCCAGCCGCAGGCGCGCCAGGGGCGTGCGCAAGTCGTGGCTGATGCCGGCCAGCATCACCGCGCGGTCTTCCTCCACCTTGGCCAGCTCCCTGGCCATGCGGTTGAAGCCCATGTTGACTTCGCGGATCTCACTGGTCAGGGTGTGCTCGTCGAGCACCGAATCGAACTCACCCTCGCGGATGCGGCTGGCGGCAAAGCTCAGGTCGCGCAGCGGCTGGTTGATCAGCCGCGCGATCGACACGGAGCCGACCAGCGTGGCCAGCAGCGCAATGCCGACCCAGACGAACCACGTGCCCGGCGTCAGCGGGACAACGCGCGTGGCCTCGGCCTGCAGCCAATACGGCTCACGCTCGATGTTGAAGCCGACCCACAGCCCCGCCTGGCCATTGACGGCACGGGCCAGCACTGTGTCGGCCTCCAGGCGCGATCGCAGTTCGGCGCCGACGCGACGGGTGAAGCGGTCGACTTCGAATGGATCCCAACGGTCGTCGGGCTCGCGTGGCAACACGCGCATCGCTTCCTGGTCGGTCATGGTCTTGACGACCGCGACGCGGTTGATGCTGTCGGAGTAGCGCAGCGCGGCGCGCGACAGGTTGACCAGGCTGGCGATCTGCTGCGCAGCCTGCACGGCACGCGGCTCGAGTTCGAGCGCGCGCAGTGTCTGCACCCAGGCGAAGATGCCGCCGGCCAGCAGCAGGGCGAGCAGCAGGAAGGTGCGTGAGAAGAGACTCAGGCCGACAGGCTGGCGGGGCATGGGGCGCGATGATGCATCACGAGGCGCAGGGAAACAGGCCGCGACGCACGGCCGCAAGGCGGCCCGCGTCGGGGGTCGTCAATTCGTGCCGTCCGGAACGAACACGTAGCCCACACCCCAGACGGTCTGGATGTATCGCGGCTGCGAAGCGTCGGGCTCGATCATCTTGCGCAGGCGCGAGATCTGGACGTCCAGGCTGCGGTCGAAGGGCTCGAACTCGCGGCCGCGCGCCAGTTGCGCCAGCTTGTCCCGGCTCAGCGGTTGGCGCGGGTGGCGCACCAAAGCCTTGAGCATCGAAAACTCGCCGGTGGTCAGCGCCACCTGCTCGCCGTCCTTGGTCAGGCGGCGTTGGGAGAGGTCGAACTCGAACGGGCCGAAGGTGACAGTCTGCTGGTCCTTGGATGGAGCACCGGGCGCTTCCACCGCCGGGCGGCGGCGCAGCACGGCGTGGATGCGGGCCAGCAGCTCGCGTGGGTTGAAGGGCTTGGGCAGGTAATCGTCGGCGCCGACTTCGAGGCCGACGATGCGATCGACGTCTTCGACCTTGGCGGTGAGCATGATGATCGGCGTGACGTCGTTGGCGGCACGCAGCCGCCGGCATATCGACAGCCCGTCTTCACCCGGCAGCATCAGGTCGAGCACGATCAGGTCGATGGTCTCGCGGGTCAGCAGCCGGTTGAGCGCCTTGGCGTCTTCGGCCAGCAGCACTTCGAAGCCTTCCTGCGTCAGGTAGCGACGCAGCAGGTCGCGGATTCGGGCATCGTCGTCGACGACCACCACCCGGTTCGGGCGGGGATTGGCGGGTGCGTTCATGGGCAGGGACTCCAGATATGTAACAACGGCATGGTACGGGCCTTTTGAAGCCCGTTTATCCATGTGTTGACCTGCGGTTACAAGTCTATGGACCCGCGCTGCGTGATCCTTGCGATCCACGGCAGTTATTAACGGCTCGCGGTGCGGAATACGTCGCCAGGACGTTTGCTAAACGCGATCCAGCAGCGCCTTTGGCCGACTTGCTATTGCGCGACCCAGCCGCCATCGATATTGAACGATGCGCCGCAGATGTTGTCGGCAGCGGGTGAGCACAGGAACGCCGCCAGTTCGCCCAGCTGCGCCGTCGTCGTGAACTGCAGCGAGGGCTGCTTCTCGGCCAGCAGGCGGCGCTTGGCCTCTTCGCCATCGATACCGTCCTTGGCGGCGCGGGCATCGACCTGTTGTTGCACCAGTGGCGTCAACACCCAGCCGGGGCAAATGGCGTTCACCGTGACGCCGGTGGTGGCCGCTTCCAGCGCCACCGCCTTGGTGAAGCCGATCAGGCCATGCTTGGATGCCACGTAGGCGCTTTTCGCCACCGACGCCACCAGGCCATGGACCGAGGCGATGTTGAGAATGCGCCCCCAGCGACGCGCCTTCATGCCCGGCAGCGCCAGCCGCGTGGTGTGGAAGGCCGAGCTCAGGTTGATCGCAATGATGGCGTCCCACTTCTCGACCGGAAAGTCCTCGACGTTGGCGACGTGCTGAATGCCGGCGTTGTTGACCAGGATGTCGACCGCACCCATCGTGCTCTGGGCATAGGCCAGCATGTCGGCGATCTGCTCAGGCTTGGTCATGTCGGCCGGGTGGTAGCCGATCTCGGCGTCGATGTCGCGGAATTCGCGCTTCGCCGCGTCGACATCGCCAAAGCCATTGAGCACGATGTTGGCGCCGTGGGTGGCCAGCACCTTGGCGATACCCAGGCCGATGCCGCTGGTCGAACCGGTAATCAGTGCAGTCTTGCCCATGAGCATGCGAGAGCCCTCCATTGGTTGGTAGCATCGATTATCGAATGGGAGACGACTCTTGACTGATCGACCGCGACTCAACCATGTGCAATGCGTGGACACGCCCAGCCCGACACGCATGGCGCTGCACCGCATGGCGTATTGGGAGTGGGGTGACCCGGCCAACCCGCGTGTGCTGATCTGCTGCCACGGCCTGACGCGTCAGGGGCGCGACTTCGACACCCTGGCACGTGAGTTGTGCGGGCACTACCGCGTCGTCTGCCCGGATGTCGTCGGTCGTGGTCGCTCGGATCGGCTCGAAAATCCGCTCGGCTACCAGGTGGCGCAGTACATCGCCGACATGGTCACCCTGCTGGCACGGCTGAACGCAGCCAGCGTCGATTGGGTCGGCACGTCGATGGGCGGGTTGATCGGCCTGGGTGTTGCGGCGCTGTCGGGCTCGCCCGTGCGACGGCTGGTGTTGAACGACATCGGCCCGACCATTGAAGCGGCGTCACTGGTGCGCATCGGCGCCTACCTCGGCGAGCCCGTGCATTGGCAAACACTCGATGAAGCGGCCGATGCGATGTGGGCCGTATCGACCGGCTTCGGTCCGCACACCCGCGAGCAGTGGCTGGCATTGACCGAGCCGCAGTTGATTGCCGACGGCACCGGGTTCAAGCCGCGCTACGACCCGGCCATCGCGGTGCCATTTCTCGCGGCCACGCCCGAGTTCGCGCGCGCCAGCGAGCCTTTGCTCTGGCAGGCCTATGACAGCCTGACGCTGCCCACGCTGCTGCTGCGTGGCGCCGAGAGCGACGTGCTGACGCATGCCACGGCGCAGGCCATGACCCTGCGGGGCCCGCGCGCCCGCCTGGTCGAGTTCGCGGGGGTGGGCCATGCGCCCATGTTCGTGCAGCCCGATCAGGTGCAGGCGGTGCGCGAGTTCCTGCTCGGTCCATGAAGACCCTGGCCACTGCGGCCCAGGCCACGGCGCCGATCGTGCGCCTGGCCGACGACGCGCCCGCCGATCAAGGCGCGGCGGACCTGCTGCGCGCGCGCGCCTTTGCCGAGCCATTGCTCGCCGGCCATCGGCTGGACACCGGAGAGGACGCGCTGGCCCACGCCGATGGCGTGGCCGCCATCCTGCACAGCATCGGCGCCGCGCCAGCCATGCAGGCCGCCGCCTTCCTGGTGTATGCCGGCGACTGGCTGCAACGCCCCGAAGAAGTCGTGGCCAAGGCCTTCGGCCAGAGCTACGCCGGCCTGGTTGGCCACACGCGCAAGCTGGTGCAGATCCAGCGCGCGGCGCGCCTGGCCCATCCGGCAGGCGATGCTGCGGCGCAGGCCGAGCAGACCGAGCGCGTGCGCAAGATGTTGCTGGCCTTCTCGCGCGACCTTCGCGTGGTGCTGCTGCGCCTGGCCTCGCGCCTGCAAACGCTGCGCTGGCATGCGGCCGCGCGAGTGGCCTGCCCGGAACAGGTGGCGCGCGAGTCGCAGCAGGTCTTCGCGCCGCTGGCCAACCGCCTGGGCATCTGGCAGATCAAGTGGGAGCTCGAGGACCTGTCGTTTCGCTTCCTGCATCAGGCCGACTACCGGCGCGTGGCTGGCTGGCTGGACGAGACACGCAGTGCACGCGAGGCGGCCATCGACCGGTTTCGCGGCTTGTTGGCCGCCGACCTGCAGGCCCATGGCATCGACGCCGAAGTCCAGGGCCGGCCCAAGCACCTGTTCAGCATCTGGAAGAAGATGCAGGGCAAGCATCTTCAGTTCGCCCAGGTGCTGGATGTGCGCGCGGTGCGCGTCATCGTCCAGGACGTCGCCGCGTGCTACGCCGCGCTGGCGCGTGTGCATGAGCGCTGGCCGGCGGTGGCGGGCGAGTTCGACGACTACATCGCCAAGCCCAAGGCCAACGGCTACCAGTCACTGCACACCGTCGTGCGCACGCAAGGCGAGCAGCCCGTCGAAATCCAGATTCGCACGCGGGCGATGCACGAGCACGCCGAGTTCGGCGTGGCCGCGCACTGGGCCTACAAGGAGGCCGGCATCAAGGGCTATGCCGGGGTCAGCGCCAGCAGCAACGACGACGAACGGATCGCCGAAGCGCGCAAAGCCGTGCTGCGCCAGTTGCTGGCCTG
>Ga0209254_10001348_pt1 | contig 21858 bp, 22 predicted proteins | sample FrelakmetDIP11DI_FD_187148 | JGI IMG/M metagenome (GOLD analysis project Ga0209254, IMG submission 187148) | Freshwater lake sediment microbial communities from the University of Notre Dame, USA, for methane emissions studies - DIP11 DI (SPAdes)... | ecosystem: Environmental > Aquatic >...
GATCATAGGCTTCTTGCACCTACCCGGCGCTTATCGCAGCTTGACACGACCTTCCTCGGCGCTCGAGCCGAGCGATTCCCCAGACAGCTTAGCAAATTTGCCGTCGACTGTCGGCTTAACATACGTCCAGATTGCGTGTGATTGGATCATGGGGCCCACCACGAAGCCTTCCGTCATCGTGACCGCCCTTTCCTCTTCCCCGGAAATTTCCGTTCCCGGGTGCACCTCTCTCCTCAACAAACGCCACAGGCCAACATGGGCCATTTGGCGCGGTGAAGCCCTCGATATTCGAGGTTATATTTATAGGTTGTTCCCGGCCATGAATACAGATGGCAGCGAGCGCAACCCATACCTCTTCAATCAGGGGAATAACCCCTAGCATAGATGTTCTATTTAAGGGTTATGAGTCAGAATTTTTATTACAGCTGGCTAACGAACAAAATAGAGCATCGTTTGGCAGCGATTTTCTTGGTTCTCGAGGACGCGCCGGTGGATTGGCCCCGAACACATGCCTCACTGTCTTGCGTTAAGGGCCGTTGCTCTCGACGTGTGCGACTCTACAAGGAATGCGCTATCTTACTATCATATAGAGCGCGATGGTCGTCACTTCCTCATCGCTGCCCTTAGTAGGATAGGGACCTCATCAGGGATCTTGGCCACATCCACACCCGCGTCCAATAAAGCGCTGACCTTGCTTCCCGCTGTCCCTTTGCCCTTAGATATGATCGCACCAGCATGACCCATCTTCTTGCCCGGGGGCGCTGTTCTCCCCGTGATGTAGGCCACCACCGGCTTCCTAACCTTCCTGGAGATGAACTCGGCCGCCTCCTCCTCGGCCGTGCCCCCAATCTCCCCGACCAGGACAATGCTCTCGGTCTCAGGATCCTCCTCGAACATTGCCAGCACTTCCGCGAAATCCGTGCCGATTATCGGATCCCCTCCAATGCCCACGCAAGTGGACTGACCTATCCCCGATTCGCTCAGCTCGTTGACGATCTCATAGGTCAAGGTCCCCGAGCGCGAGACCACGGCGGTACTGCCCTTCTTGAAGATCATATTGGGCATGATGCCGAGCTTGCCCCTTCCCGGCGAGGCCAGACCTGGGCAGTTCGGCCCGAGTATCCTGGAACCCTTGAACTTGGCGTATTGCACCAAGAGCACCGAGTCGTGCAGGGGGACGTGCTCGGTGATCATCACCACCGTGCGTATGCCGGCGTCCAAAGCCTCGATGACCGCATCCTTGGCGTTCATGGCCGGTACGAAGACCACTGACGCGTTGGCTCCGGTAAGTCGCACCGCCTGGGACACGGTGTCAAAGACGGGAATGCCGTTTACCTTGATCCCGCCTCGTCCTGGCACTGCACCGGCCACCACCTTGGTCCCAAATTCGAGCATGGCTCCGGAATGGAAGGCGCCCTGATGCCCAGTTATGCCCTGGACCACGACCTTGGTGGAATCATCGATGATCACAGGCATCCTATCTCCTCCTCGACCTTGCCGCTTGGGCACATGCCTCGTCCAGTTCATGCATGGCCAGGATCCCTTTTTCCCGGAGCATTTCCCGGGCCTTTGCCTCGTTGACCCCTCTGACCCTGACTACCAGGTCGATGTCCAGGTCCTCCTTTGCCTTGATTATGCCCTCGGCAACTGTGTCGCACTTGGTGATGCCGCCAAAGATGTTGACTAGGATAACCCGTGGCTTTGCCTTGGACACTAGTGCCAAAGCTTCCTGGACCACATCCTTGTCGTCCGTCCCACCTAGGTCCAGGAAGACCCCTCCCTTGGCACCATGGAGCGCTAACACATCCAACGTGGCCATGGTGAGGCCAGCGCCGTTAGCGATGACGCCAACATCCCCGTCGAGTTGCACCAAACTCAGTCCCTTAGATTTGGCCTCAGCCTCCAGCTGGGTGCGCCCTTCTTCCACCACCGCCATATCCGGATGCCTGAATGCCGCATCCTCGTCCAGGACAACCTTGGCATCCAATGCCAGCATCCTTCCATCGGGAGTCCTGACCAGGGGATTGATCTCCAAGAGCTCACAATCCATTTGCCAGAATAGATGCCAGGCCTTCTCTAATACTTCGGCTAGCTGGGCGGCAGGTCCGGCATCGAGTATGATCTCCAACGCAGCCTCCCTCCCAACATAGTCGGGCATGCCGATGAACGGGCTCAGCGACCAGCTCATTATCATGGACGGGTCGGAGCTCTCCACCTCCATACCCCCCTCCTTGATGATCATCAGCATTGGAAGCCTGGTCCCCCGGTCCAGGAAAATAGATAAGTATAGCTCTCCGTCGACGTTGACCCTTTCCTCGATCAGCACTTCGGCAACTTTCTGCCCTCCAATATCCATTCCAATGATCTCTGAGACGGCTTTGCGAACCTGTTCAAGGTTGGAGGCAAAGCGGATTCCACCAGCTTTCCCCCGGCCTCCGACCTGAACCTGGGCTTTCACCACCAATGGTGTGGTGACTTCCCTAACGTCCCCAGGTCCCTTGGCAAGATAGCCTTCAGTGGTCGGGATCCCGAAACGCCTAAACAACTGCTTTCCCTCGTACTCCTTGAGTTTCAAAGCCTCTCCCAATCACTATCCATTAGTCTCGTATTATTTCGTTTCTGGTTGCGGCCTAAAATGTGCCGAATAAAGACAATTAGCCTAATTGTTTGTATAATTAGGATAATGTTATCCCATTTAGGAAATAGTATTAAATACCGAAAAATCCTAGAATATCTTGCAGCGGCGAGCTGCAAGGTAGATGGTGGGGATCGAGGTGGGTCAGAGGGTCCCGGGGGTAGACCTTGCTCCTTCCAGGAGTCTCCGGTCCACCTCTAAACCTTTTTTTATGAATGATTTGGAATGAAGCTCCCATCGAAGCTCGCCTTCGACCTTTGGGCACAAATATAAAGGCATACGATATATTAGAATAATAGGACAATATTTACCTTTAAAGGTGAATGATTTTAATAGCGTTAACCACCTCTATTTCTAGGAATAGGGTAAATGGCGAACCCGGGGAATGAGAAATTAGAGTCTTCGCATGAAGATGGCCTTAGAGGGATCATGCAATATCTAACGGTTTTCAGGAGGCACGGGGGGCATCAAGGCTTCTCAACCGAGCAAGAAGACATGCTCCAATCACGCTCAATGCGACTCTTTTTCATCTGGTTGTAACGGGATACGCCCCTAGCTAGAGGGGAAAGGGTCATATACGCCCTCTAACTTCACAATTTTTGAAATGACCATTCGGTTCCTGCCTGGCAAAGGATATGATTGCAATCTCTACCTCATCGAGGGCAGGGACCCGATTCTCGTGGACACTGGCACTGGACAATATACTGACAGCATTATCAAATCCATCGCAAGCTTGGTCGATAGCGAGCGACTGCGGACCATAGTCCTGACCCATCGCCATTACGACCACGTGGGAGGGGCCAGCTCCCTAATGAAGAGCCTAGGAGCGAGGGTCTTCATCCACGAGCTGGACGCCGAGGTGGTGGGGAATGGGGACAGCTGGGGAACCATGTCAGCGATGTTCAGCAAGAGCATCGACGCCATCGAGGTCGTGTCTATCAAGGCAGGGCATATGTTCTCCACTGGCGACCACAAACTGAAAGTCATGCACACGCCCGGCCATTCGATTGGTAGCATTTGCCTTTACGATGAGTCGACCAAAGACCTGATATCAGGTGACACGGTGTTCATCGGTGGGGTCGGACGTTGGGACCTTCCCAGCGGCGACTTCGATGCATTGGTGAGATCGGTGCATAGATTGCGGGAACTGGATATAAGGAACATCTATCCAGGCCATGGGCCCTGTGGAATAGGGAACGGGAACGAGCAGATCGCGGAAGCGCTGAGCTACCTAGGAGAGACCTAAATGGAGATAATCAAGTGCAAGGGGAAAAGCTGCAAGGAATGCGACCTCTCGGAGCAGGACGTGGAGACGGTTGTCGGTGCCTTGAGGAAAGGCAACCTGGTAGTATACCCCACCGAGACATTGTATGGCCTGGGGGCCAACGCATTGGATGAGAGTGCGGTGAAGCGCGTGTTCATCGCCAAGAATCGACCGTTCGACATGCCCATTTCCATAGCGGTGAGCGACCTTCAGATGATGGAGAACGTGGCCGTCCTAGATCCCGTGTCCCGCAGGCTGGCGCAGAAGTTCATGCCAGGCCCTATCACATTGGTGCTGAAGAAGAAGCCCAAGGTGCCCGACCTGGTCACTGCAGCAACGGACGAGGTCGGGATCCGCATGCCCGACCATCCTCTGGCCCTCAAGATCATCCAAAAGTTCGGACCGATCACCTCCACGAGCGCCAACCTGCACTCCCATCCGGACCCCGTGAACTTGAAGAACACGGTGAAGGAGATGGGGGGTTCCGTATCGGTATACCTAGATTGTGGATCGACAAAGCTGGGCAAGCATTCCACCATCATCGCCGTCCACGAAAACGAGATGGAGGTCATCCGTCAGGGCGTGATCCCGATCAAGGAGATCGAGGCTGCCCTGCATGGATGAGCATGAGCTGAACTGCTTGCGCAAGGCAGGGGCGACGTCCAAGGAGGCGAGGGAGCTTGGCGCCTCGATGGTGAGAGAAGGCGGAAGGTTAGTCGATGTGGCCGAAGAGGTCGAGGCCCTGATCATCAAGAGGGGAGCAAGACCAGCATTTCCGGTGAACATTGGAATCAACGACGTGGCAGCGCATTACACGCCATCGACAGGCGACAAGGCAGTCTTCTCCGCTGGGGACGTGGTCAAGGTGGACGTGGGTGCACATGTAGATGGCTACGTGGGCGACACCGCCATCACCGTAGAGGTCAGCACAAAGAACTGGAGGCCTCTGCTGGAAGCCTCCGAGAAGGCCTTGAGGATGGCCTTGGACATGGTAGGGGACGGCGTACCGGTGAGCTCGCTGGGAGCGGCCATAGAGCGAGGCATCAAAGATGCTGGTTTCAAGCCGGTGACCAACCTGACTGGGCATGGGATGAGGAGGTACAGCTTGCATGCCGGGCTGACCATCCCTAATATCAACGATGGGAGCACGGCCCGGGTCAAGAACGACATGGTAGTGGCCATCGAGCCTTTCGCCACCAATGGGGCAGGGCAGGTGTACAACGAGCGACCTGGCAATATTTTTCGAATGGTCAAGGAGCGTCCGCTGAGGGACAAGAAAGCCGAGGAGCTCTTCAGGCTGATCGCTGCCAACTTCGGACCCCTGCCGTTCTGCGAGAGATGGTGCACCGCGTTGATGCCTGAGGCACCAGGGCTGTTGCGCACATTGGTCCGCCATGGCTTGATCTCGAGCTATGCCGTGCTCAAGGAGGTCAAGGGCGGGATGGTCAGCCAGGCGGAGCACACCGTCGTGATCGATGGCGACAAGCGTGAGATCACCACTCTCTGAGCGCCGGGTTGGATATCCATCTGTTCAAAACAAGCTTTAATAAGGCCACGACGTTACGACTCCCCAGGTTTGCGAGGGTTGCCAAGCCAGGTCAAAGGCGACAGACTCAAGATCTGTTCCTGCAGAGGTCCGCCGGTTCAAATCCGGCCCCTCGCACCATTTTCTGGGGGTTATAGTTAATTCTCTGATATGTCATTTTATATACTTTTCGGTCAAGGGCCAGCAGGGTTATAATAATTTAATAGACTTTTTTGTATTTTATTAGACTGTATCAAGGTCGGGGTCTTTTCGTCCGTGGTCGTTGGGATGCCGTGAGGTTCGGGCCGATTACTGACTTATTTAGTATTATCTATTTAGATAATAAATTGAAAATGAGTAGGCCAGATACTCCCAAATGCCTCCTTGTCCATATCATTTATTGATATCTGGCTAAGGGGAGAATGCCATGAAAATCTTGTTCTTATCGGGTTACGGAATAGACCTAAGTGTCGAAACTCTACCAATAATATAAATTCAGATGATAATATGATGGACGGATAGAATGCCTGAACTCAAGACCGTAGAATATGTTGATGTTAAAAGGTATATGGGAACCTGGTTTGAAATAGCGAAGTTCCCGCAAAGGTTCGAGAAAGGGCTTGTTGGCATAACGGCAAACTATTCGCTGCTTCCAGACGGGAAGGTCAGAGTATTAAATAGCGGCTTTAAAGAAGACTTCAACGGAAAATTGAAAACGATCAAAGGCAAAGCTTGGGTAGCCGACACCGCGACGAACGCGAAACTTAAAGTAAGTTTCTTCTGGCCGTTCGCTGGAAACTACTGGATACTTGAGCTTGGAAAGGACTACGAATATGCCGTAGTGGGCGAAGAGTCCCGTAAATATCTTTGGATACTCTCAAGAACGCCTCAGATGGACGAGGCGGTATACAACGAACTGCTTAAACGAGTGCAGGATAATGGGTTTGATATATCCAAGTTAGAAAAAATCCCGCAAAAGCACACCTAGAGTCTAGCCAATGATGATAATATCATCGCCTCGACTGAGGGCTACCGTGAGGCTCGGGCTATGGGATCAGCCGATATCACTCTATAACACAGACTAAATGCCTTTCAGTCTAATCCAATAAATTAATGGGGAAAAGATTCAGTGTACGCATCAACTGATCTTAGCCTCTGGCCATTTATTATAATTTGTATTTAATAATTATTTGGATTGTGATTTGGCTCGTTTAATATTGGAAGCGGGGAGAGGGGTGAAAGTGAGCGTTCAGGGATGCCACGAGGTTCTTGCTCCAGGAGATAAGCAAACTACCACATCCTTTTCGAGGGAGTCTCTACCTCAATCCCAATCCGAACGATTCTTCCTAATCGAAGGATTGAGGAGGCAATAATTGCTTTGATTGAATAGGTGTTGGTCCGGCCCTTGAAACCGATCTAATAAAATAAGAATAATTCTATTAAATAAAAAACCAAATGGCCTATTTATTACGGATTGACATCATCGAGAATTGACAACCAGTATCAATCTATTTTGATAAGGTCTGATTTCATGAGCTCCTCGAAGACCCGCTTCCCCTTCGCGGTGAGGATGTAGCGCTTCCAGGTCTGCTTGTCGGGGGTGAGGCATTCTATGAGGCCATTCTCCTCCAGCTCGCGGATCGCCCTACTGATGTTCTGGACGGATCTTCCTGATCTCTCAGCGATTTCGGATGGTTTGATCACGTTGTTCTGGTAGACCTCCCGCATGACCAGCGCGCGCCTATCTACGCTGAGGACCCACTTCGCTTGATCGTCGAGCTTCATTCGTCCCTTTAGATGCTTCATGAACTATTAACGTTGTTCGTGCTCGCTCTAGCTTCCTCTAGATCGAACCGCCCCATCGCCCTGCAATGGTCCTGGACAAGGCGCCTGTTCGTTTCAACAACCTTCCTCGCAAAATCGGCGAGATGAGAAGGGACCACCTCAAGCGATTTCACCTGCCTCTCGTTCTCGATGATTTGGCCGTTCCCGATGACCTTACCAGCTGGGACTACGACGTCCTGGACGATCGCACGATGAAGAACGATACAAGCATCGCCCAACACGCTCTGGAAGACAATCGACCCGAAACCGATGAAGCAGTCCTCGCCGATGACGCATGGACCATGAACGATGCATCCATGGCCCAATGAGGAGTTGTGGCGGATCTCGGCGGTCGAACCGAGCAGAGCATGGATGACCACATTGTCTTGGACGTTGCATCCAGAACGTATCACCACCTTCGATCCTGGCTCGTCCGCCCTGATTGTGGCATTGGGCGCGACGAATACATCATCCTCAATAATTACATCCCCAATAATTACTGCAGATCCCGAGATGAAGGCAGTCGCGCTGATAATCGGTTGTCCATTCGACGTAGTCTTAATCATTGAATATGAATGATTATGCTTCAATATGAATTTATATGATAAATTATTTAAACTTTGCACAACCTATTGCATAAAAGGAGCAGAATGGCATGGCAGCAATCGAATCCAAGATTGACAGGACAATCCCGAACTTGGAGTCAAGCCTGAAATCCTTGGGCTCAGTGCCAAACATGAAGAAGGCAGTCAATAAGAAGAAGCCAGTAAAGATTTCTGACTGTTCTGGAATCTCGATCTTGCCGAGCTATAATCTGAAATGATTTTTGGGTTCCACTAAAGATTAAATATCGATTAACGCGAATCCTATTCCTGCTTTGGATCCTGTACTGCATCGTTTCTTCGATGATAAGGCTGGCAAAGTAAACAATAGGGGGTAGAGGTTTGTCTAAACCATTCAAAGGTTACATAGACCAGGACATCAGGAACTCTGTACCAGATTGGGAACCGTTCACAGAGCCGAGGGCAAAGAAAGGGTCCCCAAATGTACTCTTCATCGTCTGGGATGACGTTGGCTTCGCTGCCTTGGAACCGTTCGGTGGGCTAATAGAGACACCGAACTTGAAGCGACTGGCAGCAAGGGGATTGAGCTATACCCAGTTCCATACTTCTGCCCTATGCTCACCGACCAGGGCTTGCATGCTCACGGGTCGGAATCATACCACGGTTGGAATGGCTTGCATCGAAGAGGCCACTACCGGATTCCCGGGTTCCAGTGGCAGGATACCTCCTGAGACCGCTACCTTGGCCGAGATTTTGGTTGAAAGGGGCTACAGCACCTATGCGATAGGCAAGTGGCATCTGACCCCTGAAGAAGAATGCACCATGGCGTCCTCAAAGCGAAACTGGCCAGTCGGTCGCGGTTTCGAGCGCTATTATGGATTTTTAGGCGGTGAGACCGATCAATGGTATCCGGAATTGGTTTATGACAACCATTACGTAGAACAGCCCTCCCTACCCAAGGATGGCTATCACCTGAGCAAGGACCTGGTCGACAGAGCCATCTCCTTCATCAAAGATGCCAAGGTAATCGCCCCAGGAAAGCCCTTCTTCATGTACTTCTGTCCTGGGTGTGCTCATGCGCCCCATCACGTCTTCAAGGAATGGGCTGACAAGTACAAGGGAAAATTCGACATGGGCTATGAGGCGTACCGAGAGAATGTCTTCGAGCGGATGAAGAGCATGGGCATAATGCCAAAGGAGACTGAGATGACGCCCATGAACTCGTTGGTAGGTGAGACAAGTCCAGAAGGCAAGAAATGGCCAATGCTAGATGTGATCCGCCCTTGGGGTTCCCTCTCCGAGGAGGAGAAGAAACTCTTCTGCCGGATGGCGGAAGTATACGCGGGCTTCGTTTCCTACACCGACCATGAGATCGGGAGATTGCTCGACTATCTCGAGGAATCAGGCGACCTTGAAAACACAATTATCGTGACATTATCTGATAATGGGGCAAGTGGAGAGGGTGGACCGAACGGCTCGGTAAATGAGAACCTTTTCTTCAATGGAATCCCCGATGACATGAAGAACAACTTGAAGATGCTTGAGGACTTGGGAAGCGAGAATACCTACAACCATTATCCCAACGGATGGGCCGAGGCCTTCTGCGCCCCCTTCAGAATGTATAAGAGATATGCAGCCTGGAGCGGCGGCACATGCGATCCCCTGATCATATGCTGGCCACAAAAGATCAAGAAGAGGGGGCTACGCCATCAGTATCACCACGTGGTCGACATCGTGCCGACCATACTGGAATGCCTTGAACTCGATCTCCCCGAAGAGGTGAAAGGCTATACCCAAAAGCCGTTGGAAGGGGTTAGCATGAGATACTCCTTCGATGAGCCCGAGGCTGTCACCAAAAAAGAGGTCCAGTACTACAACATGCTAGGAAGCCGGGGAATTTGGCATAAGGGTTGGAAATTAAGCAACACCCACCCCACCATCGCCGGTTGGGGCCATTTCTCGGAGGACCGTTGGTTGCTATTCCAAACAGACAAGGACCGCTCGGAGAGCCGGGACCTTGCAAAGGAATTCCCTGAGAAGGTCGAGGAGCTCAAGTCGCTCTGGTACTTCGAAGCTGGGAGGTATAATGGATTGCCGATCGAAGACCGTGGTCCAATTGAACTTTTACTCTCGCCAAGGCCCCAGCCAGCCGAGGATCGTGATCGATACAGGTATTTCGAGGACAATCTGCCTGTACCCGAGTCCGTGGCGCCCAAGATCGTGAATCGCTCTTTCAAGATTGGAGCGGCGGTCGATATTCCCAAGGAGGGGGCACAAGGCGTCCTCTTCCATCAAGGTTCGAGGTTTGGAGGGCACGCCCTCTACGTTAAGGATGGAAAGCTGAAGTACGTCTATAATTTCGTGGGATTGCAACAATTCAGCATATCATCGACCGCTGATGTGCCAAGCGGCGAGAAAATCATCCTGGCAGCGGTGTTCGATAAGGAGAAAGAGGAGCCCAAGGGCGTTGCGAACGGGACCCTAAGCCTATACATCAACGAAAAGAAGGTGGGCGAAGGCAAAATCCGCACGCAACCCTCTCGCTTCGGATTAACTGGATATGTGGTCGTCGGCCGCGGGAAGGGAGCGCCTGTCTGTGAAGACTTCCCTGGCGAGAGACCATGGGCTTTCACAGGCAAAATCCATGCTCTCGCGATCGATGTATCAGGCAAAGCCTACAGGGACATCGAGTCCGAGGTGCAGGCAAAATTGAAGAGCATGTGACGCTGCCAAGAGCTAAGCGATTGAGGGAAAGACCTTGCAAGCATCATCCAATCAAAGGAACGATTGGCGCTCAGGTTTGGAAGCGTTCCACATCCTTGCCAAGCCAAGAGGAGCGATATGCAATCTCGCATGCAAATATTGCTTCTATACCCGAAAAGCCGACTTGTACGAGGGAGGGTCGTTCCGCATGTCAGAGGAGGTCCTGGAGAGTTACATACGCCAGGTCATCCAGGGTCACCGGGCTCCAGAGGTCACCATAGCCTGGCAGGGAGGGGAGCCGACACTAATGGGCCTGGACTTCTTCCGCAAGTCGATCGAGATGGAGCGAAGGTACGCCCGGCCGGGTCAGAGGATAATCAACACCATCCAGACCAACGGGACCATGTTGGACGACGAATGGTGCGGTTTCCTCCGCGAACATGATTTTTTAGTGGGGATATCCATCGATGGGCCAAAGGACCTGCATGACCAACTCCGCGTGGACGCGGGCGGGGGGCCGACCTTCGAAAGGGTGATGCAAGGCCTTCGCCTCTTACAGAAGCATAGGGTGGAGTACAACGCCCTCGTCACTATCAACGCCGTCAATGCTGACCAACCCTTACGGGTCTATCGCTTCCTGCGCGACGAGGCTGGCTTCCGCTTCATCCAGTTTATTCCTATCGTGGAGAGAGCACAGAGCGCGGATGCGGCGCGAGCCCTAAAAGTCAGTAAGGAGACGATTAGCCCTGGCAAATTTGGAAAATTCATGATTGGCGTCTTCGACGAATGGGTGGGGCGGGACGTCGGCGAGGTCTTCGTCCAAGCATTCGACGTGGCCCTGGCAAATTGGCACGGCGAGCCTCCCAGCGTGTGCACCAATGCCGTCACATGCGGGACTGCCCTAGCCTTGGAGCATAACGGAGACCTGTATTCCTGCGATCATTTCGTCGATGGAGAGCACCGCCTCGGAAACATCCTCGAAACACCGATGGTCGCCCTGGTGGGGAGCGAACGTCAATGGAAGTTCGGGTCGAGCAAGGCGCACCTCCCTCGATACTGCCTGGAATGTGACGTCCGCTTCGCCTGCCACGGGGGTTGCCCCAAGGACCGTTTCATCCATACACCAAGTGGTGAACCGGGATTGAATTATCTCTGCTCTGGATACAAGGCCTTCTACCATCATATCGACCAGCCAATGAGGTTGATGAGCGAGCTCCTCAGGCAAGGCAGGGCGCCTTCCGAGATTATGGTCAAGGGCGCTTCATCGCAATAGTTCAAAATTTCAAGGAATCCCACCTACCTCATGCCGGCTATCATGTGCTCGCTGGGCAAGTAGAACTGATGAGCGCCGAAATAGATGTAGAGGAAGGACAGGAAGAAGAAGGTCTGAGTCTGTCTCAAAATCGGTCGTCATGGTAGCTCCAAGCACTTCTGCAATGCGCCGAATGCGGAGCGACCATTCCCGAAGGTAAGGATACCTGCCCAGCCTGTGGATCGTCGATGAGCCATTTCAAGCTGGAGGACCTTGACCTCTTCCGCCGGTTCAAGGTCGGGGACAAGGTCTCTGGCGGCTTCAACATCGTGGCCAAGTTCATAGACAATGTGCTCAAGTCATTCAACGCTCAGCTGATCGCCCCTTACATCAAGTACCGCCTACGGGTCCTGCAAACGGTAATGGCCGTGATATTGATAACCGTCCTCGTATCGGCCGCGCTCGCATACCTGGATGTGATAACGGGGGAAGCATTCGTCTTACTGGTAGGGATAGTCCTAGGCTTCATCCTGGCCAGCGTTAGTCGGATGTTCGGTCCGTTCTAGCCCTTCGCTCTCCCCTTCTTGTATTCCTTTCCGACCTTGTACGCGTCCGCCACTTTCTCTCCTAACGAGAGGTAAGGTCCGCCCGACATCCATAGGAGCAGCGGACATCGATTGGAACGTCTATGCCATAGGCATGATGAGCGTTATGTCGAAAAATAAGGGTTGGAAAAATAAAAGATTAGAGGAAGGTACCTAGTACCTGTCCCTCTTCGGCTTATGCTTCGCGTAGCAATCCCTGCAGTAAACCGGCCTGCCCTCGGTCGGCTTGAATGGAACCTGGCACTGCTGTCCGCAGTCGGAACAAGTCACATCGTGCATCTCGCGCGGGCCGTCGTCTCGCCTTCCGCCTCTATATCCACCGCTTCTCGGTTTTCCGTACATTACTAATCTACCTATGTTGGCTATATGTCCTTGACCACCCTGATCACAAGGAAGGATTGCTCCTCCAGTGCGCTGGGATGGGCGCGAACGGGATGTCATATAAACTAATGGTATATAATATATTGCAGAAAGGTCTCCATACGCTCCTCTGATTATTCTTTGAAGATGATCAATTAGCCAGCATCGTGCAGGCAAGGCCCAAGGCCCGTGCTAGCACCTTGCACAAAAAAGGGATGACGGGAGAGGTGCTTATTCGTCCGCGATGGTATCGAGACGAGCCTCGTCCGTGCAGTACTCCGCCATCCGGGAGATCTTCGACATGGCGCCCAAGGGTGCCATAAACATGGGCATCGGTGAGCCGGACTTCGGTCCTCCCCTGAGCTTATTGGAGGGGATGCGCCAGGCGATGGGAAAGGGCCTGGACGGCTACGGCCCCACCAAAGGTCTGCCCGAGCTGCGGAGCGGCATCGCCGAGACGCTCAAGAAACATAACTCCAGCATCACCGCGGATAACATCATGATCACCTGCGGGGCCACCCAAGGGGTGATGACCGCCTATCAGACCCTGTTCGACCCGGCCGGGGAGGTGCTGATACCAGACCCCGGCTTCGTGCTCTACTCCCCCGATGCGCTGCTGGTGGATGCCGAGCCCGTGCCGTACTATCTGTGGGAGGAGGACGGGTACGAGCCAAACCCCGAAATGCTGAAGAGCCTGATCAATCCCAGGACCGATGGCATCGTCGTCAACAGCCCAGGCAACCCCACGGGAGGGAACCTCTCCAAGGAGACGGTCAAGGCCATCGCCGACCTAGCGCAGGACTATGGCTTTTACATCATATCGGACGAGGTCTACGACCGCTTCGTCTACGAGGGGGAGCATAATTCGTTCCTCCCTTACCTGGAGAATTCCATCGTGGTCAACTCCTTCTCCAAGTGCTTGGGCATTCCCGGGTGGAGGATAGGGTACGTGGTGGCGGAGAAGAAGATGATCGATCAGTTGGCCAAGATCAACTATTACACCATCGCCTGTCCCGCGACCCCGATCCAGTACGCGGTGGCCCAGGCCCTCAAGGACTTGGACCCATTCATGTCCCCTCACCGAAAGGAGTACGATGCCAGGAGGAGGTTGATCGTCTCCCTGCTCAACGACATTCCCGGCTTCCATTGCTCCCTTCCCAAAGGTGCCTTCTACGCCTTCCCCTCCTACGACCAGGACGCATCCTGCCTGGAGCTGGCGCACGCCATCGTGAGCTCCGGGGTAATTTGCATCCCCGGATGCGCCTTCGGGGACGCCGGGGACGGCCACCTGAGGTTCTCCTATGCCACCTCGGTCGAGAGCATCAGGGCGGGGCTGGAAAGGGTCAAGGCGATCGTGGAGGGCATGCCCTGCCTTTCTCGGTCGGTTTGCTCGCTGAAGAGAGGCAAACCTTGCTGAGCAAAGTGGTCCTCGGACGAAGCAACGGAGGGAACCTTTTTACTCCCTTAGCCGCTAGCGAAGCAGGTACTGGGAGGTCATGATATGGAGGTCAAGGAGACCGACGTCCTGGTGATCGGCAATGGCGGAGCCGGGCTTAGGGCGGCGATAGAGGCGCACCGCGCTGGGGCCAGGACGCTCGTCGTTGCCCGGACCATACTGGGCAAGGCGCACACCACCATGGCGGAAGGAGGTTACAATGCCGCCCTGGGCAACCGCGACCCCACCGATTCCATCGACTCGCATTTCCATGACACCGTGATCGAGGGCGCGTTCCTGAACGACCAGCGCCTGGTGAGGATGCTGGTCGATGAGGCCCCGGACCGAATCTACGACCTCGAGGGCTTTGGGGCGGTCTTCGATCGGACGCTTGAGGGCAAGATCGCTCAGCGCCCCTTCGGTGGCCAGTCCCATCCTCGGACCTGCTACGTCGGGGACGAGACCGGTCACGAGATGATCATGGCCCTGGCAGAGGAGGTGAGGAGGCGGGCGGTGCCGCGCCTCGATGAGGTGCTGGTGACCAAGCTGCTGTCGAATGGCGGCACCTGCACCGGGGCCTTGGGCATCGAGATGAGGAGCGGTAAGTACCTCGCCCTCCGGGCCAAGTCCACCGTCCTAGCTTTGGGAGGGGCGGGCCAGGTCTATCGGGTGACATCCAACCCTGACGAGGCCACGGGCGACGGTTATGCCCTGGCATATGACGTCGGGGCGGAGCTCATGGACATGGAGCAGGTGCAGTTCCATCCCACCGGCATGGTGCATCCCGAGAGCGCCAAGGGCATCCTGGTCACGGAGGCGGTCAGGGGAGAGGGAGGGCTGCTCAAGAACTCCCGGGGAGAGAGGTTCATGGAGCGCTACAGCCCCAAGCAGATGGAGCTCTCCCCCAGGGACGTGGTGGCGCGTTCCATCTACACCGAGATCCAGGAGGGCAGGGGGACGCCTCGGGGCGCGGTCTATCTGGACATAACCCACAAGGACCCCAAGGCGGTCGAGGCCAAGCTCCCCCGCATGGTCAAGCAGTTCCGCGTCTTCGCGGACCTGGACATCACCAAGGAGCCGATGGAGGTGGCGCCGACGGCGCATCATTTCATGGGCGGGGTGAAGATCAGGCCGGAGGACAACCGCTCCACGACCGTGCCGGGGCTGTACCTGGCGGGGGAGAACGAGGCCGGCGTCCATGGCGGGAACCGCCTGGGTGGGAACGCCTTGGCGGAGACGCAGGTCTTCGGGGCCAGGGCCGGGCGTTTCGCGGCCGCGTATGCCAGCGCTGCACCCTTGCCCGATCTGGACGAGGTCGAGTTATCGCAGGAACAGGCGAGGTTGGACTCCATGTTCCGGGAGGGCGAGAGGCCGCAGGCGATCAAGCGCGACCTGAGGGAGCTGATGTGGACCAAGGTCGGGATCGTCCGCAACCAGCCGGACCTGCTGCAGGCGCAGGAAGGGATTCGGTCCTTGGGGGAGAGATCTGACCAGGCCGGGGTCGTGGGGGGCAAGCGCTACAATCCGGAATGGTACGACGCCATCTGCGTCCGCTCCATGCTCCTGGTCAGCGAGGCCATCGTGCGCTCGGCCCTGCTGCGCCAGGAGAGCAGGGGGGCGCACTTCCGCTCCGACTTCCCGCGGCGTGACGATGCCAGCTGGTTCGTCAACGTCAACCTGGTCAAGGGGAAGGATGGCCAGATGCGATCCTCCACCACACCCATCCAAGCCACGGAGCTCCGGCCCGAGGGGGTGGGGACATGACCTCGGTCAAGGTCCGGGTCTTCCGCTTCGATCCTGTGACGGACCAAGCTCCCCGCTTCGAGGAGTACCTCGTCCCTTATGCGGAGAAGATGCGCGTCCTGGACGCGCTCAACTACATCCACGAGCACTACGACGGCAGCCTGGCCTACCGCTGGGTATGCCGCGCCGCCCAATGCGGCTCCTGCACGGTCATGGTGGACGGGAAACCGGGGCCGGCGTGCAGGACCGAGATCCCCGCTGGAACGGAGGCCATCACCATAGAGCCGCTGCGCGCCTTCCCCGTGATCAAGGACCTGGTGGTGGACACGGACCGGGCCTATTCGCGCTTCGAGGCCATCCGGCCCTATGTCCAGAGGCCAGAGGTGGAGCACAGGCCGGAGGTCATCATGCCCTCGGAGGTGGAGGAGATCAAGCCCTTGCGCTCCTGCATCGAGTGCTTCGCCTGCCTCTCCGCCTGCCCGGTGGTCAACGAGATCCAGGAGGAGTACCTGGGTCCCATGGGAATGCGCAAGCTGGCCGAGCTCTCGCTGGACCGAAGGGACACCCAGGACCGGGTGGCCATGGCCCTGGCCTCGGGAATGTACAACTGCACCACCTGCAAGAACTGCTGGGCCGTCTGCCCTCAGGAGATCAAGGTGCCGGAGAAGGCGGTGGAGAAGCTCAGGGCCATGGCCTTGAGGAAGGGGGTGCCGCCGTTGCCGCCGCACAAGGTGGCCATCGCCTCCATCCGCAACTACTGGAACCCCTGGATGGCGCCGAGGGCGCAGCGGGCCAAGTGGGCCAGGCCGTTCGAGCTGCCTGCCCAATGCGGGACCATGTTCTTCGCCGGCTGCTCCCCCTCGCTATTGAAGCAGAACCTGGTCGAAAACGTGGTCAGGATCTTCAAGGCCATGGACGAACCGTTGGGCTATCTGGGCAAGGAGGAGAGGTGCTGTTCCTCGCCCCTGCTCCGGATCGGGGAGGTGGGGATGTTCGAGGAGATGGCCAAGGCCAACATCGAGAACATGCGCAAGGCCGGGGCCAAGCGGGTGGTGGTGACCTGCGCCGGCTGCTACAAGGCCTGGAAGGAGGACTATCCCGAGCATTTCGGGGAGCTCGGGTTCGAGGTGCTGCACATCTCCCAATTGCTGGAGGAGGCCATCGCCTCCGGGCGCCTGCGGCTCAAGGCCGTGCCGGAGAACGCGAGGTCGATCACCTATCACGACCCGTGCCATCTAGGCAGGGCAGGCGGGATCTATGAGGCCCCTAGGCGGGTGCTCCGCGCCGTGCCAGGCATCACTTTCAGGGAGATGTCCCGCAACCGGGAGAACAGCGCCTGCTGCGGCTCCGGCGGCGGGGTCAAGACCGCCAGGCCCAACCTCGCCACGGCCATAGGCGCTCGGCGATTGGACATGGTCAAGGAGACCAATGCTCAAGAGGTCATATCCTGTTGTCCCTGGTGCGAGCAGAACCTCGAGGACAGCATCAAGTCCTCCGGGTCGGGGACGTGGAAGGTCCGGGACCTGGTGGACATAGTGTGCGCCGCGCTGGATCAATGAATTTCAATGGAGAGAATCTGTGTGAGCAAGAAGGAGGACCGGGAGAAGGAGAGGGTCATCTTCGACAAGAGGCTCAAAGACCTGCAGGTTCGAATAGGCTACACCTTCGTCAGGGGGGAATGGCTGCGTGAGGCGCTCACCCATTCCTCCTATGCCCATGAGGAGCCAGGGAAGCCATCTTATGAGCGTCTAGAGTTCCTCGGGGACAGGGTGCTTGAGCTGTTCGTGTGCGAGCAGCTCTTTGAGCAGTGCCCGGACCGGGAGGGCGATCTGACCAAGAGGCTGGCCTGGTTGGTGGACGAGGAGAGCCTGGCCCAAGCAGGAAAGAAATTGAAGCTGGACCATGCATTGCGCACCGGTCCCGCCGTTCCCAAGGAACGAGTTCCGGACAGCATCGTCGCGGATGTCCTTGAGGCGCTGGTAGGAGCGATCTACCTTGACGGAAAGGAGAAGGCAGCGCGGAGGTTCGTTCTGGAGAACGTTTGGGACCTGGAGGCGCTCGGTTCCGAGCCCCTGAAAGCATCTCCCAAGAACCTGCTCCAGGAAAGATGTGACGAGCTTAGAGACGTGGTCGGCGACATTAGGCCAGAGTTCACCTGCGAAGAGTCGGGCCCGGACCATCAGAGGTCGTTCTCATGCTGCGCCCGGGTTAAGGTGGCGGGTGAGGTCATGGAAGCCAGCGCTCGTGGTAAAAGCAGCAAGAAAGCTGCGGAGAAGGCGGCTGCGGAAGCCCTGCTGAAGTGCATCGAGGAGCGCTTTCCAAGCTTTTAGGGGCAGCCAAATGGCTCTTTAAATATCACATACTCTCTCAACCTAAAGGTCCATATCATGGGAGATTAAGAAAATGGCACAGAAGAAGACGTCCAAATCGACACCCAAGGTAGCAAAGAAGCCCCAAGGCAAGAAACCTGTGGCTAAGAAGCCGATTCCCGCCGAGGAGCACGAGCATGAGCACGTCCACGACGAGACCTGCGGCTGCGTGACCGCGGCCCAAGAGCTGTTCGGCAAGAACGCCGAGCGCTGCTATGCCCTGAGGGACCTATGGTTCGAGTCGCTGGCGGCGGCGGTGGACCAGCAGGTGGCCCCCGAGCCGTACAAGCGGGAGATGCTCTTCCTCACCCTGAGCAATTCCATAATGGACATGATGATGGACATCCTCCCCGAGGAGGTGGCGGTGATCCTGGCCGAGAACATCGACGACTATCTCGCCGTCACCTTGATAAACCAGAAGTACGGCGTCGACCTGCTGAAGACCTTCCAAGAGGAGTTCTTGGCCAAGAAGGGCAAGGAGTTCGATACCGAGGACAAGCTGGCAGAGGCATTGGCCGAATTCGAGGAGGAGTTCTGGAACAGCCCCCGCAAGGACCTCGATAACAAGTCCCCCAACCAAGTGGTCGAGGCCGCACTGAAGCATTACGACCTGCTCTGAGCCCTGGGATCAGTGCCCAGGCCTGGGCAAACGGTTTAATGCGGGCAAGTGCATCGAGCCAGCGATGGTAATAACCTCTGCCCCGGGCAAGGTCATCCTGCTCGGGGAGCACGCCGTGGTTTTCGGACAGCCAGCCATTGCTGTGGCCGTGGACATGAGGCTGAGGTGCCACGTGCATCGTCATGACTTCTTCTTGATGAACGGGGCGCCGCTGTCCCACAAGACCCACCCATACGTCCAAAGCGCCATCGCCAAACATTGGAGCGGGGAACCCCTGGCGGTGGAGACCCACTCCGACATCCCATCTGGGTCGGGAATGGGTTCGTCCGCGGCCGTGTCCACCTCGCTCCTCGCGGCCTTGATGGTCCTGAAGGGCGGAAGGGTTAGCGAGGAGGAGTTGGCAAGGGAGGCCTTCGACATCGAGTCCGTCGTCCAGGGCAGGGCCAGCCCCACCGACACCTCAACCAGCTGCCATGGCAAAGGTGTCTTCGTGGATTCCCGGGCGGGGGAGCGGCTGCTATGGCACATCCAGAGGGACGTCAGGGAGTGGTACATCCACGACTGCGAGGTTCCACGGATGAACCTGGTGATCGGCTATACTGGTGTCCATGCCGCCACCGGTCCCTTGGTGGCCAAGGTGAAGCGTTACGCTGACCGGACCGTCTTCGCGCGCGACATCATCCAGGAGATCGGTGGGATCGTGAGGGAGGGGATCACCTGCCTGAAGGCCAACGACATGGAGGCCCTGGGGCGTCTAATGACCAGGGACCACAAGCTCTTGGCCATATTGGGGGTCTCCCACCCCTCACTGGACAAGCTGGTGCGAGCAGTCCTGCCCTATTCCTACGGCGCTAAGCTGACTGGGGCGGGGGGAGGGGGAAGCATGATAGCCCTCACCGACCAGCCCGAGAAGGCGGCGGAAGCGATCCGCATCAAGGGAGGGAAGCCCTTTAAGGTGAGCACGGGAGAAGGTGGGGTGCGCTTGGAAGATATGAGATAAGATTATAAAAAAAAATAAAAAATATTTTATGGTTGCCGAGGGCTCAAATGAACTCCTCGAACTCCTTCACCAGGTCGGGCATCTTCTGCTTGAGCGCCGCAAGGATGTTGTAGACGTTCATCTCGTGGATGTCGCATTCGGCCAGGGTCTCGATCACACCGTCCAGCTGAGCGTCGGTCAAGGTGGTCATCTTTTCCTTGGCCATCCAATTGCGGTACAGCTTGTTCTCCAGCTCATCCCGCCACAGCCTCTCGTAGGGCTTCAGAGCCGCCTCGGAGAAGTCCTTGGCCTGGACGCAATCGCCCAGCACCTCGCCCGCGAACTTGCCCATGATGCAGCCGTTGGCGATCCCCCCTCCAGTGATGGGGTCGATGACCCTTGCCGCATCCCCCACCAGCAGCAAGCCATCGGCGATGCTCTTCTCGACCGGGGGCGACACGGAGACCGCGGCCCCCACGGCCTCCAAGGGCTGACCGCAGGATAGGCGGGGGTCGTTCTTGATCCATTTGTCGATGTACATCTTGACGTCGCCTGGCCTCTTCAGCATGGAAGCAAGTATGCCCATGCCCACATTGGCCGTGTCCCCGCCCTTGGGGAATACCCAGGCATACCCTCCCGGCGCCACCGTTCCCAGCACGAACTCGCAGAAGTCGGGCTCGGTCTTGATGCCGGTCAGCCTGTACTGGAAGCAGGAGGTGATGTCGCTCATCTTGAGTACGGTGTCCAAGCCGCCCCACCTCCCCACTTGCGATTCGAAGCCGTCGGCTGCGACCACGCAGCCGGCCGTGAGTTTGAACGGCTCCCCGAACGAAACTCCGGTTATGCCCTTCACCACGCCTCCTTCCTTGATGACGCTGGTTGCGGCGGTCTTGAGCCTGATTTCGGTGCCGGCCTTGGCCGCCCTCTCCGCCAGATACTTGTCGAAGCGGTGGCGCTCCAGGACCAGGCCCACCTCGTCCCCGGCCTGCGACTCGTCGATGCGGAAGACCGAGCCATTGGGGGAGACCAGCTTGGCTCCTTTCATCTCGGCCGAGACCCATCTCTTGTCGACGGGGATCACGGCCTTGTCCAGGCCTTTCTTGGAGATGCCCTCGGCGCATCTCAGGGAGGCGCCGATCTCTTGGCGCTTCTCGATCATCAGGACTCGAACGCCCTTCTTGGCCGCATGATACGCGGTCATGCTGCCAGCGGGCCCGCCGCCGACAACTATGATGTCGTAATCGGTCCTCATTTCTTCTTCGCCTCCATGGAGATGGCCCCGACGGGGCAGAGCTTGACGCAACGGCCGCACCGGGTGCACGAGTCGTCGAACTCCACCACTACCTCATGGAGGTAGATGGCATTCTCCGGGCAGGTGCCGGCGCAGGCCCCGCAATGCATGCACTTCTCGACCATCGCATGCATCCAATCATTCTTCAAGTGTATTCCTCCCCGTGCCTCTTGCGCCACTCGGCTATCGGAACGGAGAACTTCTTCTCTATCTCGGTCCTGTATGTCGGGCCACCGTTGTAGGCGCAGAAGGGTATGATGCGTCCGTCTGGGGTGGTGTAATGGATGGCGCAACGCTTGACCCGCTCCACGTCGTAGTTATAGCTGTCCTGGAAATGCATCCCTCCGACGAACATCATATTCCAGGAGAACTTTGCCAGCCCCTCCTTGGAGGAGTCGCTGAACACCGTTCCCATCATCTGCAGGAACTTTGTGGTCGAGAGGCCCTCCGGCACCTTCTCCTTGATTATGTGCTTCCTCAGGATGTTGAGGGCCTTCACCTTCGAGGGGAACTTCATTTCGGACTTCTCCGCCTTGACGCTGAGCTCGTATAGTTCCTTGAAGAGGGGCTCGACCTCCACGAAGCGCGTCAAGGGCACCACGTTGTTCTCGTCCTTGACGAACAGGTAGGTGGCCAGGCCGCAGTGGGGATGCGTGGTGAAGGTGACCTTGCTCTGCTCCAGCAGGGTGGA
>Ga0209254_10001349_pt1 | contig 21856 bp, 21 predicted proteins | sample FrelakmetDIP11DI_FD_187148 | JGI IMG/M metagenome (GOLD analysis project Ga0209254, IMG submission 187148) | Freshwater lake sediment microbial communities from the University of Notre Dame, USA, for methane emissions studies - DIP11 DI (SPAdes)... | ecosystem: Environmental > Aquatic >...
GTAATAATTTCTAAATTTAATCTGGTGATATCAGGTGATGTTGTTGCGCCAATCCCAATAGTCTCATTATCTAGCTTAGAACTATCACTTAAGTAATCGTATACGAAGGAGTCATTATGTTGATTCCTTAATTCACGTAATCTTGTTAAAAGTTTCATTTATAAATCCCAGTGACGAAAATCAAAGTCTGCACGTGAATTATTTCAATTTGATGGAATAAAGAACTACTTAATCAAAAATAATTTAGATAGCTTTAGTGTTGTCTGAATGCGTTGAGATTTCTAGTCCGTTCGGACTATATAAACCTTGCTTTTATTCATATGAATGAAATCTGTGCAAGTCATTCTTACAGCCATAAAAATAAATATCTGTATGTGTAATGAGGAGAGAATTAAGTGCATTTTTTAAATAAATTGCTAAGCGCAGTCACGTTACCATACTGGTTTAAGAAAATTTCCTATTTGAGTACTTACTTTACAAATGCAGTTTTTTATAATTTTGAGGATAGAAAATTAAAATTCTCTTATCAAGTAGCAGGTACAGAAATTTTCACACAGACTGTAAATTCTAAGTTTTCTGAAGTTAAAGCGTTTATTACTGATGTGAGCGTAACTCATCGTTTAACTTACTCTGACACTAGGGCAAATGACGTGGCAGTCGCTAGGCCTTTACGGGTCATGATGTTAGGGCTAAGAGGATTTCCGGATGTGCAGGGTGGTGTAGAAACACACGCTGAACATTTAGCTCCTTTATTGGCAAAATTAGGCTGTGATTTAGAAGTGGTTGTGCGGTCTCCATATCAAAAAGCAAGTGTTGGCAAACAATGGTGCGGAGTAAAATTTACAAATCTATGGGCGCCTAAATCTAAGGGGCTAGAAGCTGTTGCCCACACCTTTTTAGGCGTGCTCTATGCTGCAATAAAACGGCCAGATATTTTACATATCCACGCAGTAGGGCCCGCATTAATGACACCCTTGGCAAAGCTGTTTGGTCTAAAAGTGATTGTTACACATCATGGTCAAGACTATAACAGGCAAAAGTGGGGCATCTTGGCGCGTAATATTTTATTGCTCGGTGAATGGCTGGGTATGCGTTTTTCAAACGGCAGAATCGTTATTTCTAATGTCATTCGCGATTTGGTATTACATAAACATGCCATGCATTCAGAGTTGATTTGTAATGGTGTTGTGATGCCAGACCTGAATGTTTCTGATTCTTTTATAGAGCAGTACGGGCTTCAAAAAGACAAATACATCTTGCTGGTAAGCCGCCTGGTACCAGAAAAGCGGCATTTGGATTTGATTAATGCTTTTAATTTAGCTAATTTACCAGGTTATAAATTAGTTTTTGTTGGATCTTCTGACCATCCAGATGAATATGTACAAAGCTTGATTGATGCCGCATCTATCAACCCGAATATTGTATTGACCGGTTTTCAGACGGGAGATACTTTACGTAGTTTGTACACACACGCTGCACTATTCGTATTGCCTTCATCACATGAAGGTTTGTCAATTTCACTATTGGAAGCTCTAAGCTATGGCCTACCGGTAGTTGCAAGTAATATTCCCGCTAATCTTGAACTTGGGTTAAACCCGGCATCATATTTTGAACTAGGTAAAATTGATATGCTTGCAGAGTTGCTCAAGAAAAATATTTATGAGCCTGCTCCTGCCGAAACAAGAATGGATATGAGGGCATGGGTAAGTAGTCACTATAATTGGGGAAGAGTGGCAGAAAGAACTTTTAAAGAGTATCAAAGCGTATTCTGACAGCATGTAGGGTTGTTAAAGTCACCCGATTTTTAGATTGTTTTTGGATTTTAACTAGTCCTATTCACCTAAAATACATATTCATGTCACATTTCTAATCTAAAGTGTAAGGCTATTTTGAAATAAAAATATGCTTGCATTATGAGATTTCAGCAGCACTTCAGTTTTAACAAATCACTAAGCCCCAATCTACTAATCAAAATACTGATAGACCCAGTATTGATGATTATGACGCTGTTTTTAGTAGCGATTTACTTTGAAGACAAATTGACATCTCAATATGTAGTCTTATCTATCATGTTGTTTGCACTTAGTTTTCCCGGGTCATGGATAAACTCAAAAAAAATCAGTGAAGAAATAGTCAATACATTTGGACAGTGGATTTTGATTATGGGGATTCTGCTATTTTTTGGGTATGCGACCGGTTATTTAAGGCAGTTTTCGCCCCAAGTGATAATGACATGGGGTTTGGTTACGCCATTTGTGCAAATAACCTTTCATTTATTGGCAAGCAAATATCTGTCAAGTAAATACTATATTTCAAGTGTTAAAAAAACCGCAGTTATCGTAGGAATTAACGACTTAAGCAATCAGCTTCAAGAGAGAATTGATACAAATTTAGAACTTGGTATTGAGCTTAAAGGATTTTTTGATGTAATTTCTGAAGTAACGCCAATGCGATTAAACACGAGCAAACAGCAATTGCTCGGAACAATCGAGCGGCTCCCAAATTATGTAAAACAAAATGGAATAGACGTTATATATATTGCGCTTCCACCATCATTACACTTAGAACTTATGAAGTTGTTAGATGATTTAAAAGACACCACAGCCTCTATTTATTTTGTGCCGAATTTCTTTATGGCAGATTTAATTCAAGCGAGAATTGATGATATTGATGGGATGCCTATTGTGGCTGTGTGTGAAACCCCCTTTTCTGGGTTCAGTGGGTTTATAAAAACATTGAGTGATTTAACAATTGCAAGTTTAGTTTTATGCTTAATTTTTCCCTTGTTAATTCTATTAGGATTGGGTGTTAAGTTCAGCTCACCCGGCCCAATATTATTTAAGCAAAGACGCTATGGGTTGGATGGGCATGAGATTGTAGTATATAAATTCAGGTCAATGACTGTAACTGAAGATGGTGAGAAAGTGACACAGGCAACTGTAAATGATAAAAGGGTTACACCATTTGGAAAATTCATACGTAAAACCTCACTGGATGAATTGCCGCAATTTATTAATGTGTTGCAAGGAAGAATGAGTGTTGTGGGGCCTAGACCGCATGCAGTTAGTCATAATGAGCTTTATCGTAATCTAATTAAGGGTTATATGGTGCGGCATAAAGTAAAGCCAGGCATTACGGGATGGGCGCAGGTTAATGGGTTCAGGGGTGAGACAGGATCAGTGGAAAGCATGAAGGCTAGAATTGATTTTGATTTAGATTACCTGAAAAAATGGTCGCTTGCTTTAGACTTAAAAATTATTCTTAAGACAATCCAGCTGGTGTTTAAAGATACTAAGGCTTATTAAATGAAGGTGGGGCTATATTAACTCTATCTAGAACTAAAACATCGTTATGGCCTATTCAGGCCAATCTAGTCCGAAAGTACTATTCTTTTCATTTAAAATTAATCATTTTGTAATGATGAAGGCACATTATTGCTCTCCCAACTTAAAGGAGCAAAAAAAATGAAATTTTTTAATATTAGTGTAACAGTAGTACTGATGGCGTTTTCAATATCGACAATGGCGACAGAGGTAAAAAAACATGATTTTCATAAATCATCAGATCGTGGCTTGCATATGGCTACGGATGAAGAGAATGTTTTAACTTTTTTATCGAGAAAAGCTTCCTTTTCTGGTCATCATAACCTGCATAGGTATTCAAATAGTGTTTTAAACAATCCAAAAGATATTTCAGGCTCAGAGTTTTCGCAAGAAAGTTCTCGTAAAGAAGTGGATCGTAAATCTGGAGATTTCCATATAGAATTTGATAGCAATTATCACGGAAATATTGAACGGTTCGGTCATCTAGAGCATTTGAGTCATTCAAGAAATGACGAATTCGATAAATTTTTTCATGCCGGTGACAGAGGATATGACGGCCTGGAGTCTTCTTTAAATGATCATTTTTGTGGACATTACATACCTTCGCCAGTGCCAGAGCCGGAAACTTATGCAATGATGATTGCAGGTCTGCTTCTACTTGGTGCATCAAAACGCCGTAAATTATGAAGAGTTATTTAAAGTATAAAGAGCGGCTTTAATAAACTGCTTTTTATACTTTGTTTAGCCGTTATTCATTCTTAATTTTACAAGTCATGAATACTTAATAATTCATATTTATAGTTTAAGTTGTGATTAGTGATTTAAGTAACAAATTTCACCGTGTTTAGAAAGTTTAACTTATGAAAGCTATGATTTTAGCTGCGGGTAAAGGCACCCGCGTTCGACCGCTAACTTATGAACTTCCTAAGCCTATGATTCCGATTTTAGGCAAGCCGGTGATGGCATATTTGATTGAACACCTAGCTAAACATCAAGTAAATGAGGTTATGGTGAATGTGAGTTATTTACACGAAAAAATTCAGCAATATTTTGGTGACGGACATCGATTCGGTATTGAGATCGGGTACTCTTTCGAAGGAGACATTAGCAACGGAAAGATTATCCCAAGTCCAGTGGGTTCGGCAGGTGGGATGCGGAAGATTCAAGATTTTGGCGGATTTTTTAACGAAACAACAATTGTGATTTGTGGCGATGCGATCATTGATTTAGATATTACCGCTGCTGTAAAAGAGCATCATCGAAAAGATGCGCTTGTGAGTCTTGTCGCCAAAGAAGTGCCTATGGATAAAGTGTCAGGATATGGGATTGTGTTGACGGATGAGAATGGAAAAATTACTTCGTTCCAGGAAAAACCGAGTCAAGTTGAGGCGCGCTCAAATCTAGCGAGCACAGGGATTTATATTTTTGAGCCAGAGGCATTAAATCTAATTCCATCAGGTAGCTCGTTCGATATTGGCTCAGATTTATTTCCGCTACTTGTTGAAAAAAACTTACCTTTCTATGCAATTAATCAAAATTTTAATTGGATAGATATAGGCATAGTGTCTGATTATTGGGAAGTCATGCAACAAGTGATGCAAGGAGAAGTGCCGTCAATGAAAATGCCTGGTAAGCAGGTGAGACCTGGAGTTTGGGTCGGATTGAATGTACATATTGATTGGCAATACACCAAAATACAAGGTCCTGTCTATATTGGCTCTGGGACACGCATAGATAAAGGGACGGAAATTATTGGGCCTACATGGATTAGCGATGGATGTCATGTGCAGCGCGGAGGACGCGTTATTCGAAGTGTGCTTTTCGAATATACACGAGTTGGGCAAGATTACGGGTTTGAAGAAATGATTGTATGTGGTGAGTATTGCGTAGATAAGCACGGCCGAATGATGCATGTGGATGATGATGCGTGTGATCTGATCTGGTCTGATGCGAGAGAAAAAGTAATATATCCAATGAATTATGCACAGGCCAGATTGTAATGAAAATGCTATGTTGCAGTTGGAATCCAAATATGGGGTTTTGGATTATGACAATACTGTCATAAATCTGAAATTTTACTGAAATCAAGATTAAGTAAGATTGTCACTTAAATTTAATTTAGTGCGACTTAAATATCATGTTGAATTTTTATAGGACTAAGTTCTTAAGTCTTAATAACAAAGGGTTTACTCTGCTAGAGTTATTAGTGGTTATGGTGATTATTGGCCTGTTAGCTGCCTACGTAGGTCCCAAATATTTTGAGCAGATTGGTAAATCGGAAACTAAAACAGCACGTGCACAAGTAGATGCTCTGGGTAAGGCTTTAGATCAATATCGTATTGATGTGGGGCAGTACCCCAGTTCGGAACAAGGGTTGCTTGCGCTGAATAAAAACCCAGGAAATGAACCCAAGTGGGAAGGACCCTATCTTAAGAAAAGTGTGCCAAATGATCCGTGGGGAAAACCTTATCTTTACAAGTCTCCAGGGGAGCATGGCGACTACGATCTATACTCACTAGGCAAAGATGGCCAGCTTGGTGGTGCCAAAGAATCCGAAGACGTATTGAGTTGGTAATCCCAAACTGGTAATGGATTTCCAAGTTAAAGCGTTACGTGGAAGAGAGATTTTTCTCCTAGATATATCAGCAGCCCATGTTGATGAAGCAATCGCACAAGTGAAAGCGAGAGGGTTTAGTCCCATTGCGACTAAAATAAAATCGACGTCTTTTATTAATCGAAGTAATAAAAAATTCCCATTGGCATTATTTAGCCAAGAGTTATTAGCACTATTGGAAGCTGGACTTAATCTGGTTGAAGCGATTGAAACATTGGCTGAAAAAGAGCAAGGAGGGGAAATAAAACATACCTTAGATTCTTTATTGCAAACACTTTATCAAGGCCAAACATTCTCATCCGCATTGGAACTGCATCCAGCCACTTTCCCAGTATTGTATATAGCTACAGTCCGCGCTAGTGAAAAAACTGGTGATTTACCGGAAGCGCTAGGTCGATATATCTGCTATGAGCAGCAGTTAGGCGTGTTGAAAAAAAAGATCATTAGCTCTTCAGTCTATCCAATTCTATTAATGGCGGTTGGTGGTTTAGTAATCCTGTTTCTATTGGGTTTTGTTGTCCCTAAATTCAGCAAAATTTATGAAGACACTGGCGAAAACTTGCCATACTTGTCACAGGCATTATTGGCTTGGGGCGTGTTTTTAGAAAATCATGGAAAAGAAATATTAATTGCGATGGGGTTAGGTTCAGTTGGTTTGGGTTATGGTCTATCACGACCATCTCTCAGAAAGTGGCTGATACAGTTTTTTTGGCGTATTCCTGCATTGGGCAAGCGTTTAAGAGTTTTTCAACTTGCTAGGTTTTATCGCACATTAGGTATGTTGCTGAAAGGTGGAACGCCAATCATCGCAGCGTTGGGGTCTGTTACAGGGCTGCTGGATGCTGCTTTGCAAATAAAAATGAGGCAAGCTTCCGCAGCTATTCAAGAAGGACAACCCATTTCGTTGGCCATGGATCAAGCAGGTTTAACCACCCCAGTTGCTCTGCGTATGCTTCGCGTAGGCGAACGTGGTGGGAAAATAGGAGACATGATGGAGCGTATTGCTGCATTTTACGACGATGAATTATCTCGCTGGATAGATTGGTTTACGCGTCTTTTTGAGCCAATTCTGATGTTATTGATTGGCCTGGTGATTGGTGTCGTGGTGCTGTTGCTCTATATGCCAATTTTCGAACTGGCAGGAAACATTCAATGAACGCGCCACAGATTGCAGAGAATATAGAGAAGTTGCCTGTATTAATAGACGCCGCGCAATTCAAGCAAGCTAAATTGCAAGCGCAACTACAGCAACGTCGCGTACTTGAGGTGTTGGAAGAGCTTACTGGAGCAACTCCGGAGCAGTACTTACAAGCGCTTAGTCAAACCTTGAATTTTGCAGCAATAGAAATGAAAGAACTTAATGCCTTATTGCCGGCTTTTGAGGTGATTTCATTTTCTACTGCACAGCAAAAAGAATGTTTGGCTTTTTATGCAGATGAAGATACCTTGATTTTGGTATTTTCAGACCCGTTTAATGAGGGTTTGCAAGAATGGGTGTTAGAGAATATAAAACGGCCATTCATGTGGCGCTTAGCACATCGAAGTGATATTGCAGCATTTTTTGCGCGACATGAGGAAACCATGCGCGCCATGGATGGGCTGAATAATAACGCGCACAATACTACCAGAATTGAGGTGGATGAGGCAGTTGGGCATTTATCTTTAAAGTCCATTAATGAAGATAGCAATCCGATTATTAAACTCATCAACTCTACGTTGTACGATGCATTAAAAGTTGGGGCAAGTGACATACATCTTGAATGTTCGAATGCCGGATTATCGATTAAATACCGCATTGATGGGGTAATGGCTGGTGTGGGTAGCATGCAGGGTGTCGATAATGCAGATCAGGCTATATCGCGCGTTAAAGTCATGGCTCAATTGGATATTTCTGAACGGCGCATTCCTCAAGATGGTCGTTTTAAGGTTGTGGTGCAAGGACGGGAAGTCGATTTTCGAGTCTCCATTATGCCGAGCGTATTTGGTGAAGATGCAGTATTACGCGTGCTGGATAGAAAAGCGCTGTCAGACGAAGCACAAGGATTAAGTCTGCAGGCATTAGGGTTCGATGCCAGAATCATCAACCAGTTTCGTCGATTAGCCAGTGAGCCCTATGGTATGGTGCTGGTCACAGGGCCTACTGGCAGTGGTAAAACGACATCACTTTATGCTGCAATTTCTGAAGTGAATACTGGCCACGATAAAATTATTACTATTGAAGATCCTGTTGAATACCAACTACCGGGTGTGCTGCAGATTCCTGTAAATGAGAAAAAGGGTTTAACTTTTGCACGTGGTTTACGCTCAATTTTGCGGCATGATCCTGACAAAATCATGGTAGGCGAAATACGTGATTCTGAAACAGCACAAATAGCCGTACAGGCGGCGCTCACAGGGCATTTAGTTTTCACCACCGTTCATGCAAATAACGTATTGGATGTAATAGGGCGATTTATGCATATGGGCGTGGATCCCTACAATTTTGTCTCTGCTATGAATGGCATTATGGCACAGCGTTTAATTCGTTCTATCTGTCCGCACTGTGCAGAAGATTACCAGCCCGATGCACAATTGTTGGAAGATTCAGGGATTACACCACAGATGGCTGCTGGTATCCGATTCAAGTTTGCTAAGGGTTGTGGTCATTGCCGAGGCACCGGCTATCGTGGTCGTAAGGCGGTGGCTGAATTACTCATACTTAATGATGAGTTGCGCGAAATGATTGTTGCACGCGAGCCGATAAGAAAGTTAAAAGAGGCTGCAAAACGCAGTGGAATGTGCACTATGCGAGAAGCTGCATTGGAAGCTGTGGCGAATGGGTTGACTACTTTGCAGGAAATTAATCGTGTTACGTTCGTTCGTTAGTTCTATGTGGCCTGATAGATTGACAGTCTTGTTAGGTGCGCAGAGTGTGGCAGCCATCAGCGAGCCGTATGGTTTGAATAGGGGTGTTATAGAACAGCAGCATATTTCAATTGCATGGAATGATGAGGAGCCGGCTTGGCGGGATGCTGTTGGCAAACTCGAAAGTTTAATGGCATCAATGCAAGTTAAGCCTAAAACCCGATTACGCGTAATCCTGTCTAGTGATTTCGTGCGATATCTTGTATTGCCCCCACAGCCTATACCAATGAGCTCAACAGAGAAATCGGCCTATGCAGCAGCTGCCTATAAAGATGTACATGGTACAGTTACTGAAGGATGGGATATTAGGTTGCATGATGTGGCACCCAATCAAGCCACAATAGCAGCCGCTGTAGATAAAAAGTTAATAGAAACACTTAAGCAAATATCATTTGATTATCAACTCAAACTCGTCAGCATACAACCTTACTTAATGAGTGCATTTAACAGCTTGAGAAGTCACCTTGGTAAAATGAACGGTTATTTAGTAATTTTTGAATCTTGGCGATTATTAGTAATTAATATGCATCAGGGCCGATATCAGAACTTACGTACAAGTTTAATAAATGGCGATTGGAAAACTGAATTAAAACATTTGTTAACGCGTGAGTCGCTGTTAGGTGCTGATAATGGTAGAGATGTTTTAATTTATGCCCCGGCTCACAAAATTACCACACTAAATAATTTTGATGGGTGGAATATTCAGGTAGTCGGCCAAGCCCATAAGAAAGCGGCTATTGACAGTCCTTTTGCGCTGTTGGAGGCTGTGGCATGAGTCAGAAGATAGATTTAGAGTTTGTTCACACACCATTTTTCTCGTTCACAAGATTTAGCTGGATTGGGTTGTTAATCTTAGCGACAAGTTTGGTTGCATCTGTAATCACTTGGCAGGTTTATCAAAGTATGCAAATTGATTTTCTCGGGTTAGAGTCAAAGCTTTATCAGTTAAATCAGCTACATCTGAAAAAATTACCAGCTAAACAGGTATCGAAAACAATTCCTATTGAGAAGCTAAAGCAGTTCCAAGAAGCAGTAAGTACTTTGACAACCCCATGGAGTGAACTGTTTGAAGCGATTGAACAATCTGATAAGCAAGATATTGCATTACTAGGGCTGGAACCTAATAGTCAAAAGCAACAAGTGGTTATCAGAGGAGAGGCAAAAAATTTGCAGGAAGTATTAGAGTTTATTGAACAATTAGAGAAGCAACCTGTGCTAGCCCAAGTGTTTTTACAGAAACATAGTATAGATGAGGCAAATACGTCAAAGCCAGTTAGCTTTACCGTATATGCAAAGTGGAAAATGATTTAATAATGACCAAACTAACTTTACATTACTGGTATTGGTTATTAACTAGATTTTTTAAAAAAATAGATTTTTCTGGATTGTTTGGATTGGCTATCACGCTAGGCTGCTGCTTGTTCTATGTAATGATGATATTGCCGCTAAAAGAGCAAATTAATTTGACTCAGCAACAGCTGGAAAACATCAAGCCTGAAGAAATTATATTGCAGAGTACATCGGGGGCATCTGCTGAAAATATGGCACATGAAGTTGCTGCATTTAAGCAATTACTTCCCCAATCGAATACTCTGCACCAATGGCTGGGTTTAATTGATAAGACAGCTTTGAAGCAGCGCTTAGTATTAAATCATGGGGACTACAAATTAACGCAAACCAAACAGGGTGAATTATCACGTTATGAAATTGTATTGCCTGTAGCTGGACAATATACACAAATAAGGCAGTTTATTGCTAATGTTCTCCAACTGCAGCCTGCACTGGCTCTGAGCAACGTAAAAATCCAACGTGACAGTGTCTTATCGCCTACGGTTGAAGCAAAATTGGTTTTTGTGTTGTTTCTGCAAGGGGGCTCATTGTGAAAATGACTCCTTCAGGAAGCAGGCGCTCATCAAAATGGCTATTTACATTGCTGTTTATCACAGTGTTACTTACACTTTGGACGGCACTACATAGTGAAGATATATCTGATGCAGATACCATTGAGCTCGAGCCTAGGGATACTTTATCTGGGTATAAAAAGTCAACTACACTAAGTGCGGCCGCAGAACCTGGGCAAGAGATCGCAACAAAAACTCAGGACAGCTTGATTCCTTGGGGGAAATTGAAACGAGAGCCTCTTCAAGGTAAAACTTATAACCTTTTCAAGGTGCATTCATGGGTCGTTGTTCCGCCCGTCAGAAAAGTAAAATCCGAGCCTCCGCCGCCACCTGTCGCACCTCCGGCTCCTTTTACATACATGGGAAAACTGGAAGATAGTCCTAAAAGTACGCTGATATTTTTGACGGCAAACGGGAAACTTTACTCAACGCGGCAAGGCGAAAAAATCGATCAGCAGTGGCGTCTTGATGCGGAGGATGCCAACACGATACGGCTCACTTATTTGCCACTTAATTTACCGCAAGTGCTATTAAAATCGGCTAAGCCGGTAGTGTCTGCTGCATTACCTTCAGTGGCGACAGAAACTAATCTGTAAAAAGGATGTATGCATGACCATAAATAAAAAATTTCAACAAATTGATTCAGGCAGAAAGTATTGGCTGATATTGATGTTGTTAACTCTGTTAACCAGTTGTGCATTTGCCCCTTGGCAGCAATCAAATGTAAAAGGCGACACGCCAGAAGCTAGAGTGACTGAAGCTAAAAAAAATGCAGACCAACAGCCAGAGAAAATTATCGCACGCCAAGAATTACTCGTTACCCAAGAACTGGCAGTTACGCAATTACTTACTCAGGCGGAACAAGCGCAATCAAAAGGGCAATATCAAGAGGCAAATAGCTTTTATGATCGCGTGCTGCATTTTTTACCGGATAACCCAAGTGCAATTAATGGAAAAAAAGCAGTTGAGCGTGAATTAAATCAAACTAAAAATCTTGACAAGGCCAAAGAGTTAACAAAAAATAATCAGCCGGAAGCAGCCAAGGCTATGGTATATGAGGTTCTATTGGAGAATCCACAACAATCCATAGCTATTGATTTAAAGCAGCAAATCAATAAGCAGTTAGAGCCTGTAAAAGCAGAACCACCTCGCCTTAAGCTGGCATCTGATAGACCCGTTACATTAGAGTTGCGTGATGCCAATATTAAGGTGGTGTTCGAGGCATTGTCACGCGCAACAGGCATTAATTTTATTTTAGATAAAGATATTAAGCCTGATGCCAAAGCGAGTATTTTTATTAAAAAAGCCCGTATTGAGGATGCAATTGAAATGGTACTTTCAAGCAATGGTTTACAGAAAAAAGCGCTATCAGACAATACTGCACTGGTGTTTCCCGGCACTCAACAAAAATTAAAGGACTATCAGGATCTAATGATTCGTAGCTTTTACTTTACCAATACCAGCGCAAAACAGGTATCAGTTTTACTTAAGACCATGCTTAATACCAAAGATATTTATGTCGATGAGCGTCTAAATATGTTGGTAATGCGTGATACACCAGAGGTGATACACATAGCAGAAAAATTAATAGCGGCGAATGACCTTGAAGATCCAGAAGCGATGTTAGATATTGAAGTGTTAGAAGTGAGTCGTAGTCGCTTGCAAGAGTTGGGCATTGTTTATCCGAACCAATTGGCAGTTTTAAGTGCTGATACCGGTTTAACTTTGGAAGCGCTAAAGAAAGTAACATCACAAACCATAGGGGTTTCACCTAACCCTGCAGTGAATTTCAAAAAAACCACTGGCGATGTTAATTTATTATCAAACCCAAGAATTAGAGTTAAAAATAACGAAAAAGCAAAAATTCTGGTGGGTGATAAAGTACCTATTATTACAACAACTTCTACTGCCAATGTAGGAGTTTCGGAAAGTGTGCAATACGTTGACGTGGGCTTAAAGCTTGACGTAGAGCTACGTATAACCTTAGATGATTTTGTTAATATCAAAGTTGGTTTAGAGGTGAGCTCCCTGGGCGAAAAAACAATCACCAACAATGGTGCTATCGTTTATACCATCGGCACACGGAATGCCAATACTGTTCTGAGATTAAAAAATGGAGAAACCCAAATTCTGGCTGGCTTGATTTTGGACGATGAGCGTAAAAATGCTAGTAAATTGCCGGGGTTAGGCGATATTCCGCTATTGGGTAGATTGTTTTCAAATCAGGAAGATAAAAAAAGTAAAACAGAAATTGTGTTAGCTATCACGCCAAGAATTATTGGCAATATCAAGCTACCAAAAGCCGAGATTTCGGAGTACTGGTCTGGAACTGAAAACTTGATTACTGATAAACCACAAATTAATTTACCTGCGAGTAGCATGCCTGCAAACCCACAAGATAGGATGAGGGAGCAAATTCGTTTACGGCAATTACAGTCAAACGAAGTGCCGGAAGCGCCTGTTGTGCCGGAAGCGCCAGTTACTCAAACAGAGTCTTCCACACAAACCTCGACCAGCGTAAATGCAGATGGCTCTCCTAAACGTAACGAGCAAGACCAATCCCCTCCCATTATAGATCCAGCAAATCCACCTCCAGCACCATGAGTCAGAGTTATCCATACATTTCTGTGCAGAGTCGTATGCGATTTTGTAGAGGTTTTACTCTAATAGAGCTAATTGTAACGGTAGCAATAGTGGCCATCTTGGCGAGTGCTGCCATGCCCATGCTACAAATGACGGTGCAAAGGTCGAAAGAAAACGAACTTCGTGCGAATCTACGCCAAATTCGTGAGGCGATAGATGCGTATAAAAAAGCTACAGACGAAGGACGCATCAAGAAATCTATAGAACAAACTGGTTATCCACCCAATTTGGAGGTGCTGGTAAGCGGAGTGGTGGATGAAAAAGATGTTAACAAAAATAAATTGAGATTTTTGCGCAGGATTCCTCTTGATCCCATGATGCCTGTTGATAAAACAAATAACGATGCATTAATGAGTAACTGGGGGTTGCGTAGTTATTTAAGCGAAGCCGGCAATCCAGTTGAAGGGGAAGATGTTTATGATGTGTACTCCTTAAGTCAGCAAATCGGTACGAATGGTGTACCCTATGCGCGGTGGTAAAAAATAAATGAAGCATTATCTTATTGGCAGCGTAGATAGAGATAACTTTATAAACAAGGGCTTTACTTTAGTAGAGCTATTAGTTGTGTTGGCGATTTTGGCGTTACTGCTCACACTGGCTGTACCTAGATATTTTAGCGGAATAGAACGTGCCAGAGATGCAACGCTAAAGCAGGATCTTAATACCTTACGCGAGAGCATCGACAAATTTTATGCTGACACAGGCCAGTATCCTAAAACTTTAGAAGAGCTGGTTGAGCATAAATATATTCGCAAATTACCAGTTGACCCCATTACTGGCAGTGGCAGCACATGGGTGATCACCCCGCCCGAACCGCCTTTGGAAGGGGATGTTTACGATATTCATAGCGGGGCGGAGGGAACGGCAAAGGACGGTAGTAAATATGCCGATTGGTAGTAAACATAAGTTATCAGGGTTTACATATATAGGCTTGTTGATGGTGATGGCTATTTCAGGGATTGGTATAGCGGGGGTAGGAATTGTATGGCATCAGGATATGCAACGTGAACGCGAAAAAGAGTTGCTATTTATTGGAGATGAATTTCGAAAAGCGATAGGCAGTTATTATGAAAATAATCTCAACGGCAATAAACAATACCCAATAGTTTTAGAAGATTTAATCATTGATAAGCGTTTTGCAAATACTAAACGCCACTTGCGTAAGCTTTACGCCGATCCAGTTACCCACAAACCATGGGGCTTAGTTATGCAGCAAGGTCAGATAATAGGTGTTTATAGCATATCGGAAGAGAAGCCAATAAAGAAAATGGGATTTCCATTACAATACGAAACATTCGGCGATGCAAAGAAATACAACGAGTGGAAATTCATTTATACGCCAGGTTCGTTACCTTCAAACGCAACAAGTCAGAGTTTTGTTTCCTAAAGTGAAGATTTTTTCAATCAATGATGGCAAAAACATTCTCATATATACTATCAAGTATCCTGCTGGGCTGCCGTTAAATAGTCAACATATACAACTAGATAATGAGTAAAAATTGTTACCCGAATGTATCAATTCCAGCATCCAAGATGCCGCAATCGCCATGGGATCGTCTATCGCGGATATTCGATTTGATATTAATGATCATCCTCTCAATTCAGGAGCTTTGAATTCAGGAGCTTTGTTAGATATGACCATACATTTACGCACTAATACAGATCTGGAAAATCCAACAGTTGAATGTTTGCTAAAAAATACTCTTCCTATTAAGGATGACGTAACTTGCATGGAAGTCCTGGAGATATTTCAAAAAAATATAGAAATCTTTGCGATTCCCGTAGTTGATCATGGCAACACTCCCTTGGGTATCGTAGAACGCAGTTCTTTTCTTGAAATCTTTATTCAAGCATACACCAAGGAGCTTTACGGAAAGAAAAAGATCTCGGATTTCATGAATGAATCACCTCTAATTGTAGACAAAAGCATGCCCATTGATGATATCGCCAGAGTCATTGTCGATGCAGGTATGCAGCATATGGTGAGCGGATTTATTGCCACTCAAAACGGACAATATCTTGGAATCGCAAATGGGCATGACCTGCTTAATGAAATTACAGAGCGTAAGCAGGCAAACCTTTTCCAACTTGCCCATTTTGATCAATTAACCAAATTGCCCAACCGCTCTCTCTTCCTAGACAGACTGGCTATGGCTATTCTCGAGTCTGGGCGTAAACAAACAAAGGTGGGGTTGCTATTTATTGACTTGGATAACTTTAAACATTTTAACGATTCAATGGGTCACAGCTTCGGTGATAAGATTCTGTTTGCAATAGCGGCACGCCTGCTCAGTTGCGCGCGCGAAAGTGACACCGTTGCCCGACTGGCTGGTGATGAGTTTACGATACTTTTAGAAAATGTGAATAGTCAGGATGATCTGGACATCATATGCAATCGTATCCTTGATATGATGAACCAGCCGATGCGGATTTTAGGACGAGAAGTGTTTGTCACAGTCAGCATAGGTACTGCAATATGCCCTAACGACGATAATGAGCCTGCTGGTCTAATGGTAAAAGCAGACGCAGCGATGTATGAAGCCAAACGTAACGGGCGTAATACTTATCGGCACTATATTGCTGGCATGAGTTTATATTCAGTCGACCACATATCCATTGAGACTGACTTGCGCATGGCGCTGGAGCGGAATGAATTTGAGTTATTTTACCAACCTCAAGTATTACTCTCAACCGGGAAAATTGTCGGCAACGAAGCCCTGATTAGATGGCGACATCCGGAACGAGGGCTGCTAACTCCTGTACATTTTATTGAAATCATCGAAAAAACCGGTCTAATTGTCCCTATCGGAAAATGGGTGCTTCAGGAGGCCTGCAGGCAGCAAATGCGCTGGATAGAAAATGGGCTGGAGCCAATGTGCATATCTGTTAATATTTCTGCTATGCAGTTTTACCAGGCTGACTTCAGTGAAATGGTGCGGTCCGTTATTGCCGAAACTGGCATCCAGCCAATGTATTTAGAACTAGAGCTTACTGAAGGCATGTGTATGAGTGATGCGGCTGCCGTGCTTCAAACTTTGCATGAATTGCATGAATTGGGTATCAAGCTGGCCATGGACGATTTTGGCACTGGTTTTTCAAATTTAAGTTACCTAAAAAAATTTCCAATCAACAGGCTGAAAATCGATCAATCTTTCATCCGCAATATAGAACGGGAGCCCGTAAACGTTGGTATTGTAACGGCCATTGCCGCGCTGGGGAAAAGCATGTCGTTAGAATTGGTTGCAGAAGGGGTTGAAACTGACAGTGAGATGAACTTGGCAGAGTCTTGTGGTTGCGAGTTCGTACAAGGATACCGGTTTTCAAAACCACTGCCAGCAGATCAGCTTGAATCGTGGTTGAAAAATTACAGATCAAATTAGATCTTGTATGGTTTTAGATTGGATATCAAACAAAACTAGAACGGCCCTCCCGAACCTCATCTGATTTGGGTGCGCTTAATATTAAGAGTATTGCCGATAGTATTTAAGTACTTTTGGCACATACTGCATGGTTTCTTTGTAGGGCGGGATTCTATTGCGATATTTTTGTACTGCGGCCGGGCCGGCGTTGTAAGCCGCTAGTGAAAGCTTTAAATCGCCATTAAACAGGGTGAGTAACTCACGCAGGTATTTTGATCCAGCTAGTATATTTTGTTTAGGGTCATTTCTGTCACGCACATTAAACCTGTTTGCTGTGGCAGGCATGAGTTGCATTAACCCATAAGCACCTTTATTTGATTTTGCACGTGATTGATGACGGGATTCTGCAGCAATCACTGCGTGAATCAAAGCCGGCTCGAGCGCGGTCTCTCTAGCTGCCAATATCACTTCATTATGATAAGGCAATTGTGAAGTGCTGCCATTTTTTAGGTTGTCTGGGCTGGACGATGCAAGCTCTCGCAGTGCAGGTGGCTCTTCAATTATTGTTGTGTAGTGTTTAGTTGGCGCAACGTTTTGTATATTAATTTCATCTCCCTGTGACAGGTCAATATAAACATCAGCTTGTACTGAGCAGGGTGCGGCCGCACATAAGAGAATGAGTAATTTAAAAACAAGATATTCGTATGCCTTATTCATCTTTGCAGTTTGCATCGTAAATGTTACAAATTTAAGAGTTCTAATCTCTATATGAAATTAATTTTATCACCCTCCCCGATATAAATTTCCACAGACGTATAGTTCTAATGGACTAAGTGGTAAACGCAACGATGTCACTTTAGATAGAAAGAATATCAATGTTGAAAAGATATAAGCGCCTTTGATGATTAAAAAATTTGGTGCTTGCTTTTTTCAACGCTTGATAAACTTTTTAAGGGGTATCGTTATGAAAATAAGCACAAGGATACAAATTTTATTGGCAAGTACTTTACTAATTTCTGGGCTAAGTGCGCAAGCAGGTGTTGACGATGGTCGTGGCTTCGAAGGTAAAAGTCCAAATGGCTGCAAAGGTTTGCCTACTCATGCACAATTAAAAACCGCATTAAATAGTGCTGTTGCCGCTGATACAACAGGTTTTAATCTAAATATGTGGGCAACTATTGTAGATCGTGATGGCATTGTATGTGCCGTCGCATTTTCTGGGGCAGACCGCGGTGCGCAATGGCCAGGTAGTCGCGTGATTTCAGCGCAAAAAGCCAATACGGCTAACGCATTTAGCCTGGATAAACTAGCGCTCTCTACAGCGAATCTATATTCGGCCGTTCAAGGCACTTCCGGCGCCAGTCCGCTTGGCGGCAGTTTGTATGGCTTGCAGTTCAGCAACCCGGTGGATACTGCGGCGGCATATGGGGGCAATCCTGCCATGGTGGGCACTAACTTTGACCCGATGGTCGGTAATCGCGTTGGTGGTGTGAATGTATTTGGCGGCGGTTTGGCGCTGTATAACAGTGCTAAAAAAGTCATTGGCGCGATTGGCTTATCAGGCGATACCTCCTGTGCAGATCATAACCAGGCATGGTTAGTGCGTAAAAACCTGGGTCTGGATAATCTCGTAGGCATTGGCGGCGTATCAGGCGATGCTGCACGTCCTGATAACATTGTATATGACGGTATCAATGGTAACAGCAATAACATCACTGATGGCTGGGAGCAGCCTGCATGTGCAAACACAGGCAATCCTGCCTCTTTGCCCGCAGTTAAATAGGTATCAGCAGATTAGCTTGTAAATAAAATAGATCAGATGGTGCAACAGGTTCTTTTTTGTCGTTGCGCCATCTGACAACTGCACCTAGAAAAACTATTAAGAAACTTACAGTTTGCTTTGTTATAAAACTGTAAAAAAACTGCCATTTAGATTTAATCCATTTGTCACTAAACTTGTGCAGAATCGCTGCACCAAAAAAAGTTTAGAAGAACAATCATCATTACATCGTTAAATATCGATATGCCATTAGACAATGTGACTGGCCTGAACGAGGAGCAGCGCGTTGTCTTTATGGAGGTTATTGCAGAGTCCTTGCGGGTTTCGCAGCATACGCACTTATTTAATTGGCTGCAAGGGGGATTTCAATACCTGCTTGGCCATGAGGTGATGATTTGCGGCATTAAAACCTCAGACAATGATGCTTATGACTACGAATTTTTTTCCAGCTCACGTTATTTCGACGATCTTCATTTTAATGAGGTCATTAGACAGGAAACAGGGATCGTGAGTCGGGCATTAAAGGTATGGAAAAAAACCGCATTACCTTTATTGGTTAACAACCTGCTTAAGCCCGGGGAACACAACGGTCACACAGTAATTAATTATGATGAATCAGATTTAACAGATTCAGAGCTTCGCAATTTAATTGCACATGGATTCGGCGATCATCATGACAAGATCTCCACATTTGTTGCCTTTGCAAGGCTATCAAGACAGCCAAATTCCAATCATGCACATATTTTAGAGCTTATTATGCCGCATCTTCATTGTGCGCTGATTCGTGTGGCAAGCAACAGAGGCAACGCTGTATTCAACCCAAATAAAGCTAGCAAGAAAATCACTGGTAGAGAATCAGAAGTTTTGCAGTGGGTACACATGGGAAAAACCAACTGGGAGATTTCAACCATCTTGAATGTGAGTCCGCTCACTGTTAAAAATCACGTGCAAAATATCCTGCGTAAACTCGATGTACAAAACCGCGGACAAGCTGCTATTAAGGCTGCCAAGCTTGGTTTGGTGAAAGTAATCAGGTAAGCATTTCGGCAATTTGGCTCAAATCGCTCACAAAAATATAGTCCGAACGGACTAGGTCTCAAATCTCATCTTTAACACTCAACCGACATAATTCTAATTGGAGTTATGTTGTAACCGTTTGTGTTTGTAATCAGTAATTTTTCGTAGTCCACCTAGACTATATTATTTTTTTTGCATGTCATAAGTGGTCTGTAAATTGGCAATATCGCTTAATGGTTAATACAAAGCGATTGTTGTTTTAAGCAATAGTTTGTAGAAGTACCTTTTTATTTTTTCAGGGAGATTTAAATGAAATTTCAATTAAAAGCATTAGCCGCCGCCGCAATCTTGGCAGCCGCTTTGCCAGCACACGCTACTATTGATACTGCGGGTTCAGGTAACAGTTCATTTGTTTTGACAGTATTCGATAAAGTCGCAAATGTTTCAGCATCGTTTGACTTGGGTAAAAATTACTTGGACTTTAACCAGGTAGCAGCAGCGGGTGCAGTAAGCAGCGTAACAGCTCCTGGTACATCCTTTTCATGGGATTTAGCTACTGATGTAGATTACTCAGCTGCTTGGACATCATTTCTAGCTGCAGCAACATTACCAAACATCCAATACGCAGTTACTGCAGCTGATAATTTGGGTACTGGTGCCGGTACACGTGGTTATATTACTACTCTGGCTGCAACTGGAGCGGCCTTGACAACTAATGCCATGACTGCTGCGCTAGGTAACTTCGATACATATGTTGCTGCTCAAAATTTTGGTGGTCATGTTGCCACTGATGGTAGTTTTTTTAGCAATAGCGCTGCTGCTGCTAGCACTCTTTATAACTCAAACAGAGTTGGTGGCACTACCACTGGCCCCACTACAGTAGGCGTTATTGGTTCAAGTTTGGGTGTTATTCAAGTGACTGGCAGTGCATCATCATTCACAAACGCAACGCAAACAGTATTTGGTAATGGCGCGCAATTTAACTTGGCTAGCAACGGTACGCTTATCTACCAACCAGTGCCAGAGGCTGATACATGGGCCATGATGTTGTTGGGCTTGGGTTTCATGGGCTTTGTAGCACGTCGCAAACAAGCTTAATCATTTAGCTTTAAGTAATAAATCATCCGGCAGAGACTCCGTTCTCTGCCGGTTTAGAGAGACTTTTTTTTGGAGAAATAACATGAAATTGACTAAAATCGCTTTAGCCGTGGCTTTTGCAGTAGGTTCAACACAAGCATTTGCAGCTCCCGTGACTGCAGCGCAAATCACTTCTGCACAATCGGGCGGTACATTACAACAAGCCTGGATCTCAGGTGCGTCTGCACCAACAAAATCTGTGTATGAAGGTTGGGTGGGTTCTGGCGCAGGTGTCGGTTGCGATGCTGGCACTAACGCTATCTTTACAACGCAAGCATTAACTAGCTCAAACGTAACACCTGGTTCACTGGGTAACTTTACTGCTTACGCTTGTACACGTGGTGGTGTAGTTTCTGTGCTGTATCATACTTTAGATGGCGGTTCATTAAATGCTTTTACACCGCACACCGTGGGCACAAAACTTGCACGTGTTAAATTTGCAGGTACTGGCAATGGTTGTACAGGCAGCTTAAATTACGTAGATGCGACTAATGCAGACAACAATGCTACCGTATGGAAAGGTTGTACTCTAGTAGGCCAAGCATTGCCTCCTAACGCTATTGCTACCCCTCAAAGCAATGCAAACAATGCAGCTGCAGTAGCAGCTGACCCATTGGCACCGCAATTGCCTGTAGGCGGTTTTTCTGATGTGGAAGGCGCTTTATTCCCGGCTGCTATTGGTGGTGGCGATGTGTCTTCAGTAGGTACTGATTCACCAGCTGGAGCTGGCCAAGTATTTGGTGTGGTAGTAAGTAAGCCTCTATACCGCGCGATGCAAGTTGCGCAAGGTATTGCAGCTAATACAGATGCTTTGGATCCTAATTTTGACCCAGCCAATGCACCTAGCATCACCAAAGCACAATACATTTCAATCATCACTCAAGGTGGCGCTGGCAACCCTGCGCGGGCAAGCCCAGTTCGACGGCGACACCTGCGAGGTCTTCACCCGCATCGCCAAGACCGAAGCCGGTTACTGGATCGACCTATGCAACGACGCCTGGCAGTGCGTGCAGATTACGGCGACCGGATGGGCAGTGGTGGCCGGCGACGGCGCACCTCTCTTCACCCGTAGCTCCTCGATGCGACCGCTGCCGATGCCGGTGGCAGGCGGCACCTTGGATGATCTGTGGCCGCTGATCAACATCCCTGAGGCAGACCGTCTGATGGTGTCGACCTGG
>Ga0209254_10001350_pt1 | contig 21854 bp, 12 predicted proteins | sample FrelakmetDIP11DI_FD_187148 | JGI IMG/M metagenome (GOLD analysis project Ga0209254, IMG submission 187148) | Freshwater lake sediment microbial communities from the University of Notre Dame, USA, for methane emissions studies - DIP11 DI (SPAdes)... | ecosystem: Environmental > Aquatic >...
GTCTCGAGCGCCACCAGGTAACACCGAACAAGATACCATAGAACAGAAAAATATATGAGAGACTCACTTTTCCGGTTGAGGTCGCACCCCCCTGAACTTGGGCCAGGAGCTCCACCACCCGGATGGTGTAAAGCAGGAAAGGCCAGGCCAGGTAAGAAACTAATCCACCCAACGGAAGGTAGATCAGCCCTAATAAAGTGGAAAGTCCACCCAATATCATCACAGGAGGCTGAGCCGGCAATATTAGGGGATTAGCCAGCAAGGATATCAACGAAAAGCGCTGGAAATAATACAGGATGATGGGCAGAGTCGTCACCAAAGCCGCGGTGGTGAAAAGGAGGTATTCACCGACCGGCTTCGCCAGGCGTTGGACATTTTGCGGTGGTAAAAACCGGGTGGCTAAGCCAGTAAATCCCTCAGTGAGAGGTCTTGCATAGAGCATTAATCCTAGAGTGGCCATGAATGAAAGTTGGAAGCTGACGTTCCACAGCACCTGGGGGCTGGTAACTGCCATCAAAGCGGCGACGATTGCCAGGGTGTTCAACGCATGCTGGCGACGACCAATTTGAACCGCAAAGCCGGATAAAACTCCCATAATAGCTGCGCGTATCACCCCGGCTCCAGCACCAGCCAAAACTGCATAAACTGCGATGCCGAGAAATGCCGCCAGCATCCCTCGCCATCTCCCCAACAGACGACTGAATATAATAAAGAATATGCCAGAAACGATGGCGAAATTAAAACCACTGATGGCGATGATGTGGGTGGTTCCTGTGTCGTTGAAGGCTTGCTGGACATCCTGAGGAATGCCGCTCTCAATCCCCAGTAAGATTCCTGCCAGCAGTGAAGCTTCCGGATCGGGAAATATCTGGTAGACCACTTGCAGAGCTTGCTCCCGGAGTTGAAAAATGAGGGTTAATAATAAATTCCCCTGGTTGTGCTTGACCAAGTTGATGCATTCCTGCTTCACATAAGAAGGGCAGTTCGAGCAGTAGGCGCAAGAAAAGGTTGAGTGAATTCCTTGATGCGCCAGATAGTTACGATAAGAAAAGTCTTCGGTTTCAAAAGGAGTCTCAAGCAATCCTTCCATACGCACCAAATCCCCATACCTCCAATCTTCCTCCAGCGGCACCCGGGCTAAAATCAAGCCACGGACTGGAATGTAGGTTTCCTTACCGAGGGGATGGAGCCGCATCGAGCGGATTCGTAGATAGGTGTACTGATCCCGCTCATCCGGCGAAGTTACGATCACCCCTTCCACTACGTACTCCTCAGCTTGATCGTTGTACCAGGCTATGTGACCTGGATCGATGGCTGGTAGAGTGGATTGAAAACGGGCTGCTCCTAGAAAAAATATTGTTATCAGCAGGATAGGAAACAGTATGATGATTGATTGCTTTTTAGTGATGAGAAAAGAGAGCGCATTCGCTTTCAGACTCAAGCGGGGAAACTTCTGAGAGAAAGAAGATTTAAAGAAAAGGGAAAATCCGATGAGTACCAGAAATAATGCAGCAGAACAAACTGAAAGGCTGACCCATACACTCATCGGCCATACCAATAGAGAGCCGGTCAATATCCCGAACAAGAACGCCAGAGAAATCCAGAAAAGAGGCATGGTACCCTGCGGATACTATCCGAGCGGATTCTATCCGAGAAAATTATAACCAATCGGTTCTAAAGCGGAAGAGTCGATTACCTTTTAGTATTTCCTGCACAAGCCCACAGCACAGTCTTTACCTGGAAAGGGGTCAGGTAGGGGTGCTTGGAGCGAATCAAGGTGACGATACCGGCTATATGGGGGGCAGCAAAGCTGTTGCCGGTGTTGATCGCCCACTGTTTGTCTATCCAGGCTACTTCTACATCGATGCCCGGCGCGCCGAATTCCACCGGTGGATAGGGATTGTAATAGTATGTAAATGGGTCCTTGCCTTCGTGGGCTGCCACTGAAATGACTGAAGAGTATAAGGAAGGGTAACTGGGGGCGGGGATGTTGTTAACAGCCGAAACCAGGATCACATTCTTGAAATAAGCCTCGTCAGCCAGCTCGTGGAACAGGGCGAAATACTCCTCCTTGGAAGTGCTTAAGCTGAGGTTGATCACATGCATACCATGTTGCACCGCCCATTGTAAGCCTCCAGCAAACTGCAAGGCTCGACCGTGCATGTCCCGACCTAGAACCCTGACACTGAACATCTCCGCTTTGGGAGCCAACGCGTGAATGATGCCTGCACAGGCTGTGCCATGCCCAGAAAGGTCTACCGGGCGATCGTCCGGATCGTAACGCACTCCCTCTTCAGCCTCTTCATCGTATTCCACGATGACTCCACCACGCACGCAGCCTTCCAATGCTGGATGGTCATGCTCGATACCAGTATCTACCACCGCCACCTTGATACCTTCTCCATTACTGCCACCCCAAGCCCATTCAGGAGTTATATCAGCAATCGGACCGTGGGCGAAAAGCTCGTGCAACGCCTCAGCAGAGAACTGCTGGGACCAGGCAGGTCGAACGGATTCATCAGTCATGGTACTATCTATCTAGGAGCGTTTAGAAATCTGAGGGGCAGACTTGATTCGCTTTGAGTGCCGGTACTCAGCAAAAGCTTTCATAATCTTTATGCATGTCTTACGCTCTTCTTCGCCCAAAGCGCCAATGTCGTTGAACAAATTGGCCAGGGAAAGCAAATCCTCCATCTCGTTTTCGTCCGCGTGGACTCTATTCAGCGTCTGAAAAAGCTCTCCTGCTTCCATGGAGGAGTCCATCTCAACCATTTCTTTCAAGCCTCGCACTAATGATTCACCGAGCTTTTCATATTGCTGGGATTGGTGAATGGCAATCGCAGCTTGACGTGCAAAAATCCCCAACAGCTCCATGTCTTGCATACCAAAGGATGGAGCGTCTATTTTGTCCAGTACTTCCATAACGCCAATTACCTGATCCCCACGCATGAGTGGTGTTGCCAGGATCGAACGCGGGACATAACCGGTGCTTTGAGCAAAATCCTTATTAAAACGCGCATCTTGTTGCAAATTGGAGACGGCGATCGGTTGTCCGGTCATCGCCACATAACCGGCGATTCCCTTACCCAGGGGGATGCTCATCCCGACCACATTTTCATTCCCAGCCCCGACTGAGACTTTGAAATCCAATGCCTGTTTCTTTTCGTTGATCAGCGCGATGGAGGCTGCTGCGGCACCGAAGATACGCCGGGCAGCCTCAACCACAGAACCCAAAAGTTCATCATTCGAGCGAGGCAGCACAGCCCGTCCACTGGCTTCAATAGCCTGAATCAAGGACTTTAGCTCTTTTGCTAGCTGTTTTTCTTGCTTGGATTGAGATGAAGTCAACGAGGCACCTTTAGATTAATTAAATGGTGATAGTTTGTGAGACCTTCATCACAAACTATCACCAAGCTCAATGTATGCCAATTTATTTGTCTCTAAATCTTGTAACTAAATCAGTTTGTATGACTGCTTTTTCTCGTCCAAAACTACGCGGGAGACTCTTACCATTGCATGGGCTGCAACCTCGTCAGCGTCGGTGGCCTTGCTGGTCGCTTTAGCTGCGGTGACTTTGGCTACTGCCAGACCGTGTGCGGCTACTTCGTCGGCGTCGGTGGCTTTGCTGGTCGCCTTGGCTGCCGTGACTTTAGCTGCTGCCAGACCGTGTGCGGCTACTTCATCGGCGTCGGTGGCCTTGCTGGTCGCCTTGGCTGCCGTGACTTTGGCTGCCGCCAGACCGTGTGCGGCTACTTCATCGGCGTCGGTGGCCTTGCTGGTCGCCTTGGCTGCCGTGACTTTGGCTGCTGCCAGACCGTGTGCAGCTACTTCGTCGGCGCCGGTGGCTTTGCTGGTCGCCTTGGCTGCCGTGACTTTGGCTGCCGCCAAACCGTGCGCAGCTACCTCGTCGGGGCCGGTGGCTTTACTGGTCGCCTTAGCTGCCGTGACTTTGGCTGCCGCTAAGCCATGGGCCGCAACATCATCCACAGAGCTTGAGGCTCCAATAACGAAAGCGTCTAGCAGATTCCTTTCGTCCTTTCGTAGTGTGGCGCGAAGTGCGGATAATTTTTTCAACAGTCGGTTCATAGATTGCTTTTCTGTAGCGTTCATTTTAGTATCTCCTTTTCTATTTTCGTTGATGGCATCATAGCATACCTCATCCAGCTTGTCTGTCATCTATGTGACACAAGCTGAAAGACATCTCGGATTATTGACCTGGAGGAAACCTTGTTTCACCGTACTACTGACCATTACCTGTCACTCCCCTCAATGCGGTGTGATTCAGCAACATGATTCTACCTCTGCCGGTGATTAACCAACCGTTTCGTCGCCACTGACCCAAGAATCGAGCCACCGTCTGTCGCGTTAGACCAGTACGTTGGGCGAGCTCCTCCTGAGAAATGGTCACATAACCTTTTGATTTAGACTGCTTTTCAAGGTGCATCAAGACTCGACTCACTCGCGCTGGTGCATCCAGAAAAGCCAAAGCGCTCTCGCGCTCACTGCTGGCACTTAAACGCTCGGCAAGGAGAATCAGTAATCGTTGCCCCAGATACGACTCTCCTCGAAGTAGATCTAGGAAAACTTGACCAGAGATGACAATCACCTCGCTGGCTTCGCGCGTTATGGCAGAGGTAGTTCGAGGGTTGCCGGTGATCAATCCCACCTCACCAAAGACATCACCCGGGCGCATTTCATTGATCACCAGCTCGCGTCCATCTTCACTGGAAAGCAAGATGGCTACAGACCCCGACCGTACCACGTATACTGAGTCGACCGGGTCTTCCTGGAAGAATAGATAAATACCCTTAGGTAGTTGCAGTCGCCGGCTAGCACGACCCAAAGCCATCAATTCCGTTTCACTCAAACCTGAAAGAAGCGGAGCATCTCTTAGCAAACGTGCAAAGTCTAATGAGTCTAAACCCATTTGAAGCACACCAAGGTAAAATCATCCTGCTGAGGCATCGGTTGGCAGAAAGCCATCGCCTCATGCCATAAGCTCTCGCAAAGCGATTGAGCAGATAGGTGCAACATACCATGCAGTGCGTTTAGTAAACGTTTTCCGCTGAAATCCTCTCCCGAGGGATTAGTCGCTTCGGTCAATCCATCACTGAAGATCAGCGCCATCCCACTCTTCGGTAGAGTCACCCGTTGTTCGTCTAGTCGAGGCTCATCAATCAAACCCAGAGATTGTCCCAAGTTGGAAGCAAGCTCAACCGGATTCCCGTGACTGTCCAAGATGATTGGCAGAGTATGACCGGCACGCGCAAAGTCAAGCTCTCGCCGTTTGCAATCCAGCACTCCATACAGAACCGTGACAAACATATCGGTGGGGTTCATTTCCAATAAAAGGTGGTTTACTGCTAATAATGTCTCACCTGGCGAAGCGTCACGATGAGCCTCAGCTCGAACCAGACTATAACTCAAAGCCATGAAAAGCGCTGAGGGAATCCCCTTATCCGATACATCTCCTACCACAATTCCCAGCCGATCCTGATCCAGGGGAATAAAATCATAAAAATCCCCACCTACCGCGCGTGCTGGATTCATCAGTGCCCCAAAGTCATAACTCGATAAGATCGGCATTTCCTGCGGTAATATGCTCTTCTGGATTCGGTTTGCGACTTCCAGTTCTTTTTCAAGCCTTTCCTTCTCAATGATCTGGGCTTGCGCGGATTTTAATTCTTCGTAAGCCTCGGTGAGCTGGCGGTTCTTTTCGATTAATTCAAGAATGGTAAGGTTTTCAGATTGTTCCAGGCGTTGGCTTAGCGTGCGTAGCAGCTCATAAGCGAAAAGCGGCCTGCGATGTAATAAACCATCAATATCATTCCGGGTAATTTCCAACAGACGAACAGGAGTGCGAGCGCGAACACTGGCGGTATGCCTTCCTTCCTGGCTGAACAAACTCATCTCCCCCAGCAGGGAGTCGTATCCCCGCAAACCTAAAAACCGCTCTCCGGTGGTGTCCAGTGCTTTTATTATTTCCACTTGCCCATCAAGGATTAGATAACAGCTATCATCAGTATGCCCTTCCTGGAAGAGCACATACATGGCCGGGATTTCATGCACGCTCAGCGTCTTTGCTAAGTGTTGAATTTCACTATGCGGCAGCGCTTTAAATAGGTGGGTCTGGGCAATGATATTTTCAATTTTTTCCATTTCCCACCAGCCCTCTCTAAATATTCTGTCCCACCGGTACCGAATGTATCTGTACTGAATCTGCTTTCCCCTTGAGGGTAAAGATTCCCTCGTTTTTTACCTGGAAGGTGCTGCCCAGTGCATTACGAGTAGCATCGTCAATCAAGATTGGCTCACCCACTACTTTAGTGTGCGATTCAAGACGAGCGGCTAGGTTAACGGTATCACCCACACAAGTATATGTGGCGCGTCGGATCGTGCCGGTATAACCTGCAATCACCTGCCCAGAGGCAATCCCGATTCCGATGCGGATTTGGACTTTGCCCTGGGTTGCTTGATCTATATTAAACAATTCCACCATTTCAATCATCTCCAAGGCTGCGCGCACCGACTGCTTACAATGGTCCTCGTGTGGCAATGGTGCTCCAAAAATCGCCATCAGACCATCTCCGACCATCTGGTTAACCACACCACCTTGATTGCTTATGGCTTCAAACATTAAGGTGTAATAAGTATTGAGTAGCTCAATAGTGTCTTCTGGCGACTGCAATTCAGCGATACTGGTGAAGCCGCGTATATCGGAGAACATCGCCGTGGCCTCCACGAACTTGCCACCCAGGGAAAAGCCTGAGGCTTCCAGGTCTTCAGCTACTTCTGCGGTGGCAAACTTGCGAATCAGTTCCCGCTGCTGGTCGCGCAGTCGTTTCTTCTCGAGGCTGGCGCCAATTCGAGCTTTTAATAATACAGGATTTACTGGTTTTGTCAGGTAATCTTCAGCGCCCATCTCGATGCAGCGCACCACGCTATCCAGCTCTTCCAAGGCCGAAGTCATGATCACCGGGAGATCACGCAAGTGCAGATCTGAAGTGAGCTGTTCCAACACCTGGTAACCGTCCATCTCTGGCATCTGGATGTCCAATAACATTAAATCAAACGACTTGGATCGCAGCACCTCCAGGGCTAACCGTCCATTTTCAGCAAATTCAACCGTATGACCTTGTTGTTCTAAGCCTCTCCCTAATAATAGACGGTTTACTTTATTATCATCTACCACCAGCAAGTGACCAGGCGCGGTATTACGACCCATCTTTCAACTCCTTCAAGGCTTGTTGCACCTGTATATATTCCGCTTCCAGTGCCTCTACCTTGACCTTGGCACCCGCCAGTTCTCCTGACTTACCCATCATCTCCAATTCTCTTGCCAATGCAGCAAATGACAAAGCACCTAAAGAGGCGCTGCTTGACTTAATCGAATGCGCAGTACGACCAAAAGCAACCGCATCCTGTTTCGCCAGGAATTGCTCCAACTCGGTGATTAACCGTGGTGTCTCCTCCAAATATGTATCGATTAATTCGACTACAAAGTCGTCGCCGACAGTGGCTTTTAGTTCGGAAATTGTGTTCTGATCAATCACAGGATCGTCATTCACATTTTACTCCTTCGGTGGATTCATCGTTCACTTATTATCCTTCATAGGATGAGTTTCATACAGGGCGCGCACCAGCTCATCCACCCGGATGGGTTTGCTGACGTAATCATCCATACCCGCTTCCAGGCAAATCTCCCTGTCGCCTTGCATGGCGTTGGCGGTCATGGCGATAATGTGCGGACGGCTATCTCTCGGCCAGCGAGAACATATCCGCCGTGAAGCCTCCAGGCCATCCATTTCAGGCATCTGCACATCCATTAAGATCACATCGTAAGGTTGGCGCTCTAGTGAGCGGATGGCTTCCACGCCATTGGCCGCCACATCGGCTCTATATCCCATCTGAGACAACAGCCGTAGCGCTAACTTCTGGTTCACAACATTGTCCTCTGCCAGCAGGATTCGCAGCGGATGATGAGAAGCCATTTCTGGATCGAGCCTGGGTTGGACAAGAGTTGATTCCTCGGCTTTCCTTGGTGCAGTAGCGAAAAGGTTCATCAGGGTATCAAACAACACCGAGGGGCGTATTGGTTTTGACATATAAGCTACAAAGAGTCCTTCTGGAGCATGGGTTTCTTGCTTACCTAGAGAGGAAGTCAGCACCATAGGTAAAGCTTTTTCATCACATATCTCGCGTATCTCTTTCGCTAGTTCTAATCCATCCTTCCCCGGCATCTGCATATCCAGGATCGCAAGGTCAAAAGGATCCCCTCTCTGAAGCCAATTTAATGCCTCGCTTGGCGAGGTTGTGTCTCGGGCGATCATTCCCCAGGTCTTAGTCTGCAGGCTCAAGATTCGGCAATTTGTAGCATTATCGTCTACAATCAACAGACGTTTACCACTCAACTCCGGTTGCTCTCTGCTCAGGTGCGGACGGGATTTCATCTCCGCTGCAGCTCGCGTAACAATGGTGAAGTAGAAGGTAGAACCCTTCCCCGGTAATCCCTGGCTCTCTACCCACATCTCGCCCCCCATCATCTCGCTCAACCGCTTACTTATCGCTAGACCAAGCCCAGTGCCACCATAGCGACGGGAAGTGGTGGCATCTGCCTGGCTGAAGGCTCGAAACAATCGATCCTGCAGGTCTTTCAAAATACCGATGCCTGTGTCACGTACTGAGAACTGCAGTTTACTTGCCCCATCACCTTTAATGCCTCTCTCAGTGCGAGAGGGCACATTCTCCACCGATAAGACCACCTCCCCATTCTCTGTGAACTTCACTGCATTGTTCAACAAGTTGATCAGGATTTGCCTCAGGCGGGTGACATCTCCCACAATGGCTACAGGTACATCCTGTTCTACCTGATAGGCTAACTCTAGTCCCTTTTCAGATGCTCGCATCTTGACCAAGTCCAATGAGGACTCAAGGCACTCCCTCAAATCGAAGGGCTGTTCTTCTAACTCCATCTTCCCCGCTTCAATTTTAGAAAAGTCAAGGATGTCGTTAATGATGGTCAGCAGGGCGTCGCCGCTATTTCGAATGGTTTCAGCAAAGTCGTGCTGCTCTGAGTCTAAGGGCGTATCCATCAATAATCCGCTCATGCCAATGATAGCGTTCATAGGTGTGCGGATCTCGTGACTCATCATTGCCAGGAAGGCGCTCTTAGCCTGGTTGGCTGATTCTGCGTCGACTTTGGCTTTACGTAGCTCGTCTTCCATCGTCTTACGATCGGTGATGTCGCGCACGATTTCGATGGCGCCTGCTACTTGCCCCTTGGAGTCATGCAAAACCGAGGCGGTGCCCATCAGGTAGCGCTCACCGCCGCGCAAATGAGTCACATGAGTCTCGCCAACTAAAGTATCCCCGTGCCGTTGGATTTGAACATACTTGCTCTCCAGCTCTTCCTGGGGTCTGAAAACCAGGTTCACCAGAATCGGTCGACGCTCACCATAGAAAGGAAGAGCATATTCGTAATCACCTTTTCCCAGCATGTCCTCAGCTTTGATCTCGGTCAACCCTTCCATGGCGCGATTCCAGGCTATTACCCTGCCCTCTCGATCGATCACTAGTGTGGCATCAGGCAGGAAGTTGATGATATCCGCTAACCTGCGCTCCGATTCCTGGATGGCTGCTTCGGCTCGCTTGATCTCGCTGATGTCGTGGTAGATGGCGATAATTCCCGTTGGATCCCCATCTCTTTTCAACGACACCCCAGATAGCTCGACATCCACCAGGTCGCCATTTTTTCGAGTCCGCCGGGTAATGGCATGTAAAGTGCTATCAAATGCTTGTTGAACGAAAGGTGCTGCTTCGGTACGCAGGATTTCATTCCTTACGACCAGGTCATCGAGATTGCGACCTAGTGCTTCTGTCTGGGTATAGCCAAATAATCTCTCAGCTGCTGGATTCCACGAATCGACGTTGATATCCATGTCGGTGGTCACGATCGCTACCGGGATATTTTGCACCAGGGATTCAGAGAACTGCTTCTGGCTCTGAACCTCGGCAAACAGGCGAGCGTTTTCTATAGCGATGGCAGCCTGGCGCCCCAGCCCAACCAGGAAGTCCAGATCAACTGGTGTGAACAGGCCTTCCTGCCGGTTTCGGTAAACAGAAAGGGAGCCAATGGTTCGGTCGCCAGCCATTAAGGGAGCAACCATTAAGGTCTCGGGTTCTTCTTCAATTTCCGGAGTTCCGCCTACATGGATCCCGCGTGGATCGCGACTCACATCGTCGATCACCTCCGCCATACCTGATTGGGCAATGCTCCCGGTAATGCCTTCCCCCAGCGGCACCAGATCGGACTTGAACTCATCTGAATACACACCCAGGGCAACAACCGAGCGTAGACTTTTCCCGTCCGGTTCCACCAATCGAAGAATGGTATCACGGGCATTAAACAACCTGTGGACCTGGCTGGCGACATTCTCCAACACAGTCTGCAGGTCCAGGGTAGCAGAAAGCTCCCGCCCCACCTCCGCGATGGTAGCCATCTGGTCGGCACGGCGTTGAGTCTCCAGATACAACCGGGCGCTCTCGATAGCAATGGCTGCCTGCCGGGTTAGACTTACCAGAAAATCCAGCTCAGACTGAGTGAATAAACCCAGGTTACGCCCACGCCAGACGCTCATCAGTCCGATAATATTGCCTCGAGAGATCATAGGTGCAGACATAAATCCTTCCGGTTCTTCTTCGGCTCCTGGTGTGCCGGGGATTTGAATTACGCGTGGGTCATGCTCAGGATAGTTGACATATTCAGCGATTCCACTCTGAGCGATCGAGCCGCTGATCCCTTCGCCTAAATGAAGAACCGAAGACTTGATCTCTTCAGTGTATTTTCCTAGAGCCACCATGGCGCGCATCGTATCACCATCTGGTTGTATTAAATATAGGGCGATATCACCAACATTTAGCAGTTCTTTGGTCCGGGCAGCGAGTCGCTCAAGCACCGGTTCAATCTCATGGGTGGAGGCAATGTCGCTGCCGATCTCTGCCAGAGCCGCCATCTCAACCGCACGCCGTTGGGTTTCCTTATATAAGCGAGCGTTCTGGATAGCAGCGCCTACGTTAGCGGCGATGGTGCTCAGAAGATGCACGTCGCTCTCACCGAATCGTCCCTCTTGCAGAACACTCTGCACGCTGATCACTCCGATGGGTTTTTTACCCGCCAGGATGGGAACACCTAGATAAGACCTGGATTCTACGCCAACCCGAGAGGCGCCCAGCTCAGTGGCGCGCTCCTCGACGCTCTGGTTGATCAGAAGCGGCTTCCCCGTCTCCAAGATTTTACTGGTCAAGCCCTCGCCATAGGATATTGGAGAAAGCTCATCCCCATAAACGTATGGGAAATGGATAAGGTTAGTTTGAAGATCATGTAAACCCACATAGACGATGTCTGCCTGAAAGACCTGGCGCATTTGCTCACCGATTAATTGGATGAGAGAGTCCAGTTCCAGCTCAGAGGATAGCGCCTGACTAACAGTGTTGATCGTGGTGAGCTCGGTGGTACGCTGCTCAGACTCGGCTAGCAAACGCTTGGTCTCAGCGAACAGGCGGGCGTTTTCCAGAGCCACACCCATGCTGGAGGAGAGAGTACCCAACAGGTGGACGTCGTTCTCGCTGTAGCGGTGCTCGGGCATGTCCTGGATAGCCAAAACACCTATGGCCTCGTCTGCTACGAGAATGGGCACGCCAATCCAGGATTGCGGCTCATGCTTGGGATCGTCGCAAACCCAGACAGCCCCGTATGCCTCGGCTTCCTTCAAAGTTCCCAGAACTAAAGGTTGCCTGGTATGAATGACATGGGAGGTCAAACCAGGCCCCAGCGTCACAGACTCCTGAGGAATCTGCTGTCCGTCAAAACTTACGAAATAAGGCCAATGGACGAGGTTGGTAGCTTTTTCGTAAAGAGCGATAGAGCACATCTGTCCTGGGAAGACCTCGCCCAACTTTTCACCTACCAGGGAGACGATCGCCTCGGAATCGAGCTGCCGGGCTAAAGCCATACCTACCCGATTGATGATCGCCAGCTCAGAGGCGCGTTGCACACTCTCTTTGAGCAGTCGCTGGGTCTCTTCGAAAAGGCGGGCGTTCTCGAGCGCGACGCTCAGGCTGTTGGCCAGGGTTTGTAGGAGGCGCACGTCCGATTCACTGAAAGCATCTTCGCGCTCTATGTTCGACAAATTGATCAATCCACGTACCTGGTCGCCCACTATTAATGGTACGTAGATAGCCGATTTCTCGAGCTGTGTGCCGGGTAAAGTATAGCTACCGTATTCTCTAATAGCCTTTTCCATGTTCTCATTGATCACCACGGTCTCATGGGTGCGGATGACATGGGCGCTGATCCCTCTTTCAGGCAGTGGGTCAGGGGGAAGAGTAATGCGCTCCCCGTTTTCGTAGAGGTAAGGGAATGATTCTAGGTTGGTCTTCGGGTCGTAAATGCGAATGTTTAGATCCGTATCGTGGAAAATCTCACGGATTTTGTCGCCTACTGTGTCATATATGCCCTGAATGTTTAACTCCGCTGCAAGGGCCGCTTGTACGCTGTTGATAATGGCTAGCTCAGCGACGCGCTCCTGCTCCGCCTGGAACAGGCGCGCGTTCTCAATGGCGACACCCATATTCGCAGAGAGAGTCTGCAGCAAGCGTACGTGGTTTTCGTTGAAGGCATGTGGATCGTAATCTGACAAAACAACCACTCCCAACACCCGTTCTCCTACGATGATCGGCACACCTAGCCAGGACTGGGTGATCACGCCCGAGCCTTTTTCCAAGGATTCCGGCGCTATATAGCCTCCCTTGGCAACTTGTTCTTCAACCGTACCCAAGACCAGGGGCTGGCGTGAGGCGATGACCTGGGAAGTAAGTCCTGTACCCAGGGGGAGCGGTTCAATATAATCCAAATAGCCGCCCTCGCCTTTGTCGTACTCGTAGATACTATGGATGAGGTTCGTTTGCGCTTCTAAGAGCAGGATACCTACTACATCGGCATCAAAGATATCTCGAACCTTATCGCCGACAATGCGGGTGACGGTCTTCACATCTAGAGTCCTGGCCATGGCTTCGCCGACGGAGTTAAGGATGGCTAGCTCGTCCTTGCGCTGCTCGGTTTCCTTGAGCAGGCGCTGGGTTTCATCAAAAAGACGCGCATTCTCCAGGGCAACGCTCATGCTGTTTGCCAGGGTCTGCATAAGACGCACATCCGATTCGCTAAAGGCATTTTCCTTTTCATAATTCGCCAAGTTGATCAAGCCGCGTGCCTGGTCTCCCACAATTAACGGGACATAGATGCTCGATAGATCGTGCAGTGTTCCAGGTATGTCATAACTGCCGTACTTTTCCATGGCTTGCGCCATGTTCTCATTGATCACCAACATTTTCCGGGTGCGATAGACATAAGGGCTAAAACCTTTCTCGCCAATCGAAAGGGGAGGAATAGTTATCCGTTTTCCTTTTTCATAACAATACGGATATTGTTCCAGTTTCCTTTGTGGATCATAAATGCGAATGTTCAGGTCAGTGTTGTGGAATATTTCCCGAATCTTATCGCCGACGGTGTCATAGATGCCCTGGATGTTCAGCTCCATCGCCAGCGCCGCTTGGACGCTGTTGATGATCGCCAGCTCTGCCGCACGCTGGCTCTCGGCCTGGAACAGACGGGCGTTCTCGATTGCCACGCCCATGTTGGTCGAGAGGGTGGAGAGCAGGCGCACGCTTCCTTCGTTGAAAGCGTGCGGTCGGTAGCTTTGCACATTGACCATTCCGATCACCCGCTCTCCCACGATGATCGGCACTCCCATGTAGGATTGGGTTTGTTCTTCATCTCCAGCAACACTCGGAACAATAATCGCACCCCGCTCTTCCATTTCCTGCAGGGTTCCCAATACCAGTGGCTGGCGGGAAAGGATGACAACGGAAGCCAGGCCTCTTCCCAGTGGGAATGGCGCTAAGAACGGCTCACGACCACGATCATAACCATAACCAGGTAAGATCATGCCAGCTTGTGAGTCGTAGAACAGTATTCCAACCGCTTCTGCCTGGAAGATATCGCGCACTTTTTCGCCTACTATGCGCGTGATGGTCTCCACATCCAGCTGGCGCGCCATGGCCTCGCCCACGCTGTTTATTATTGTCAGTTCTGCGGTCCGCTCGGCCACCCGCTGCTCTAGTATCTGGGTCCAATTGGCATTCTCCATTGCCACCGCTGCCTGGTTGGCAAGCATTGAGAGCAGATCGCGGTCCTGGGTAGTAAAACGTCCATAAATCCCTGAAAGCTCGCAGTAGAACAGGCCTACCAGCTTACCGCTGGCGACTAGAGGTGTGCATAGAATAGAAAGTTGCTCCAGGGTTTCAGCCTCTTCGGGAACATAAAGCAAGCGTGGAACCCTCTTCAGCATGACTTCATCGAGAATCTGCAGTTTCCTTACTTCTGGTACATCTCCTACAAGAGGATAGGGAGGCAGATGTTGCACCGCTACATGGGGCGTACCTTCCTCATCTACTAAGTAGGATGTTGCTCTCTCCGCTCCACTCAGCTCGACCACTTCGTTCAGAATAATCATCGGCAAGTCTGCTACCTCACCGCGGGCGTTCAACCGCACGCCTATGTCCAACAGACGGCGGAACTGATCCTGCCCATCGCCCAGACCGGTCAAAGCATTAGTAAGCGGTTCTAGCGGAGTCTTCCGATTCTTGGCATGTTTAAACCACTCTTGCACAATCTGGCGGTTAATTTTGATCTTGTTGAAATAGTTGCGCCTCAATCCATCATCGCTCAGCGTGGCAATGGGAGTTAACATTTCCTGGCGTGCCCGATCAAGAGCCTGCCAGGCTTCCTTGGAGATTTTAATCTTCCTTTCTTTCCTTTTCCTCTTACCGTACTCCTTAAGTTGAGCCTGGGATAGGTATTGGTATCTCCACCACCAGACCTCCTGTGGAAGATTCTCGTTAGGCGGTCCATATTCCTCAAAGGCTTTCACTGCCTGGTTGGTAGCATCTTGAGCAGCTTCCATCTCATCTAACACCAGGTGCGCGGCGCCCTTCCAGGCTAAAGCCGTCGCTTTTTCAAGGCTCGCGAATTCCTGCAAGATCTGGTAAGCTGTTTGGGCTGCTTCTAATGCCTCATTTGGACGGCTTTCTGCCAGGTGGATACGACTCAATTCCAACCATTCGCCCGCCTCAAGGGTTCGATCTTTGATTTCCCGGGCAGTGGAGAGAGATTGCTCAATGAAAGAGCGGGCTTTCTGGGTGTCGCCCATCCCGATGTATGCTGAACCAAGACTGCTCAACGCATAGGCTAACTGCGGGAGCGACTGCATCTTCTGCGCAAGGTCAACCGAGCGTTGCAGATACTCAAGCGACCACTCGTAAAGTCCCAAGAAAGTATAATCAAACCCGATATTGTTATACATCATGGCCATCCGCTCGAGATTCCCGGTTGCCTCAAAAGCAGCTAAGGCTTGCTCGCATAGATCACGCCGGCGAGCTAGGTCAGGAGAAGCGATTTGCATGCTGTTCAATGTGTTCCCCTCACCCAACCGGTCTCCCTGGCGTCGAAATAATTCCAACGCTTCGTCATAATATGTTTGGGTTTGGGTAGTTTCTCCAGAATCGTAAGAGATCATCCCCAAGTATCTAAGATCATTCGCTACAGCGGAGAGATCGCCAAGCTCTCGATGTAGCTCTAAAGCTCTCTCAACATAACCTTTGCTGGCGTCCTGTTCGATACTGCGCCAGGTCAACAAGGCAAGATTTACAAGGTTGTCCGCTTCTAACTGTTGATCATTAAGCTGCCGGGCTTGAATTAAGGAGCTTTCACACAATTGTCGTGCTTCATTCACCTGGCCTTGACGCCAACGTAAAAATGCTTGTGCGGTAGTCACCCTGGTCTGGCGTGAGACATCGTCCATTTCTTCAGCCAGGGCGGTCATTTCTTTCAAGGCTGCTTCCTCACCAGGGAAGTTTCCGCTATCTCGATAACATATACGACGCTGGTCCAGGAGGTCAAATCGCTCAACCATTCGTCGGCGGGAATCATCAGATGTTTGATCAGTCGCCTTTGACAGAGAATCCTCGATTAGCACAAGCGCCTGGCTATATATCTCAATCGCCTGTTCCCACTTGTACGCGACTTTCGCCTGCTCCGCAGCAGCTAGCAACTCCGCTAGCTTTTGTTCCTCAGGTGACCGGGACTTCGTCTTTATACCTTTTTTAACCATGCTTGCTTTCCTGATAAAGGAGATTGTTTTCTCTCATTTCATCCCTCGCTAGCTTCCGCTCTCAATTCTCGCAAGTCTTTCTGGTCTACGCCTGCAAAGCGCGGCAACTCGGTGAGGCTGGTGCGAGACAGGCGTTCGGTCATTTTCTCCAATAGAAGTTTGTTAAGCGCGGGATTGGTCATCAAGCCGCGGAGGGTCGATGCAGGTACCTGAAGCAGCGTTACCGCTTCATCTGCGACGACGTTGGCTGTACGTTGTGCGCCAGTTAGCGCTGCAATCTCTCCAAAGAAATCACCCGGTTCCATGGTTGAAAGTGAGCGATAATCCTCGCTTTCGGTTGCAATACCCGCCGCAGCTCGCCCGGAAAGGATGAAATAGGCTGTGTCCCCGGCTTCTCCATACCGGATCAGGGTGGCGCCCGCGGGAGCTTTCACAACCTGGCTGCTGGTAACCAGGTTCTCCCTCTCGTTGCTGGTCAAGTTTGTCATCGGGGGTAACAATCCGACCAGCAGGTCCAGGTCGGTTGGCAAGGCAGGACGAGAAGCTCCCAAGCCTGGGGTAACCGGTGCAGTGCGCAGCAACTTGAGAATGCGTCGCCATTCGCTCGACTCCTGGCGTAATCCGGGCAGAAAGAGCGCCCAAACGCCACCGGCGAGGATCAGCAAAGCGCCAAACAGGTACATCACGCGCACATCGATGATGTCGGCGAGTCCTGCAGCGGCCATGCCTCCCAGGAAGAGGACATCCCGCGCCACAAAGAAAGCGCTGTTCACCCGCCCGCGCATTTCGCGCGGGGTGTTGCGCTGGGTGATCAACCTCCGCCCGATCACAGATGGTGCATTGACAAAGCCAGAAATGGTCAGAACGAGGATAGCCATGGGAACAGAAGTCAAGAAGGAGTAGATAATACCGCATACTGCCATGCCCAAGTAGGAGATAGCCATCCACGGCCCTTCTCGCATACGATCGAAGATCCCTGCCATCAAGAGGCTGCCCACCACAAATCCCAAGGAGGTCATTCCTTCCATAATTCCATATTGGAACTCGCTGGCGTTCAATTCCCGCAATGCGAAGGGGAGCAGCAACGAGTTTGTCAGTCCAAAGGCGAGCAGAACGGGCACCATTACCAGGAACAGGGAGCGAAGGATGGGAGTGCCGACCAGGAAGCTCATCCCCGCACGCAGATTACGGAAGACAATACGAACCGTAGTAGATTCTTGCGCTTCTAAAGGTTTGATACGAATTAAAGCGATGCACAGAGCGGATAGCAGGAAGGACAATGCATCTACATAAAAAGCCCAGCGAATATCCGCGGCAGAGGCGATCAAGCCCGAAGCAGCAAAGCCGATTGCCGTTGACCCAAAAGAACTAATGGCAATCAATGAGTTCGCTGCAGCCAGTTCTTCCTCGGAAGCCACTTCAGGAAGGACGCTCTCGTGAGCCGGATCAAAGAATTGACCCACCGCGCTGGTGATCATGACAATGACATACAGCCAGGCAATGTTGAGCGGAACCAGAAAAGGAATCAAGAAAACCAGCACCGCACGCACCAGGTCAGCAGCAATCATGATGCGCTTGCGGTTCAAGCGGTCGACGAAAACCCCCGCAATTAACCCCACCAGCAGGCTGGGTGCAGCCGTAGCCATCAACATCAGACCAACGCTCATGGCGGATCCAGTGAGGCGAAAGATGAGGATTGAAGCAGATAACGAGGTCAAAGCCGAGCCGGCGGTAGAAACCAGCTGACCGCTCCACAAAAGGCTAAATCCCCGATTGCGGAACACAGAAAATGGAGAAGGCGGAGTGGCTCGCATAGGTACAACATTTACGGTCATAATAAGCCTCCTGGAGGACGATGGAATGGATAGAATCCTCGACGATATCAGCTAATGTGAATTAATTCCTCGATCATTCCCTTCAACACATCGAATCCACCCTGCCAGAATTCGGGTTGGGTGATGTCTAATCCGGCTTCAGATAGGATCACGGCAGGTGATTCGGAGCCGCCGTAGGAAAGGATTTTGAGATAGCGCGGTATAAATCCAGCGCCATCTTTCCGGAATTGCTGGTATAGGGCTAGCACCAACAATTGACCGAAAGAATAGGCGTAGGTGTAAAACGGTGCGTGTAAAAAGTGTGGGACAGTGATCCATTCCCATTGGAACTCGTCGCTCAACTCGATCGCATCACCGAACTGCTCTTCAAGGTTGAAGCGATAAGCGGTGCAGAGCTCCTCAATCGTCTGACCTTTGCCTATCATGTCATGAGCCTGGCGCTCGAACAGGGCAAAATAAGCCTGGCGCTGGATGCTGGCGTAAGCGTCATCGATGGTGTAAGCCAGCAGGTCACGCCGCACAGCAAGGTCAGTTTCCTCCTGGATCAGCCGGTCAACGAGTAACATCTCTCCGAAGATCGAAGCTGTCTCAGCCAGGGGCATAGCGGCGTGCTGTACCAGGGAGTCCTCGCCGGAATATTGCATGCTATGAATGGCATGCCCCAGTTCGTGAGCGAGGGTAGCAACATCCCTTGCACGCCTGGCATAGTTTACCAGCACGAAGGGAGTAGCACCGGGTAGGGTGGTGTAACAGAAAGCCCCACCTCGTTTACCGGGTCGGCTCTCAGAATCAAGGTGGTTTTCCCTGAAAAGGCACCAGGCCTGGTCAGCAAAAGCAGGGGAGAAAGCGCGAAAACTATCCAGGATCATGTCAACTGCTTGTGCATACTCAAACGTCTTATCGGATGCAGCAAGTGGAGCATAGATGTCATAACGCCGCAGCTTCTCCATTCCCACCCACCCCGCCTTGAGCTTGAAATAGCGTTGTAATAGTCCAACATTTTGTCGGCATACTTCCAACAAGGTGTCAACTACCTGGTCCGGCAGGTCATTAGCCAGGTTGCGAACCGAGATCGGTGATCGGTAACCTCGCATCTCCAAGGCTTCATCGTGCCAGTCGCGCACCCGGTGGTTATAGATTTGAGCCAGAAGGGTGGAGTGATCGACAAACACTCGGAATAGTTCCTGGTAGGCTGCCTGGCGCATCTCTGCCTTTGGATGGCGGGTGTAGGCTCCCAGCTCATCGCGGGTAAGTACTTTCCTTTCACCATCCACTTCCAGGGTGAAAGCAAAACGGTCGACAATCATGTCATAAATTCCGACCAGCGCATCGACGCCGTTGACATCCTTCGTGTTGATGATCTTCTCTTCTGATTCGCTCAATGTGTAAGGTTTGAAACGGCGTAATGATTCGAGAAAATATCGCAAATTGCCGCTTGTCTGAATCAGCCGCATGGCAACTTCATCGGTCAATTCCCTAAACCATAAACTGAAGTATAGCGTGCGATTATCGGCGTCAGTGAGAGCCTGGTCGATTCGATCGCGGAGGTTCAACGCTGCCAGGTTTTGAACATCTTCCGAGACATACAGGTAAGCATAAGCTCCCAGGATCTGGGATACTTGATGCAATTTTTCATATCGACCCAGAATTTCTAGAAAATCTGCTTCGAGAATCTCGTCAGAAAGACGCTTTCGGTCAGCCTCCAAAGCCTTAACCACCGATTCAAGCTCGGATAACTTTGCCTCTAAGGATTGTTCTACTGGTGTGGGCAGCAGGTCCTCTAAACTCCAACGAGATGGTGATAAGGAGAGTGTCATAAATAACCTCAAAAGGAAATTTTGATCGCCAATCTACCTTAAGCAAGCGATTGTTCGGTCTTAATTCTACCTTAAATCACTCTCTCCCTCGCTTTTCAAAGAGGGAGAGAGGAGATAGATCATTGTGGGAGAATTCTATATGACGCCAGCTCACTTCTTGGCTTGCCGAGGATTACGAGGAAACCAGGGAATGAAAGGAGAAGTGCTACGGATGTATTCTTCATAACCAGGCTTAGCGGACATGCTTTTTTCTAACATGGCGACCCCAGAAACACGAACCAGTAAGAAAGTCATCAGGATTGGGCTGAAGATCGTCCACCACCCACCAGCTGATAAAGCGACCAGGAAATACCCCCACCACTGGGTGGCATCCCCGAAGTAGTTGGGGTGACGGGTATAACGCCAGACCCCAAATCGCATGATTTTTCCTTTATTGTCCGGGTTGGCGATGAAACGCTTCAACTGCCAATCGCCAACTGCCTCGAAGTAGAAGCCAACCCCCCAGACTAAAAGTACAAAATAGTCGAGCAAGATCAATTTTGCTGGATTTGGGCTGAACTGAGCCGCCAATAAAGGTGCAGAGATGAGCCACATCAATACACCTTGAAGAAAAAACACCTTGAAGAAGCTCTTCCACCACCATTGGCTACCAGCTTCCTTCCGCCAATTCTGGTAACGGAAGTCCTCTGGTTTTCTCCAATTCCGGCGCAGGATGTGCAGCGAAAGCCTCAGCCCCCAAATGGTGACCATTCCACCCAGGAGTAGCTTTCGTCCCAAGAATCCCTCCGGCGTGAGAGTGAAGTAGAACCAATGAAGAACCACAAAGCCCGCACCCCAAAAGATATCCACAATACTGGAGTTGCGAAGCGCCAGGCTGACCACCCAAACGATTGTCATGTACACGAGGACAAAAAGGATAGATAAAAGGTGGATTTCAATGATAGACATTTGATGCTCCCTTAAGTTTTAAGATTTGAATTACTTATCTCCGAGAGATACACGCAAATCCTGCTGCACCCGGACCCAGATGGGCTCCGATTACGGGGGTGATGTCCACAGAAGGAATTTCACCCTCTGGCATGAGATGAGAGGCTTGTCTCCTTAGATAATCCGCTTTTTCAGGTGAATGAGTATGGACAAGGGCTACCCTTTCCAGGGGGGCTGCCTGTTCAAGCAGCTCGATCAGTCGTCTAATTGCCTTTCCAGTAGTGCGAACCCTTTCTGAGGTAGGATTTCCGTCATACATTCTTAACAGAGGCTTGACATGCAACAGGCTTGCAATGCTAGCCATGGCGAAGCTCGTACGACCACTTCGCCGCAAGAACTCGACTGTATCCAAAGCTGCAAAGACATGGGTACGAGATATTTGATCCTCCAATACAGGAAGGATTTCATTCACATGAGCACCTTCCTTGGCCATCCTGGCTGCAGTCTCAGCCAGAAATCCCGTCCCTAAGGTCAACTGGCGCGAATCTAACACGGTTACCGGGACCATCTGAATGGATTGAGCAGCTGAAAGGGCAATCCCAAAGACTGCGCTCAATTTTTGGGAAACATGGATGGAAAGTATCTGAGTGGCGCCTTCCTCAACAAGTCTAAAGTAGGATTTCTGGAAAACATCCTGCCCAGGGGCGGCAGTGGTAGGATGTGGTCGAAAACTAGGGAGCCGGGCATAAAACTCCTGCCGGCTTATCTCTATTCCGTCCAGGTATCCCTTAGAACCTACGTTGATATAAAGGGGAATGACAGTGATTTCTAAATCATTTATCACTGTAGGAGGTAGGTCACATGTGCTATCAGTGACAATTCGCACGGTCATATCCATATTCACCAACAAATATACTAGAACCCTATTTATTATTCTAGCTGATTTTATTAAATATACAAAAATTTAATAAATCGCTAATATTGCGTATTCCGCTGAAATCGTCCACTGATTCCGGTCATGCCGTCCAGTAGAGGAGAGAAGCAACGCT
>Ga0209254_10001351_pt1 | contig 21849 bp, 21 predicted proteins | sample FrelakmetDIP11DI_FD_187148 | JGI IMG/M metagenome (GOLD analysis project Ga0209254, IMG submission 187148) | Freshwater lake sediment microbial communities from the University of Notre Dame, USA, for methane emissions studies - DIP11 DI (SPAdes)... | ecosystem: Environmental > Aquatic >...
CGGCTGCGCCCCCTCCCCCGCCGCAGCACAAGGAGGTGTCCTTGGTGTGCGGCATCTCCCTGAACTCGGCACCTGGAACGCGGGCCAACAGCTTCCTCGGCGCCTCGTACACCCCACAATGGCGACCGAGATGGCAGGGGTCGTGATAGGTTATTTTCCTCTGGAAGGGAAGGAGCTCGACGTCCCTTTCCGCCAGGAACTCGGAGATGTGCTTGACCTTGAAATCGACCTTGACATGGCGAGGGTATTCCTCCTTGAACATGCGGTAGCAGCCAGCACAGGAGAAGACCACCTCGTCCACGCCCTGCGATGAGATGCCCTCCACGTTCCTCTCCATCATGCCCTTGACCTCTTCCTCGTCCACGCCGATGCGCTGCAGGACGCTCCCGCAGCATACCTCGTCCACGACACTGAAGTCTTCCCCGATCTTGCGCAGGATGGATGAGGTGGCACGGGCGATGCCCGGATTGCGGAAGGCTGCGGTGCAGCCCACGAAGTACCCCAGCTCAGAACCTTCCTTCCCCTTTCCCACGGCCTCCTGGACACGCTTCGCCTCCCCGTAGGGGTTCCCATGGGAACGGACGCTCTCCACCACCTTCCGGTGGCGAGGGAGCATGTTGCCACTGGCGACGAGATCGCGCCTAGCCCTTTCCACGACATCCACGACCTCGATGCTCGAGGGGCAGCGGCGCTCGCAGTCCTTGCAGGTGGTGCATTGGTAAAGGTGCTCGATCACGCTCTCATCAGCGGGAATGTCCTTCCTCATAAGGCCATAGGAGAGGATGATGCGCCCCCTGGCCACGCTGGGGTCCCAGCCGATGCCCTCGTAGGTCGGGCATACGGACTTGCAGAAGCCGCAGTAGGTGCAGGTCATCATCGTGCCTTGCGCCTCCCGGAGGTTCTTGGCCTCGATGTACTCCGCCATGGCTCAGTTCACCTTCGGGACCACCACGCTTCCCTCATATATGACGATGATGCTGGCCTCGGGGTCGTGGGCCAAAGCATCGTCCAACGCGGCCTGAACGCTCTCGAAGGGCATGATGTTGATGCGCTGCAGGATCTCGTCGTCCAAAGAGGTCACACCGCAGACCCGGGATCGCTTCCCGATGTCCGCCATCTTGGCCGCCTTGTGGTCCCCCAGCCTATACTCGACCTCCACTCCTCTCAGAATGACCTCTGGGTCGCTGGAGGATGAGAGCAGCTGGTAGAATCGGTCCTCTCCGATCCCCTGACGGCACTTGGACACCAGTATCAGCGTGCCGCCTTCCTTGAGCGCGTGCTTGGCATTCTCCATGGCCTTCTGCGACTGGTAGAGATCGACGTCCATGGGGTAAGTGGCGATGGAGACCACGATATCCGCCTTCGCCTTGGTGGGCACGACGAACACCTCGTCCGCCCATCCCACCGCCTTGGCGAAGGAGGAGTGGAGCTCTCCCGAAGCTACCTTGTAGACTGCCTGATGGCGGTCCAGGACCACCTGTACGGCGAATATCTTCTTGCCGCTCAGCTGGCGCGCGCAGTCCATCATGTCCTCGTGGACTGGGTTGCCCTCCAGCGCCAGCACCCTGGCCTCGGGGCGCAGGGCGAGCCTGTGGTTCTGCTCGATGGTGGAATAGGCGCAAACCCCTGGCATGATGGATTTCCTTCCACCGGTGTACCCCGCGAAGTAATGCGGTTCCACGCTGGTGATGATGAGGATGCGATCGAACCTGTCCACCAGCTCATTTACCCATATGTCCGTTCCGTTCCTGGACTTGCTGACATGGACCATCTTCGATTTGCGGGCGTCATGCGAGCGGATGTTCGGGCGGAGCCGGTGCAGCCGCTCCCCGAAGATGAGCTCTAGCTCCTCGTCCGTGGGTGCCCGGTGCGCCCCGGTGGCTATGAGGAAACTGGCCCCATCGAGCTTCACCCTCTCCTCCAGCACATGTAGCACCCTGGCGGTGGGCGTGGGCCGGGTGCCATCGTTCACGATGATGAGCACATCGCCCCCACGGAAAAGGTCCTGGAGCGACATCCCTCCAGACGGATGGTCCAAACCATCGCGAATGGCCTGCAGGTCGTTCCCGGAATCGACGTCGTTGGGTCGGAGCACCTGCAGGAGGTTCCTCTCCGGAACATACAATGGTTGGCTTCCCTCCTTGCCGTACGGGATCTCAAGCCTCATGGACGGGTCGAAAAGAATGAGGAGCCCGCTATTGAAACTTTCCCAGGAAGCGCCGCATCCCATGAGGGCGGACCGGGTAAAATAAAAAGGGTGGGGGCGCATTCCTAACCGATGCGCCTGAGCGAGATCGGGGAGAAGGAGGCCGTGCGCCGCATCCAGGAGATGGTGGCGGAGCGAGGGAGCACCAGCAGCATCGGCCCGGGGGACGACGCCGCGGCCGTGGACCTGGGGCTGATCTATCTCGTAGCCACCACGGACATCCTGGGGCAAGGGACGCACATCCTTCCGGGGATGACCGACTGGCAGGTGGGGTGGACCTTGGCGGCCGTGAACTTCAGCGATGTGGCGGCCATGGGCGCCAAGCCCATCGGCCTCCTGGTCTCCATGGGCCTTCCGCGGGATTTCGACTCCTCCAGATTGGACAGCATGCTTCGAGGCGTCCTCGACTGCTGCGACCATGTCGGGGGGGAGCTTCTGGGCGGGGACACCAAGGAGGCCAAGGAGATCACCCTGGCTGGAACGGCCTTGGGCACGGTGGGGAAGAGGGACATCCTTCTCCGTAGGGGAGCGTCCCCTGGGGACCTACTCGCGGTGACCGGCAGCCTGGGCCTGGCGGCCGCGGGCTATCACTCGCTCATGAACGGATTGGGCGTCAAGGCCGCGGAGAATGCCATCCTCGAACCGCAACCACGGGTCAAGGAGGGGATGGTCCTGTCCTCTTCGGGCGTGGTCACATCCTGCATGGACATCTCCGACGGCCTGGGCTCCTCGGTCCACGCCCTGTCTCAGATGAGCAATGTCTCCTTCTCCCTGGACTTCGATGAGGTCCCGGTGGAGGAGGAGGTCCTCGTGGTCGCGGAGGCGATGGGGCTGGACCCTACCGACCTGGCGCTGTACTTCGGAGGCGATTATCAGCTGCTCTTCACCATCCGGCCAACGGGTCTGGACAGACTGCGCTCCCTCCTGGGGGAAGGGTTCTCGGTCATCGGCGAGGCGAGGGCGAAGGGAGAGGGCTCGGGCGATAACGTTATAGCAAGGGGCAGAGAGATAGTAAGGCTCGAGAACCGTGGCTTCGAGCATTTCCGATGAGGTGGGCCTGCACGAGGCCAGATTCTGGGTCGTCGAGGGAGGGAGGCTCGAATGCCAGCTCTGTCCTCACCATTGCCGCATCGCCGAGGGTAAGATCGGCATCTGCGGCGTGCGCCAGAACCGGAAGGGTAGGTTGTACAGCCTCATCTATGGACAGGCTTCGTCGGTGCATGTGGACCCCATGGAGAAGAAGCCCTTGTTCCACTTCCTGCCAGGAGAACCGATCCTGTCTCTGGGCAGCATAGGATGCAATCTCGGATGCCAGCATTGCCAGAACTACTCTATTTCCCAAGCGACGTTCGGCTCATCCCGAATGAACGCCCTGAGACCGGAGGACGTCCTCCGCATGGCCCGCGAGAGCGGTTGCCGGGCGGTCGCATTCACCTACAACGAGCCGACGATCTGGCATGAGTTCGCCTTCGACACCTTCCGCCTCTGCAAGGAGGAAGGCATGGCCACGGTCTACGTGACCAATGGCTTCATCGAGGAGGCGCCCTTGCGGGAGATCGCTCCCTACCTTGGGGCGATGAACATCGATGTGAAGGGCTTTCGCGAGGAATTCTACCGTGACGTGTGCAAGGCCAGGCTGGAGCCGGTGCTGAGGGCCACCAAACTAGCCTACGAGCTGGGGGTGCACATCGAGCTGACCTACCTGGTGATCCCGACAAGGAACGATACGGAGGAGGAGATGCGGGCTTTCAGCAAATGGGTGGTCGCAGAGCTGGGCGCCAAGGTGCCGGTCCATTTCTCGCGTTTCCACCCCGACTACAAGATGAACGGCCTCCCCGCCACCCCCTTGAGGACCATGGAACTGGCCTGGCAGACGGGGAAGGGGGAGGGGCTGGCCTTCGTCTACCTGGGGAATATCCACATGGTGGGGGGAGAGGACACGATGTGCCCCAAGTGCGGGACACTGAACGTGCGCCGCTCCGGCTACAACGTGGAGAAATTGGCCATCCAGGACGGCAAGTGCTCCAAATGCGGAGAGGCATTGAACATCATCACCTGAGCTGCGGAGAGGGCTTGGATCTGGAGCTCTCTCCCGCATGGTGACGGTTGTCCTTCTAACCCATTAGCGCCAACACCGGGTTGCCCACGATGGCTGAGACCAGGACCCCTGCCGTTATGAATAGCAGGAACGGGACCTTGGGCGTGACCCATATCCTTATAGCGCCAAAGGCCGAGAGCTCCTCGAGTATCTTGCTGTTCTCCTCGTCCTCCTTGGGGAAGTAGATTAACTTGAGCTTGCCATTCTCCACACGTTCCATGGGCCAGATGAACTTCTTCTTGGCCTCGTGAATGCTGACCTTGTAGCCCAGGAACATGGCCGGGAAATGGACATCCCTCTTGGCCAGATTGAACAGGAGAAGACCCAGGGGCACGACCAGGGAAAGGATGGCCGCGTTGAAGAGGACAAGGAGCGAGAAGGGGAAGATGAGCATGAACAGGTCGTTCGTCACCGGGACCAGGGGCCACTGCCCTATCATCGGGTAGACAGGAAACATCAGGGACAGGGCTATGAGGGCCTTGGCGTCGGCTCCGCCCTTGATGATATCTATCTGGTACATGAGGATGAGCAGGACGAACATGATCATTACGTCGAACAGTTGCCAGAAATACAACTCGCTGGAGAAGGTCAGGAACAGGTAGACGAGAGAGATCGCCGCCGCCACGTAGAGGAGGAGTGGCACTAGGTTGATGCCGTCCTCGAAGAGACCTTTGCGCTCCCAGAAGATATCGAAGAAGACCACGCCCAGCGGCACCAGGAAGAGGAGGTAGAGGGGATCCTGGTTGGTCATTATGGTCTGACAGAGTATCAGGCCAAGGCCAACGCATCCGAGGAAGAGCCAGAACAGGTCTGATGCCAGGCGCGTCCTCCAATCCGAATAGGACGCCGCCACCATGACGGCCATGGTCACCACCAGACGGCAAATGTCCAGCCATTCCATGCCGGCCTAATCGGAACCACCGATTATAATCGTTCCGACCCGATTTTCATCCTCTGGCAACGATGACGGAAGGAGAATGGGGAGGCGGGCTCAAAATTTCAATAGGTCTGGTACATCCGGGGAAGAGCTGAGTGACCAGGTGACTACGATGATAAACCGCCGCATCAGGGCTCTACTATTGACCGTGCCAGTGGTAATGGGATCGAGATACCCCGCCCACAGCGGGTGGTGACCATAAAGTACGACAGAGGTACGGAGATGGGAGAGAAAGGAAGGCAGTGACTCAAAGGAGGGTGAGACCGAGCTCGCGAGCATGGCGGAGCGCCGCCTGGAGCTCGGTCCCGCTCACCTTGGCCTGGAGCTCAGGGTATTGGAAAGCCATATGCATGGGCCGATACTGGTCCATGATGTTGACCAGGGCGCCCGGCACGTTCTTGGAGAGCCAGTCCAGGACCGGTAGGGTGCAGCATTCCAAATGCCCTGGGAGCATGAGATGTCGGACGATAAGGTCCCCTTGCTTCGCTGCCAGCTTGTGGTTCCGGGACACGACGGAGAAGTAGTCCTCGACCTTGGAACATTTCTTAGCGCAGTCGTCGTTGCCATACTTGAAATCGGCCAGGTAGACGTCGACGGCTCCATGCAGGAGACGCATCGCCTCCTTACTCATGTACATGTTGGAGTTCCAGATCTGAGGCAGGTTGCTCCTCGTCTCCTTCAGGACCTCGAGGACATAGGCCATGTTCGGGGTGGGCTCTCCTCCCACCCAATTCACGTTCCTGGCCTTCTCCCCCCACTCCCGCACCAGAGTGACCTTGAACCCGGCCCGGCCCACCTCGCTCAGGTTCTCCAATCGCCGGGCCATCAGGTCCGAAGGGAGATGGCGCCCGGCCTCAGGATCGGTGGATATGTCGTAGTTCTGGCAAAAGACGCACTTGAAGTTGCATCCCGCGAAGAAGATGGTGTAGGAGGGGACCAGGGGCCTCTCCTCGCCATGATGCAGGAAATGGCTCGCGATGTTGGCCTGCAGCACGCCGCATCGCCCTCTTCTCCCAGCGCTGCGGTCCGCCCCGCACTTCCATTCGCAAAGATGGCAGGAGGACAGCATCCTTCTGGAGATGGTCGCTTTGAGCCCCATGAGGTTGGATGGGACGGACTCATCGGAAGGCTTGGCCTTCAGGGCCTGGGCGTGGGCCTTCCAGAGCTCCTCCATGCTGGCATCGGGTTCGACCTGCACGCGGATGGACTTGGAGCGTTGGCAGGATGGGCTGGCCTGGCCCTTGAGGATCGCGTGGTATTGATGCAGCGGCTCGCTCATCGGTCCTCGGTTATCGCGGGCGTGAATTAATCCTTTGCTGATACGGTGGGACAAAAAGGGATTTTAAGGATGGGAGAGAATAGTAAGTACGCTGTTTGATAGGAAGGAGGTCAGAACATGGACGTATCGAGCGCCATCCAGAAGAGGAGGAGCATAAGGAAGTACAAGGCCAAGGAAATCCCGCACGACCTGCTCATGGAGGTCCTGGAGAGCGCGAGACAGGCGCCCTCGGGCGCTAACCGCCAGCCCTGGCAGATGATCGTGGTGGAAGATCCAGAGAGGAGGAAGGGCTTGGTCCCCATCTGCAAGGACCAGAAGTTCATCGCCGATGGGGGCGCATTCGTCGCGGGCATCGATGACCCGGCGCAGAAGTGGGCCCGCGTGGACGTGGCCATCGCCATGGAGAACATCGCTCTGACGGCCGTGGAGAAGGGGCTCGGGACCTGTTACATTGGCGCCTTCGATGGCGAGAAGCTGGCATCTTACCTGAGCGTGCCGAAGCCCTATGTGGTGACGGTGTGCATGGTGCTGGGATATCCGGACGAGTCGCCCGAGGCCCGCAGCCGGAAACCCATGAACGAGCTCATGCATTGGGAGAGATTCGGGGGCGTGGACTAAGCCTCCAGCTCATAGCTCGCTTCCAAAGGATTAAGCCCAAGGCACCCGTTCCAGGTCGGGCATTGTTTTTCCGTTTCCAGCCCCTCCAACCAGGAAATGGTCCAGGTGAGGGACATGGAGGGCTGTGAGGACACACCGGAGGTCGGACCGGTGGAGACCGGATGGCGCGGATACCACACCATCTGGCTCTTCCTATTCCTGTCATGGACGCTCCTATACATCGACCGGGCGATAACCGGTCCTGTGGTCACCTGGATGATCACCAACGATGTGGGGTTCATGGCCGATGCCCCGCTCCCGCATGCCCTGGGCGGGATCATCGGCTCCATGTTCTTCGCTGGCTACATGCTGACCCAGTTCCCCGCGGGCTTCCTGGGGGATAAATACGGGCACAAGGCGATGATATTCATCAGCCTGCTCTGGTCCGCGCTGGCCACGTTGGCAAGTGGCCTCGTCAGGGGCTTGAACGCCTTCGTGGCCTTGCGCATCTTCACTGGACTGGGAGAAGGCGCATACTACTCCAACGATCGGGCGGTGGTCTGCGCCGTGACCCCCGAACGGAGGAGGAGCCTGGGACTTGGCGTGGTCTTCACCGGGCTGGCGCTCGGCATGACCCTGGCCTTCGTGCTGACCCCTATGATCCTGGATGCCGGGGCGGAGACCTTGGGCGAGGAGCGCGCCTGGTCCCTCCCCTTCCTCATATTCTCCGTGCCCACGCTCCTGATGAGCCTGATCCTTTGGAAGAAGTTCGCGCCCGGGAAGAAGGGTGTGCTCGAGGCGGGCAAGAGACTGCTCCCTTGGTCCTTTTCCTTCCTCATCGTCCTCATGGCCGTCTTCCTTGGAGCGGTCTATCTGGGATTGGGGGCCCTTGCCCAGGCCGGTCTCATACTGCTCACGGCCTTGGTCCTGATCCTGATAATCTATAGACGGCTGGGGGAGGGGAGCTCAGCGGTCCTCAAGGACCGCAGGCTGGTGCTGCTGTACATCTCCGCCATACCCCTCCTCTATACCCTGTGGTTCTTCGGCTTCTGGGCGCTCCTCGTGGTCTCGGAGGCCTCGCAGCTGGGCCTCTCCGGCGCCGCAGCCTATGCTGCCCTATTCGGAGTGGCGAACGGGGTGGGATATCCTTTGGGTGGCAGGCTGGGGGACAGGGTCGGGCCGAGGCGGCGGGTCCAGCTTTACGTCGGGCTTTGCCTGGGGGTGGCCCTGGCGGTGATCTCCATCGCGGTCGCGGCCCAGAGCGACCCCGACCCCCTCCTGCTGGGCTGCCTCCTCTTCGTGATGGGCGTGCTCTTCGCCTCCTCGCAGACGGTCCACATGACCTTGACCGCCGACCTGGCCCCACCCGGCCAAAGGGGCCAGACCTTCGGCATGTGGAACCTGGTGGCGGAGGTGGGGGCGGTCTTATCCCCGGTCATATCGGGCATCTTGCGCGACGTGACCGGGAGCTGGACGATGGCGATACTGCTGGATGCCGCGCTTCTGCTGGTCAGTGCCGCCCTTGTTGCGTTGGTGCCGTCCCTTGGCAGTAGGAAGGCGAAGGAGCGCCGCCCCGGAGAAGACCGACAACCATTTTAATCGCGCAGTTGGTGAGAGTTCCGATGCTCGCCTGCGCCTTCGGCGACGTTCACGGCAGACAGAACCTGGAGCTCCTGCGGCAGAGCCGGGAGAAGCTCGAGGCTTGTGACCTAATAATGCTGGCGGGGGACGTGACCGATGGCAATGACATCGACGTCTACGGCCAGGTGCTGGGCGTGTTGCGCGAGCTGAGCGACGGCGAGATTGTGGCCGTGTTCGGGAACGAGGAGTACGATACCTCGCGCCCGGACTATCGCCAGAGGTTCCGCATCATCTTCCTTGAAGAGGAGGCCAAGGACCTCGAGCTGGACGGGGTGAAGGTCCGCGTCGTGGGCTCGACCGGTTCCTTGGACCGTCCCACCTGGTGGCAGAGGAACAACGTTCCTGACATCTGGAAGCGGTACAAGGACCGCGCCACCAAGATCTCGTCCTTGCTTGAGCGAGGGGAGGCGGACGCCCTCATCCTACTCACTCATTATGCCCCCACCTACGCCACCCTCGAAGGGGAGAAGCCCTCCACCTACCCGGAGATGGGCTCCAACCTGTTCGAGAGCTTGGTGATGGAGCGTTCCCCGGACCTGGTCATACACGCTCATTCGCACCGGGGCAAGAGGAAGGCCCTTCTGACCAAGAGGCAGAGGAACCTGGAGGACTTCGGGGAGGCCAGTAGGGAAGTGTCCGTCTACAACGTCTCCCTGCCAGCAACTGGCGGGCCCACCTTCTTCGAGATAAGGGGTGAAGGGGACGGTGTGGAAATCGGCGAGTGGCGATGAGGGTGTGGACCTGGAAGGCCTGATCATCGAGGCCGTCCGGCAGATACCGGAGGGCATGGTCTCGACCTTTGGTGACCTGGCCAAGGCCTTGGGGGATATCGTGGCGGCCAGGGCGGTGGGCACGGTGCTGGCATCTCTCCCATGTGACACCGACGTACCGCATCACCGAGTGCTCTACTCCGATGGCCGCATCTCTAATACCTTGCATGATGGGAAGGGAAACGTCATTGGGACAATGCTCCTCGGGAGAGAGGGAGTGCCACTAGCGGACGGCAAGGTCCAATCCCTGGATGCCATTAGGTTCAGGGACTTTGACATCGAGCCAGTTCTCATCAGACTTCGGGAGGAGCAGGGGGCGATGCGCTCCTTGGTCGTGGACAGCGATGCCTTCGGAAATGCCCGCTACGTTGCCGGCCTGGACGTTTCCTACGCTTCTGACGGAGCGGTGGCGGCCCTGGTCACGATGGACCTCCGCTGCAAGGAGGTGGTGGAGGAAAAGGTCATGTGGGGGGAGACTCGATTCCCTTACATCCCCGGATATCTGGGGTACAGGGAGATGCCATTGGCGAAACGCATCATCGAACCATGCGAAGACACCATCTATCTGGTCGATGGCCAGGGGGTCCTGCATCCGCGCGGGTTCGGAGTGGCCTGCCATATTGGTGTGGGCTTGGGCGTGCCGACCATAGGTGCGGCCAAGAGCCTGCTCCTGGGCGATCTGCAGGAGGAGAGCGGAGAAATACTCGTGGACGGAAGGACGGTGGGGAAGCGCATACAGCCAGAAGGGCGGAGGAAGACGTTCGTGTCCGTCGGCCACCGCGTCTCCTTAGCCACGGCATGTGAGGTATGCCAGGACCTGATACTTCGTGGGGCGCCGGAGCCATTGCGGTTGGCGCACATGAAGGCGAACAGAGAGAGGAAGCGAAGGGAGGCGAAGGAATGAGGATCGTGGTGTTCGGCGCTGGTTCGCTGGGGAGCGTTGTGGGCGGACTGCTCACCAGAAGGCATGAGGTGACGCTGGTCGGCAGGCAGGCGCATGTGCAGGCCATCGAGGAGAGCGGCCTGGTCATAACTGGAATGGTGGAGGCCGTGGTCGTTCCGAAGGCGACGGAGAAGGTGCAAGGGCTCCCTCCAGCGGATATGGTGGTGGTGGCCGTCAAGTCCTTTGACACTGCGGGGGCTTTGGAGGAGGTCAGGCCTCTGGTGAGGGAGGACACCTTGGTCGTCTCCTTGCAGAACGGCCTGAACAACGCGGCCTTGCTGGATGCGGCGTACCCGCGCAATGCGGTCGTGGGAGTGACCTCCATGGGCGCGACGCGCACTGCGAACGGCAGGGTCTTCTACGCCGGTGAGGGCGACACTTACTTCGGCACTCTTAGCGCTCCAATGGCGCTGGCCTCCAAGGTGGCCGAGGCCTTCGGCTCGGTCGGCTTGGACTCTTACACATCTGATGACATCATGGCGGAGGTCTGGTCAAAGGCCATCGTCAACGCTTCCATCAATCCTTTGACGGCCATCGTGCGTTGCAAGAACGGGAGGGTCCTGCAGGACGAGCATCTTAGGGCGATCGCGGAAGGGGCGAGCCGGGAAGGCGCGGCCATCGCCGAGGCATGTGGGATCGACCTTGGGAAGGAGGATCCGTTCGAGAAGGTGAAGGACGTCCTGCGCAGGACGGCCGAGAACCGCTCCAGCATGTTCCAGGACATCGAGAGGAGGAAGAGGACGGAGATCGACGAGATATCCGGGGAGCTGGTGCGCAGGGGGGAGGGCGTAGGGGTGGACGCTCCGATCAACCGCACCCTATGGTGCCTGGTCAGGTCCCTCGCCCAATATCCATGATATCCATTACATTAATACATCCAGCGATGATGGAAACCTTAATTATGATGCCTCCTGATGTTCAATCGGTGGTTGCATGGTAGAAGTCAAGGACTTGGCCAACAAAGCCCGCGAGTACAAGGAGCGGGGCTTAAATGAGAGGGAGATAGGGGATGAGCTGCATGTTTCCATTGACACTGTCCGTTACCTATTGGAGGAGGGCATGGATGGGACCCTTCCACCCAGTGATGTCAAGATCGGGTGGAGGAGCGTGGGAGTGAATGGATCACGCATCGCCATGATGAGCGAGATATTGTCCGACCTGATCGTGGAGGAGATGACCAATAGGGACCTGGACGTCGACGTGGTCATGGGCATCGCAGTGAACGGTGTGTCCTTCGCCACCTTCATCTCGGAGATGCTGGACGCGGAGCTGGCCATCTATAAGCCCCCGTTGGAGAGGGGCAAGGCAGGAGGTTCCATCAGCGGCAATTACGCCTCGGTCGAGGGCAAGAAGGTGGTCATTGTCGATGATGTCATGTCAACTGGAGCCACGGCACAAGAAGCCATTAAGGACGTGAAGGCGGCTGGCGGGACGCCGGTGCTCATGGTGGTCATCGTCAACAAGAGCAGCCAGAACGAGATCGATGGAGTTCCTTTGCGAGGTATCATCCGGGCGAGGTCCATGGGTGGGACCATCCTCGGACATGGCCCGCTTCGCTCCTTCCCCTACAAATGAGCGTCAAGGAGAATGATAAGTGGGACTTCGATCAGAATCCCCTCAAGGAAGAAGATAGGGGCAGGATCCTCGCCAGGATCCATTCCACCCTTTATTGGTTGGGCAAGTTCGTGCCAGAGGAGGAGATGTTCGAAGGAAGGGCTGTCCCCCTAAGGGACGTCATCTACCGTTATGTAAGCAACCCCGACCCGACCGAGGAACAGATCAAGGACGCTCTGGAGCTCGCCGATCACATGGAGAGGAAGGCAAGGGAGCTGGAGAACGACCTCAAGACCAAGGATGGCCTGACCAAGGGAAAGGCCCACATCCTCTTGGATGAGATATGCGGCCTCTTGCGCGGCGTAGAAGAGGTGCGCACTGCCACCAGTCCAGAAGCCAAACTGAAGGCCAAGGCCCTGATGCAAAAGGTGGACGATGAGAAGCGTTGGCAGGAATTCCTGAAGTCCGTGGCGTGGATAAATTCCGTTGAACATTGATGTAAACGCTTTATTTCGTTGCTGTTTCTCGGAAGATTTAAGTAACGTTCCTCCGTTATCGTAAAAAACTATACGAATAATTGCATAAGACTACGAAGGAGGAGGAATTCAGGATGATCGATCATCTAGACGAGCGCATTATTGAGATACTGAAGAAAGATGCCAGAAAACCCTTTGTCGAGATCGCAGAGGAGCTCAAGGTGTCCGAGGGGACCATCCGTAGCCGCGTGAGGAAGCTCTTTGAGGAAGGGGTCATCCAGAGCTTCACCATCAAGACCAGCAGCAAGAACGTCAAGGCCATCATCGAGGTCAAGATCGATGTCAACGTCAACACTTCAGAGGTGGCAGACCATATCGCCAAGTTCGATGGCGTGTCCGAGGTATTCGAGGTCACGGGGGAGGAGGACATAGTCGCGATCATCGACGTCACATCGTCCCCGCAGCTCAACGACATCATCGAGCGCATCAGGCACTTCGAAAATGTCCAGTCGACGAGGACGCGCTTGATCCTGAAAGAGCATTTCGGGGTGAGCGAATGATCCAGGGATCAGCGACGGCCATAGTCACCCCCTTCAAGGAGAACGGAGAGCTGGATGAGGACGGCCTCCGCGCGTTGATAGGGTACCAGGAGGAGAACGGGATCGACTATATCGTTCCCGTAGGGACCACGGGGGAATCGGCCACCCTGTCCCATGCCGAGCACCTCAAGGTCATCAGCATCGTTATGGACCAGGCGAGGAAGGCCAAGGTCATCGCCGGGGCGGGAAGCAACTCGACCAGCGAGGCCATTCACCTGTCCAAGGGGGCCAAGGACCTAGGCGTCCATGCCATCCTCTCGATCTCCCCATATTACAACAAGCCCACGCAGAAGGGCTTGGTCAAGCATTACGAGGCCATCGCCAGGGCGGTGGACCTGCCGATCATCGTTTACAACGTGCCGGGGCGCACGGGGAGCAACATCAACCCATCCACGGTGCTGAAGCTGGCGGAGACGCCCAACATCGTGGCCATCAAGGAAGCCAGCGGGAACATGGGACAGATCATGGCCATCTTGGAAAAGGCGCCCAAGGGGTTCGTGGTGATGTCCGGGGACGACGCTCTGACGTTCCCCATCATGGCGCTCGGTGGGAAGGGCGTGATCTCCGTGGCCTCCAACGTGGCACCAGGCATGGTAAGCTCCATGGTCAGGCACGCGCTCGAGGGCCGTTGGGAGGAAGCCAGGAAGGAACATTTCCGGCTTCTCCCGCTCTTCGGCCATCTCTTCCTAGAGACCAATCCCATACCGGTGAAGACCGCGCTGCGCATGATGGGAAGGCCAGGTGGCTCTTTCCGCCTGCCGCTGTGCGAGATGGAACCGGCCAACCAGGAGATCCTCAGGAAGACCCTGGCGGACCTGGGCCTCGTCAAATGAGGCCTGGACCGTCATCGATCTCGTCCTCTCGGAAAGGAAGGTGTTCGGCATGATCAAAGTGGTAGTGGGTGGAGCCACGGGAAGACTCGGCTCCATGATATGCGATCTGATCAAGCAGCAAGGAGACATGCAGCTGATAGGGGGCGTGGTCTCCGATAGCGGAGGCCATGCAGGCCGTGAGATCGGCCCGGGCATCATGGCGCACCCCGCATCCGACCTGGAGAAGGCCTTGGAAAAAGCGGACGTCTATGTGGACGCCACCTCGGCTGGGGCCGCGGCCAAGAACCTGGCCAGGGTCCCCCCCTTGGGCGTGAACTGCGTGGTGGGCACGACCGGACTCTCGGACGAAATCCTGAGGAGCTTCGAGGCCATCGTCCTGGAGAACAACGTCTCGGCCATCGTCTCCCCCAACTTCTCTGTCGGCGTCAACGTCTTCTGGAAGATGTGCGGGGTGCTCGCGGCAGTGCTGGAGAACTATGACATCGAGATCATCGAGACCCATCACGACAAGAAGAAGGACGCCCCGTCCGGAACGGCGATGAGGGCGGCCCAGATCGCTTCCGAGGTCACGGGCATCGAGAACATCGTCTACGGCCGCCAGGGCTTGGTAGGCGCTCGAGGACGGGAGATCGGGGTCCACGCCGTCCGGGCAGGGGATGTGGTGGGCGAGCATACCATCATCTTCGCTGGCAACAAGGAGAGGATCGAGCTGACGCATCGCGCCCATTCCCGGGAGGCGTTCGCGGAAGGCTGCATCACCGCCATCCGCTGGGTCTCCGCGCGGAGGGACGGCAAGGTGCACTCCATGACCGAGGTGCTGGGGCTTTGATAAAGGCGATGAAGTTCGGCGGGACGAGCGTGGGCTCGGAACGGGCGCTCAAGAGCCTCGTCTCCATCATTCAGGGAGAGAAAGCGGAGAAGGCCTTGGTGGTCTCCGCCATGTCTGGCGTTACGAACACCCTCATCTCCCTTATGAAGGAGGAGAGGCCCGCGAGCGAGGCCTTCTTCGACGAGCTGCTCTGGAAGCATTCCTCGGCGGTCGAGTCCATGATGCCTCCGGCCGCCCTCAGGGACCTGGAGACCAAGCTAAAGGTGCGCATCTCCGGCCTGAGACAGGCCGTGGAACGCTACCAGGAACCTGCATCCCGTGTCATGCTGCACGATGCCATCGCGTCCTGGGGGGAGAGGCTTTCCTCCCTCATGGTGGCAAGCCTGCTCAAAGCCAACGATGTGGAGGCCATAGCCATGACCTCGGAGGAGGCAGGCATCGTCGCCACCGGGACTCCGGGCAACGGCGCCGCGGACCTCGAGGCCACCGCGCGCAACTTCAAGCGCGGCGTGCTCCCCCTCATCAGGTCGGGGCAGGTCCCGGTCATCACTGGTTACTATGGTTGCGACCTGGAGGGCCACCCCATAACCTTCGGGCGAGGGGGGTCGGACTATTCGGGCTCCGTGGTCGGCTATGCCCTGGACGCCGACGTCATCGAGATCTGGACGGATGTGGACGGCTTCATGAGCGCCGACCCTCGAGTGGTCCCTGGAGCGAAGACCATACGCGACATGGACTATGGGGAAGCGGCGGAGCTGGCCTACTTCGGGGCCAAGGTGCTGCATCCCAGGACCATCGAGCCCGCCCGCAGGAAGAAGATATTGGTCAGGGTGAGGAACACCTTCGACCCTCAATCCCCGGGGACATGCATCCGCGAGAGCAAGAGGAACCAGGGGCATCTGCTCAAGAGCGTGGCCGTCAAGAGCGACCTGGCCATTGTGAAGGTCTACTCGTCGGAGATCGTATACAACCCTGGCCTGGTTATGCATCTGTTGGCCGCGGTCTCCGAGAACGGTTCCACCGCCTACGCCATCTCCACCTCGCTATCCACATTGGCCTTCGCCGTGCCCTCCTCCGCGGCGCGCAGCATCTGCGAGCGCATACGCGAATCGGGGACGGGAGAGGTCGAGAAGGTCACGATCAAGGACGACGTCTCGCTGATATGCGCGGTGGGGGACGACCTCATCAGCCATACCGGGGCTGCGGCGCAGATATTCCGGGAGGCGGCGGACGTGGAGGCGAACATCGAGATGATCTCCGAAGGCGCCTCGGACGTGGCCCTCAACTTCGTGGTCCCAAGCCACAAAGCCAACGATGTGGTCAGGAAGCTGCATGGCAAGTTCATAGGTGTTTGATATGCGCAAGTTCAGCAACGTGGAAGGAAAGATGATGATCGGAGGCTTGAGAGCCACTGACATCGCCGAGAGATATGGGACGCCAGTGTATGTTACGGACGAGATTGCGGTGAGGGAGAACTATCGCCGCATCAGGGACGCGTTCAAGCCTTACATGCCCGTTCGAGTGCACTACGCCTGCAAGGCGAACACCGCCCTTGCCATCCTGAGGATACTGGAGCAGGAGGGGAGCTACATCGATGCCGTGTCCATCGGGGAGGTGGACGCCTGCCTTCGCGCAGGATTCCCGCCCGGGAGGATATTGTACACGGGAGTGAACGTGAGCACCAAGGAGCTGCTGCAGGTCGTCTCGCGCAAGGTCATGATCAACGTGGACTCCATCTCCGAGCTCGGGCGCCTGGCAGACTTGACGACTGACGCCAGGATCTCGTTCCGGGTGAACCCGCAGGTAGGGGCCGGGCACCATTCGCACGTGGTAACGGGCGCCAAGAGCACCAAGTTCGGGGTGCCCAAGGAGCAGATACTGCACGCCTACGACCTGGCCCTGGAGTTCGGGTTCGTACCCTTCGGTCTACACGCCCATATCGGCGCGGGGGTGCAGGAGGTCGGGCCGTTCGTGGAGGTGACGGAGGTGCTGGTCTGCATCATGAACGAGATCGAGGACCAGCTGGGCCTGAAGCTCGATGTGCTGGACATCGGGGGCGGGGTAGGGATACCCTACCAGCCGGACGGCAAGGCCATGGATGTGGACGCCTATGCCCGCGAGGTGACGGCGCGCATCAAGGGGAAGTGCTCGGCCAAGACCGTGGCCATCGAGCCAGGACGCTACATCATCGCGGACACGACCGTCCTCCTCACCAGCGTGGTGGAAATCAAAGACACCGGGGACAAGAGGTTCTGCGGCGTGGACGCCGGCTTCAACACCCTCGTCCGCCCGGCCTTCTATGGCTCGTACCATCATGTCGCCGTGGCCAACAAGTTCGAGAAGATGGGCGAGTTCACCTATGACATCGTCGGCCCGATCTGCGAGAGCGGAGACTTCCTGGCCAAGGAGCGCCTCCTGCCCAAGATGGAGGAGGGGGACCTCGTGGCGGTGTACGACGCTGGAGCCTACGGGTTCACCATGTCCTCGCAGTACAACATGCGCGGCCGGCCACGGGAGGTCCTGGTCAAGAACGACCTGGCGTCGCTGATCAGGGAGGAGGAGACCACGGAGGACCTCCTGAGGCTGGAGCGCATCCCTACGAGGCTGATGATTTGATCTTCTTCAAGTACGAGGGACTGGGGAACGACTTCATCGTCCTGGAGGACTTCGATGGCCGAGCGCCCAAGGACCCGGCCTTCGCCATCAGATGGTGCGACCGCCGCTTCGGCATCGGGGCGGATGGGATTTTGTATATTTCGAGAGCGATGGGAGCGGACGCCCAAATGAAGATCCTGAACTCGGACGGGAGCGAGGCGGAGATGTGCGGGAACGGCATTCGGTGCGTGGCCAAGCACCTCTATGACTTCGGTCACGTTCGAAACGAGAGGATGATCATCGACACCCTCGCCGGGAGGAAGACCATCGATTGCGCCGTGGAGAACGGAAAGGTCGTGGGGGTCACGGTGGGCATGGGCCCCCCAACACTGGATTGCGCCAAGATACCCATGAGGTGCGAAGGGCAGTTCATCGGAAGGGAGATCGAGGTGGGAGGTAAGATGGTCAAGGGCACCGCCGTGAGCATGGGGAACCCTCACTTCGTCACCTTCCAGCCATTGGACGATGCGGAGGTGGATGCCCTGGGGCCCAAGATGGAGCGCCACCTGCTATTCCCCAAGAAGACCAACGTCGAGTTCGCCACGGCGCACCACGGGCGGATAGATGTCCGCGTCTACGAAAGGGGCGCCTCCTGGACCCTCGCCTGCGGAACCGGGGCCTGCGCCACGGCGGTGGCGGCGGCGCTGAACGGCCTCGCCCCCTATGGAAAGGAGGTGGAGGTCCGACTGCCAGGCGGAAGTCTGTGGATTAATGTAGAGGAAGGATTATCATCGGTCACCATGCGTGGCCCGGCCACGCTCGTGTACCAGGGAGAATTCCAGGAGTGAGGCAAATGGTATTCCAGTTCGCCAATCGCGTCAACAAGATACCGCCCTACCTCTTCGCGGAGATCGAGGAGAAGGTCCGCCTGAAGAGGGCGCAGGGCGTGGACATCATAGACTTCGGCATAGGGGACCCGGACATCCCCACCCCCGTCCAGGTGGTGGAGGAGCTGCGCAAGCACGTCCTGGACCCGGAGAACCATAACTACCCTTCCTCCGCGGGGGAGCTCGAGACCAGGCAGGCTGTGTCCGAGTTCTACAGGAAGCGGTTCGGCGTGGACGTCGACCCTCAGGGAGAGGTCTGCATATTATTGGGAAGCAAGGAGGGACTGGCCAATATCGCCAGGGCGTTCGTGAACCCCGGGGACAAGGTGCTCTGCCCCGACCCGGCCTACCCAGTGTACGCCCAGGGCGCCACGACCCTTTGCGATGCGGTGCCGGTGCGCGTGCCCCTCTTGCCGGAGCGCAACTTCCAGATAGAGGACTCACCTGGCGTCCTGGACCGCACGGCGAAGATGCTCTTCCTCAACTACCCCAACAACCCCACCGGCGCATGCGTGACCAAGGACTATCTCAGGGGCTTGTACCACTGGTGCGTGCAGACCGAGACCATCATGGTGTACGACAACGCCTATTCGGAGCTGACCTTCGAGGACTACTCCGCGCCCAGCATCCTGGAGGTGGGTAAGGAGGGCGTAATCGAGTTCGGATCGCTGTCGAAGACCTTCAACATGACCGGCTACCGCCTGGGCTATGCGGTCGGCGACTCCAATCTGATCACCGGCCTGAGGAAGGTCAAGTCCCAGATCGATTCCGGGGCGCCGAAGTTCGTGCAGAAGGCGGCCGTCTTCGCCCTCGGCCATTACAAGGGAAGGGAGCAACCCAAGATGGTGCGCGACAACATGAGGATCTTCGAGGAGAGGCGCAACATCATGGTGAAGGGATTGAGGGACATGGGATTCAAGGTCGACCTTCCCAAGGGCACGTTCTACCTCTGGTTCCGCGTGGACGGGAGCTCCATGAGGTTCGCGGACCGCATGCTCAACGAGGCCGGGGTGGTCGTTACTCCCGGGATAGGGTTCGGCCAGGGAGGCGAAGGCTTCGTGCGCATCGCCCTTACCCAGAGCTCGAAGCGCATCGAGGAGGCCCTGGAGCGGATGGAAAAGGTCCTGAGGAAGTGATGCCACTTAGTCCTTGTCAGTAGTGGCACCTTGCTCATTTGGGCGGGCACTTGCGCCCTTTGGCCGCCTTCAACGCCTCCACCACTGGCAGCGGCTTCCCTTGCAGATAGGTCTCCAACGCGCCCCCTCCCGTGCTCACATAGGAGAACTTGTGGAACAGCCCGAACTTCTCCGCCGCGGAGGCCGTGTGCCCTCCCCCTATGACCGTGAAGGCCTTGGAGTGAGTGGCAGTCAGCATGAGGTCCTTGGTCCCCATGATGAAAGGCTCCTTCTCGATCATCCCCGCCGGTCCGGTCATGAACACCGTCCCCGCGCTGGCGATGATCCTGGAGAACTTCTCGATGCTCGCCCTGCCTATGTCCAGCACTGGGTGGTCCTGAGGCAGATCGCCCACCAGGATGTCCCTGCGACGGCAATCGACCTCGATGGCCACATCGTAAGGGAGGATGATCCTCTCTCCCTTCTCCCTGAGCAACTTTCTCGCCGCCTCCAGGTCCTCAGGCGTCATCTCCTTGTCCACCAGCGCTTCGGTCGGAGCTCCAAGCTTGACCCCCCTCGCCTTCAGGAACGCGTTCCCGGTGACGCCCACGATGATTACCCAGTCCGCTATCTTATTGCCCAGGACGCGGTCCACCACCTTGACCGCCTCCCCGAACTTCGCCCCTCCCAGGATGAAGACGCTCGGCCTCGCCGGGCTGGTGAACACCTGGCCCAGGGCCTTGAGCTCCTTCTCTATCAGGCGACCGGCGGCCGAGGGCAGCGCGGCCTGGAAGCCGACCAAGGAGCATTGGGAGCGGTGGGACGCGCCGAAGGCGTCGTTGACATAGATATCGAAGAGCGGTGCCAGGGTCGTCACCAGTTCCATCTTGGAATGCGCCTCCATGGTCTTCTGGTCCTGCTCATAGGGCAGGTCGCGCACGTTCTTGAGCACGATCGCCTCCCCGGGGGAGATGGACCGTATGGCGTCCAATGCGGTCTTGCCCAGCAAATCGTCCACGTACTTGACCTCCTTGCCGATCAGCTTGGCGATGACCTTGGAGTGCTTGTCCAACGGGACGAAGTCCCAGTCCCCCGGTCGACCTTGATGCGCCAATATCGCCACCTTGGCGCCCTTGTGCAGCAGCTCCTTCAAGGTGGGCATGATCTGCTGGATGCGATTGTCGTCCTCAATCTCCAACGTGTCCTTGTGGAGCGGACAGTTGATGTCCACACGCAGCAGCACGCTCTTGCCCTTGAAATCGAAATCGTCCAAGGTGTTGAACTCCATCGTCATCTTCCTCCCAACCTACCTGTCGATAAGTCATTCTCCACGGATTAGATTAGCTTTTCTTCCACGTTGCTGGCCGATCCATGATAGGAAGATGGGAAAGGGTTGCTCACTTGCTGATGCCCATGACCTTGTCCGTCTTGCGTATGGAGCGCATGGGATCGTTCTCTATCTTCATCATCGAACGAATGCAGTCCACGATCTCTGGAACGATGTCGCTCTCCTGGTGGATGGCCTGGTAATAGTAGAGGGTGTGGTCCTCCACCTTCACGCCATCCTGCCAGACGATTATCTCCATGAAGTCGCCCCTCGGGCGCCCTAGGTCCCTAGCGAGCTCCATGACCTGCGCCGAGGACTTGATGCCGTGCTTTCCGCTGACGAAGCGGATGCGCGGGACGTTGTCCCAGACGCTCAGGACCTCGTTCTCGGTGGCCTTCTTCTTCAGATCGCAGGTGATGCAATGCACGTGCATCATGGTGGTCGGGGTGACGACCGCCATGGTGCGGATGTTCAGCCAGGGCATGATGGTCTGCACGTCAGGGCCATGATGGGTGGGAAGCTTGAGCGAGGGCTCGATGGCGTTGAGCGCGAAGCCTTTCTTGTCGCCTGGATCCGCTCCCCTGCGGACCAGGGCGGCGAAGCACTTCTCGATGCCGAAGACCCTGTCGATGGGATAGAGCGTTCGGACCAGTCCCGTGGTGTTGCAGGAGACCACGCGCGCGAACGGTGCGCCCCAAGCCTCGTGGTAATTGGCCATGGCGTTGAAGCTGATGCCAGCGATTCCGTGGGCCTCCCCTCCCTGGAAGATGGCCTTCACGCCCGCCTTCTCGTAGATGGCCTTGTACTTCTCTCCAATCCCCCCCGGGGTCGCGTCCACGATGATGTCGCACTTGGGAAGGAGGTCGTCCAGGGTGCCAGCGACCTTGATCTCCTCCTTCTCGAACTCGGCCACGTTCTCCTTGGCCGCGGCGTAGAGGGGCAGGCCCTCTTTCATGGCCAGGCGCGCCTCGTAACTGGGCTTGGTCTTGGTGACGCCCACGACCTCCATGTCGTCCATGTGCTGGATGGCGAAGGCAGCCCTCTTGCCTATGGTGCCGTAACCGTTGATGCCTACCTTGACCTTGGTCATCCGATTCCCTTCCTCGCTCGTTAATACGAGTGGGTGGATATGTCCCTTACGGTATTTTTAAAAAAGGCCATCT
>Ga0209254_10001352_pt1 | contig 21836 bp, 23 predicted proteins | sample FrelakmetDIP11DI_FD_187148 | JGI IMG/M metagenome (GOLD analysis project Ga0209254, IMG submission 187148) | Freshwater lake sediment microbial communities from the University of Notre Dame, USA, for methane emissions studies - DIP11 DI (SPAdes)... | ecosystem: Environmental > Aquatic >...
ATCATGAAGCGATTGATCACGACCCTGATCGCCGGCCTGTTGATGGCCGCCCAGCCAGCCATCGGCCAGCCCAACATCCAGCAAAAGCCGGTCCAGTTCAACAAGGGCGAGACGGGCGCGACGATCAAGGGCAGCCTGAAGGGTGACCAGATCATCGACTACCAGCTGCGCGCGGGGGCTGGGCAGGCAATGGTGGTGAAGTTCAAGCCCAGCAACCTTTCAGCCTATTTCAACGTGCTGCCGCCCGGCAGCGAGGAGGCGATCTTCATCGGCTCGACCTCGGGCAACGACTTCTCCGCCGACCTGAAGACTGCAGGGGTCTACACGATCCGCGTCTACCTGATGCGCAACGCCGCGCGCCGCAACGAGAGCGTGAACTACACGCTCGACGTGGGCATTTCCGGCGACGTGAAGAAGTCCGGTTCGGCGGCGGCCCCCGTCGCGAGCAACGCCGGGCCCGCCAAGTGGGACGCCTCCGGCTCGGTCAGGTGCTCGTCGGGCAGCGACAAGTTCGACAAGCAGTGCGGCTTCCGCGTGGTGCGCGACCTGCCGAAGAAGGCGGCCGACATCTGGGTCGGCAACGTCACGAACGGCGAGGGCGACTACCGCTTCCTGCGCTACGCCGACAAGGTGTTCACCAGCAATGACAAGTCCAAGCTCGCTTGGCAGCGCAAGGACGACAACTGGTGGGTCAGCGTGGACGGCAAGGCGTTCTACCTGATCCCGGATGCGCTGATTCACGGCGGGTGAGCGCCGACCGACCCAAGCCCCCGCGGCTTCGCGGTGGAGGCGTGAAACCAGCAACCCTTTGCACGCCCGGCAAGCTGCCCTGCAAGGGCAAGCTGACGGTTGCCAGACAGTGGCGGCCGTGTCGAGCGGATCGGTCTGCACGGTCACCGCGCTGAGACACGGATAATGCCGACCAGGCGCTTGACCTGTGCCTGCTGCCCATCGCGTCGACGCTGGCGCCCGCCGGGTCCGCGGCGAATCGGCGCCTGCTGAGTCTCGAGGGTGCCCGATGACCGACGATGTGAAGGTGGACGTGCGCCGCAGCGGCCGCCGCTTCGAAGCCGAAGCGGTGCTCGACCTCGCCGCCGACGCGCAGACCGTGTGGGACACGATTACCGATTACGACGCGCTGCCGCGCTTCATGCCGGGCATTCACGACTGCCGTGTGATCGAACGCCGGACGCTGACGAAAGCGAGCGAGCATCTGGTGGTCGAGCAGCACGGCGAGTTCCGCTTCCTGCTGTTCGCCCAGGCGATGACGGTGCGGCTGAATATCGAGCACCAGTCGCTTCGCATCGCTGAGGCGAAGGCCGTGAGCTTCGATCTGGGGCTGTTCAAGCGCCGTGCGATCGATGTGTTCGAGGGCCGCTACGAGTTGCTGCCGCTGGGTGGGCGCCGCAGCGCGCCGCGGACCCAGCTGCGCTACACCGCGGTGATCGGTCTGCGCCTGCCGCCGCCGCCCGCAATCGGCAGCATCGCGGTTCGGCAGAATCTCTCGGCCCAGCTCGAAGCGGTGGCCCTGGAGGTCGCCCGGCGCAGCGCTCGACCTGCAGCGACATCGACCGGCCGTTGACGCGCAAGCCCGCCCGCCGTGATGCCGACTCCACCCCCGCTCCCTGCCCTGTCCCTGGCAGTCCCGAGGCTCGATCAGAGCGTGCGCGTGCTGGTGTTCGGCGCCACCGGCTACATCGGCGCGCACCTCGTGCCACGTTTGCTGCGCGAGGGGTGTGCGGTGCGCGCCAGCGGGCGCAATCGCAAAGTGCTCGAGGCGCGCGATTGGCCGGGCGTCGAATTGGTCGAAGCCGACGCGCTGCGGCCCGATTCGCTGCCGGGCGCGCTCGCCGGTGTGGACACCGCCTACTATCTGGTGCACTCGATGGCGGCCGGGCAAGACTTCGGGCGCCTGGACCTGCAAGCCGCTGACAACTTCGCCGCGGCGGCGGCCCAGGCCGGTATCCGTCGCATCGTCTACCTGGGCGGCCTGGTGCCTGACGACGCCGATTCCGAGCACCTGGTGTCGCGGCGCGAAACCGGCGAGCGGCTTCGCGCGGGCCGTGTGCCGGTCACCGAGATCCGCGCCGGCATCATCGTCGGCGCCGGTTCCGCGGCCTACGAGGTGGTCCGCGACCTGGTCAACCACTTGCCACTGATGCTGACGCCCCGCTGGGTGCGGTCGAAGTCGTCGCCGATCGCGCTCGACAATCTGCTCGAATACCTGGTGCGCGTGGCCTGGCTGGACGCAGCCGCCGGCAAGGTGCTCGACGCCGCCGGGCCCGACTACATCAGTTACGAAGACGTGATGCGCCAATACGGCGAAGCCGTCGGCAAGCGGCCCCTCATCATCCCCGTGCCCGTGCTGACGCCGACGTTGTCGGCGCACTGGCTGGGCCTGGTGACGGCGGTGCCGGCCAACATCGCGAGCGCCCTGATCGGTGGCTTGAAGCATGACCTGCCCGCCGACGACGCCGAACTGCGCCGCCTGGTGCCCCAGAAACTGTTGAGCTTTCGCGAGTCGGTGGCTGCCGCCTTGCAGGCAGAGCAGTCGCACACCGTGGCCGCGCGCTGGAGCGAGGGTCTGCTGATGTTCCGCGGCTTTCGGCTCGACAACGCGTTCTATGCCAAGCGCGCCAGCGGCACCGCCGTCGGCTGCGCATCGCCCTCGTCGGTGTGGCACACCGTTGCCACGATCGGCGGCGACAACGGTTACTACTGCATGGACTGGCTGTGGTGGATACGCAGTGTCATGGACTGGCTCGTCGGCGGCCCGGGCCTGACCCGCGGCCGGCGTCACCCGACCGAGCTGCGGATCGGCGACCGCATCGACTACTGGACCGTGCTCGCACTCGAGCCCGCGCGCCGGCTGACGCTGCACTTCGGCATGCGAGCGCCGGGCTCTGGCGTGCTGGAGTTCGAGGTCGATCCCGAACCTGCCCAAGCAACTGGCCAGTGCACCCGGCTGACGATCACCGCGTACTGGCACCCGCAGGGGGTCTGGGGCTTGCTCTACTGGTACGCGCTCGCGCCGGCGCACCTGTTCATCTTCCGCAGGATGACCCGGGCGATGTTGCGCCGCGCCGAACAGGCCGACGCCGATCTGCGCACCCTTCTCGCTCCGAGTGCGGACAACGAGTAGCCGGCGCGGGCGGGATGGTGCCGGCGGTCTCGGCCCCAGCGCGATACGGCCGAGCGCAACGCCGGTTCAGTCAGTGAAGCGGGAGAACACCAGCGAGGCGTTGGTGCCGCCGAAACCGAAGCTGTTGGACATCACCGTGTTCAGCGGCGCATCGAGGCGCTGGCGCAGGATGGGCAGGCCCTCGGCGGCCGGGTCCAGGTTCTCGATGTGGGCCGAGGCGGCAGCAAAGCCGTTCTGCATCATCAGCAGCGAGTAGATCGCTTCCTGCACGCCGGCCGCGCCCAGGGAGTGACCGGACAAGGACTTGGTCGAGCTGATGTGCGGAATGCGCTCGCCGAACACTTCGCGAACGGCGCCCAACTCGGCCAGGTCACCCACCGGCGTGGACGTGCCGTGAGCGTTGATGTAGTCCACCGGCGTGCGCACCGTCGACAGTGCCTGCTGCATGCAGCGCACGGCGCCTTCGCCGGAAGGCGCCACCATGTCGTGGCCGTCGGACGTGGCGCCGAAGCCGACCAGCTCGGCCAGGATGTTGGCGCCGCGCGCCTGCGCGTGCTCCAGCGCTTCGAGCACCAGCATGCCGCCGCCGCCGGCGATGACGAAGCCGTCGCGTGCCGCGTCGAAGGCCCGTGAAGCCTGCTCGGGCCGGTCGTTGAAGGCGCTGGACATGGCGCTCATGGCGTCGAACAGCAGCGACAGCTCCCAGCTCTCTTCTTCGCCGCCGCCGGCAAAGACCATGTCTTGCTGGCCCCAGGCGATGAGCTGCGCGGCGTGGCCGATGCAGTGTGCGCTGGTCGCGCATGCCGAGGTGATGGAGTAATTGACACCCTTGATGCCGAAGGGCGTGGCCAGGCAGGCCGACACCGTGCTGCCCATGGTGCGCGTGACCATGAAGGGCCCGACCCGCTTGATGCCCTTGGCCCGCAGCGTGTCCGCCGCCCAGACCTGGTTGAAACTGGAGGCCCCGCCGGAGCCGGCAACCAAGCCCGCGCGCGGATTCGACACCTGCGCAGGCGTCAAGCCAGCCTGCTCGATGGCCTGCTTCATCGACAGGTAGGCGTAGGCCGCGGCGTCGCCCATGAAGCGCAGCGTGCGGCGGTCCACCACCGCGTCGAGCGCGAGATCGGGGCGGCCGCTCACCTGGCAGCGCAGGCCGCGCTCGGCATAGACCGGGTTGAAGCGCAGGCCCGATCGCCCGTCGCGCAGACTGCGTGTCACGTCCTCGGTGTTGTTGCCCAGGCTCGAGACGATGCCCTGACCGGTGACGACGACTCGACGCATCAGAAGTTCTCCGTGGACGTGAACAGGCCCACCTTGAGGTCGGTGGCGACGTAGATCTCGCGGCCGTCGGCGAACATGGTGCCGTCGGCGATGCCCATCACCAGTTTGCGCTCGATGACGCGCTTCATCTCGAGGCGGTAGCTCACCGTCTTGATCGAGGGCAAGACCTGGCCAGAAAACTTGACCTCGCCAACGCCGAGCGCCCGCCCTCGCCCCGGGTTGCCGCGCCAGCCGAGCCAGAAGCCGACCAGTTGCCACAAAGCGTCCAGGCCCAGACAACCCGGCATCACCGGGTCGCCCTCGAAGTGGCAACCGAAGAACCACAGGTCCGGCCGAATGTCGAGCTCGGCCTCGATCAGGCCCTTGCCGTGGGCGCCACCGCTGTCGTCGATGTGGACGATGCGGTCCATCATCAGCATGTTGGGCAGCGGCAGGCGCGCGTTGCCGGGGCCGAAGAGTTCGCCGTGGCCGCAAGCCAGCAATTCGTCGCGGCTGTAGGCGTTGCGGCCGAGATCGCGCTGGCTGGCACTTGGCGCCGTGGGAGAGGTAGCGTCTGCCGGTAAGGTGTGCATCGTGTGGCCGCGGGCTTTCGGTTCGGTCAAGGGCGCAATGGGCTTCCAGCTCGCCAGCTTACCTGTGCGCCGCCGGTCGATTCAGGGCGCCATTTTGCCCGCCCGGGCCCCAGCGCTGGAATCAGGATCGGCGTCATTCACCGGCCAGCGCAGCGCGCACGCGCTCGGCAATCGCCAGCGAGGCGGTCAGACCCGGCGACTCGATGCCGAACAGGTTGACCAGGCCAGGCACGCCATGCGTGTCGGGGCCGTCGATGGCGAAGTCCATCGCCACTTCGCCAGCCCGGCTGAGCTTGGGGCGCACGCCGCTGTAGTCGGGTTGCAGGCTGCCATCGGGCAGGCCCGGCCAGTAGCGGCGAATCGCGCCGTAGAACAACGCACTGCGCGCCGCATGCACCGCGTAGTCGATCACGCCATCGTCCGGCAACCACTCGGTATCGGGGCCGAAGCGGCCCTGGCCGCCGAGGTCGAGCGTCAGGTGTACGCCCAGGCCTGCAGCCTCGTGCAGCGGGTAGACCAGGCGCGAAAACGGCGCCCGCACGCCGCTGAGCGCGAAGTAATTGCCCTTGCAACGGTGCGTGGCGCGCACATGCGCCGCGGCCAGGCCGTCGATGCGCGCAGCCACGTCGCTCGCGGCAAGGCCGGCGCTGTTGACCAGGCAGCTCGCGTGCAAGCGCATCGGCTCGGCGCCACCGATCGACAGGGCAAAGCCGTCGGGCAGCACCCGCGCCGCCACCAGCGGGCTCTTCAGCGCCAGCGCCGCACCATGGTCCTCGGCCTCACCGAGCAGCGCGAGCATCAGGCCGTGGCTGTCGATGATGCCGGTGACGGTGGAGTGAAGTGCCACGGTCGCATGCAGCGCCGGCTCCATCACGCGGGCTGCGGCGCCGTCGATCAGGTGCAACCCCTCGACGCCGTTGGCCACGGCGTTCTTTGCCAGCCGTTGCAGCGCGGGCAGTTGTTCGTCGCTGGTGGCCACCAACAGCTTGCCGCAGCGCCGATACGCGACGCCGCGCGATTCGCAATACGGATAGAGCAGGCGCCGGCCCTCGATGCACAACTGTGTCTTCAGCCAATCGGCCTGCGAGTACAGGCCGGCGTGGATGACTTCGCTGTTGCGCGCGCTGGTGAGGCTGCCGATGGCCCCTTCGGCTTCGACGATCACGACCTCGCGGCCGGCAAGCGCCAGCGCGCGGGCGATCGCCAACCCGACCACGCCCGCACCGACCACCACGGTGTCGATCTGCTCCATGGCGCAATCAGACCACAGCGACTGCGGCGCCGCGCGCGCGACGCTTCTTCGCCACTGCGGCCGGTGGCGTCACCGCCGGCAGCCCGCCGAAGAACAACTCGGCCACGATCGGCGCCAGCGACCCGTGCGACAGCGCGCCGTCGGGTTTCATCCAGGTGAAGGTCCAGTTGATCATGCCGAACAGCAGCATCGCCAGAGGCGTGGCCTGCGGCGACAGCTCGGGCCGCACCCGCGCGATCGCCCCGGCAAAGGCCGCAACGACGCGGCGCTGGCCGCCTTCGACGGCGGCCCGCTCGGCGTCGCGCAGGAACTTGACATCCTCGGTGAGCACGCGGTGTTCGTGCTCGGCATCGGCGTAGGCGGCGGTGAAGCGGCGGATCAGGGTGTCGAGCTCGGCCGAAGGCTGGAGCCGCTCGGCTTTCACCTCGCGCACCAGGGCCTCGAGCCGCGCCACGTGTTCGGCCGTGATCTGCGCCAGCAGCGCGTGCTTGTCGCGAACATAGTGGTACAGCGTGGCCTTGCTGACGGCGCAAGCGGCCGCCACTTCGTTCATCGACGCGGCGGTGTAGCCGCGGCGCGCGAACAGCTCGGCGGCACGCGCCAGGATCAGCGTGCGCTGGTCGTCGTAGGTGGCAGCGCGGGCGCGGGGCATCTGCGGCCTATCTGTCGTCGTAGCTGATCGTCACGCGCTCGGTCAGCGGGTGCGACTGGCAGGTCAGGATGAATCCCGCAGCCAGGTCGGCCGCGTCGAGCGCGAAGTTGCGGTCCATGCGCACGCGGCCGTCGAGCAGCTTCGCGCGGCAGGTGGCGCAGACGCCGCTCTTGCACGAGAACGGCACATCGAGGCCCGCGCGCGCGGCGGCATCGAGCAGGCTGGTGGTGTCGGCGCTGAAATCGACGTCGCGCGTGATGCCGTCGCGGATCACGGTGATGCTGGCCTGCGGTGCGTCGCCCGGCCGGGCGTCGTGCAGGTGGGCGTCCTGCGCGCTCGGCGGCACGCCGAAGCGTTCGATGTGGATGCGCTCGGGCGCCAGGCCGGCGCCGGTCAGCGCAGCGTGTACCCCGTCGTTCATGCCATGCGGGCCGCAGACGAAGGCCTGGTCGATGCCGCGCGGCGAGATCACGGTGGCCAGCAGCGAGGCCATCTTGGCCTGGTCCAGGCGCCCGGCGTTCAGCGGCGATTCGACCGTCTCACGCGAGAACAGCGCGAAGAGCGAGAAGCGCGCGAGGTAGCGATTCTTCAGGTCTTCGAGCTCTTCCTTGAACATGGTGCTCGCGCTCTTGCGGTTGGCATACACCAGCGTGATGCGCGTCGCGGGCTCCTCGGCCAACACATGCTTGGCGATGGCCAACATCGGCGTGATGCCCGATCCCCCCGCCACCAGCAGCAGATGGCGCGGCGAGCCATCACCGGCCGGCACGATGAACTTGCCCTGGGGCGGCATCACGTCGAGGCTGTCGCCTTCGCGCAGGGATTCATGCAGCCATGCCGTGAAGACGCCGCCGGGAACGCGGCGCACGCCGACTCGAAGTTCGCCGTCGGCAGGGCTGGCGCAGATCGAGTACGAGCGACGCAGGTCTTGATCGCCGACGTATTGGCGCAGCGTCAGGTACTGGCCGGGCTGAAAGGCGAACTCGTCACGCAGCGCGTCGGGCACGGCGAATGAGACGATGCGCGCTTCATCGGTGTCGGCGACGATGCGCGACACGCGCAGCCGGTGGAAGTGCAGGCCGCCTGTCATATCGCCTTGAAGTACTCGAAGGGCTCGCGGCAATCGAGGCAGCGATGCATCGACTTGCAGGCCGTGCTGCCGAAGGCCGACAGGCGCTCGGTGCGCACGCTCTGGCAGCGCGGGCAAGGCACGTTGCGGGCGAGCACGTGCACGACGGCGTGGCTCGCACGGGTGCAGGGTGGCGCGATGCCGTAGGCGGCCAGCTTGCGGCGACCGTCGTCGCTGATCCAGTCCGTCGTCCAGGCCGGTGCCAGACGCTGCGTGAGGGTCACCGGGCCGAGCCCGGCGGCGACCAGTGCGGCAGCGACGTCGGCCTCGATCGCTTCGGTGGCCGGGCAACCGGAGTAGGTGGGCGTGAGCACGACCTCGAGCGCGCCGCCCTCGCCTGCCGACACCTCCCGCACGATACCGAGATCGACGACGGACAGCGCGGGCACCTCGGGGTCGAGCACGCTGGCGAGCACACGCCAGGCCTGTGCCGTGCGGTCGTCGACCACAGCCGGCCGCGCGCTCATCACCACACCCCGCCGGGGAAGGCGCGCTGCAGGTGCTGCATTTCGGCCAGCAGGTAGCCCATGTGCTCACTGTGCGTGCCGCGCCGGCCGTGGCTGCGAAACGCGCCGTCGGCGGGGGGCGTGAGCCGTGCATCGGCGAACACCGGACGAATACTTGCAAGCCACGGCTCACGCAGCGCGCTGGCCGGCGGGCCAAGGCGGCTGGCAGCCGCGGCGGCATCGACGGCGTCGTCGTCGAACAGCTCGGCCACGTAGGGCCAGGCGCGCACCAGCGCCGCCTGCATGCGCCGCGCCGATTCGTCGCTGCCGTCGCCCAGGCGCACGACCCAGTCGGCGGCGTGCTCCAAGTGGTAGCGGGTTTCCTTGGCGGCCTTGGCCGCAATTGCGGCGAGCTCAGGGTCGCGTGAAGTCGACAAGTCCTGCCACAGCGGCGCCAGCCAGGCGGCCACGATGAAGCAGCGGAGTTGCGTGTCGGCGAAATCGGCGCCGCCGCGGCGCAGCGGCAACTCGACCAGCGTGAGGTTAAAGTAGTCGTGTTCGTCGCGCAGGAAGGCCAGCGCGTCTTCGCCGTGGCCACCGCCTTCGAGCCGGCTGGCGTGCGTGAGCAGCGCGCGGGCCTGCCCGAGCAGGTCCAGGCCGAGGTTGGACAGCGCGATGTCTTCTTCGAGCACCGGCGCGTGGCCGCACCACTCGGCCAGGCGCTGAGCGTGCACGAGGCAGGTGTCGGCGATGCGCAGCACATAGCGCACATCGGGCGTCAACTGGAGCCGAATGGAGGCCGTCATCACATGTGATCGACAGACTTCGGCAGTTCGTAGAAGGTGGGGTGGCGGTAGACCTTGTCTTCCATCGGGTCGAAGTACATCGCCTTGTCGGCCGGGTCGCTGGCAATGATCTGGTCGGAGCGCACGACCCACACGCTGGTGCCTTCCTGGCGCCGCGTGTAGACGTCGCGCGCGAGCTGGATCGCGGCCTTGGGGTCGGGAGCGTGCAGGCTGCCGCAGTGCTTGTGGTCGAGGCCGGCCTTGGCGCGGACGAAGACTTCCCAGAGAGGCCATTCGGCGGTGGGTTTCATGCGGCCTCCCTGATGGATCGCTTTGCGGCATGCGCCATCGCCGCCTCGCGCACCCAGGCGCCGTCATCCCAGGCCTTGTTGCGCGCCGCCAGGCGCTCGCGGTTGCACGGCCCATCACCGCCGACGACGGACCAGAACTCGGCCCAGTCGATGACGCCGAAATCGTTGGCGCCGCGCTCGGCGTTCCATTTCAGATCCGGGTCGGGCAGCGACACACCGAGCACGCGCGCCTGTTCGACGCAGGCATCGACGAACTTCTGCCGCAACTCGTCATTGCTGATGCGCTTGATGCCCCAGCGCATCGACTGCGCGGTGTTCGGGCTGTCGGCGTCGGGCGGGCCGAACATCATCAGGCTCGGCCACCACCAGCGGTCAACGGCGTCCTGCACCATCTCGCGCTGCGCATCGGTGCCCTGCTTCATCATCGTCAGCAGCGACTCGAAACCCTGGCGCTGGTGAAAACTTTCTTCGCGGCAGACGCGCACCATCGCCCGCGCATACGGCGCGAACGAGCAGCGCGTCAGCGGCACCTGGTTCATGATCGCCGCGCCATCGACCAGCCAGCCGATCACGCCGACATCGGCCCAGGTCAGCGTCGGGTAGTTGAAGATCGAGCTGTACTTGGCCTTGCCCGAGAGCAGCGCCGCGGTCATCTGGTCGCGGCTGGTGCCCAGGGTCTCGGCCGCGGAGTAGAGGTACAGGCCGTGTCCGCCTTCGTCCTGCACCTTGGCCAGCAGAATCGCCTTGCGCTTCAAGGTCGGCGCGCGGGTGATCCAGTTGCCCTCGGGCAGCATGCCGACGATCTCGGAATGCGCGTGCTGGCTGATCTGGCGCACCAGGGTCTTGCGGTAATGCTCGGGCATCCAGTCCTTGGCCTCGATGAAGTCGCCGGCCGCGATGCGGGCCTCGAAGCGCGCCTCGCGTTCCGCTTCATCGGTGGACTGTGCGGCCTTGCGCTCTTCCTTGGGCGCCAGGTCCATGGCTTGGGTGTACATGCGGCGCTCCTTACCGAGGTCTCTTGTCGATCACGCGCCGCGCCTTGCCAACGAGCGTGCGCTCGATCGAATCGGGCGCGCCGACGTCGACCGTGGTGCTGACACCGATCAACGTCTTGATGCGCTGCTGCAATGCGCCGGCCACGCCCGCGCGGTCGGCGCCGGCATGCGGCGGCAGCAGCTCGCACAGCACCTGCATCTCATCGAGCAACCCCGATCGCGTCACCACCAACTGGTACTGGCCCGAGAGCTGGCCGTGCTGCAGCACCAGCTCTTCGATCTGGGTCGGGAAGACGTTGACACCGCGGATGATCAGCATGTCGTCGCTGCGGCCGACGATCTTGCCCATGCGCCGCATGCTGCGCGAGGTGGGCGGCAACAGGCGCGTCAGGTCGCGCGTGCGGTAGCGGATGAGCGGCAGCGCCTGCTTGGTCAAGGTGGTGAAGACCAGTTCGCCTTCGCTGCCGTCGGGCACCACGTCGCCGGTCTCGGGGTCGACGATCTCGGGATAGAAATGGTCTTCCCAGACCACCGGGCCGTCCTTGGTTTCGATGCATTCGCAGGCCACGCCCGGGCCCATCACTTCGCTCAAGCCGTAGATGTCGACGGCGTCGAGCCCGCCGCGAGCCTCGATGTCGTGGCGCATCGCTTCCGTCCAGGGCTCCGCCCCGAAGATGCCGACCTTGAGCGACGAAGCGCGCGGGTCCAGGCCCTGACGGAGCATCTCTTCGATGATCACCTGCATGTAGCTCGGCGTGACCATGATGATGTCGGGGCGCAAGTCGGTGATCAGTTGCACCTGCTTCTCGGTCTGTCCGCCCGAGATCGGAATCACGGTGCAACCGAGCTTCTCGGCGCCGTAATGCGCGCCCAGCCCGCCGGTGAAGAGGCCATAGCCATAGGCCACCTGCACGATGTCGCCGGCACGCCCACCCGCGGCACGGATCGAGCGCGCCACCAGGTCGGCCCAGGTGTCGATGTCGGCCTGCGTGTAGCCGACCACGGTGGGCTTGCCGGTAGTGCCCGAGCTGGCATGCACGCGCACGACCTGTTCGCGCGGCACCGCGAACATGCCGAAGGGGTAGTGGTCGCGCAGGTCCTTCTTGTTGGTGAACGGGAACTTGGCCAAGTCGGCCAGCGACTTGCAATCGCTCGGGTGCACGCCGCGGGCGTCGAACGCGGCACGGTAATGCGGTACATGGGCATAGGCCTGCTCGAGCGTCGAGCGCAGGCGCTGCAATTGCAGCGATTGCAACTCGTCAAGGGAGGCACGCTCGATCTGCTCGAGGTCGCCCGGGGCGGGGGTCTTGACCGGCATGGGTGTCTTTCGCGGGTAGTGCTCGTCAGCCAGCGACGGCGGGTTTGCCTCTGACCGTGTGCGAACGGCCGCGAAACACCGCCACGCGCTTGCCGTGCTGGTCGGTGACCTCGGCGTCGTAAACGCCGGCGCGCCCGGTCTTGGAGACTTCGTGGCAGCGCGCCGTCAGCTCGTCACCGAGCTTGCTCGGTGCCAGCAGGTCGATCGAGAAGCCCGAGGCCACGGTCCATTCGTTGTAGGAGTTGCAGGCGTAGGCGAAGGCCGAGTCGGCCAGCATCGCGATCAGGCCGCCATGACAGATGTCGTGGCCGTTGACCATGTCTTCGCGCACGGTCATCGCCAGCACGGCGTGGCCGGGTGTCACCTCGAGGATGCGCATGCCCAACGCCCGGGTGGCGCGGTCGTTGGCAAACATCGCATCGCGAACGAACTCGGCAGTCTGTTGGGGTGTCATGGTCATCGGTCGGTGAAGCGAGGTGGGCGTTTCTCGACGAAGGCCTTCACGCCCTCGCGCGAATCGTGGGCGCGGCCGAGCGCGCCCTGGCGGTGGGCCTCGTTCGACAGCGCGTCGTCGTAGTCCATGCCGATGGCCTCGTCGATCGCCAGCCGGGTTTCGGCCAGTGCCCGCGTCGGCAGCAAGGCCAGTTTCGTCGCCAGCGCCATCGCCGTGTCCATCAGCGCGACGTCGTCGACGCATTGCCAGATCAGGCCGAGGCGCGCCGCCTCTTCGGCCGCCAGCTTGTCGCCCGTCATCGTCAGGCCGATTGCCCGCGCGCGGCCCACCAGGCGCGGCAGCAGCCAGGTGCCGCCGCAGTCTGGGATCAAACCGATCTTGGCGAAGGCCTGGATGAAACTGGCCGAGCGCGCCGCGATCACCATGTCGCAGCCGAGCGCGAAGTTGGCGCCGGCGCCGGCTGCCACGCCGTTGACGGCCGCAACCACCGGCACCGGCATCGAGCGGATGCGCAGCGCCAACGGCTTGTACAGGCGCTCGACCAGGTCGCCAACGTCAGCGTCGGGCCCGGCCAGCGCGGGATCGTTCAGGTCCTGCCCGGCGCAGAAGGCACGACCGCTGCCTGTGACCACCAGTGCGCGCACCGAGGCGTCGGCCGCGGCTTCTTCGAGCGCAATGCGCAAGGCCACATGCATGACGCCGGTGAAGCTGTTCAGCGCCGCCGGGCGGTTCAGCGTGAGCACGCGCACGGCGCCATGCGTGGCTGTCAGCAGCGGTGGTTCGGTGTCGGCGGCAGACATCGGCGAAGCCTTTCAGGGCAGGCGATCATTCATTGACCGACCGGTCGGTCGATCTTATGCTGCGGCCTGCCTCGATGCAAGGCAACCCAGCCCCGAAGGAGTCCCGATGCCCTGCTATGCGATCGACGGCGTGCTGCCCGTCGTCGACCCCAGCGCCCATGTGCACCCGACGGCCGTGCTGATCGGCGACGTGTGGGTCGGGCCGGGTTGTTACGTCGGCCCCTGCGCCAGCCTGCGTGGCGACTTCGGCCGCATCGTGCTGCACGAGGGCGTCAATGTGCAGGACACCTGCGTGCTGCACGGATTCCCGGGCGCCGACACCGTGGTCGAGGCCGACGGCCACATCGGCCACGGCTCCGTGCTGCATGGCTGCACGGTGCGCCGCGGCGCGCTGATCGGCATGAACGCCGTGGTGATGGACGAAGCCGAGGTCGGCGAGCAAGCCATCGTCGCGGCCAGCGCCTTCGTGCGCGCCGGCATGAAGATCCCGCCGCGCATGCTGGTGGCGGGCGTACCGGGCAAGGTGGTGCGCGCGCTGACCGAGCAGGAGATGGCCTGGAAGCACGAAGGCACCCTCGCCTACCAGACCCTGGCGCGGCGCTGCCAGGCCTCACTGGTCGAGGTGGAGCCGCTGGACCACGATGACCCGGCGCGCCGGCGCTTCACCGCTGACGATGTCGCACCGGGCCTGAAACCGCTGGTGGCGATCAAGGCGCGAGACCGCTGACAAGCGCTGTACGTGACGGCCGGCCACAAGGGCAGCGGAGAATTTCTCCAAGGAAGCTGTCGTTCGACCACATGAGATGCCTGCGGAAGTGATCTGCAGGTCGAACGTCTGCTGATCCATGCGTGCCGGCGCTCACCAGCGCGTGGCCTTGCGGCGAACCGAGACGGCGTCCGATTCAGATGCCGTCGAGACCGGCTAGCCCTTTCGCTGGCAATGCGTGAACGGTCTAATTCTCGACCTTCACGACCACGTACTGTGTACCCGACGGCTGATAGTAGGTGGCCCCACATTGATGCAGGGTGGTGCCTTCGATCACAACGACCGTGCACGCTGGCGGAAGCGCGGCCACGTACGTGGTCGTCGCAACGACACGCCTCGTGGTGCGCCGTGCCACACCGGCGACGCTCACCGGAGTCAGCGGCCTGCCGACCACGGCGTGGGCCTCTTTCATCAGTGACCCGCCCCCCGACATCCCACCCGGGGGAAGGTCAACGATGGCCAGCGTGAGCCCGAGTGCCAACAGTCCAAGCGTTGACGTCTTCATCATTTGCCCTCCTGCTTGACTGTGATCTCACCCGTCTCGTCGATCGGAAGCGCAGCCAGCTTCTGTGCACCCTTGGGCGCGACGAAGCTGAACCGACTGGCAGCGACCGCCGGCTTGAGGTTCCAATTGGTGAATTGCACGCTGAACTGCGGTGCACGGTCGATCCCAGTGGTCGTGATCACGTACTTGGTCGGCAGCGGGTTGCCTTCAGCCTTGACCCACAACTGCCAATCGACTCCGGCCTTGCGGAACGCCAGGTGGTGGCTTGCCACACCGTTGACGTATTCGATACCGTAGTAGCCGCTGCTGATGACCCCCGCGGAAAGCACGGGATAGGGGTTCGCAAGCAGCAGGTCGGCCGCCGGCATGGGAACGCCGATGTCCCGCTCGAGCGCGGCGAGTGCGTCATCGATCTGGCCAGCAACGTCCCGCTGGATGTAGGCATTAACGGTCTTGCCGTAGAACGTCAGCTTCTTGCCGTCGAAGAAGGCCTCCGTATCGGCAAACTTACCCCGCCGGGTCAGATAGAAGCGCGACGGCCGCTCGACCAGCACGCTGGCGGAGTTGACCATCTGCAGCTTCTGCCCTTCCTTGGTGACCACCTCGATGCTGGCGTCCACCGAGACGCTGAAGGCCTTGGTGCCCGCGAGGAACTTGGACATGGCCTGCAGGATCTCGTCTGCATCGCGGTTGACCCCGTCGACCGCCATCGCCGGTGCAGCCAGCAGGCTGCATGCCAGAGCGATCGACGCGGCCCGCAGGCCCCGCCCGATCATCGATTCGTGTTTCATCAAACCTCCTTGCCGCAATGGCGATCATTCGGGAACGCTCATTCCCGTGCATCGCCCGGAACCCACTTTGTCATGCTAGGCCGGCGTCGACGGCTTCAAATTGATCTTGCGCAAGTTCGTCGTGTGACTCAAGGGCAAGGAATATTTGAGTTCGCACCCTCGCGTTCAGGCTGCCCTGCAAGTAGCACTTGCGAGCCGCGGGCGCCGCACAGGGTTGTCACTGAACCCACACGTCGCGAATCGCGCGCAGGTGCCTGTGGTCGGTGCCGCAGCAGCCGCCCAGGACATTGAGCACCGGCAAGCGCGCACGCAGACGCACGTAGTGGTCGGCAAGGTCGGGCAGATCGCCGATGTCCAATTCCGTCGCATCGTTGAGCTCGGCATGGCTGCGTGCCGAGGCGTTCGCGCGAATGCTGCGGATGCGCGCGGTCCAGCGGCCCGCATCGTCGAAACAGGCGTCGAAGTGGCTCGGGTGGGCACAGTTCACGCCGAAGTAGGCAGGGGCCGCATCGGCATCGACCCGTTCGATCGCCTCGCGCAGCGGCTCGCCGCTGGGCAGCCGACCGTCGGTTTCCACCGTGAACGAAATGGCCACCGGCAAGCCGACGCGCCGCGCGGCGCGGGCAACACCGATCGCCTCGGCCACACTGGTCATCGTCACGGCACTCAGCATGTCGACGCCACCGTCTCGCAAGGCCGTGGCTTGCGGCAGATGAAATGCCATGGCCTCGTCGACACTGCCCGGCGCATCGACCACATAGCCGTCGCCGCGCGGGCCGATGACGCCGCACAGCACGATCGGCCCCGCAATGCGCGTGTGCCACTCCTCTCGAATCGCATTGGCCAGCCCCGCGGCGTCGAGGTTGACCCTGGCCAGCGCTTGAGCGTCATAGGCCAGTTTGCGGCCCCAGTCGGCGCTCGCGCGCCAGGTCGCGGTGTCCAGCAGGAAGCCGGCACCCGGGGTGGCTGAACACAGCTCGAGGTAGGGCTCGAAGTAGCGCCGCAGACGCTCGCGTCCGGTGTCGTCGCGCAACAGCACGAACGAAGCGAACTCAGGCAAGTCAATGCCGTCGAGGAAGATCAGCGACGTCTCCATGCCACCGTCACCAAGAAAGAGACCACCTGCGAGTTGCGGCAAGGGATTGAGTGTCATCGCACACCTCCGAGCCGTGCGATTGTGGTGCAAAGTTCGGGCACCGATATCGTCACGCGCCTGTAACGAACACCTGCGCCGGGGCTGGTCGATCGCCCACAGCTCGGCCAGTCCAGCGTTCAGGGTGGCCGCCCGTCAAACCCGCTTCGGCCTGTTGCCACTGGCTCCGATATGCGAAACGGCTTTCGAGTTGAACCAGCGCTGGCGCATCGAGGTGGCAGCGCCAAGCTGAGCGCGCGCGCGAGCCTTTAGTCGGTGTCCCAAGGATTCGTCAATGCCAGGCCACAGCCCTCGAAGTCGGATACGTTGCGTGTGGCCAGCCCCAAACGATGACTCAGGGCAATCGCTGCGATCTGGCCGTCGAACTGGGAGATGGGCGTGCCTGCGCGGCGCCGGGCAGCCACGACTGCGGCGTAGTCGGCCGCGGAGCTCGAGTCGAACGGCAGGATGCGCCCGGTAAAGTCTTCGAGGAACATCGCCTCGAGCGCCTGCTCCAACCGTTGACGTCGCTGGCCAGCAGGCAGCAGGCGTGCTCCGAGCATCATCTCCGCTTGCGTCACCGCGCTCACGAACAGGCCGTTCGCAGGCTGCGAGGCAACCCAAGCAAGCACTGTCGAATCGGGCCGCGCGCGCAGAAGTTCGGAGAGCACATTTGTGTCGAGCAGGACACTCATGCGCGCCGCTTTGTTTGCGTCTGGCGTCTTGAGGGCGCGGTACGAACGGCCTTCGAATCTTTATCGAAGCTGGGCGGGGTCCGCACGGGCTCACGCTTGGGCACACTCAACTCCACATCGCCCAGGCCGACAAACCGAGCACGGATGCGCGAGGCCAGATCCTTGGCGGGAACAGGTGCCTCAAGAAGTGCGGCACGCAGTATCTGCCGCGCCTCCTCCTCCATGGAGCGGTTCCGGCTCGCGGCGCGCATACGAAGGTCGCGCTTGAGGGACTCGTCTAGGTCGCGAATGGTGAGTGTGGCCATGTGCAAGCCTCCTGATTCAGAGGCATTGTACTCAATGCAGTCATTGATAGCACTCATGGGCGAGGAATCGGCCGCATGCTTCGGGCACCGATATCATCAAGCGCGTGGAACGAACACCTGCACAAGGGCTGGCCGATCGCCTGCAGCTCGGCGAGTCCGGCGTTCCGGGTGGCCGCCCGCCACACCCACTTCGGCCTGTTGCGACTGGACCCGATATGCGAAACGGCTTTCGAGTTGGACCGGCGCTGGCGCATCGCGGTGTCAGCGCCAATCCGCGCGCGCACCGGGGCCTTGCAACGCGGCGGCCTGGCGTGGCGTTCCAATGAGCATCGACACTCGCGCAGCGGGTGTGCCGCGCAATGAAGGCACGGCGCTCGATCTCGATCGCGTGGCCGCCGTGCGCGTCAATGCGCCGGCCGTGGCCCGGCGCGTGCAGAGTCTGTCGGCACGCCGCGGCGTGAAGAAGGAGTTCCAGGCCGCGTGGCTGCTCAAGGCGGTGCAGTGCATCGACCTCACGACGCTGTCGGGCGACGACACGCCGGGCCGCGTGCGCCGGCTGTGCGCCAAGGCCCTGCAGCCGATGCGTGCCGATCTACAGGCCAGCCTGGGCATCAGCGGCCTGCGCGTCGGCGCGGTCTGCGTCTATCACGAGATGGTGGCCGAGGCGGTGCGATGCGTCGGCCCGGCTGGGCTGCCGGTGGCGGCGGTATCGACGGGGTTTCCGGCCGGCCTGTCGCCGCTGGAGACGCGGCTGCGCGAGATCGAGCTGTCGGTGGCTGCCGGCGCACAAGAGATCGACATCGTCATCAGCCGGCGATTCGCCTTGCTGCACGACTGGCGCGCGTTGTACGACGAGGTGCGCGCCTATCGGCAGGCCTGCGGCGACGCGCACCTGAAGGCGATTCTTGCCACCGGCGAGCTGCAGACGCTCGAGAACGTCGCGCGGGCATCCTGGGTCTGCATGATGGCCGGCGCCGACTTCATCAAGACCTCGACCGGCAAGGAGAGCGTCAATGCCACGCTCGACGTCTCGCTGGTGATGGTGCGCGCGATCCGCGAGTACCACGCGAGCACCGGCTTTCGGGTCGGCTACAAACCCGCGGGCGGCATCTCGAGCGCGCGCCTGGCCACGCAATACCTGGCCTTGATGCGCGAGGAACTGGGCCCGGAGTGGGTGGTGCCCGAGCTGTTCCGCTTCGGTGCGTCGAGCCTGTTGACCGACATCGAGCGCCAGCTCGAGCACCATGTGCTCGGCGCCTACAGCGCCGCCTGGCGTCACCCCCTGCCCTGACCACCGGGACCCCGCATGCCCGCCTCCTCCGACATTCGCGACATCATGAGCACCCTGGACTACGGCCCGTCGCCCGAATCCGCCACGCCGGCACTCGACTGGCTGGCTACGCACGAGCAAGGCTTCGGGCTCTGGATCGGTGGCCAATGGCGCGATGGCAGCTCGCACTTCGACAGCCTCAACCCGAGCAATGGCCAGCGCCTGGCGGCGATCACGCAGGCGCAAACCGGAGACGTCGACCAGGCCGTACAGGCGGCCGAAGCGGCCTTGCCGGCATGGACGGCGCTCGGGCCCGGCGGCCGCTCGCGCGTGCTGTACGCCATCGCGCGCACGCTGCAACGCCACAGCCGATTGCTCGCCGTGCTGGAGACGCTGGACAACGGCAAGGCGATCCGCGAATCGCGCGACATCGACATCCCGCTGGCGATCCGCCACTTCTATCACCACGCCGGCTGGGCGCTGCGCCTGGCCACCGAGTTCCCGAAACACCGAGCGCTTGGCGTGGTCGGCCAGATCGTGCCGTGGAACTTTCCGCTGCTGATGCTGGCCTGGAAGATCGCGCCGGCGCTGGCCTGCGGCAACACGGTGGTCTTCAAGCCGGCCGAACAGACCTCGCTGACGGCGCTGCTGTTCGCCGAGCTGTGCACGGAGGCCGGCGTGCCGCCGGGCGTGATCAATATCGTCACCGGCGACGGCGCCGTCGGCCAGGCCATCGCGCAGCATCCGCGCCTCCGCAAGATCGCCTTCACCGGCTCCACCGAGGTCGGCCGCGAGATCCGCAAGGCGACAGCTGGTTCGGGCAAGAAACTCAGCCTCGAGCTCGGCGGCAAGTCGCCGTTCATCGTCTTTGCCGACGCCGACCTCGACGCGGCCGTCGAAGGCATCGTCGACAGCATCTGGTTCAACCAGGGCCAGGTCTGCTGCGCCGGCTCACGCTTGTTGGTCCACGAGGGCACGGCCGAACGCCTGCTGGCCAAGCTGCGCGCGCGCATGGCGCTGTTGCGCATCGGCGACCCGCTCGACAAGTCGATCGACATGGGTCCGCTGATCGACCGCACGCAGTGGCAGCGTGTCAGCGGCTACGTCGAACGCGCGCGCGCCGAAGGCGCGGTGATCACGCAAGCCGAGCTCGGCGCGCTGGCCGCCGGCGACAACCACTGCTACTACCCGCCGACCCTGGTCACGAGTGTCGAGACATCGAGCGAGATCGTCAGCGACGAAGTCTTCGGCCCGGTGCTCGTGGTGCAGACCTTCCGCACGCCGGCCGAAGCCGTCGAGCTGGCCAACCACACGCGCTTCGGCCTCGCGGCTTCGCTGTGGAGCGAATCGATCGGCCTCACGCTCGACGTCGCGCCCAAGCTCAAGGCCGGTGTCGTCTGGATCAACACCGCAAACGCTTTCGATGCCGCCTGCGGCTTCGGCGGCGTCAAGGAGTCGGGCTTCGGCCGCGAAGGGGGCCGCGAGGGCTTGATCGAATACCTCGGGCCGGATGCCACGCCGGCAACGCAGCACGACATGCCTGCTGCCAGTGAGGTACCGCTCCGCACGCCGGATGCCATCGACCGCACCGCCAAGCTCTACGTCGGTGGCGCGCAGACCCGTCCGGATGGCGGCTACAGCGTGCGCGCCGAGACCGGCGACACGACCTGGCCCGCCACACCGCTCGGCAACCGCAAGGACATCCGCAACGCCGTCGAGGCGGCGCGCAAGGCGACGGGCTGGGAGCGCCAGTCGGCGCACGGCCGCGCGCAAGTGCTGTACTACCTGGCCGAGAACACGCAGGCCCACGCCGAGCGGCTGATCGCCACGCTCACGCCCTTTGCCGGCGACGCGCGGGCGCGCTTGGAGTTGCAGTGCAGCGTCGATCGCCTGCTGGCGTTTGCCGCCGCGGCCGACAAGTTCGAGGGCCGCGTGCACCAGCCGCCCGGCAACGTTGTGGTCATGGCCTTGAACGAACCGGTCGGCGTGATCGGCCAGATCGCACCGGACGACTGGCCGTTGCTGGGCATGGTGTCGCTGCTCGCGCCGGCCATCGCGATGGGCAACCGCGTCGTGCTGGTGCCCTCGCAGCGCCTGCCATGGATCGCCGCCGACTGGGTGCAGGTGCTCGAGACTTCCGACATCCCGGCCGGCGTGGTGAACCTCGTCACCGGCCAGCGCGACGAGCTGGCGCCGGTGCTCGCCGCGCATGCCGATGTCGATTCACTCTGGTGCCTCGATGCGGCGCCCGAGCTGGCAACCCAGCTCGAGCGGCTGTCGGCCATCAACCTCAAGCGGACCTGGATCGACCGCGCCGACAATTCCGCATGGGCCGACGCCGACTGGGCCGAACCCGACCACTTCCTGCGCCAGGCCACGCAGGTCAAGAACGTCTGGGTACCCTACGGCGTTTGATGCCAGGATCGAGACCATGACCACTCCGACTCCAGCGGCCGAAGCGTCCCGGCTGGCGCTGCACGATCTGTTCGGCCTGCAGGGCCGCGTGGCCTACGTCACGGGCGGCTACGGCGACATCGGCAGCGCGATCGCGCGCGGCCTGGCGATGGCGGGCGCCCGGGTGGCGATCTCGGGCCGCAGCGCCAAGAAAGCGCAGGCGCTGGCTGCCGCCTTGCGCGCCGAAGGTTGCGACGCGCTGGGCCTGGCAATGGACGCCCACCATGCAGCCGAGATCGCCAGCTCGGTCGACCGCGTCGCCAGCCACTTCGGCCATCTCGACTTGCTCATCAACTGCGTGGGTATCCAGCGCGAGGAGCGCCTGGCCGGCGTCACCGAAGCCGCGTTCGACGAGGTGGTTCAGGTCAACCTCAAGGCGGCGATGTTTCTGGCGCAAGCCGCCGCGCGGCATCAGGTGGCCGCTGTTCAGGCAGGCCGGGCGGCAGGGCGCCAGGTGCACCTGCTGTCGGTGCGTGCGCAGTTGGGGATGCGCGACCGCGGCTACTCGGCCTACTGCGCCACCAAGGGCGCGCTGGTGATGCTCATCAAGCAGCATGCCGTGGAGCTATCGGCGCACGGCATCTGCGTCAACGGTGTCGCACCCACCGTCGTGCGCGGCGAGATGGCACGCCATTGGCTCGAGAATCCGCAGACCCGGCAACAGGTGCTGCAACGCATCCCGCTCGGGCGTGTGGCCGAGCCGGTGGATGTTGTCGGCGCGACGCTGTTCTTCTGCAGCCCGGCCGCAGCGTTCGTCACCGGGCAGGTGCTCTATGTGGAC
>Ga0209254_10001353_pt1 | contig 21833 bp, 20 predicted proteins | sample FrelakmetDIP11DI_FD_187148 | JGI IMG/M metagenome (GOLD analysis project Ga0209254, IMG submission 187148) | Freshwater lake sediment microbial communities from the University of Notre Dame, USA, for methane emissions studies - DIP11 DI (SPAdes)... | ecosystem: Environmental > Aquatic >...
TTCCGCCTTCCGCCTTCCACCTTCCGAATTCATAGCTTGGGGGTCTTGTGCCCAAAGGTTTCTACCGTCTCGGCTGCGACATCGGGGGCACCTTCACGGACTTCGTGCTGGTCAACGATCAGGCCGGGCAGTTTTATGTCCATAAATGCCTGACGACCCCGGCAGACCCCTCCGATGCCGTGGAGCAGGGCATCCGCGCGCTGCTCGACCAGATCCCCGGCCGGAAGCCGGACATCGACGAGATCATCCACGGCACCACGCTGGTGATCAACGCCATCATCGAACGCAAGGGCGCTATCACCGGTCTGATCACCACGCAGGGGTTCCGGGACGTGCTCGAACTCGGCCGCGAGCTGCGCTACGACGCCTACGACATCTTCGCCGAATACCCCCGAGCGCTGGTGCCGCGGCGGCTGCGCCTGGAGGTCGACGAGCGCATCGCCAGCGACGGCCGGGTGATCAAGCGGCTCGACCCGCAGGAGGTCCGGGGAACGCTGGCCGAGCTGCGCCGCGCCGGGGTCGAGTCGCTGGCGGTGTGCCTGATCAACTCCTACCGCAACCCCGACCACGAAAGGCAGATCAAGGCGCTGGTGGAGCAGGAATGGCCCGAGGTGTTCCTGTCCGCCTCGGTGGAAGTGCTGCCCCAGATCCGCGAATACGAACGCACGTGCACGACCGCCACCAACGCCTACGTCAAGCCGATCACCGCCCGCTACCTGAAGAAGCTTTCCGCCCGGCTGCATGCCCAGGGATTCATGGGCAAGCTCTACATCATGCTTTCGAGCGGCGGGATCACCTCGGTGGAAACCGCCCGCGACTTCCCGGTGCGGATCATCGAATCGGGCCCCACCGCCGCCGTCATCGCATCGCAGCACTACGGCCGGATGTTCGCGATTCCGGACATCTTCTGCTTCGACATGGGCGGGACCACCGCCAAGTCCTGCCTGATCCAGAACGGGCAGGCGGGGCTGGTCTCGACCTTCGAGGTGGGCCGGGTGCAGCGGTTCAAGAAAGGCAGCGGGCTGCCGATCCAGGTGCCGGTCGTGGACCTGATGGAGATCGGCGCCGGCGGCGGCAGCATCGCGCGGATGAGCAAAATGGGGCTGCTGCAGGTCGGACCGCAAAGCGCGGGCGCCGACCCCGGCCCGGTCTGCTACGGCCGCGGCGGCCGGGAGCCGACCGTCACGGACGCCGACCTGATGCTGGGCTACCTGGACCCGGATTATTTTCTGGGCGGCAGCATGCCCCTGGACAAAGCCGGCGCCGAGGCCGCCATCCGCGCCCGGGTCGCCGACCCCCTGGGCGTGGCGCCGCTCGAGGCCGCCTTCGGCATCCACGACCTGATCAACGAAACCATGGCGGCGGCGGCCAAGACCCACATCGCCGAAAAGGGCGGCAATCCCAAACTCATCACGATCGCGGCCTTCGGCGGGGCCGGGCCGGTGCATGCCTACGGGCTGGCCAAGAAAATCGGAGCGCCGCGGATCATCGTGCCTCCCCTGGCCGGCGTGGGCTCGGCCATGGGGTTCTTCACCGCGCCGGTGGCCTTCGACCTGTCGCGCAGCCAGCGCACCACCCTGGACGACGCCGACTTCGACCAGATCGAGGGCCTGTTCCAGGATCTCGAGCGCGAGGCGGGGGGGATTCTCCAACAGGCCGATCGGAGCCGCCGGCTGCGGTTCGAGCGCACCCTCATGATGCGCTTCGTGGGGCAGGGCGCCGAGACCGATCTCCCCATCGAGCGCCGGCCGTTTCAGAAATGGAGCAAGGCCGCCATCCGCCAGCGCTTCGATGCGGTCTATCAAAAACTTTACGGCCGCACCTACCCCGAGAACGCGGTCGAGTTCGTCACCTTCAAGGTGCGGGCGAGCCTGCCGGAGCGCCCCTTCCGCCTGCCGCCGCTGGCCCGGCGCAAGGGGAAGATGTCTGAATGCATCAAGGGCCGGCGGCCGGCCTTTTCCGTGCTCAAGAAGAAGTTCGTTCCCTTCACGGTGTACGACCGCTTGAAGCTCTACCCGGGAGCGCGGATGCCGGGGCCGGCCATCATCGAGGAGAAGGAGTCCACCATCGTAATCGGCGAGGATGCCAAGGCACGGGTGGATGAATACGGGTTCGTGTGGATCGACATCAAATGAAGTTGGAAGGCGGAAATGGGAAGGGGGAAGTCGGAAATGGGAAGGTGGAAGGCGGAATGCGGAAGGGGGAATTCGGAAAGCGGAGGTCGGAAGAGGGAAAGGGGAAGGCGGAGGATGGCTTTTGATTCCACGTTCCGCATTACGCTTCCTTCTTCAAGAATCATGACAACAGAAGAGTTCGAATAGTGGTTTAAGTGTGAGTGCTGTCGGAGGGAAGGTTTTTTTTACTTCCGCCTTCCGCCCTCCGACTTCCAATAGGGGATGGTATGCCGGTTAAAGCCAATAAACACGGAAGCCGGGCTGGCAGGAGGGCTTCGTCACGTAGATTCGACCCCATCACGCTCGAGATCCTCTGGCGGCGGCTGGTGTCGATCGTGGACGAGGCCGATGCCTCCGTGGCGCGCACGGCCTTTTCCAGCCTGCTGCGCGACGCGCACGACTACACCTGCATGTTCACCGACAGCCGCGGCCAGGAGCTCGTCCAGGGCACCTTCTGCACTCCGGGGCAGGCCGGTGCGATGGCGCTGGGGGTGAAGAAAATCGTCACCTCCATTCCGCGCGACGACTACCGGCCGGGAGACGTCTTCATCGTGAACGACCCCTGGCTGCTGGCCGGGCACCTGAACGATGTCTGCGTGCTGAGCCCGATCTTTTTCAAAAACCGGCCGGTGGCGTTCACGGCCTGCGTCTTTCACCACGCGGACATCGGGGGGCGCGTGGCCTCGGACAACCGCGAAGTGCACGAGGAAGGCCTCTTCATACCGCTCACCCGCCTGTACCGGGCCGGCCGGCTCAACGAGGACGTGCTGCGCATGATCCGCTGGAACGTGCGCACCCCGGAGGAGGTGACCGGCGACATCCGCTCCCAGGTCGCGGCCAACCATGTCTGCGCCCGGAAGATCATCGAGATGCTGAGCGACGAGGGCCTGGACACGCTGGACGGCCTGGCCGACGAGATCATCGCGCGCACCGAGCGCAGCATGCGCTCGGCCATCGCGCGGATCCCGGACGGGACCTACCCGCACGAGGGGTTGATCGAGGGCGCCGGCCGGCGCAAGGACGTGACCATCCGCCTGACCGTGACCGTCAAGGGCAGCGACCTGCATGTGGACTTCGCGGGCACTTCGCCGCAGGTGGACTGGGGCGGAAACGTGGTCTACCACTTCACCTACGCCTACGTGTTCATGGCGGTCAAGAGCGCCTTCGACCCGGATGTGCCCATCAACGAGGGCGCCATCCGGCCGGTCACGATGAGCGCTCCCGAGGGCTGCGTCGTCAACTGCCGGTTCCCGGCAGCGGTGGCCGCGCGCATGCAGATCGGCCACTTCATGACCGAGATGGTGTACAAGGCCCTGGCCGCGGCCGTCCCGCACCAGATCATCGCCGGCAGCGGGGGAACGCCGGCCCAGACCAACATCTTCTACGGCCGGCGGCACAATGGAAAACCCTGGCACACCATGATCATCCGCGGCGGCGGCCTGGGCGCGAGCAGCCGCCTGGACGGCCACCACTGCGCCATCTTCCCGGCCAACGGCGCCAACACCCCGGTCGAGATCTTCGAGAGCGACACCCCGCTGCTCGTCTCCGAGCGCGCGCTGGTGCCCGACTCCGGAGGTCCGGGCCGGATGCGCGGCGGGTTGGGCCGCAAGATGGCGATCCGGGTCCCGGACGACGACTTCGGACCGCAGCCGCCGGTCACGGTGGCGGTGCAGGCCGGCCGCTTCCGCTATCCGCCGGAGGGCATGTTCGGCGGCCGGCCGGGGTCCCGGGCGCGATTCGAGCGCAACCGCCAGCCCGCCGACCCCAGCGGCCTGACCCACTGCGAACGCGGCGACCTGATCGAATTTTACAGCGCCGGCGGCGGCGGCTGCGGCGATCCCTTCGAGCGCGACCCCGAGGCGGTGGAATCCGACGTGGCCAACGGCTACATCAGCGTCGAGAGGGCGCGCGCAGACTATGGGGTGGTTATTGATCCGGGCGCCTTAAAAGTGGATCTCGAAGCCACGATGAGGTTGCGGGCTGAGAAGGGAAGAAGTAGTGGCTGAAATCCGAAGCACGAAATCCGAAATCCGAAACAAGCACGAAACTCGAATTAGAATTCGGGGTTGAGGAGCGATTGCATGTCGCAGACCTTCATGCCGGGTTTCAAGAGCATCGCGCAGCTGCAGGACCATCAGCTGAAAGGCCTTCAATGGACCCTGGCGCACGCCTACGGCGGCTCGCCGTTTTATCGGCAGCGGCTGGACGAGGCCGGGGTGCGGCCCGGGGACCTCTGCTCGCTGGCGGATATCCGCCGGCTGCCCTTCACCAGCGCCGACGATCTGCGCGAAGGCTACCCCTTTCCGCTGCTCGCGGTGCCCGAGAACCGGGTGGTGCGCATCCACGCCTCCTCGGGCACCACCGGGAAGAAGAAGGTGCTGGCCTACACCCGCAAAGATGTGGACGACTGGGCGCATTTCTTCGCCCGCTGCTACGAAATGGCCGGGCTCACGGCCGAGGACCGCGTGCAGATCGCCGTGGGCTACGGCCTGTGGACCGCGGGCGTGGGGTTTCAGCTCGGCTGCGAGCGCTTCGGCGCCATGGCGGTGCCCATCGGTCCGGGCAACCTCGAGATGCAATGCCAGTTCCTGGAAGACCTGCAGCCCACGGTCATGTGCTGCACGGCCTCCATGGGCCTGCTGGTCGCCGAGGAGGTCAACCGCCGCGGCTTAAGAAACAAGATCCGGCTCAGGAAGATGATATTCGGGTCGGAACGCAGCAGCGACGCCATGCGCCGGCGGATCAAGGAACTGCTGGGCCTGGAGGACCTGTTCGACATCCCGGGCATGACGGAGCTCTACGGCCCCGGGACGGGCCTCGACTGCCGTGCGCACGAGGGGATCCACTACTGGGCGGACTACTACATCCTGGAGATCCTCGATCCCGGCACGCTCCAGCCGGTGGCGCCGGGCGAGATCGGCGAAATGGTGGTCACCACCCTCTGCAAGGAGGCCGCGCCGTTGATCCGCTACCGCACCCGGGACCTGACGCGGCTGATACCGCAGCCCTGCTCCTGCGGGAACCTGCTGCCGTTGCACGACCGGCTCCTGGGGCGTTCGGACGACATGATCATCTTCCGCGGGGTCAACATCTACCCGTCGCAGATCGATCAGGTGCTGTCGAAGATTCCGGAGGCCAACTGCGAGTTCCAGGTGCTCCTGGAGCGCCGCGAGGACGGCAAGGACCACATGACCATCCGGCTGGAGTGCTGCCAGGGGCTGGATGCTGGCCACAGGCCCGAGCTGAGCCGCAAGGTGGCCGAACAGATCCGCGGCAGCCTCATGGTGCGGCCCGAGGTGGATATCGTCGACTACTGCACCCTGCCGCGGTCGGAGCGCAAATCCAAACGCATCTTCGACAACCGTCCCCTTTGACACCGGCCGCCGCCGACGCCGAGAGGAGCGCATGCGCAACTTCACCTACCTCACCCCCCGCAGCCTGAACGAGGCCGTTTCGATGCACGAGTCCCGCAACGGGCGGGCCAGGTACATCGCCGGGGGCACCGACGTGCTCGTCAAGATGAAGGAAGGCAAGCTGGCGCCGGAGTGCCTGATCTCGCTCAGGCACATCATCGGCCAGGACCGCCCCTTGCTGAATTCGGAGACCGGCGAGCTCTACATCGGCGCGTTCATGACCCATCGCTCGATCGAACGCTCGCCCCTCGTTCGGCACCGTTACCCCATCCTGCACGACGCGGTCAAAAACATAGGTTCGGTGCAGATCCGCAACGTCGCCACCATCGGCGGCAATCTCGTGAACGCCGTGCCCTCGGCCGACGGCGCCATCCCCCTTATCGCGCTGGACGGCAAGGCGCACATCTACGGCCCCAAAGGGTATCGCCTGATCGACCTGACCCGTTTCTTCCTGGGGCCCGGCCAGTGCGACCTGCAGGGCGCCGAGATCCTGACCGAGGTCATCATTCCGCGCTTGGCTCCAGGGACCGGCGGGGCTTACACCAAACACGGCCGCCGGGAAGCCATGGAGCTGCCGATGCTGGGGGTCGGGGTCCTGGTGAGTCTCGAGCCGGATCTGTCCACCTGCGCCAAGGCGCGCATCTGCCTCGGGGTCGCCGCGCCCACGCCGTTCCGCGCGCGGGAGGCCGAGAAATACCTGACGGGCCGCCCCGTCACGGAGGAGACCCTGTCGGAAGCCGGCCAGATCGCCGCCGGCGAGTCGCGCGTGCGCGACAGCATCCGCGGGGTGGCCTGGTACCGCCGCGAAATGGTGGGGGTGCTGGTCAAGCGCATGGGGATCCTGGCGCTGGAGAGGGCCAAGGGCATGGGGCAAAGCGCATAGGGCATGGGGCAAGGAGAGAAGGCGGAAAGCGGAAGTCGGAAGGGGGAAGAGGGAAGTTGGAAGGCGGAAGGTGGAAGTCGGAAAGGAAAACCGGGCTAGCGGGGCCGACGGGTCCACTGGCAAACGGTTTTCATCCAGCATCCAGTATAGCATCCAGTATCGAGTATCCTGCGGTACCGGCATTGGACGAACATCCGTGCCACGGGTTCTGAGACGAGGAAGCATATGGCCAGGGAGATCAGCTTCACATTCAACGGCAACCAAACTACGTCGCGGGTCGAGGATTATTGGACGGTGCTGCATTTCATCCGGGAGGAACTCGGCCACACCGGCACCAAGGAAGGCTGCGGCAGCGGCGAGTGCGGGGCCTGCACGGTGATCGTCGACGGGGCCGCCGTCAACTCCTGCCTGTACCTCGCCGTGGAGCTCGACGGCCGCAGCCTGGTGACGATCGAAGGGCTGGCGGCGGCCGACGGCGGCCTGCACCCGCTGCAAAAGGCCTTCGTGGAGCACGGCGGCATCCAGTGCGGGTTCTGTTCGCCGGGGATGATCCTCGCCGCCAAGGCGCTCCTGGACGAGAACCCGTCGGCCTCCGACGAGGACATCCAGACGGCCATCTCCGGCAACCTCTGCCGCTGCACGGGATACATTCAGATCATCGATTCCATCAAGAGCGTGCGCGGCGAAGCGCCGGCGGGGCCGCGCGTGGTGGCCTGGCGGGACGAGGAGAGCTGAAAGGGTGCCCGGTTCAAATAGAAAAATCAGGGTTCGGGGTTCAGGGTTTAGAGAGAAAGAAAGTGCCTAAAGGGCATCCAATCGGAAGAAGTGGCAGGGACGAAAACTAATTTGTTCGCGAACTCAAGCGTTTGAATTTGGTAATTCAGGTTTGTTTCCTGAACCCTTGAACTCCGAACCCTGTTTCCTCAAGCGATGCTTCACCAGATCTGGATGCTCGAAGGCCGCCGCGACTAAAGGAGAGGTAAAGCGATGCCGGAATACAGCACGATCGGAAAACGGGTCCCGAAGCTGGATGCCGCCGACAAGGCCACCGGGCGCAGCCGCTACATCCAGGACCTCAAGCTGCCCGGCATGCTTTACGGGCGGATTCTGTACAGCAAGTACGCCCACGCCCGCATCGTCAAGATCGACGTTTCCCAGGCCCGCGCCCTGCCGGGGGTGCGGGCGGTGCTGACCGGCGAGGACATCCCCGAGATCAAGATGGGGGTCTACAAGGACAACCGCCCGCTGAAGAAGGGCAAGGTGTGCTCCTACCGCGACGAAGTCGCGGCGGTGGCGGCCGTCGATCCCGAAACCGCCCGCGAGGCGCTGCGGCGGATCGAAGTCGTCTACGACCCGCTGCCGGCGGTCTTCGACCCGCTGGCGGCCATGCAGGAGGGCGCGCCCCTGGTGCACGAAGCCCACAAGACCAACGTGCTGCGCATGCCCTGGAAACTGCACTACGGCGACGTCGAGGCCGCGCGCCGGGAAGCGGCCTTCGTGGTGAGCGAACGGTTCAGCACCACCTGGGTGACGCACTGCTGCATGGGCACGAGCGGCGCCATCGCCGAGTTCGACCCGGCCAACAACCTCACGATCCACTCCAACACCCAGATCCCCTCCCTGGCCCAGAAGGATTTCCTGGAGGCGCTGGCGGCGATGGGGCTTGCCAACCGGCGCGTGCGGGTGATCAAGCCCTGCATCGGTGGCGGGTTCGGCAGCAAACTCGACACCTACGCCTATGAGTACATCGCCATCCTGCTGGCCTACCACACGCGGCGGCCGGTCAAGATCGAGTTCGACCGCACCGAGGAATTCATCGCCAGCTCCACGCGGCAGCCCACCCTGACCACCATATCGCAGGGCTGCGACCGCGACGGGAAGCTCCTCTTCCGCGACGTGAAAATGATCCTGGACAACGGCGCCTACACCTCCTGGGGGGCCACGACCCCCTCGGTCATGATGATGCCCATCACCACGCTCTACCGGGTGCCCAACGTGCGCTACGAGGCCACCTGCGTCTATACCAACAACACCTATTCCCAGGCCATGCGCGGCTACGGCAATCCCCAGGCGACCTTCGCCATCGAGAGCGCCATGGACATGCTGGCCGAGGCCGCCGGGATCGAACCGCTCGAGTTCCGCCGCATCAACGCCAACCAGCCCGGCGACGTCTCCACCCAGGGGCTGCGCATCACCACCTGCGGGCTTGCGGAGTGCATGCAGACCGTTAAAGCCGGCCTGGGCTGGGACCGGCCGCGGGCCCCGGGCGAAGGCGTGGGCATCGCCGCGCTGATTCACGTGGGCGGAGGGGCGCGGGTCTACAAGTCGGATGGCTGCGGCGCGATGATCAAGATGGACGACTTCGGCAAGGTCGACATCTTCACCGGCGCGACCGACATGGGCCAGGGCTCCGACACCGTGATCGCCCAGATCGTGGCCGAGGAGCTGGGGCTGGACATCGAGGACATCCACGTGATCCACTCGGACACCGACATCTGCCCCTGGGACGTGGGCGCGCACGCCAGCCGCACGACCTTCGTCGCCGGAAATGCCGCCCTGGGGGCCGCGCGCAAGATAAAGTCCCGGATCCTGGAGATGGCCGCCAAGGAGCTCTACGCGCCGCTGGAAAAGCTCGTGCTGGGCGGCCGCCACATCCGGCACCTGGACGAGCCGGAGCGCAAGGTGGAGATCGGCAAGCTGCTGCGCAAGGCGCACTTCAGCCACGGTGGTCAGATGCTGATGGCCGAGAGCTTCTACGACCCGGCCAACGAGAACATGGGCAAGGACTTCCGCGGAAACATGTCCATGACCTACACCTTCGGCGCGCACGGCGTGCGGGTCAAGGTCGACGAGGAGACCGGCAAGGTCAAGGTTCTCAACTACGTGGCCGCGCACGACGTCGGCCGGGCCATCAACCCCATGCTGCTCGAAGGCCAGGTCTACGGCGGGGTCATGATGGGTCTGGGCTATGCCCTGAGCGAGCAGGTGATCCTGGAACGGGGGGAGAACATGAACCCCAACTTCCGCGACTACAAGATCCTCACCGCCAAGGACGTGGTGCCCATCGAGGCGCCGGTGCTGGAGACCCACGACAAGGACGGCCCCTACGGCGCCAAGGGAATCGGCGAGCCGGGCTGCGTGCCGACGGCCCCGGCCGTGGCCAACGCCATCTACAACGCCGTCGGCGTGCGCATCAAGGACCTGCCCATCACGCCCGAACGCGTGCTGGCCGCCATCCGCGAGAAGAAAGGGCTTGATCTGTGCGGCCGGAAAGCGGGGACGAACGCGGGCGAGGCCTGCGTGATAGAGGAGTGAGAAAGGTTACAGGGTTCAGGGTTCAGGTGGAAAGATCAGGGTTGGGGCCTGCTTATTTTTTCTGAACCCCGAACCCTGAACCCTGGATCTTAGGCCCTTAACCTTTGAACCGCTCGACCCTGGACCTTATTTTTCCGATGGCTGCCGGGATTTCAGCAACCGGGCGATCGGCTCCACATCCTCCGGGCGATCGATGTCGAGGAAAACCCGGGGGTCGGGGATCTCCACGGCCAGCACCAAATCCGGGTGCGCGGCGATCAGGTCGCGGGCGCCCCGGTCGCCCTTGAGATTCAGGAGGGCGGGATAGAAATCGCTTGCGAACAGGACCGGGTTGCCCCGTGCGCCGCGATGGGTCGGCACGCAGATCGGCTTCGCGGATTCGGCGAAGCGCGCCAGCAGGAGGTTGATGAGCTCCGCGTCGACCAGCGGCTGGTCTCCGAGCAGAAACATCGCCGCGGGGAATTCGTCCTGGATGCGGGCGACTCCGGCTTTGAGCGAGGTGCTCAGGCCGCCGCGGTAATCGGGGTTCACGAGAAGATCGAATTTCGGGTGCCCGGTCCAGGCCCCCAGGCTGCTGCGGATGCGTTCATGCTCGCACCCCAGGACCAGCAAAACGCGGTCCAGATTCGATTCCAGGGCCGCCGCCAGGGCCCGCTGGATCAGGCAGCGTCCGCCGAACGCGAGCAGCTGCTTGGGCGCTCCGTACCGTTTGGACTCGCCGGCCGCGAGGAGGATTCCCGCCGTTGGCGCCTTCATCATAACCTTTCAGGAGGACAGGACTTCAGCGATTGCGGATTATAGAGTCCTTTGGCTGCGTATGTCCACTGCTTCCATGCCCGACGGTTTGAACCTTTACCTATCGCCCACGGCGATCCTCGACGCGGATCACCCGGCGGTGCGCGCCTTTGCCCGGGACGCGATTCGGGGGGTCGCAGGGACCGCCCCGGCCAAAGCCGTACGGCTCTACTACGCCGTCCGGGACGGCATCTGGTACGATCCGTATCAGCCGTTCCATCGGCCGGAGCACTACCGCGCCAGTCATGTCCTCGCGGCCGGCCGGGCCTTCTGCGTCGGCAAGGCCGGCCTGCTGTGCGCGCTGGGCCGCGCGTGCGGGATCCCCGCGCGGGTCGGTTTCGCCGACGTGCGCAATCACCTGACGACGCGGCAGCTGAGGGACTTCCTGGGCTCGGACCTGTTCGTGTTCCACGGGTACACCGAATTCTGGCTCGAGGGGAGGTGGGTCAAGGCGACCCCGGCCTTCAACGTCGAGCTGTGCCGCCGGCACCGCGCGGCGCCGCTGGAATTCGACGGATGCACCGACTCCATTTTTCACGCCTGCAACGAGGCGTCGCAGCGCTTCATGGAATATGTCAGGGACCATGGCGCCTTCGGCGACATCCCTGTCGAGCGGCTGGTCGCCGCCTGGGAAGATGCTTACGGCCGGGATCGTGTTCAAGGGTGGATCACGGCATTCGAGTCCTGCGGCGGTCGTTCCGGGAAGCAGTTTGAGCGCGAGGATGTGGTCGGTGGATGAAAACCGTGAGCCGGTATGAAGAAAATCGAGGTTGAAAAAGCGATCGGCACCGTCACCCGAGCACCATTTTCGACCTGATCCTCCCGAGGATCCTGGCCGGCGACCCGGTCGCACGCTCCGAAATCGCCGCCATGGGGCACGGCGGGCTCTGCCTGAACTGTGAAACGTGCCGGTTTCCGGTCTGCCCCTTCGGGAGATAAGCGTCATGTGCAGCATGGCAGGTTGGATTCACCTCACCCTCACCCTTCAAGGAGGCGACAAAATGAAACGGCAGACAGCGCTCACGACGGTTTTTATGATGGTCATCACCCTGATCGGCCTATCCGTAGCTCCGGCCGGGTACGGCCAGGACATCAAACTCACCTATGCCAACTTCCCACCCGCCCCCACCTTCCCCTGCGTCCAGATGGAGCGCTGGGCCAAGGAGGTCGAGCAGCGCACGCAGGGCAAGGTCAAGGTCCAGACCTTTCCCGGCGGGACCCTGCTGGCCGCCAAGAACATTTTCGACGGCGTCATGGCCGGTACGGCCGACATCGGCAATTTCGCCATGAGCTACCAGCCCGGCCGGTTCCCGGTCTCCGAAGCGATCGACCTGCCCCTCGGGTTCACCAGCGCCAAGGCCGCGAGCCTGACGCTATTCGATCTCATCGACAAGCACCAGCCCAAGGAATTCGAAGGCGTCAAGATCCTCACCCTGTTCACCTGCCCGCCGGCCAACATCATGACCCGCGCTCCGGTCAAGTCCCTGGCGGACCTCAAGGGCATTGAGCTGAGGGTCGGAGGCACCCAGGCCGACATCATCAAGCGCCTGGGCGGGATCCCGGTGGCCATGCCGCAGTCCGACACGCCGGAGGCCCTCCAGAAGGGCGTGGTCAAGGGGCATGTCTCTTCCATGGAGGTTCTCAAGGACTTCAACTACGCTGCCTATACGGCGAACGCCACCATCGCCAATCTATGGGTGGTCAGCTTCGGCGTCGTGATGAACAAGGACAAATGGGCGGCGCTGCCGGACGACGTCAAGAAGGTGTTCGACGGCCTGCGGAGGGAGCAGGCGCTGTGGACCGGCACCTACGTCGACGACCACGTGACGGAGGCCGTCAAATGGTCCAAGGAAAAATACAACCTCCAGATCTTCGACCTGCCGGCCGGCGAGCAGGCGGAAATACCCAAACTGCTGGCGCCGATGGTGGACGATTACGTGAAGAAGGTGACCGCCGCCGGCCTGCCGGGCGAGCAGATCATCAAGGACGTCATCGCGCTGAAGGCGAAGTACGAAAAAGAATTCAAGTAGCGCATTTCCGTCTCCCCGCTGACGCGGAGAGAAGGAAATGTTGGATGCGGCGGAAAACCCGCCGCATCGGAGCTGCGCTTTGCGGTTGGAGCCCTACCGGCCTGGCCGCAGGAGGCACGGATCGATGGAAGCCCTGGAAAAGCTGAACCAGTTCCTGAACAAATGGCTCCTGGTCATCGGCGGCATTGCCGTGCTGGCCCTGATGGCGCTCGCCACGGGCAATGTCATCATGCGGGTCTTCGGCGTGCCCTTCCGCGGCGCGTACGAGCTCGTCTCGTTCCTGGGGGCCGTGGTCACCGCCTTCGCCCTGGGCTACACGCAGAAGCGCAAGTTCAATATCGTGGTCGACATCCTTTCGGAGCGGTTCCCGGAGGGCGTCAGGCGGTTTCTCGATGCGGTCGGATATCTCATCGGCCTGATTTTTTTCGGCCTGGTTGCATGGGTCATCCTCCAATGGGGGCTGAAGATCGCCGGCTCCGGGGAAGTCTCGGAAACCCTCAAAATCGTCTACTATCCGTTCGTGTTCTGCGTGGCGCTGGGTTTCGCCGTGCTGTCCCTGACGCTCGCGATCGACCTGATCGGGACCTTGCGGAAGAAGGGAGGCCACTGACGGCATGAGCGGTCCAACCGTGGGGATCATCGGAATTCTCGTCATGTTCGCGGTGCTGTTCGTCTTCCGGCTGCCGGCCGCGTTCACCATGATGCTCGTGGGGTTTTTGGGAGTGGCCTACGTGACCTCCTTCAAGGCGGCGCTCGGCATGATCGGACCGGAGCTGTGGAACATCTTCTCGAACTACGGCCTCACGGTGATTCCCATGTTCATCCTGGTGGGCGAGTTCGTCCACTACGGAGGTTACAACAACGGTCTCTACCATGCCACCTACCGCTGGTTCGGGCACTATCGCGGGGGGCTCGCGATCACGACCATCATGGCCTGCGCGGCCTTCTCGGCCATCAGCGGCTCCAACACCGCCACCGCCGCCACCATGAGCACCGTGGCCATCCCGGAAATGAAGAAGTACCATTACCACCCCATCCTCAACGCCGGATCCGTGGCGGCCGGCGCCACCCTGGGGGTCCTGATCCCGCCCAGCATCGTATTGGTGGTCTACGGGCTCTACACCGGGCAGTCGATCGGAAAGCTTTTCTTCGGCAACGTCATCCCCAGCGTCATCCTGACCCTGCTGATCGCGGCGACCGTGATCTGCATCTGCCTGCGCCACCCGGAATGGGGCCCCAAGGGCCCCCGGAGCAGCTGGGCCGAGCGGTTTAAAGCGCTGCCGGACATCACCGACATCCTGATCCTGTTCGCCATCATCATGTACGCGCTCTTCACCGGCGTGGTGACCGCCACCGAGGCGGCCGCCGCCAGCTGCGCCCTGGGGCTCGCGATCTGCCTGATCCGCCGCAAGCTCAGCTGGAAAGGGTTCGTCGACTCCATTACCGGCACGCTGCGCATTTCCTGCATGGTCTTCATGATCTTGGCCGGCGCGACGGTGTTCGGCCGCTTCCTGGCCGTCACCCGACTGCCCTTCGAAGCCGCCGCGATAATCGGCGACCTGGCCCTGCCGACATGGATGCTGTTCTGGCTGATCCTGGCCTGCTACATCGTCGGCGGCTGCGTCATGGACGCCCTGGCGTTTTTGCTGATCTCGCTGCCGATTTTCTTTCCGCTGGTCACCCAGATGGGCTACGACCCGGTCTGGTTCGGGCAGGTGGTCTGCATCGTCACCACCATGGGCTCCATCATGCCGCCCATCGGCATCTGCTGTTACGTGGTGGCGGCCATGGCGCCCGGCATCTCTCTCAGGACCGTGTTCCGCGGGGGGATTTACTACATCCCCGCGTACCTTCTTTCCATCATCCTGCTGATGCTGTCACCCTACTGGACGGTTCTGGTGCTGTCGAACCTCGTCCCTTGAAGGCATGGTGCGGCGCGCGTAATTGTGCTTTTGTAAATGACGCCGAAAGGCCGAATTCCCTCCATTTTCCCCCTTTGACAAAGGGGGGTCAGGGGGATTTTGAAATCGAAGTTATCCGAAGCGTATGGGGAGGTCGCATCCAGCTCCAGGAACTCATCATAGCGGTCAAGGGGGGCGGCGAGATGGCCAGCGCACTGGCCTGGCGCCTTTACATGGCCAACATCCGCCGGATCGTGATGCTGGAGACGGCCATGCCGTTGGCCGTGCGGCGCGAGGTGGCTTTCTGCGAAGCGGTCTACACCGGCTCCAAAATGGTCGAAGGCGTGCAGGCGATCAAGGCCGCGGGCGCCGAGCAGCTGCACGCCGTCTGGGAGCAGGGCCAAATCGCCGTGGCGGTCGACCCGCGCTGGGAGATGCTCCGGAAGATGCGGCCGGACGTGCTGGTGGATGCCATCCTGGCCAAGCAGAATCTGGGCACCCGCCGGCACCAGGCGCTGTTGGTGATCGGCCTGGGACCGGGGTTCACCGCCGGCGACGACGTGCACCTCGTGATCGAAACCCAGCGCGGCCACGATCTGGGACGCATCATCACCGTCGGTTCGGCCGAGCCCGACACCGGCCTTCCGGGCGCGATCGACGGGATCACCGCGGACCGGGTGCTGCGCGCGCCGGAGGAGGGCGAGTTTCGGTCGTCCTGCCGGATCGGGGATTGGGTGGAAAAGGGTGCAATGGTCGGCCGGGTGGGCGACACCGAGGTGGCCGGGCGCATCCAGGGGGTCCTGCGGGGATTGATCCGCCCCGGCACCTGGGTGAGCCCCGGCCTGAAAATCGGCGACATCGATCCGCGCGGCAACGTGACGCACTGCTTCACCATCTCAGACAAGGCCCGGGCCATCGCCGGCTCGGTTCTGGAGGCGGTGCTGCGAGTCTACAATCGACCGGGCGGCGCTTTTGAGTAGTGGAGGGGTGAGGGTTCGGGGTTCAGGGGTCAGCGAAAATCGACCGGAACCAAATTGATGAGGCAGTAAAAAGTCATCCGGATCGAAAGCATCAAAAATGAGGGCATCCATGCCGGATCGCTTGCGCGAGGCGTTGCTTCTCGAAGGCGGCGGGGTCGTCAGTCTGGTGGGAGCGGGCGGCAAGACGAGTCTGATGTATCGCCTGGCCCACGAACTGGCCGGAAGCGGGCAGACCGTTTTGACGACCACCACCACGCATATCCATCCGCCCGCGCCGGAGCAGTGCGCCGTCTGCATCCTGGCGCCGGCCGCCGATAGGATCCTGGAGCGGGCCGGAGAAGCTCTCCGCCGGCAGCGGCACATCAGCGCCGCAGCCGGAAGCGCCGCAGGGTCCGGCAAGCTGTCCGGCCTGGCGCCCGTAGAGATCGAACGTTTGAAGGCCGCGCGGGTTTTCGACTGGATCATCGTCGAAGCGGACGGGGCCGCCGGGCGCCCGCTGAAGGCGCCCGCCGCCCATGAGCCGGTGATACCGCCCTGTTCCGGGTGGACGGTGGGAGTGGTCGGCCTGCAGGCGCTCGGGCAGCCGTTGATCGACCCGTGGGTATTCCGGATGGACGCGTTTGCGCGCCTCACGGGCTTGGCGCCCGGCGCGGCAGTGACTGCGGAGGCGGTCGCCGCGGCATGCGGGCACGAGTCCGGTCTCTTCAAGGGAGCATCCGCGGACTGCCGGTGCCTGGCGTTCTTGAACCGCGCCGATTCCCCGGACCGCAAGGCGGCCGCCGCGCGGATCGCCGCGCTTATCAAGCGGAACGGCGGGTCGAGGGTGCGGCGGGTGATCGTCGGCCAGGTGCTCGCTGAGCCGCCGGTATCGGCCGTCTTCGATTTTTAGACACGAATGGAAATCCGCCCATGAGCGACATTTACACCGAGCTTCAGCGCGCCCTGGCGGCCGGGGAAAAGTGCGTTCTGGCGCGGATCATCCGCCAGGCCGGTTCGTCCCCGCGTGCGGTGGGAACCGGATTTCTCATCCGGGCCGACGGGACCCACCTGGGAACCATCGGCGGCGGGCTCTTGGAACACGAGGTGCTGCGCAAGGCGCGGGAGGTCCTGGCCGGCGGCCGGCCGGCCGTCCTCGAGGTCCGGATGTCCGGGAAGGAGGTGGCGGCCGGCGAGATGCTCTGCGGCGGCAACGTCGACGTGCTGCTCGAGCCCGTCTTTCCGGAGGACGACCAGGCCCGGTCGGTGTTTCAGGAGCTCGCCCGCATGACGGCGCAGGGGCGGCCCGGGGCGCTGGTCACCGTTGTGGTAGAAGGCGGGAGCGAGGTCAAGCGGGCGATCGTCACGGCCGAGGGCGCAATCACCGGCGGTGCATCCGAGCTGTCCGGACGGCCCGGTGTCGATCTCGAGCGCTGGGGCGCCGCCCGCGGGTTTGCGCTTGAAACCCTGACGCAGGACGCGGTTCGGCGGTTGGTCTTTGTCGAACCGCTGGAGCCCGAAGCGGAGCTGCTGCTGTTCGGGGCCGGGCATATTTCGAGGTTTGTGGCGCCGCTCGCCCGCACGGTCGGCTTCCGCGTCTGCGTCATCGACGACCGCGGGGAGTTCGCCAGCCCGGAGCGGTTCCCGACCGCCGACCGGCTGCTGGTATGCCCGGTGGCCGAGGCCTTCAAGCTGAATGCCGTCACGTCCGCGACCTATATCGCGATCGTCACCCGCGGACACATCCACGACCGGGACGCGCTCCAGGCCGCCCTCCAGACGCGGCCGGCCTATCTCGGGATGATCGGAAGCCGGCGCAAGCGGGACCTCATTTATGCCGCCCTGCTGCAGGATGGCGTACCGGCCGCGGACCTCGGGCGCGTGCACTGCCCGATCGGGATCGACATCGGCGCCGAAACCCCGGAGGAAATCGCCGTCAGCATCGTGGCCGAGTTGATCCAGGTCCGGGCGCGCCGCGGGGGACGGACCGGCGTCGCCCGTTCGTCTTTCCCAGCGGCGATGCCGGGCAAACCCGTGAAGGCCGGCGCATGAACCCGGCACCGTCGGAGGCGTCCGCCGCGCCCGGGCCCGGTATGCGCCGGGATTCGTTCCGCACCCTGGCGGGGCCGCTGCTGCTGCTGACCGCCATTTTCTTTCTGAACTTCATGGCGCGCATCATCCAGGCGCCCCTGATGCCGGCCATCGAGAGGGAGCTCGAGATTTCCCACGGGGCGGCCGGTTCGCTCTTCTTCACGATTTCGATCGGCTATTTCATCTCGCTGATGGGGTCCGGGTTCGTCTCGGCCAGGCTCAAGCACCGGGGCGTCATCGTGCTCTCCAGCTTCTCGATCGGCCTGATCCTGGTGGTGATCGCCGCCAGCAGCAGCCTGTGGGCCATCCGGGGGGGACTGGTGCTTCTCGGCCTGGCTGCGGGCCTGTACCTGCCGTGCGCGATCGCCACGCTTACCGATTTCGTGGGCCACCGGCACTGGGGCAAGGCCATCGCCATCCACGAGCTGGCCCCCAACCTGAGCTTCGTGGCGGCGCCGCTCTTCGCCGAGGCGGTGTTGATCCGGTTCTCGTGGCGCGGTGCGCTGGTGATTCTGGGGATCGCCGCCGTCCTGATCACTATGGTGTTCGCCCGCCGCAGCCGGGTCGGAGATTTCGCCGGCGAAGCCCCTAACTTCACATCGCTGCGGGCGCTGGCCGGCGAGCGGTCGTTCTGGCTCATGGTGCTGCTTTTCAGCCTCGGCATCAGCAGCACGCTGGGCATATACACCATGCTGCCGCTCTATCTGGTGAGCGAGCACGGCTTTGAGCGCGATTTCGCCAACACGATCGTGGCGTTCTCGCGGATGGTGGGCGTGGGCATGGCCCTGGTCGGAGGATGGGTGACCGACCGCTTCGGACCCCAGCGGACGCTGGGCATCGTGTTTCTGCTCACCGGCACGTTCACCCTGATGCTGGGGCTGGCCCCGACGGCCTGGGTGCCGGTGGCGGTTTTCCTGCAGCCGATGGTGGCCGTCTGCTTCTTCCCGGCCGGGTTTGCGGCGCTCGGCATGGTCGTGCCCCCCCGCGCGCGGAACATCGCGGTTTCCTTCACGACCCCCATGGCCTTCATGATCGGCGGCGGGGCGGTGCCGACCCTTATCGGCGTGATCGGCGATCTGGGGTCCTTCGGCGCGGGAGTGTCCCTCGTGGGGGGATTGATCCTGGCCGGGGCGCTGCTGCCGCGGTTGCTGCAGGTCAAGCGGCTCCCGGAACCCCTTTAAGGCCGAACGGCCGGGAAGCGAATCGAAATGAATCTGACCATCTTCGAGTCGATGGACGCGCCGCAGCTCAAGCAGTACATCCGCTTTCTCCTGTGGCATTACCGGGTGATGGATTCCTTCTGGTATCTCAACATCGCCGAGCAGTTCGACGAGCCCACGGCCGACCGGTTGAACGAGATAGTGTGGGACCGCATTGCGGCCATGGCCGCCAAGGACCTCGTCCAGCGTTTCGGCATCGGCGAGCGCGGATTGAAGGGTTTCGTAGCCGCACTGCGCTACTGGCCCTGGTGCATCCTGGTGGATTACCGCATCTCCGAGAGCCCCGAAGAGGTCCTGATCACCGTGCCGTCCTGTCCCACCCAGGAGGCCCGGACGCGGCGCGGGCTCAGGGAATACAACTGCCGCGAGATGCACCGCCGCGAATTCAGCAGCTTCGCGCAGCAGATCGATGCGCGCATCGAAACCCGCTGCCTGTTCGCTCCCCCCGATCCGCGCCAGGAGGGAGTGATGTGCAAGTGGCGCTTTTATATGAAGACTTATTGAAGGCCGAATGCGGACTTCAATCTATGCCTCTCGACTTTGAATCTTTGAGCCACGGAACCGTCGCCTTCGGGTTTTTCAACATCGAATCGGACCTGCTCCTGCTCGAGCGGTCCTTCTTTTTCGCCTCCGAATTTTGCGAGCTGGTGGACTATGTCTGGCGGGGCGGATACCCGCGCTGGGAAGACGAGGTGCGGCCGGACTATGTGCTGGCAATGGCTCAAGCCGTGCAGGCAAGTCGCCACCCCTATTTCAACGGGCTTTCCAACCGGGTTCGAACCGGTCCGCGCGCCGAGGCGAAGGGAAAGCCCCCACACGGAAAGCTCGACCCATGATTGCGGCCGGCATCGATTGCGGCGTCAGGAACACCAAGACGGTGGTGCTCAAGGACGGAAAGATTATCGGAGCGGGCATGGCGCCGACCGGCTTCGACGCCGACGCGGCCGTCGAAGGTTCGCTGACCGCGGCCCTGAGGCGGGCCGGTCTTGGGCGCCGTGAGATCGGGCGGATCGCAACGACCGGCTCGGGCTGGAACGCCGTCGGGGTCGCCGACGGCCGGGTGAACGAGATCAAAGCCATGGCCCGGGGCGCCTTCTTTTTCTTCCCGAGCGCCCGCACCGTGGCCGATATCGGCGCCGAGGAGGGACGGGCGGCCAGGCTGGACGAGAGGGGCCGTCCGTTGGACTTCGCCGTCAACGAGAAATGCGCGGCCGGCGCCGGCGCCTTCATCGAAGCCATGGCCCGGGCGCTTGATGTCAGCGTCGAGGAGATGGGCGCGCTCAGCCTGAGATCCGAACGGGAGGTCCGCATCAATGCGCAGTGCGCGATCTTCGCCGAATCCGAAGTGATCGGTCTAATCCATTCCAATGTCCCCAAGGCGGATATCAGCCGGGCCGTCTTGGATTGCATCGCCGGCCGCATCGCCGCCATCATCCGGCGCGTCGGCGTCCAGGCGGACGTGGCGCTGATCGGGGGGCCGGCGCGCAGTGTCGGCCTGTTGTCCTGCCTGCAGCGGCAATTGAAGGTGCAGCAGGTGCTGGCGCCGCCCGAACCCGAGTTCGGGGCTGCCGTGGGGGCGGCCCTTTACGCGGCCGAAGGGCCGGCGTGAGACGCCCGCGCCCTGCGGAACCACGGCGTGGGAGGAGAGTGCTATGAACGGGGAGCAGAAATCCGAGTTCTGGCGCTGGACGGAGTCCGCCTGGAGCGATCCCGGCCTTGCCTGGGGCACGGCCCGCTGCATCACGGCCGGCGTCGACGTGGGCTCCGTCAGCTCCCAGGCGGTCCTCGCGGCCGACGGTCGAATTCTGGCCTACAGCAACCTGCGGACCGGGGGCGACAGCTCGGGCAGCGCCCGGCGCGCGCTCGCGGCCGCCCTGAAGATCGCCGACATGCCGGAAAGCCGCGTGGACTGCTGCGTCGGGACAGGCTACGGCCGCGTCAATGTGCCCTTCGCCCAGCGCACCATCACCGAGATCGCCTGCCATGCCCGCGGCGCGAACTACCTCTATGGTCCCGACGTGCGCACGGTGCTCGACATCGGCGGGCAGGACATCAAGTGCATCCGATGTGACGGAAACGGCAAGGTCACGAATTTTCTGATGAACGACAAATGCGCGGCCGGCACCGGCCGGGGCATGGAGGTCTTTGCCGATCTGCTGGGGGTGCCGGTCACCGAAGTCGGTGACCGCTCCTTCGAATTCAAAGGCGCCGAACCCGCTGCGGTCACGAGCACCTGCGTCGTCTACGCCAAGTCGGAGGCCATCGGCCTGCTGCGCCGGGGCTGGAGCAGGGAGGAGGTGCTGGCGGCTTACTGCCAGGCCATGGCGGACCGCATCTTCGCGCTGGTGAAGCGCATCGGGGTCGAGCCCGGTCTGGCCGTGACCGGCGGCATGGCCAAGAACCGCGGGGTCATGGACCGGCTGATGCGCCGGATCGGCAGCGAGCGCATGCAGACCGCCTGGGACACCCAGATCGCCGGCGCCGCCGGGGCGGCGCTGTTCGCCCAGGCGCTGTGCCTGGCCGGAGGAAAGAAGCAATCGCCGCAATAGGGGAGGGTGAAGAACTCGTAAAAGGCCACCCAAGGCGATGACTTTGCAAAAAGCCCAGGTTCAAGGCGCGCGAATCCCGCGGAGTGAGGCGTACTTACATTGCGCCGCAGTCCGCCTGAGGCGGACGGGATGAAGCGCAACGCCGAAATTGGGTTTTTTACAAAGTCATCAAGATGGATCGCTAGGGGTAGGGAGTCCCGTAGAATCCCGCGTGCACCTGCGCATCGGGCAGGGATTCCCGGGCATGCGGGGTCTTGGTCTCGTCCGGATAGCCGATCGCCAGGATCGCCTCCACCTTGAGCGCCGCCGGCAGGCGGAGCTGTTCGGCCACATACGCCTCGGCGGTCTGCTTGGCCGCGTGCATGCGCTCGCGGATCTGGACCCAGCAGCTGCCGAGACCCAGGGACTCCGCCGCCAGATGGATATAGGCGGCGGCGATGGAGGCGTCCTCGACCCAGACGTCCGACTTCGACGGATCGGCGCACACCACGATGCCGACGGCGGCG